>Ga0164243_10000627_pt1 | contig 63297 bp, 58 predicted proteins | sample OricompcompostOP_FD_108781 | JGI IMG/M metagenome (GOLD analysis project Ga0164243, IMG submission 108781) | Organic Plus compost microbial communities from Emeryville, California, USA - Original compost - Organic plus compost (OP) | ecosystem: Engineered > Solid waste > Mixed feedstock >... | reverse complement strand
TTCTAGTCCTTCTGACTCATTTTTGAGCTATACTCTGGTGAAAATGTACAAAACCGTATAAAATTTATCCTTTTTAGTGTATACGTTAGACATCATTCCAGAGTGGCATTTAGGCTCCCCTGGGCGAGCAAACGCTTCAATGAGAAGTCATGGCGGAGAAAGAGGATGCATGTTTCTACTCCATTGTATCGGCATAAGAAAATGTTTCTATACTTTCCTCTATTATCCAGAGCATGTCAATATGCTCTGCCTCTTGATAATGCGTGTCTGTTGTTGTGACATACAAAAGGATGTACAGGTGAGTGTGAAATGTTTTGTATTGAATGAGGGGCTTTAAGGGTAAAGTGGTTGCTCTGCCGAAGAGAGAACGATTATAAAGTGAGAAATAGACTCATGATAGATGAAATATAGATGCACCAAACGCTGAATGAGAGAATAGATCGACCTTTGGCATGCTTGAAGCCTCCGTACAGAAATGATAGAGCGGCATCTTTCTGATCAGGTTGGGACGCGCCTGATACCGCTTTCCTGTGCCAGAGCCCTCATACTTGACGCCTCTGTATCCATTCTCTAGAATAGCAATATGAGTGATATTGAGAACGGCTTTCAAGTAGCTATTAAGCGAGTTGATCCAACTCTGCCCTTGCCAACCTATGCGACCGCCGGTTCAGTCGGCTTTGATCTGTTCTGTCGTGAAACGATGACTATTGGTCCTCGGGAACTGGCGTTGATCCCTGCCAATGTGATTGTGCAGACGCCGCCGGGCTATATGCTGATGCTGACTATGCGCAGTAGCACGGCGAAACGAAAAGGCCTGCTAATGCCCAATGGTGTCGGGGTGATCGACCAGGATTATTGTGGAGAGGGGGATGAGCTGCGTATTTCCGTGTATAACTTCCGGGATGAAGCAGTGATTGTTGAACGAGGTGAACGGATCGCGCAAGGCATCTTTGTTTCGGTAGCGCAAGCACACTGGCGTGAGATCGACGAAGTTGGTACAGGGCGAGGTGGTTTCGGTAGTACAGGTGTGTGATGGCGCTCAAAGACTTCTATGCTATTCTGGGTGTACCACGAACTGCCACGCAGGAGGAAATCAAGCTGCGATATCGCACTCTTGTGCGGCAGTATCACCCGGATCTAAACAAAGAGGCGTCGGATAACCGTATCAAAGAGCTCAATGAGGCCTACGATACGCTTGGAAATGAGGCGAAGCGCGCTCGCTATGATATTGAGTTTCTCGAAGAGATGCGCTATCGCTTGCTCCGCGAGGAGATCCGACGCCGGAAAGAAGCTGCACGGAACAAGCAGAAGATGACCTGGAAACAGGGGTTCTCCGGCTTTTTCCGTGAGCTGAAAAAAGAGATGCGGTAGATCTCTCAGGCTATCAGGCGCATTGCGCCATCAGTGCTTCGATCTCCTCAATGGTCTTCGGTGCATCGAGGGTGATGTTTTCACAGCCATCTTCGGTGACGATCACGTTGTCTTCGATGCGAATGCCAATGTTGTAGTAGGCCGGATCGACGCCCTCTGTTCCTTCTGCGAAGTAGAGGCCCGGTTCGATGGTGAAGACCATGCCCGGTTCAAGCCTGACGTCCTCATCCCACAGACCGGAGCGTTTGTAGGGTCCTTTGTCATGCACGTCAATACCGAGCCAGTGGCAGGTAGCGTACATGTAGAAGGGGGCATAGGCTTTATCCGCGATCAGTTGCTGGACCTCTCCCTTCAGAACTCCCAGTTCAATCAGGCCCTCAACCAGAATCTCAACCGTGCGGTTATGAATATCGGTCAGAGTGATGCCGGGTTTGACCATCGCGATGGCGCTTTCCAGCGCGTTCAACACAATTGAGTAGACCTTCCGCTGTGTCTCGGAGAAGCGCCCATTGACGGGATAGGTACGGGTGATATCAGCACTATAGTATTGATATTCACAACCGGAGTCAATCAGCACAAGGTCACCATCCTGCATCTGGCGGCGGTTCGTATCATAATGCAGAATAGTGCTATTGGCTCCTGAGCCAACGATAGGCGCATAACCGTGCCGGGGTGACCCGTGTTTCTGATAGACATATGAGAGAATGGCTTGCACCTCGTATTCATGCATTCCCGGTTTCAAGGCCTTTAAGACCTCGCGATAGGCTTCCGCGCTGATTTTGGCCGCCTGACGAAGGATATCCAGCTCCTCGGGTGACTTGCGGACGCGCATTTCGCTGAGAATGAACTGCGGATCGATGATCGCCCGGGGGGCCAGTCCCTTGCGTCGGAAGCGCTGAAGCAGTTCAAGCAGGCTGGTATCGTAGTTGGAGGCTGTTCCGCTGCTATAATAGAGATTTTTGCATCCTTTGATATATTCGGGGAGCTTCTCATCAAGCTGATCAAGCGAATAAGCCACATCCGCGCCATAGTCTTTGACGGCACCTTCGGGGCCTGCACGGCGTCCCGTCCAGGTCTCCATTTTGGGATCACGAGGAGGAACAAAAAGGATAAAGTGGTGCTCCGGGTGTTCGGGGGCCAGCACACAAATAGACTCCGGTTCCTCAAAGCCGGTTAAATAATAGAAGTTGCTGTCCTGACGATAGGCGAACTCCAGGCTATCGCCGCTCCGTTGATAGGGGGGACAGCTTCGGAAGATGGCAACGCCACCATCCATCCGCTGCATAAAGGTGTTTCGACGAGCTGCAAATGACATTTGGGTTTTATCCTCCACATTTCAAGAATTAATAGGGATGCATGCGCTCAGGAGATGGCCCATCCTTTCCCATCAGGGCCTGCTGTAAGCACTTGTGGGCCTTTCCTGGTAATAGCAACAGTATGCTCGAAATGGGCGCTGGGAGAGCCATCGGCGGTCGCCAGTGTCCAGTGGTCGGGAAGTGTCTGGAAGGATCGGCTACTATAGCTGACCATTGGCTCAATCGCGATCACGAGACCGGGCTGTAGCGGGAAATCCCCATTGATCTGATACTGACGAGTATAATAGTTTGGCACCTGGGGCGGCTCCCACATCTCTGAGCCGATACCGTGACCAACCAGCCCTTCGAGGACCTCAAAGCCCGCCTTGTGGACAAAATCTTCGATTCGCTGGGCTACCTGGCTCCACATCCGACAGCGAGGAATGGCTTCAATCGCGATTTTCAGGGCCTTTTCCGTGACCTCAAGGAGTTTCTGTTTCTTCTCATCGACCTGTCCGACGACGTAGGTGGTTGCGGCGTCCCCACACCAGCCATTGAGTTTTGCGCCAATATCGATACTGACAATGTCGCCTTCTTGCAGGCGACGGGACCCGGGAATCCCGTGTACGATTTGCTCGTTCACTGAAATACAGGTTGCGGCGGGGAAGGGAACTTTTCCGGGAACACCTTTGAAGAGTGGAGTCGCGTTCTGTTCACGAATGCTGCGTTCGACGGCTTCATTAATCTCAGCAGTGGTAATGCCCGGCTGGATCAAGGCGGCGGCGGCCTGATGCGCATGCCAGACGACCAGGCCTGCCTTGCGCATTGCGGCTATTTCCTGGTCACTTTTCAGATACAACATAGACTGGCTCCTGAGACTCTAGCGTTGAATCATGAAACGGTTCTGCAATGAATACAATAGACTCTAGAAGCGGCCTCATCTGCTTTCATGGAATTTGCTGCCCTGTGAAGCTATCCATGAAGCTGAAGCCTGCCCTTCTCTCTCATCTCCCGTCGAGGAGGAGATGTGCAGCAGTTCTTTGAGAGACTGCCGGGGATTGAAACTACGTTCATGATGAAGGGAAACAGATAGATAAAAACGAAATACTGAGGTGTATCATATCTCAGTATGGGTGAACTTGCAAATAGATAGATATAGCTGTAGCGGGCAGCAAGGTGGGAAAACGAAAGGGCAATCAAGAGCAAAATAGCCGTGGAGGAAATTCTATGATTGCCCTTTTTCGTTCGTTCTCAGGGTTGTAGTAGATTGTGCAAGGTTCGTTCAAAGATTGCATAGGCTCGCTGATCGAACAGAACAAACTGCACATGTTCCAGGCTGGTTGGTTGCTGTAATTGTTCAATCGTTGTGCGCAGCGCGATCAACGCCGCTTCTGGCAGCGGATAGCGGTATGCTCCCGTGCTCAGTGACGGGAAGGCAATACTTTTCACGTGATATTGCTTCGCCAGAGCAAAACAGGCCTGATAGGCGCTTTTCAGCAAGGCCTCAGGGTTGGGGTGATGGCCGTAGACAGGGCCGACGGCATGAAAAATATAGCGAGCCCTCATGTACCCTGCCGAGGTAGCAACCGCACTTCCAGTCGGGCAGCCTCCGATTCTCTGGCATTCCTGTTTGAGCGCTGGACCTGCTGCACGGTGGATTGCTCCATCGACACCGCCACCACCGGTGAGCCCCGAATTGGCCGCGTTGACAATCGCTTCGGCTTCTACCTCAACAATATTGCCTTGAAGGAGAGTAAGCGCTGTTTTGTTGATCGTTTTTGTGAGCATACGCGATCGCTTTTCTCGCCACTGATAGAGTCGCTCTATCAGCGGGCTGACGTTTCAAAAAGGAACCATGCAATTATGAAGAAGATTTGACCCCCTGGCAAGTGGAAAAGTGAGCACTCTTCCGCTTGCCTCCGAGTATCTTGCCAGGGGTTTTTGCTGCTGGCAGTGAGCATGGTTGATTGTTTGTTTGTTCTTTTGCTTGTTTGTTTGTTCCAACCCTCAGCAATGCTAAACACTGCTGCAAGGCTCACCCTGAGAGGTGAGGGAGGAATGCAGGCTTTCACTCTCGTTCATGGAATCAAAGGCCTCAAGAGATTCCTCGCCACAAGGCGAGGAGTTCCTGACGGAGGTTTGTTTGTGACCCGGTCTGTGTCTTCCATGAAAGCGAGTAAAGTCGCCTACAAAACCTCCTTATTTCTTTCCTGAAACCGTTTTGTCCTCTGGGAAAGTATGCGTTATTTTTTGAGAACAGCTTCTGACAGTTCTTTTCCGGGAGAGAAGCGCACACGCTCTTTTGCCGGAACGATGATCTCTTTTCCGTCGCGTGGATTGACCCCTTTGCGCTCCGCGCTGGTGCGTACCTTGAAGGAGCCAAAGCCGACCAGACGAACCTCGTCGCCGTTTTCAAGCGCTTCGCGGATTGCGTCTAAGGTCGCTTCCAGCACTTCTGCGGCTTGCTTCTGTGAGAGTTTTGCCTGTTTGGCGATACGCCGTGAAAGTTCTTGACGACCAATAGTCTGAGATGTTGTGGTTTTTCCTTCGGCCATAGGTACTTAATCCTCCTTGCAACTATCATTTCTGTCGCTCTTTTTGTAGTTTCAGTGGAATAAGGCTGAGCTTTCCTTATCCCCGATATTACCGGGCTTCTAGAGCGACACTACAACCTCACTGCCGATAGGCAGTATAACACGCGAATTTGAGAAATACAAGCGTGTCACTATGGATAGAGATTTGAATATATATAGTAAATCCGCTCCAGAAGCGGGATCATATATGTTGGAGCGGACGAAAAATGGCTTGAAAAGCGGGTTGTTTCCTGCTCATTTTTTGAGCGATTTTTGCTCGATTATATTGCTGTGTATTGCAGAAAATCCTCGCTCGATTGCTGTAGATGTACCTGTTGCTGTGCACGTAAATATTCCAGATGGGCGACTACCTCTGCTACTGCCATGCGCCGCGTCTCATCGTCTTTCAGGCGGTCGCCGAAAATTCGATCTGTAATAGTAGCTGCCTGCGCAGGACCATCTGTAAGCAGATGTAGAATTTGGTTGCAGCGCTTCTCGTGATGACGGATAAGGTCGGCTATTCGTGCCTCAGGATGGGCGAACGGTTCTCCATGTCCGGGGTAGACGGTGTGGATGGGGAAGGTTGCAACCTTTTGCAGAGAGTTGAGATAGTCACCCAGTGGGTTTGGTCGATCCTCTTCTGTGTAAAGGCCGATATTTGGCGAAATTCGGGGCAGAATATGGTCAGCCGCAAGAAACACCCCATCTGTCTCTCGAAACAGGCAAATTTGCCCATCTGAGTGCCCTGGCGTCCAGATCACACGATAGGAGGTGCCCGCCAGACTGATCTGCTGTCCATCTTCAACCGGGGTGATCTGTTCAACGCGCGGGACACGAATCAACTGACGCATGATACGCGGCTCAACCTTTGTGTACCAGAGCTCGGTTCGCGGGAGCCCGTGACGTGCGAGGAAGTGGGAGGTCTTTGCAAACCGTTCCGCCATATGCTCCATCTGAAAATAGTGAAGTGCAGATCTATCGATGGAGTGCATATAGACGGTGGCCCCGCTTGCCTCCTGAAGCTCCGCCGAGAGGCCGACATGATCCGGGTGATGATGAGTCAGCACTATGGCGTGCAGGTTGCTCAGGGAGAGTCCCGCCCGCTTTAGGCCCTCTGCCAGCGCTTCACGGGCCGGCGGGGTGCCCATGCCGGTATCAATCATAGCCCATCCATGCTCACCAACGATCGCATAGATATTAACTGTGCCGAGTGGGAATGGGATCGGGATCTCAAACCTGATGATAGTATCGTTATTTCTGCTTGTCATGCCTTTTAGTATAGCATATCATCTTCTCAATTAACTGTTTGCCAGGGAACAACTTTTCTCCTGCCCTTAGAAACAGGAAGAGCAAGCATGAAACAATGGATCCCGGGCAGCGGAGCAATGGTAGTGCTTGCTTCTGTTTTTTGCTGAGATGTGCCTGAGAATCCAGTATTTAGAGGAGGGAAATACAGGAATACTGCATCCAAATCTTCCGTTGATTCTGCTATAGGTGTAATCTCAAAAAGGGGTATAGCAGGAAGATTCTAGTGCAGACATAGTTTACGCTGAAAGATTTGGGCGGCCCGCTGTCAGAGAAGCATGAGCACTTTATGTTCACATGTGGAACAAGCAAGAGCAGGAAAAAGAGCGCAACCTGAGCTTCCTGTCAGGTGAACCGAGGCGGTTTGCCAGAGATACACACAATATTCTATATGATATCTAATTGTATATATGCATTCGCCTAAAATAGGTATTTCTCTATCGTGTTGTTACTACTGAACAGAGAGTTTTCCACAAGTTATCTATGACTGAGCCGAAAATTCATTGTTAAGACTCTTTTCTGAAGTGCTCTCTGGTGTTACAATAAACTGGAGGAAAGAGGGAATTTTTCTGGTGAGCCTGGCCCGGCTATGCTTGATGGGTGGCGCGAGACGCCTGTTTCTGCTAGAGTGTCAGAAACATGGCGGAGGCTTCTGCTATTTGTAAAGGCATGAGGACATGTCTATCTATCTACGCGTCAGGAAGCCCGATGGGTACTGCCCGACAAGTAAGCGCGCGCTCCTGGCACTACCAGCAGCAAGTACAGGAAAAACGATACAGGGGAAAGGGTATTTCCCTTTGCAATACACTAGAGAACAACAGATGATTATGAAACAAACGCAGCATGTGCCGGTGATGATGGATGAGGTGCTGACCTATTTGCAGCCTACAGCGGGAGGAATCTATATAGATGGGACACTGGGTGGTGGCGGACATACCAGAGCCATTCTTGAGCGCAGTTCCCCTGATGGACGCGTGCTCGGCATTGATACTGATTGTCAGGCTATCGCCCGGGTGCGTGAGCAACTCGCTGATTATGTTGAACAGGGTCGCCTGCTTCTTGCGCATGGCAACTTTGCCGATATGCACCGGTTTGCCGAGGAGGCACAGCTTCCCTTTGTGCAGGGAATCCTGCTCGACTTGGGCTTCTCTTCCCATCAGATGGATAGCCCAGAAAGAGGCTTCTCGTTCAACGCCGAGGGCCCGCTTGATATGCGTCTGAACCGTGAGCAAAGTATTACTGCTGCCGATCTGGTGAATACGGCCAGCGAGGAAGAACTGGCAGATATCTTCTGGCGCTATGGTGAAGAGCGACGCTCGCGTCAGGTTGCGCGGCGTATTGTACGCGAAAGGGCGAAGCAGGCTCTCACAACCACGGCCCAACTGGCGCGACTGGTTGCGGCTGAGGTGCATGCAAAACCGGGAGCAATTCATCCGGCGACCCGCGTGTTTCAGGCGCTGCGGATCGCGGTTAACCAGGAACTGGAACGCCTGACAGAGGCGCTGCCGCATATGCTTGACCTCCTCAGTGCAGGGAAGGCCGAGGGGCCCGCGCCCCGGATGGTGATTATCTCGTTCCATTCGCTAGAGGATCGCATTGTCAAAGATTTTATGCGGCGCGAGGCTACAGACTGTATCTGTCCGCCTCGAATGCCGGTCTGCGTGTGCGGACATAAAGCTCGTTTGCGTATTGTGACGTCGCGGCCTGTTGTGCCCGGAGAACAGGAGGTAAGCGCCAACCCGCGTGCACGGAGCGCGAAATTGCGTGCAGCAGAAGTGATCGTCCAGTCGTAGTCTGTTTCTTTGATCCTTGTAGAAGAGATGTCTCCGAACCGGCAGCTCGAAGGAACAAAAGGCGTTATGAGTAAAGAGCATAGAGAATCGACAAAGCGAGCTCCTACAACACCTGTTCTGGCGACGAGGCGGCGTCGCCAGCTCCATCCATTCTTCTTTCGGATCGGGCCTGTTACTCTCTGTATTATCAGCCTTCTTCTCATTGGCCTGATGGCTGTCCTCTATTTGAGCCAGCAGGGACGTGCTGTGGCTGCCAATCAACAGATACAGAATCTGCGTCTGGCACAGAAGGAGCTGGAAAGAAAGAACCAGGACCTTCAGGAGCAGCTCGCGAAGGAGCGTTCGCCCTCTCATATTGTTGAGCAAGCGCAAAAAATGGGCATGAAACAGGCGGACCCCAACTCGGTTGAGGTGATTGTTGTCCCTCATCTACGTCCGATACCGGAGCCGGGGAAGTAGCCATAACTCGGTGGTCTGTCGGAAGGAGTGAGAGCGGATGAGTGCAAAATTACAGCGCGCGCGTAGCCGGCAAATGGTCCTTTTTCTGCTGGTTTGCCTCATCATGCTTTCATTGCTTGGTCGTCTCTATTACTGGCAGATTATCCGTCATGATGATCTGGCGCGTCTGGCGGAGGAGGAGCATCGTCAGAACCTTGTGGTCAATGCGCCCCGGGGCCTGATTTTTGATCGCAATGGGCATCTCCTCGCCTCGAATGTCATTCGTGACGATGTGTATATCGAGCCGTATCAGCTTGCGCTTGATATACCAGATGCAGAGAAGGCGCAGCACAAGCAGGCCGAACTGATCCGCATGTTACGCAAGGTCTTGCCGGATATTCCCGAAGAGAAGCTATCACGTTCCTTTGCTTCTGGTCTCAGCACAGTGCGGATCGCCACGCTGATCGAGCCGGAGCAGAGCGAGCAACTGCGTCAGCTCCATCTGCAATATGTCTTTCTGGAACCGCGCCCGGTGCGGGTGTACCCCAATGGTGATCTTGCGGCCCAACTGCTCGGATATGTGCAGCCGGACAAGGGCGGATTGTATGGCATTGAGGGAGCATATAATACGATGCTGGCAGGAAAGCCGGGCAGCTTAACGGCTGAAACCGATCTGAACGGCAACCCGTTGATTGTGGGGGCCAGCTCTCAACAACCGGCAGTCAAGGGGGCAAACATTACCCTCACGATTGATAGCACGATGCAGTATATTGTTCAGACGGCGCTGGCGCAGCGTGTGAAAGAGGTAGATGCGCAGGGCGGAAGTGCCATTGTGGTCGATGTCAAGACAGGTGCCATTGTGGCTATGGCAAGTGTGCCGTCCTTTGATCCAAATCACTATAGCGATTATTATAACAAACTGGGGTGTTTACATTCCGTCAGTGTGTATTTTAATCCGGCAATGTATTGTACCTATGAGCCAGGCTCGACAATGAAGGCCGTGACGCTGGCTATGGCACTGGATCAGGGCCTGATTACACCCGGGCAAACATTTGTTGATCCCGGTATAGTCTATTTTAAGGATGCCGCACCTGTACGCAACTGGCAGGGGAAAGCATACGGAAAAAGTACCATGACCGATATTCTGACGAACTCGTCGAATGTGGGGGCGGCAAAGATCGCGCATGACCTGCTGACGGCTCGGCTCTTCTACCCGTATCTGGAAAAATTCGGGTTTGGGCAGGTGACCGGGATTGGTGGGGCTGAACAGGCGGGGACCTATCGCACTGAGAAGAGTGTGGGATGGACGCCGACCGATCTCACACGCCAGTCATTCGGGCAGGCGATTACCGCGACGCCATTGCAGGTTGTCATGGCCTATGCGACGATCGCCAATCAGGGCCGGATGATGCAGCCGTATCTGGTGGCTTCCACTGAAATGGATGGGAAGATACAGCAAACACAGCCGCATGTCCTGCGCACGGTGTTGCAGGAGAAGGCGGCAAAACAACTTCAGGAGATGTTGGTCAGCGCTGCTGATCACAACAGGCAGGGAACAATTCCGGGATATAGTGTCGCGGTGAAGAGCGGCACGGCAACCACGCAGGGCATTTCTGATGATCAGACGGTTGCCTCAATGGCTGGCTTTTTACCGGTCTCGAATCCTCAGTTCGCGCTTCTGGTGAAGCTGGATCATCCCCAGAAGACGATTTACGGAGGAACCGCGGCTGCCCCGTTGTGGGGCGAGATCGGGCGACAATTGATGTGGTATTACCATATAGAGCCGGATCGGTCTGTATCGTAGGGATTGTTCCGGGTTGAGATAGCTTGAGGGATAGGCTATGCAGCAAGAGAATCAAGAACCGAAGTACGATGAACCTGAATTGAGCGCTACCTGGAAAGAATTGCTAGGGCAATCGGTCGGGCCGAACTCGCAGCAAACGGAGCAAATTCCGGAACTGAAGAGTGATCCCTGGACCTCGCTTGCCCATGCAAAAGGGGTTGAGGAGGTTGACCTGCAGGAAGTGTGTCTTCAGATGAGCGCTCAGGAGGTAGAGCGCATGCTTGAGATAATGCCAGAGGAAGAACAAGACCAGGAGAAGAAAGAAGGCAAAAAGCAGAAGCAGGGGGAATAGGCCGGGTTGGGCCCGTCCACTCGGTTCATTGCTACACAGGAAAACTCCTCAGGATGACTGTAATTGAATATCTGTTCCAGTAAAGCGAGAGCATGTCACAAAAGAAGGCAAAGTCTGTGAAAGGGCGTCAGAGCGAGCGTGCAGCAGCGGGAAGGCCACGCAAGGAACGAGCCTTCCCTATCGGGCGTTCTCCGGCTCTGGAAGCTGCGCGACAGAGGGCGGGCCAGCAGTCTGAGAAGGCTCGAGGCCAGACAACAAGGCGGCAGCAGCGGATGAGCAATGCTGCTGAGGCGTCGGCCTTTCGATATGCTCCTGCGGCGAAGAAGCGCCTGCCTCCAATGCAAGACCGTTTGAATGCTCCGGGTGTTTTCTCTCAACTGACAGAGATGAGTGAGGGGCTGTTTTCCAGCCGGAAGGGTGGGTCTGCGGTTCAAGATATAGAGAGCGTAGATGAAGATGAGCTTGAAAAGCTACGTGAGCTTGATCTTGAACTGCGTTTACCTCGGGTTCCTGGGAAGTTTGACTCTGTCTTGCTGGTCGTGGTGCTGCTGCTTTTGATGATTGGCCTGATTATGGTCTATAGCGCCAGCTCGTTTATTTCGGCGCGAGCCTATGGAAGCCCATCCTACTTTTTCCAGCGACAGTTAATCTCGGCGCTGCTTGGTGTCATTGCCATGCTGGTGACGATGCGGATCGATTATCGAATCTGGCGCCGCTTTTCATTGGTGGGGATGGCGATTGTGCTCCCCTTGCTGGTACTGGTGCTGGTGTTCGGAACGAATGCCTATGGCGCGTCCCGCTGGTTTACTCTGGGTCCCCTCTCATTTCAGCCAAGCGAGTTGACCAAGCTGGCGCTTTCCCTGTATATTGCTGACTGGTTAGCCCGAAAAGGGAATCAGGTCAGGAGTTTTCTGTATGGCCTGACGCCGTTTGTGCTCCTGGTCGGCTTGATTCTCGGGCTGGTATTACTTGAAAACGATATGGGAACGGCGATTGTGATTGCCGGGCTGGCGACGGCGATGTTTTTCACTGCCGGGGCAAATATTGCGCAATTCCTGCTGGCGGTTGGTTGTGGGCTGCTGGTCTTTGTGCCGCTTGCTTTTCGCGGCTACCGCTTCTATCGCATTCTTGGCTTTCTCAATCCGTTGAAACCTGAATTTATTACTAATATTAACTTACAACTGTATCAGTCTCTGCTTGCTCTGGGCTCGGGTGGCTTTTTCGGCCTATCTTTGGGAGCAAGTAGACAAAAAACAGGGTATCTTCCGTTTCCACATATAGACTCAATTTTTGCGATTTTGGGCGAGGAGTTAGGTTTTGTGGGTGGTGCGATCGTTATTGTGCTTTTTCTGGCTCTGGCCTTTCGAGGGTTTCGTCTGGCACGGCGGACACAGGACGTCTACGGGGCTCTGCTGGCGACAGGATTGACTACCTGGCTGGTCTTGCAGGCGGCGGTCAATATCGGCGCTTCGACGGCCTCTGTCCCCTATACAGGGGTGCCTTTGCCATTTATTAGCTATGGCGGCACCTCGCTGATTGTGTCCCTGGCGGCAGTTGGAGTGCTGCTGAATATTTCGCGCTATATCCAGGAACCGGAAATTCCGTTACTCTCGCGACGCACCATCACCGAAACCTTTCGTCTGAAGCGTAGAAAAAGCGATCTGTAGCTTTTTGAAAATGAACGTCTGCTATCTTTAAAGAGCGTGTATGAAGGAATGCTTGTATGAAAGTATTGATCTCTGGAGGTGGCACCGGAGGCCATATTTATCCGGCGCTTGCGGTTGCCATGCAATTGAAAGAAAAATATGATGCGGATATCCTATTTCTGGGGAGTGATGATGGCCTGGAGACGCAACTTGTCCCGGCGGCAGGCTTGCGGTTGGTAACGGTGAAAGCCGGGAAATTGCAGCGCTATGTCTCCTGGGGAACGATCAAGAAAGCGGCGCGTGTTCCGGTCGGGATGATGCAGGCGATCGGGATTGTGCGGCGCTTTCATCCTGATGTAGCGTTTACCAGTGGTGGCTATGTGGCCGTTCCGGCTGGCCTGGGAGCGCGGTTGAGTGGCGTTCCCCTGTTAATGCATCAGCAAGATGTTCCCCCCAATCTATCGAATAAGCTCCTGATGCGGTTGGCATCGCATATCTCGGTTGCCTTTGCCGACTCCCTGCGCTTTTTCCCTTCGCAGAAGACCTCACTGGTTGGTAACCCTATACGCCAGGAAATTCTCGATGTGCGCTCAAAGACACCACAGGAGGCACGAACGGCTCTGGGCTTTGATCCCGCTGTCCCGCTCTTGCTGGTGACTGGAGGGAGTCAGGGGGCGCGGCATCTCAATCAGGTGGTCTGTAAGGCGTTGCCTGAACTGCTCAACCATTGTCAGGTCTTGCAGATCAGCGGGAAGAAACTATTTGAAGAAACGCGCTCTCTGTCCGATGAAATACTGAAGGGGAGCAGCGAAGAGGTACGAAAACGCTATCATCTGGTACCCTATATGTCAGAAGAAATGCCGCTGGCATTGCAGGCCGCAGAACTGGTTGTCTGTCGGGCGGGAGCATCAACCCTGAGCGAGCTGGCGGTACTGGGCAAACCAAGTATTCTTGTGCCATTGCCTCCCGGAATTGGTGCATCACCGCAAGAAGCGAACGCCGCAATGTTTGGGCGTCAGGGCGCGGCGGAGGTGGTTATCAATGATCAATTCACGGTTGAGGCACTGCTTGAGCGGACAAACCGTCTCTTTACTGAGCAGAGCGCGCTACAGGTGATGGCGGAGGCTGTCAGCAAACTATCTCTCCCGGATGCCACCGCAACGATTGCCGACAAGATCGCGCAGATGGCACATGTATCGGGTGTAACAACAGCAAAGAATGAGGTACTGAGCATTTGAAACAGTCGCATTTTCATTTTATGGGTATAGGCGGGCATGGCATCTCGTCAGTGGCGCAGATGGCCTTTCAGCAGGGTGCAAAGGTCACTGGTTGCGATCGAAGCGAGTCCGCCAACACTCGCGCCCTGCGTGAGGCCGGAATCTCTGTCTCGATTGGCCATAGCGCGGAGCATCTGGAGGGCGTAGACGCCCTGATTATCAGTCCGGCGGTGACTGCACTCGACCCGGAGAACCCGGAGCTGTTGGAGGCGCAGCAGCGGGGAATTCGCGTCATGACCTGGCAGGAGCTCTTAGGCCAGTTGATGCAGGGGAAATGTGTGCTCTCGGTCTGTGGCGTGCATGGCAAGAGTACCACGACAACCATGCTTTCGCTGATGCTGGTTGATGCCGGACTCGATCCAACCTGTGAGATTGGCGCGGTGGTGCCGCGTTTTGGTGCGAATTACCGCCTGGGACAGAGCCAGTATTTTGTGAACGAAGCCGATGAGTTCAACCATAACTTCTGGCATTATCATCCGCGTCTTGCAGTGATCAACGCAATCGAGTACGAGCATCCAGAGTTTTTCCCGGATTATGAGGCGTTCCTGACCGCATTTGAGCGCTTTGTTCGGGGCATGGACCTGACGGGCGATTGGCCACTAGAGCCGACGATTGTCGTGAATGCGGACAGCCAGGGATGCCGCGATCTTTGTGAACGGCTCGTCGATTGGCCGGGCAGAACCGTGTTTTACAGTATAGCGGGAGAGAAAAATCTGGCTGATTGGGAACTACCGCGAAAGAGCCTGCTTTTTGAGGCATATGATATAGAGCTGGAAGGACAAACCAGTTTCCGTGTGCGAGTGCGCAATGCGGAGGCGCATGGTGTGGCCGCGTTCCCGGAAGAGCGCATCACCTTGCAGTTACCGGGGCTGCACTATGTGCAGAATGCCCTGGCAGCGCTTTCGGCTGCCTATCTGCTCGGTATTGATGCCGCCTCGCTGGCGCGGACGCTGGCGGGCTTTACCGGAACGCGCCGCCGCTTCGAGATTCGCCATCAGGGCGCGTTGCAGGTGCAGGGTAAGCAACTGGCTGATATCACGCTGGTGGATGATTACGCCCATCATCCGACGGCGATTGCACTGACGATTGAGGCGACCCGGAAACGCTATCCCGGAAGCCGGGTACTTGCCGTCTATCAGCCGCATATGTATAGCCGGACAAAGACCTTCTTTGAGCAGTTCCTATCAGCATTCGATGCTGCGGATGTCGCGATTATCTCCGATATCTACCCGGCGCGTGAGGTTGATACGGGATTGATTCACTCGCGGGATCTGGTGAACGAGATTGCACAACGGCCTCGTTTCGCGGGGCAGGAGGCCCGGATTCTCTATGGCGGCACGGTGCGGGAGACCGTGCAGTTGCTTCGCGAGATGTTACAACCCGGCGATTTTGTCGTTATTATGGGAGCCGGTGATATCTATATGGTGACAGAGCTGCTTTTGCAGGACAGAGCATATCAGGTATAGAGGGAAGAACATGACATTCGATATTGACACAGCTTTGCCAATTTTGCAGGAACGTTTCGGCGAGCGCATCCGCCGCAATGAGTTGCTTTCTCGACACTGCACTTTTGGCGTCGGGGGACCGGCTGATATCTGGATGAAGGTTGAAAAGCGGCAGGACCTGATAGATCTGGTAACGCTCTGTTCCAAGCATCGCTGGCCTATCCTGTTTACGGGCAACGGAACCAATGTATTGTATGCTGATGCAGGCGTGCGTGGTATTGTGGCCCAGATCGCTCTAACGAGCTATACCATTGAAGAGCAGACAGATGGAACTGCCTTATTGCAGGCTGGAGCGGGTGTGAGCTGGCCCAGCCTGTTGAACGACCTTGCTGCAAAAGGATGGGGCGGGCTGGAATTTGGCCCCGGTATTCCCGGAACGCTTGGCGGTGCGGTCATTAGCAATGCGGGAGCGCATAAGGGCGAACTGGGACAGGTCCTTGAATGGGTGGATGTCCTGGACGCGCGGCTGTGTGAAGAGACACCAATTGAGCCGGAAGTGGTGCGCTATCCGCATGCTGACCTCGCTTTGAGCTATCGCCATAGCCGCTTTCGTGCCCATCGTCGCGTTCAATTTGATGAGGATGGGTATCCGGTTGCGGCTCCACGCAGGTTAATTGAGCCGGCAGAAGTGATTATGGAGGTTGGCGTGCGGCTCCATCGCGATGATCCGCAGACGCTGAAGGCAAAAATCAGCGAGTACAAGCATCATCGTAAGGTCACGCAGCCGCCCCAGAAGAGCGCCGGTTCGGTCTTTAAGAATCCACCTGGAGATTTCTCGGCTCGCCTGATTGAGATGGCGGGGATCAAAGGCCTACAGATAGGAAAGGCGCAGATTTCGGAGCGGCATGCCAACTTTATTGTCAATCTTGGTGGTGCTCAAGCTGCCGATGTCGCGGCCTTAATTCGTGAGGCCCATAATCGCGTGCTCGAACAGTTCGGGGTCAATTTGGAACTGGAAGTCGAGCTTCGCGGCGAATGGAAGGTTGCTCCATTGTCATGACCGACAGAAGGCGACTACCGGAGCACAAAGCGACGAAGGGCAGTCGTGGGAAAGGAACCGAGCTCCGTCGAGTGCAGGCGCGGGAACAGCAGAATGTGGCTGCTCCCATTGTCCGGCGTCCCCGCAAGCAAGCGGATGAACCGTATGCAGGGGGGGCAGTGGGACGAAGCACAGTTCTGGACGGGCTGGCCGGGAGTCGTGTGGTACGTCGCCTTCCTGCTGGACAAAGCGCAGATACCCCGGCACGAGCTGGACGCCGTGGGGGCATTACCTGGAAACCGTTTCTCTTTTTGGTCGGTATCATTGTACTTCTTCTGGCGCTCTTTTTTGCGTTTACCAGTAATGCCTTTCAGATCAAACGCCTGGCTGTTGTAGGGACGCGGAATCCTGCCTTGATCCGTTCAATCGAGAATAGTGGCGTGAGGGGTCGAAATATATTTCTCGTCAATATTCCCGGAGTGAAGGAGCAAATAGAGGCGCTCCCAGCAGTCGCGTCAGCGGACATAAGCAAACAATGGCCCGATCAACTGGTTATTCATGTGGTTGAGCGCAGGCCGGTCCTGCTCTGGCAGACGCCGGAGGGGGCATGGAGCATTGATCGTGAAGGGGTGGTTGTGGCGCCGCTTGCTGATACAGAGGGCGCTGAGAAGCTGCCGGTTGTTCTGGCGGCCTCGGGTGTACTGCAAGCGGGCAAGAACGCCACTATCCGCCCGGGAATGCGGCTGAATCGTGCTGAAATCCAATTCGCGCGCGATGTTTTTGCGTCTCTACAGAAAATGACCGGTATTGGACGGTTTCAATTACGCTATGATGGTACAATGTATGCTAATACCACGAGTGGGCCGGGAGCGCAACGTAGATGGGGCTCGTTTAGAGTAGAAAGCGCTGAGGGGTGGATTGCCTATCTGGGCAGCGCGGACGATCTGAACCCGGTGGAGAACAAGCTTCAGGCGCTGGAACGTATACTCGCTCTGGCTCAGAGAAAGCATCTCTCGCTGGCAACTATTGATCTCCGCTACGGGTATCGTCCGATTTATACTGTAAAACAAGAGGAAAAACGGTAAAGGAAAGATGGGTGTGGTGACGCAGTGGTACGCCGAGTCCCGGCGGAGGTGGCTACCTCCTGTCGTCTTCGTAGCGCGTCTCTCATTTGTACCGCCCAATAGGAGCGTCTATCGTGCAAGAGCGGGTGATTGTCGGTATCGACGTTGGAACAACAAAAGTGTGTGTCCTGGTTGGTGAGCTTGATAGTGATGGCAAGTTGAGCATTGTGGGTGTCGGCACCTGTCCTTCACAAGGGTTACGCCGTGGAGTGGTGGTAAACATTGACGAGACTGTTTCATCCATTACTGCGGCATTGGATCGAGCTGAGCGGCTCTCTGGTAAGAAGATCGCTTCAGCATATGTCGGTATCGCGGGCAGCCACATTGAATCGGAGAATAGCAAGGGGTTTGTCGCTATCTCTCCTAAACATCGCGAGATTGTGCCGAATGATATCAACCGGGCGATCGAGATTGCGCAGGCAATTTCTTTGCCGGCGAACAGGGAAGTGATTCATGTCATCCCTCGGGGATATGTAGTCGATGGGCAAGAGGGGATTAAGAATCCCATTGGCATGTCTGGATTTCGTCTGGAAGTAGAGACGCATATTATTACCGGGGCCTCTTCTTCTATCCACAACCTGATGAAGTGTGTGGATCGGGCACATGTTGAGATAGAAGATCTGGTGCTGGAGCCTCTGGCTTCGAGTGAGGCCGTGCTGGCCGAAGGAGAAACGGACCTGGGAGTTGCTCTGGTCGATGTGGGGGGTGGCACAACCGATATTGCTATTTTTGCGGATGGGGCAATCTGGCAAACTGTTGTACTGGGAATCGGGGGCAACCATATTACCAACGATATTGCGATCGGTTTGCGCCTGCCGCCAGCGGTTGCCGAGGAACTCAAGGTGACATATGGGCACTGCGACCCGGAGGCGATCAAGCCAGATGATATGATAGATCTATCGCAGTTTATGCCCGATTGTAATGATCTGGTTCCGCGCAGGTTACTGGCAGAAATCATTCAAGCCCGCGTGGAAGAGATGTTTAGCATGGTTCACGAAGAGATCAAGAAGTCTGGTTACGATGGGCTACTGCCTGCGGGAATTGTGATTACCGGCGGGTGCGCTGAGTTGCCAGGAATTGTAGAGGTGGCGAATCGAACGCTTGACCTCCCCGCCCGGATTGGTATGCCACTGGGATTACATGGACTGGCTGACTCGATTAATCGGCCCGCCTATGCGACCGCAGTTGGTCTTCTGATGTGGGGCCTGCGCAATGGCTCTCTGGTCGAAGAAGAGGAATATGATCCTCCAGGAGCTCCCGGCGATTTCAAGTCTCGTTTTGGCCTCTTGGGCCGTTTAGTACGTGCGTTTTTTCCATAAGCGAGGTTTCTATTATGGTTGTTGAGAGAAATGTGATATTGTACGTTCTACATAATAGAAACTCGAAAGGGGGCCGCGATTAATGTTACCTTTGGATAATCAACAACTTGAAGGCTTCGCTCAGATTCGCGTAATTGGCGTCGGCGGGGGCGGGAGCAATGCCGTGAATCGCATGATTCAGGCGAATATGACAGGTATTGAGTTTATTGCCATCAATACGGATGCTCAGGCATTGTTGCTAACGGAGGCTCCTCAGCGTATCCATATCGGTGAGAAGCTGACTCGTGGCCTCGGTGCGGGCGGTAATCCCAGCGTTGGCTCGAAGGCTGCTGAAGAGAATGCCGAGGATATCTATGAGGCCTTGAAGGGCTCGGATATGGTCTTCATCACTGCTGGTATGGGGGGCGGAACTGGTACCGGTGCAAGTCCGGTCGTTGCCCAGATTGCTCGCGAGCTCGGTGCCCTGACGGTGGGTGTGGTGACCAAGCCGTTTACCTTTGAGGGGAAGAAGCGTCAGCTCGCTGCTGAAGAGGGCATCGCTAATCTGAAGCAGCATGTCGATACACTGATAACTGTTCCCAATGATCGCCTGTTGCATATTGCTGATAAACGGACGCCGCTTTCTGAGGCGTTTAAACTGGCAGATGATGTGCTGCGCCAGGGTATTCAAGGCATCAGTGATCTGATCACGGTGCCCGGGTTGATCAATCTGGACTTCGCTGATGTGAAGACGATCATGTCTTCGGCTGGCTCTGCTCTGATGGCAATCGGTGAGGCCAGTGGAGATACACGGGCGATTGATGCGGCGCAACTGGCAATTGCCAGCCCGCTACTGGATATCGATATTAGCGGGGCCCGTGGTGTACTCTTCAATATCACTGGTGGCATGGATATGACGCTCTTTGAGGTCAACGAGGCTGCCGATATTATCAGCCAGGCGGCGCATCCCGATGCCAATATTATCTTCGGTGCGGTTCAGGACCCTACCTATGATGGGAAAGTCAAGATCACGGTGATCGCGACCGGGTTTGACACCACCGGGGCGCGAACGAATCATACCAGCTCGTTTGTGATGCCGCAGTCTCCCTCTCGCACTGAAGGGAAGTCGTCCTATCAACAGCAGCTAGCCGGAAGCGCAAGCGGCAATTCAGGCGTGAACCATAATGCAGGCTCTTCGTCCAGCCCGAACCTGTATCGGACGCCGGGATACGCTGGCTCAACGCCGATGACGCCGCCTCCAATGAACTCGGCCAATCATCCAACCGGTCCGTTGCCCACGCCGAACTCGCTGCAAACGCCGGTGCCATCGTTCTCAGATACCGGACGACATCGCGCCATTTCGCCAATGGTGCCATCGCCCCATGATCCGGACGATTTTGTCAATGATGATTATGACCATGAGGATGAGATCCCCGGGCCGAACCCGACCGCTGAAGAGGTGCCTGCACCCAATCCGGTCGCGCGTCCCGTGCAGCAACGAGGCATGCAGCGCAAAATCCGTGGCCTCAATCCAGATCTCTCGCATACCAGCCGCAACACTCCTTCGGGAGATGTGATTGATATTCCGGCTTTTTTGCGCAAACGCTAACGCAAGCCAAAAAAAGAGACAGCCCCCGTTGTCTGGAAAAAGTGGGGGCGTCTCTTTTGAAAAAATGGAGATTGTGCGGCTAGGCGTTGCGGGTTTTCCCCAGATTACCAGGGATATCCTTGTTCAAACCGATGTGGTTCACCACCACCTTGACGCCTGTAATACCAACCATCTCGCGCTCAAGAGCATATTTCATATCGCGATTTGGTACATCGCCATAGAGATGCAAGATATAGTTTTCAACCAGAATGGAGATATTGGAAGCGCCGTCAAGTTTTCCTTTTGCGCGTAGCGCATCCAGTTTCGCGTATGCCTGCCGCAGAATGGCATCTTCAGCGATCATAAAGTTGTGGACTGCTTTGACGCCGGGCAGTTCTCGAATTGCTGCTTCGATCTCGCTACGCTGAGTCTCAAGTTCAACCTTGCCGTAGAGAGCCAGGGTCACACCATCTTCGCTCTCGCCCTCAAGTTCGACCTTTGCCAGGTGTGTGCTATAGGCGGTGCTGCTCACAGTGACCATGTGCTGTGCGATCTCACGGGCGTGTTTGAGAATCTCGCGTGCCTCTTTACTGGTAATCGGCGCTTGCTGGACAGCAGGCGCAGCGTGTGATCCTCCCATAGGATCTTCTAAAGCCCAGCCCAGGATACCAACAAGGATAAGCGGAGCGCCAATGTAGGTCAGCAAGGCACTATCCGGGAAACCAAGCATACCGCCTACAGTGACCATGATCGCTGCACTCAGAATCAGCGGCCACAGACTGGGTTTCGGAAGGTGGATATGTTTCTCGGCCTCTAATGTTTCCTGTTGTTCCTGCACTTCAAGGCTTTGTTGTCGCTCGTCCAGTGTGAGATTCGCACCTTGAAGGGAAGTATCCATAATTTTGTGTTCTCCTCTGAGAATGATACAAGCCGCGAGGACGCTCTATTTCTTATATTTGTCCTTAAACTAAGCATACCAAATATACTCATTTCGTGCAAGCAACCCGGATTTGGCGCCCTCTGGTTATTCTTCCCACGGTTGATAAAGGAGCTGCTCTTCAATCTCTTTCCATGCCAGAAACTCTGCCTCTTGCCGCGAAAAGAGCTGCCCTTCCTGCTGCGCCTGGCGCATACGCCGGGTGACTCGCTGCTGAAAGCTGACAAGCAGAGGATGCTGCTGGGTATAGGGAGGCATGATGCCCAGATCAAGATCTGTCAACTGGTAAAACTCGTCTTCCTCAAAGGCCAGAGTCAGCAGCTCAATATATTTTTGGGCGATGTCGATTGTCATTTGTGTAAATGACTCGGGGCGCGAACTACAGATGCAGAGACAGCCTGCGACCCGATCAACGCGGAGAATCGGGCTGACAAGCATGCTCCCACAGGGGGCGCTACGAGCCGCGGACTCTCGCAGCAGCGCATCAGTGACGTTGCGTGGAACAGGTTCAAGTGGATTGGTATGGGTTTGAATGAGAATGTAGTGTCCTGTGATGGTGGCGTTTCCGGCTGGTGATTCTGCCCCATAGAAGCAGGTATGTGGCTCCTGCATGGGCTGGAACGGAGTACTTCTCTCGTACGTTTTGCGCAGGCTCTGCACTTTTTGCTGTGGGAAAGGCGGTACGCACTGAACCAGAAAGACGGTCATCCCCTGCTGCTCCGGGTCAAGGTGCAATAATAGCTGCTGTAGAATCAACTGGCTCAGGGTGGATGAACGACGAATGGCCGGACTGCTGCTATGGGTATGAAGAACCTGCGCATAGAAGGAGGAGGGAATTTCCAGGTCCGGGGCCTTCGGTGCAGATTTCTCTCGCTGCAATTGTGGGTACTCTTTTATAATCCACTCCGCAAGCTTCTGATGTCGTGAGGGTAAGATGTCTAGTAGCTGACGTAGGCTCTCTAGCCGAGGGGTAGTTTTATTCGTGACCCATCGGGTGAGCGTAATGGGGTGAAGCTGTAGGGCGTCTGCTATCTGTTGTCTTTCCTGGGGATTACTGATGATCTTGCCTAGCAGCTTGCGCCATGACTGTTGCTCTTTCTCCATAGTTTTTGAGAATTCTTTACTCAGTGTTTTCAGCACAAGTACACTTTGACGATGAGGCTTGATGTACAGCATAACCGATCAGATAAGTGGCGTCAACAGCAGATAGGTTGTGATTTCTTGACTGAGAGGGGGCGTTCTGTTGCGGGGAGAAAAAAGGAGGCTTGCCATACGGGAAGCCTCCCTGTCTGTGGTTATTCCTGTAGCAGTGTTTGAAGGTTGCTTACCAGATCCTGAGGGGTAAACTCGCTTCCCAGGAAGGTACGCATATGGCCTTTTTTATCGATAAGATACAACCCCATCGTATGTTGCGGGGCGACGGTCTGCTGCTCTGTTTCAGCATAGATATGATAGGCGTCCCAGACTGGTTTCAGTGTCTCGCGCGAGCCAATGAGAAAATGCCAGTTCGCTTTGAGCCTATGGTCATTGGTGAACTTCTTTGCGGCTGCAACTGTATCATTTTTGGGATCGGTGCTGACCGCCATCATCGAGACATTCTGTGCTTCACTACCAAGCATTTCCTGGGCGCTGCGCAGCTTCTCGGCGGCTGCGGGGCACTGATCCGGGCAGCTCGTGTACATAAAAGTCAGCACCACAGGCTTCCCCTTAAAAGAATCCAGCTTGACTTCTTTGCCATTCTGGTCGGTCAGAGTAAAGCCGGGCGCGGGCTTATTATCAAGCGCGGTGCCATGTAGATTGGAATCGTTTGTATTTCCTGTATCTCCCGGGCCCGCTGTCTGAGAGGCATTGCGTTGTACGATCACAATTACAATCACCACCAGCACGGTCAGGGTGATAACGGAAAGTCGGGATGCAAGACGCCAGTTCATAGTTGTATCGAATCCTTGTTTTGAACCTTACACTCCTACAGCGGAAGGACGCGGTCGATCACCATGATCGCGAAGATCAGGGCCAGGTAGCAGTTAGAATACCAGAAGATCGTACGCGCCCACTTCTTCGACTCATCTCGAAGCAGTCGAATGGACATGTAGATCAGGATGCCGCCGAGGATCAGTGACGAGATCAAATAGATGTACCCCATTGTGCCGAGCAAGAAGAGAATCAGCGTCACCGCCAGAAGCAGCAAGGAGTAGAGCAAGATCTGCTTGCGCGTCTCTTTTTCTCCCATTACATTTGGCAGCATCGGAACATTCGCTTTCGCGTAGTCTTTCTGAATCAGCAACGAGAGTGCCCAGAAGTGTGGGGGAGTCCAATAGAAGATAATCGCAAAGAGCCAGATGGCCGGGAGATCGACTGAGTTTGTTACTGCTGCCCAACCGACCAGCACAGGAACCGCGCCCGCAGCGCCACCAATCACAATGTTCTGGGCGGTGGTGCGCTTGAGTCCCATCGTGTAGACGAAGACATAAAAGAGATTTGCTGCCAATGCCAGCACGGCGCTGAGCAGGTTCACAAAAAGAGCCAGAACAAGAAAGGAACCAATCCCCAGAACAATTCCAAATATCAGGGCGTTGCGTGGCTCAACCTTGCCAGAGGGAAGGGAGCGTCGCTGTGTGCGGCCCATGACCTGATCAATATCGCGATCAATATAGCAATTGATGCAGTTTGCGCTTCCTGCTGCCATAAAGCCACCAATCAGAGTTGCAATCACCAGCCCGATGGGGGGGAGCCCTCTGGCGGCAATTGCCATTGTGGCAACCGTTGTTCCTAGCAGGAGAACGGTGACATGTGGCTTGACAAGGTTAAGATAGCTTGAAAAGATCTGACGCCACTGCTCAGACTTTGTTGGAACAGCTTCCGCTTGCATACAATCTTCTTCCTCTGCTAGTTCGATTCAGAGTGGCTTGAGCGCGTCGCTTGTGCCACCGGGAAGCCCCGGCTATCGCCGGGTATGAAATTCTATGACCGGTAATCGTTTTGTGTCATACAAACGAATGAGAAGCGCTCCGCAGCGGAAAAGAATGGCTTGTCCAACCTGGACGCACTGTTGTCTGTCTGGTGCTGCATACAGGCAACCGCTAGGGAGCAACTCAGATATGCAAAGAGTGCCGGGAGTCGTCATTCACGAGCAGGCCCGGAAATGGAATGAAGCGGGCAAGTAAGCTCGATACTACGACATTCCTCATTGTCGTCGTTTTTCCTGATAGCTTCCTTGCAATGCGAAAAGTGGACCTTACAAATACCTGAACGTGAATGTAGAACGTTTCCACTGCACCCTTTCATTGCTCTTGCCCCGCCCTGCTACTCCTGTTATAGTATGATACGAAGGATGTACTGGAAAGGCCATTTTACGTGAATGCGAATTTAGGTTTAGATTACTGGCTCAGTCAATGGACGTTTGCGCCATCGGTCATTCTGGGATGTGCGCTTGTCATCGGCCTCTATCTGTACGGGGTCGGTCCTTTGCGCAAGAAGTATCACCTCGCTGACAGCGTGTCGCGAGGACAGGTCATTCTGTTTGTGTGTGGCGTGCTGGCGATCTTTTTCGCGGTCGTCTCGCCGATCGATGAGATCGGGCACGAGTATTTATTTAGCGCCCACATGGTTCAACACCTGTTAATAACAGTCGTTGGCCCTCCTTTAATGGTGGCTGGAATGCCAGGGTGGCTGATTGCTCCGATCTTGCAAGATCGCACGATCCTGAAGTTTGGGCGCTTTCTAACGCATCCTTTTGTGGCCTTTACTCTGTTCTTCGGTGATTTCTTCCTCTGGCACGCTCCGCCACTTTACAACGAAACACTGACGAACGAGAGTCTTCACGTTTTGGAGCATCTGACATTTATTGTCTTTGCCACTATTTACTGGTGGCCTCTCTTGAGCCCTGTGAAGGAAGGGCTGCCCCGGCTCTCAATAGGCGGGCAGATTCTTTACCTCTTCCTCAGTGGCATGCCAACCATGCTGCTAGGCGCGGGGCTGACCTTTATGCAGCCTCTCTATGCACCCTATATCAAGCAGCCAGTACGTGCCTGGGGCTTCTCGCCCGCTTTTGATCAGCAGCTTGGCGGACTGGTGATGTGGGTGCCGGGAAATATTTTGAACATTATCGTGATGAGTATTCTCTTCTTACGCTGGCTTCAGTTACAGGACCAGAAGCAAAAAGAAGAAGATAAGCGCTTCTATGGTGTCAGCGAGGGAGGGCCTGCGTTGCTAGCCGAAGCGGAGGAGGATGAGGAGATCATCACGGTTCTGACGAATACCGAGGGCGAGGTTGTGGATGAGGAAATCAAGGGAAGAGAGCGCTCCTTATAACGTTTTGCCTGTTGAAGGAAAAGGGAAGCCGGGTCTGTTTGAAACGTGAATATACTCACTCCCGGGGAAGCCTTGCTTCATCAGCTTGAACAAGGTGCTTTCTCGTGTCTCCAGATGCAGAATATTTTCAGGTTGTTGTAAGGTTTCCTTCAACGCCTGAAAGCTTCCTGTTAGGCTATCTGGATACACTCTGTCCATAAAATGGAGGAAAATCGCCTGTTCCTGGTCGTTTCACCAGGCGCTGGCCGCTTCTTTCGAGAGCGAAATGGAAAGAAGAAAGACCCTGCAAAAAGACATCATATGTCCTTAGTCTAAACACTGTTTGTAGGAGATTGAGACGTGAGGAAGCCTGTATTTCGTGGGACAAAGCCTCTGGCGTTGACCGGGGTTCTACTGGCCCTGTCCACGATTCTTTTAGCTGCGTGTGGGGGATCTCCCTCAACGCTGGACCCGGCGGGCCCGATCGCGGGAAGAGAGAGCAATGTCTTCTGGCTGTTGCTGATTATCGCGGCAATCATTTTTGTCGGTGTTGAAGGCATGCTGATCTACTCTATTTTCCGCTTCCGTGAGCGCCCCGACTCTCCTCCAGCTCCACAGTGGCATGGAAATCTGAAGGTGGAAATTATCTGGACGGTGCTTCCGGCAATTCTGCTGGGTGTGATCCTGTTCATCACCATTCAGGGCCTGTTTGATGTTGCGAAGGAGCCAGAAGGAAAAACGGTTGAGGTAACGGCTTACGGTCATCAGTGGTGGTGGGAATTCTATTATCCCGATAGCAAGATCACAACTGCTGATTCGTTGGTTGTTCCTCCCAACACATGGGTCAAAGTCAAGCTCTTTTCGAATAATGTTATCCATAGTTTCTGGGTTCCCCAGTTAACCGGGAAAACGGACGTTGTGCCGGGACACGATAACGTGCGTACATTCAAAGCGGATAAGCCGGGACGTTATACCGGTATCTGTGCTGAATACTGCGGTGTGCAGCACGCGAATATGCGCTTTGATGTCGTTGTCACCGACAACTTCGACAAGTTCCAGACCTGGCAGCGAGAGCAGCAGGCAGCCGCCGCAAATCCCTCGAGCGATCTGCAAGCCAAAGGAAAGCAGCTCTATCTGGATCAGTGTACGACCTGCCACGGCATTGTAGGCGTTCTGGAGAATTATACTGGTAAGGAAGATCCTACCGTTCAATGTGTAAATCCAGAGAAGCAGAACGGGTGTCTGATTGGCCCCGACCTGACGCACTTTGGAAGCCGTAAGCTGATCGCTGGTGGTGTGCTTGAAAACAACGTAGACCAGTGTCAGCCGGGTGGTGATCTCTCGAATTGTAACCTGGCGAAGTGGCTGCAAGACCCCCAGAAAGTCAAACCGGGTAACGATATGGTCATTGGACAGTTGTCAAAGGATGACATTGCGGCTCTCGTTGCATATCTGGAGAGTCTGAAATAGGGTAACAGCCCGTGTCTACCTCTTACCACGAGGGTGAGAGGCTGGATTCTTGGAGGAATTTGTTCATGGCAGTTCGCACTGTTGGTGATGGAACTACCACTGTAGTTCGGGAAAAGCCTTTTAGCGAAACCTTTATAGGTGAGTGGCTAACAACAACCGATCATAAGAAGATCGGTCTGATGTATATGGTCACGGCCTTCTTCTTCTTCCTGGTGGGCGGCATGGAGGCTCTCCTGATCCGGGCACAGCTTGCGTTGCCGAATGGTCAGGTCCTCGACCCGGAAACCTTTAACCAGATGTTCACGATGCACGGCACAACGATGATCTTCCTGTTCGTGATGCCGATGATGTCGGGATTTGGTAACTACGTTGTGCCACTGATGATTGGCGCACGTGATATGGCGTTCCCACGCATGAACGCCTTTGGCTACTGGGTGCTGCTCTTTGGTGGCGTCTTTATTGAGCTCAGCTTCCTGTTCCACTCCGCTCCTAACGGGGGCTGGTTCATGTATGCTCCGCTCAGCCTGACCAAAGACGCCTGTGGTGTACATGCTTATAAATGTACGCCGGGCATGAATGCCGACTTCTGGATTCTCGGCACAACCATGCTTGGTATCTCTTCTATCACCGGTTCTTTGAACTTTGTGGTCACCATGCTGAAGATGCGCGCTCCGGGCATGAGCATTAACCGTATGCCGCTCTTCTGCTGGATGATTCTGGTGATGTCCTTCCTGCTGCTGTTCGCGCTGCCCAGCCTGACCGCTGCAAGCGCTCTGCTGCTGCTGGACCGCCATTTCGGCACTCATTTCTATGGCTTTGCGTATGGTGGTGATCCGGTCCTCTGGCAACACCTGTTCTGGTCCTTTGGTCACCCCGAAGTGTATATTCTGATCCTGCCTGCCTTCGGTATGGTCTCGGAGATTCTGCCGGTCTTCTCGCGCAAACCGATCTTCGGTTACACGTTTATCGCGTGGTCTGGTGTGGCGATTGGCTTCCTGAGCTTTACTGTGTGGGCGCACCATATGTTCGCGGTTGGTCTGCCGCCTATTGCACAGGCGTTCTTCGCTTCGAGCACATCGCTGATCGCGCTGCCAACTGCGGTGAAAATCTTTAACTGGCTGGCTACGATCTTTAAAGGAAATCTGCGCTTCAGGGCTCCGATGCTTTTCGCTCTGGGCTTTGTGGGCATGTTCCTGATCGGTGGTTTGAATGGTGCCGCTCTGGCGGTTGTGCCGTTCGACTATCAGGTGACTGACAGCTACTTCGTTGTTTCTCATATCCACTATGTGCTTTTCGGTGGTAGCGTTCTGGCGATCTTCGGTGGTATCTTCTACTGGTTCCCGAAGATGACCGGTCGCATGATGAACGAGAAGCTGGCTCAGCTTCAGTTCTGGGTGCTGATGATTGGTCTGAACCTGGCCTTCTTCCCCATGCACCTGCTTGGTCTGCTTGGTATGCCGCGCCGCGTGTATACCTATCCGGCAAACATGGGCTGGAATGAGCTGAACCTGCTCTCGACAATTGGCGCGTTCCTGGTCGGTGTGGGCGTGATGATCTTCCTCATCAACCTTGTTCACAGCTTGAAGAAGGGTGAGAAAGCACCAAGCGATCCGTGGGATGCCTTTACTCTGGAATGGGATACGGCTTCGCCACCGAAGAAGTATAACTTCCTGACTATTCCGATTGTGCGCAGCCGCCGCCCGTTCTATGATAAGAAGAACCCGGAGATTGCCGATTGGAAGTCCGTTATCCATTAATTGGATAGTAAGAGGTTTGAGGTTTTGCATACGATGACAAACCCTGGACAATCGGAGGATAAAGAAAAAGAGACCCGCCAGCAGCAGTCCTCTGAGGATGCTCGGGCGGAACAGAACCCTGAGCAGACGCCTGCTTCTTCCGCCTCACAGGAGGGGGGAGAGCAACAGGGCACTGGCAAGAAGCGCGTGAAGAAGGTCGTCCAGATTCGCGAGGAGGATATCAGCCCCCATTCGAGTCTCTGGCCCTTGTTGACAACGGCTGCTCTTTCCATTACGCTGGTGGGGTTTATCTTTAACCCGATTGTCTTTGGTATCGGTGTGGTTCTCCTGCTCGGGTGTATTCTTGGTTGGGTCAGGGAGGGCTCGAAGCAGCGAAAACAGCGCTGATGCTTTCGGGAGCGGGGAAGGGCTGGTCTCTTCCCTCTCCTGAGAAGACCACGAACGAAACTTTGTATAATCTGGTTAGGGAGTTCTAATCATGAGTGTTGTGCATGGTGGGCAGGTCGCGTCTATTGAGGAGCATCCTGAAGTAGGTCATGACGTTAACTGGTGGGGTATGATCTTCTTCATCGCCTCCGAGGCGCTGATCTTCGCCAACCTGATTGCCGCGTATCTCTACCTTGAGGTCCGTGGCTTGCAGCTCGGCGATCCTCAGTTCGTCTGGCTGGTCAATGGGGAACACTTGCCCTGGCAGAAACCGATTATCGCCACTGCTATTCTGCTTGCCAGTAGTTTCCCGGCAATTTGGGCTCGCAAGTCTATTCTTAAGGGGAATCGAAACGGCCTGATTCTGGGCCTGATCGGAACCATTCTGTTGGGCGTTATCTTCCTGGGTTTCCAGGTCTTTGAATATTCAGAACTCTATAGTGAGGGCTTCACGATGCAGACGAAGGCGTTCGGTTCGGCCTTCTTTACGCTGACCGGCTTCCACGGTCTGCACGTGACGATCGGGGTGCTGTTCCTGCTGATCTGTCTGATCCGCTCTATTCGCGGTGACTTCACAGCGAAGAAGCACTTCGCGATCGAGGCGGCTGAAATGTACTGGCACTTTGTCGACATTGTCTGGGTTGTCGTCTTTAGTGTCGTCTATCTGCTGCCGCTCTTTATGATCCCTGCTGGTCATTAATCCTGGTTGAGTAGAAAACAGTGAGAAGAGAGCTCGGTTCCCTGCCGGGGGCCGGGTTCTCTTTTCCTCTTCAGTCAAGCTCTCTCTCTTTTTTTTGAATGAAGTAACGAAGAGGGAAGATATACCGTTTAAAATATGTTACAATGATGGAGTGTAGATTTTTATTGCTAGGGATGGATCTCTTCAATATTTTACGACGATGTAAAGGTATGTCGTTCCCTGGGAAGGACCTTTCTCGATGAAAGAGACAACACACAAGACCGGAACTTCAACGGCTGTCTATAATGCACGGGCATCAAAAACCAGGAAATGGGGGCCGATCCACTGTACCGTCTGTGACCAGCGTATCTGGTTTGAGCCCATTCAAGTAACTGAGGCGGAAGAGGCTCCAGAGCCGCGCCAGTCATGGCTGTTGTGCAAACATTGCTATCGGGCTCTGCTTGAGGAAATGCGCCGCTCTCCGGTAAAGTCACCGCTGCGCTTGCGGGTGGCTATGGGGATTGTTGCCGCGGAACGATGGCCGAAAGCCTATCCCACCGAGCTACAGGCCTACCTCAGCGATAGGCGCTGGTTCTTTTTTATCGCGGCAAGTTTTTTCCTTTTTATGATTCTCCATCTGGTTATTATCGTTTTGCTCCCTCTTCTTGCACACTGATGTTCTTTCCTCTGTGTGAGTTGTGCCAATATCCTGTCAAGTTTGACTTTTTTTGCTAAAATAGGTACAACTCAGTGAGATGAAACTGTGATTCCACGAACCGGAGTATTACTGCATGTCCAGCGAAAGTTGGTGGACGAGAGATTTCTATGCTGCAACGGGGCAGCTTTCTGATTACTCTATGATCCCGGCTGCTTTTACACGCGAATATCATGTTCTGGCTGAGGTCTGCTCAAGCATGACCAGCGGCTTTATGCTGCTTAATCAACAGCGAGTTATCTATTCAAATCCAAGTGCCTTACGGTTGTTGCAGATCAGCAAGCGTGATCTGGTTACGCCTCAAGACTTCAGTGTCCGTGACCACCTGCTTGCGCTGGCTGCCGATCCACGCCAGGCGCATTCCGAACTGGAAAATCTCTGGCAGCACCCTGAACAGGAATATAGTACTGATCTGGCGCTGGCTGATGCAGCGGCTCGCTGGTTACGAATTCGGAGTTTTCCGGTTCATGATAATCGTGGGATGCTGCTTGGTCGCGGGCTGCTTTTTGATGATATCACGCTGGAACGCTCGGCTGCCGAGGCGCAGGGCGAGACCTTAGCGCGTGCCGCCCATGAGCTAAAAACACCGCTGGCAATTATCAAGGGCTGCGCGACGACCCTGCTTGGCAGTTCGGCCCGTTGGGACCCTGCGATGCAGCGTGAGATGTTGCAGATGATCGATACACAGTCAGATCGCCTGTATGAAGTGCTGAATACGCTGTTGGATGTCTGGCGGTTGGACTCGGGAGCGCAGCCGCTCCGGCTGACACAGGTCAATCTGGCCGAGTTGCTGGATCAGTTCATTCGCCGCTGGCAGAAGCACTCTCCGAACCATCGCTTTGTGCTCAGTATCATGCCTGATGTCCCCATGCTGATGTGTGATCCGCTCCGTGTGGAACAGATTCTGACTCACCTGTTAAACAACGCAGTTGCGTATTCTCCTGCCGGTTCAGTGATCTCTGTTCGTCTGGAAATTAACGAGGTGGAGGCACGTATTGGCATTCTGGATGAGGGCATTGGCATTGCTCAGGAGCATCTTGACCGTATCTTTGATCGCTTCTACCATGTTCCTCATGGGGATGAGCAGTCAAGCGGGAGCGGGCTTGGTTTAGCGGCGGCTCGCGCGGCTGTACAGGCTCATGGAGGGAGAATCTGGGCCGAATCGCCGGGACCGGGAGAGGGTGCAAGCTTCTATTTTACGTTGCCATTCGCGCCAAAGATTACCGTTTCCGCGCAACAGACGGCGCCATTGCCCGCGCTTCAGGACACCGCACCGTTAACGCTGGGAACATCGCGTACCGCTCCTCTGCGCCAGGACCGCCGCGTCCACGTGCTGCTTGCCGAGAGCGATCAGCGTTTGACACGCTATCTTCGTGCGAACCTGGAAGAGCAGCAATATCGTGTCCATACGGTCAATCATGGCATCCAGTTCTTGCGCCACCTTGATCTTGACGAGCCTGATATTATTCTGCTCTCCTCTCGGCTGGCCGATATGAGCGGCGTTGAATTGTTGCAGCGGCTGCGCGAGTTTTCGCAGATCCCGATCATCATGCTCTGCGACGATGATAGTGACGAAGATGAACGGGTCTATCTATTCGATCTGGGCTGTGACGATGTGGTGATGAAACCCTTTGGTATGAAGGAGCTGCTGGCCCGGGTGCGAGCCATTTTGCGGCGGCGCGCGGCGGGCGAGGAAAAGCCTGCTCGCTCGCCCATCTTCCGCACAGGAGAGCTGGAAATTGACCACGCACAGCATCAAGTGACAGTGGGTGGCAAGCCGGTTCAGTTGAGCCGCACTGAATATAATCTGCTGAACGTGCTGGCGCAGAATGCCGGGCGCGTTGTGACACATGAGCTCTTGCTTGAGAAGGTCTGGGGACCAGAATACAACCGCGATGTCGACTTCATCTGGGTCTATATCAGTCGGTTGCGGCGCAAGATTGAGGCTGATTCTCGTCGTCCCAGATATATCGTCACGGTTCCTGACGTCGGGTATAAGCTGATGAAGCTTTAAGCGTTCTGCTTGGCGATAGTTGAAATTGCTCTGTTTTTGGCCCTCAACTGGTGCTGCTGAAGAGTACCGGCTTGTGGTGCCAGACTGTTATATCAGGTAAACACCTGATATTGCAGGCGTTTTTATTCAGGTTCCTGTAAGGTGTTTACCCTATTTTGTTAAGTTGATGTCTATGTGGTTTGGCTATCCTCTATAGTGGTAGTACGCTTGGTCGTCTTGATTTTACTCGCTACCTGGAGGAGCTTCCATGAGTCAGACACAGGGGGAAAAACCCAACGTCCTCTTGATTGAACCTGATGTCGCGATGGGCAGACTGATCGCGCTTGGATTGCAGCATCAGGGCTATCATGTTATCACTGTCTCTTCTCCCGCTGCTGTTTCCCTGGCAGTTGCCCGGACCGTTGATCTGCTGATTCTTGATGTTGACGGTGGAATTCGGACCGATAGTTCGGCGCTGGAATCTATTTACAGTCATCCCCGCTTTGCAGATTTACCCCTTGTGGTCCTTTCCTGGGATGATTCGATTGTGCAACAGGCTCCTATCTCGGTGCCTGCGCTTCCCGCTGCCGGTGCGGCCGAGATACAGCCCATTTACCTCCCTAAGCCATTTGATGCGCGTGTCCTGCATGAGGCGATCGGGCAGTTGTTGCTGTCACAGGCCGCCCGCAGCCCGGAAACGGAAGAGCGTGCCGAAGAACTGCTCCTGGCTGCCTATCCAACACATTCTACACCGAGCATCTGGCCGGTGGTGACCGCTGCGGGCCTGTTTCTGGTCGTTGTAGGTATGCTGGCGCAGTATCTGGTCGCGTTGATCGGCGTGCTGATCGTGCTGGCGGCGCTCCTGCTCTGGCTCCTGGATGTAAAGCCCGCGCCCCGCATTGCAGAGGCGCTATGACGCTCGGGTAGCAAGAAAGCATCAAGACAGATCATCTCCTCTGGTTTGCTGGCTGCGAGAGGTCGGCAAGCCGCTGTTTCATTCTCCCGTTCGGGTTGCTGTAACCTTTATCTCCCTCCCTTCGTGTCATTTCGAGGATGAATAGTAAGAGCAAGATCATTCTCGAAACTCTTCCAGAGTGCCAGAAGGGAGGTTTCTTTTATGACTCACCATAAAATTGATGGTATGCGTGTTGCAGTGCTTGTAGCTGACGATTTTGAGCAGGCGGAGTTTACAGAGCCAATCAAAGCATTAAAGCAGGCCGGGGCCTCGGTGGTTGTGGTTTCGCCACAAGCCGGGCAGGTCACCGGAATGAATCATGATGAAAAGGCAGATCGTTTCCCGGTTGATCTCCTGCTGGACAATGCCAATCCAGACGATTTTGATGCGGTAATGCTCCCCGGTGGCGCTCTTAACGCCGACTCCTTGCGCGTAAATCCGAAAGCACAGGAATTTGTGAGGAAGATTGATCAGTCGGGACGCCCGATCGCAGCGATTTGTCATGCACCCTGGCTCCTGGTTTCGGCGGGCTGTGTCAAGGGACGCACACTTACCAGCTACTACACCATTCAGGATGATATCAGGAACGCTGGTGGCAACTGGGTTGATAAGGAGATGGTACGCGATAAGAACTGGGTGACAAGTCGCAGTCCGAAAGATTTACCGGCCTTCAATTCCGCAATGGTGACGCTGTTCTGTGAGTCGAGGGAACAGGCAACACAGAAAACCCAGAATGTGATCTCGATGTAAGTACAGCCCCAGGAGGTAGATATGTCTTCTGAATCCAGAACCACAACAGATCATGCAGAAATTAAGAAGTGGGTTGAGGCCCGCGGTGGCCAGCCCGCAACGGTAAAAGGGACGACCTCAGGCGGGCAGGCTGGCGTGCTGCGTATTGATTTTCCGGGATATGGTACAGGTGACGAGAAGCTTGAGCCAATTAGCTGGGATGAGTTCTTCCAGAAGTTTGATGAGAATCAACTTGCCTTCCTCTATCAGGATACCACTTCTGGCGGACAGGAAAGCCGCTTCTGCAAGTTTGTGAGCCGAGCAACTGCTGAAGCGAAGGCACATGGCAAGAAGCGCTAAGCGTTATAGGATGAATTGTAGAATATGCCCTGGAGACACAAGTACAGCGGCACACCAGCGCGGGTTGCGCAGCTCTCTGAGGCAACCTGTATCTCTCCGAGGAAGACTTCCTGACAGCCAACACGTGGCCGGGCAGGAGGTCTTTCTTTCCCTCTTAGGCTCTCTCCTCGTCTGACTGTTTTATTCAGGTTTTTGTAAGGTCAGCTTCCCCTGTTGCAAGTTGCCTATCAGGCAAAAGCACCATAATCACACTGAGTTCTTCTTTGAAGAAAAGGCTTTTCTTTGCCTTCTGGCTGACTGTGCATGTGCCGATTGAGAAAGAAGGAGCCTTTTTCGTTAGCATGAGGCAAAAGGAGAACCTGTTTTTCAGGCGCTATCGCGGCTGCCCGTTGATATAGCAAGAAAGCCGCAAGGGAGTTTCGGGCTTCTGATGTGAGGAGTCTAGAGGTATCGTCAAAAGCATGGAAATACGAGAAAAACACGTAACGACTCGGGACGAATTACAGCAAGAGAATACCGCGGAGCCTATCAATAAGCCTGCTGCATTGCAACAGCGTTCACGCAAGCGCAATATTCTGGTCTTCTCTATTGTGACTGCCGTGAATATCGGGTTGATCATTTTGCTGGCGACACAGCTTTTTACTCCAGCGACCAAATCGCCTGCTGCTGATGGACAGGGGACAATACCCAGCCCGCTGATCGGCAAAGCTGCCCCTGATTTTACCCTTCAATCTCTCGCTGACGGTAAGCAGCTACGCCTGTCCGATTTGAAGGGTAAAATGGTTATCTTGAATTTCTGGGGCTCCTGGTGTGCTCCCTGTCAGCAGGAAGCGCCTGCCCTGCAAAAAGCCTGGCAGGAACGGTTGCAGCAAAAAGGTGTGGTTTTGCTTGGCATTGATGTGTATGAAGATTCCAGTGCAGCGCATGCGTTTATCAAAAAATACGGTATTTCATATCAGAATGTGCAGGATACGCTCAATGGCAATGTCGGGCAGGATTACGGCATTCGGGGCTATCCCGAGACCTTCTTTATCTCTGCCGACGGCAAAGTGCTGGCACGATATGGCCCATTCACAGAAGAGACGCTTGATATTGCGCTGAAGAAATTCGGCCTGTGATGAGGGTTGAGGTGTTCTGTGCTGGCTCTTGAGCTTTGTATGCGTGTCGCACATGTACTCTCCGCTGCCCTCTGGGTCGGGGGCTGCGTGATGTATCAGTTCGTGATTATGCCTGCGTTGCGCAACGGTGGGCCCGCTCCAGGGGTGGCTGCACAGATCGCGTCCCTCTTTCACAAGATGACACAGATATGTGCGGGTGTCCTGCTGCTCAGTGGCGCGTATCTGATTTTTGATCGTCTGACGATGACAGCGCTTGGCTGGCCTTATTTCCTGGTTCTGGGTCTGAAGCTGGTTCTGGTTGCCGCGATGCTGCTTCTGGTGATCTATCTGGGTCAGAGCCAGGTTCGTCGACTGGCAAAACAAACAAGTCGCCTCTCGAAGAGGGCTCCGCAGTTGATGCTCGCTCTTGGAATAGGTGTATTTATACTGGGGGCGTTGTTGAATATTCTCTATATCGCAACGATTGCACCCCGCTGATGGAGGTTACAACGTGCCGTCTGCTATCGCGATTGAAGAAACAAAGTCGATCCCTCGGCGCTCCAGACGCTTTCCGGTTGGGCTCCTTATTGTGGGTCTTGCCATTCTTGGAGCGGTCATTTATCTTGTGTATGCCAATACTCAGGCGAGTGCTGCCTATTATTTAACCGTCAAGGAACTCCGACAGTGTACAAGCTGCAACACACGTTCCGTGCGTGTTTCCGGTAATGTACAGGCAGGATCGATTGTTAAAGATGAAAAGACGAACACGCTTCGATTTACTATCGTTGAGGGCGGACAGACGTTGCAGGTTGTGTATAGCGGTGTTGTCCCCGATATCTTTAAGGACGGAGTACAGGTCGTTGTTGAGGGACATTATACCGGAAGCGACCCTTTTCAGGCACAGACCTTGCTGGCAAAATGCCCATCAAAATTTCAAACTGGCACTCCAACGCCGTAGCCCTGTAGTGAAGTAGCACTTCTTCTTCGAGGATCGCTGTGTATTTTTCTGAACTTGGCTTTATATCGCTGATTCTGGCGGCACTCTTTGCCGTGCTGACACTGGTTCTGGCTGTGATTGGCGCATGGAAGAAACGGTCACAGTATACCAGTAGTGCGCGTCATGGTGCGCTGGTTGTAGCAGCGTTTCTGGTGCTGGCAACTGCGGCGCTGGTGATCTCTTTTATTACGCATGACTTTGGTGTTCGGTATGTGACAGAGCATTCCAGCCGAAGTATGCCCTGGTATTATGTCTGGGCAGCGCTCTACGGTGGGCAAGAGGGATCATTACTGTTCTGGTCTTTCTCGCTTGGTCTTTTTACCTCTCTCTTCGTTCTGACTTACAAGCGTGCGCCTGCCGTGCTGGTTCCCTATGTAATCGCAACACTGATGGGCATTCAACTTTTCCTGGTCCTGATGTTGTTGACGGTCTCCAACCCGTTTGTACGGCTGACTGCCATCCCGGCTGATGGTGTGGGGTTGAATCCGCTGTTGCTGGACCCTGGCATGTTGTTGCATCCTCCCTTGCTGTTGCTTGGATTCATGAGCTTCTCCCTGCCTTACGCCTTCGCTGTTGCCGCGATGATTTCCGGGCATCTCAATAGCGAGTGGTTGAGGGCTATTCGGCGCTGGACGCTGGCATCCTGGGCTATTCAGAGTGCGGGCTTGCTGGTCGGAGCCTGGTGGGCCTATCACGTGCTTGGTTGGGGAGGTTACTGGGGATGGGATCCGGTGGAGAACGCGGCCCTGTTACCCTGGCTGACCTCTTCGGCTTTTCTTCACTCCACGATGGTGCAGGAGCGTCGGGGAATGCTGAAGGTCTGGAACTTATTCCTTGTTATTGCCTCCTTTGCGCTGACCATCTTTGGTACATTTGAGGTTCGCAGCGGGCTGATTAGTTCGGTGCATTCGTTTGCGTATTCAGATATTGGTGGCTTTTTCCTGGTCTTTCTGGCTGTCGTGATTGTCTTTTCAACCGGACTCTTTCTTTTCCGTCTTCCCAGATTGCGCCCAGATCAGGAATTTGACTCGATCGTCTCGCGTGAAGGGGTGTTTCTGCTCAATAACTTTTTGCTGCTTGGCATTACCTTTGCCACGCTCTGGGGTATGCTGTTCCCGCTGCTCTCCTCAGCTCTAAACAAGCAGATGATGACTGTGGGACCTCCATTTTACAATGGAGTGAACGGGCCGCTGTTCGCTTTGCTGATCCTGGCGATGGGTGTGGGGCCACTGCTGGCCTGGCGTCGTACCTCAACATCGGTGATCTGGCGTAATATCGGTGTACCGCTCGTGCTGGCGGCGCTCTGCGCGATCATCCTGCCCCTGTGTGGTATTACCAACGTGCTGGCAAATATTGCCTTCTCGATCTGTGCATTTACCGGGGCTGCGATCCTCTATGAACTCTGGCGCGGTGCGCGTGTTCGTCACAAGCATGGAGAGTCTTACCCGGTCGCAGTGTTTATGCTCTTCAAGCGCTATCGGCAGCGTTACGGAGGATATATTGTTCATCTGGGGCTGGTCTTTCTGGCGATCGGGGTGATTGCCTCTCAGTTCTTCCAGATACAGCATGATGTGACGCTGAAGGTCGGTCAACAAACCGAGATCGCTGGCTATCAGCTTGTCTTTCTGGGCAATCTCCAGCAGGAAGAGACCGGGAAAACAGTGGTGACGGCTCAGTTCCAGATCTGGCGCGATGGGAAGCTACTGAAGTATATTTATCCCGGACGCGAGGTCTACCATAAGATGGACCAGCCGGTCAGCAAGATTGAGATCACGACATTTGGCTTGAATGATCTGTATGTGTTTTTGAATGACTGGGATGGCCCGACAAAAGTTGGTGTGCGGCTCTTTATGAATCCGTTGGTCCCTCTTATCTGGTATGGTGGTGGTTTGATGCTACTTGGTGGGCTGCTCTGCTGGTGGCCTGCGGCGCAACAGGGGTCGCGTGTACGCTCGCAGCGCCGGATGAGTGTTCCCGAGAAGGATGAGAAGCAAAGCGCGGAGGTAGCAGTATGAAGCAGGTGAGTCGGCGTCAGGGGCGTGGCTGGTTGCTATTGACCGCTGGGGTGCTGGTGTTGATCGCGGCGGTCTGGTCCTTTCTCTGGTTTCGAGCGGCCTCAAACCAAACGCTGGATGAGCGTGTACAGGCCGTGTCATCGCAGATTAAATGTCCTGTTTGTCAGGGAGAGTCGATCGCGCAATCAACCACTGATCTGGCGCGGCAGATGCGGGCAACCGTTCGCGAGCAACTGGCTGCCGGAAAATCCGAGCAGGAAGTCCTGACGTATTTTCAGGAGCACTATGGCAGTGACATTGTCTGGGCACCCCAGTGGCAGGGCTTCTCGCTGCTTGCATGGCTGGTTCCGCTGGCCTTGCTGCTTGGTGGACTCGCGCTGGTGTTTGCGACCCTGCGTGATTGGCGGGCGGTGGCACGAGAGACAACAGGGGGTAATGAACAGCCGGTCAGCGAGGAGCTGGAACCGTATCGCTCCTTGCTAGAAGAGGAACTGGCGGAAGAGGATATCCTGTTTCGCTCGCCTGCACAAAGCAAAAAACAGGGGAAAGCCTCTGGAATGGAGGCGAAGTAGTATGGCAATTGTAATAGCGCTTGTTCTGGGCATTCTGGCCCTGGTATTTGTGCTCTATCCGTTGTTTCAGCGGACGGCTGCGCCCCAGGTGGCTGTCTCTTCGGAGCCAGAGCCTGTTGTGGAGCAAGATGAGGCAGCCCGAGCTGCGCTGCGTGAGGTTGAGCTTGATTATCAACTGGGAAATATTGTCGAGCCAGATTATCGTACGCTGCGTGAACGCTATATGCGCCGCGCCCTGACTGCCTTTAAGACACGATACGAGCGTGAAAAAGAGCTGGATGCATTGATCGAGGAACAGTTAGAGCAGATGAAAAAAATAGAAGCAAAGAGCAAGAAAGAGGTGGCAGATGATGAATAAGTGCTTGCTGAAAGGAAGCAGTTTTCTGATTCTGCTGCTGCTTGTTGGCGTGCTGGCCGCTCTGGCTCCGCTCTCTTCGGCGTTCGCCCAAACCACAGGGCGTATTTATGGGCAGTTGCTTGACGGTTCAAACAAGAACGCGCCGCTTGCCGGGCAGACGGTGACATTGCAGAAGGCGCAGAATGGCTCTTCGCAGGATGTGACGACCGCAATTACTGACCCCAACGGACGCTTCTCGTTCTCCGGGCTCGATACTGACAAAGCGATCAGCTATGCCGTCTATATCCGCTACCAGAACGCTCACTATTATACTGAGCCGGTCTCACTTGGCACGAAGCCGGAGCAACAGGTCAACCTCACTGTCTATGAGGCCAGTTCGGACGCATCAAAAGTGGCGATTGTCCAGACGACGCTGCTGGTGAAGTCGGTGGATGAAAAGACGGGGATGGTGCGTGTCTCCGAGATTGTGGCCTTCAAAAATCTGAACACAAAAGCTTTTGTGGGCTCGCTTGATGCCTCAAAGGGCCGCCCCAACGCGCTTTTCTTCTCGCTGCCGCAGGGCGCAACGAATATCTCGCTGGTGAAGGGATTCGCTGGCTATCGTTCTATTCAGTCCGATCAGGGCTTCGCAACCGATGCGGCTGTGCTGCCGGGTGACAATGAGTTCTCGCTGTCGTATGATGTACCCTATACAGGCGACACACTGGACCTGACATATCATGCGATCTACCCAACGGTGCAGGTCTCCTTTATGGTGCCAACGGATCTCCATACAACGGCGGGTTCGCAGGATGTCGCCTCTGATGGCGTGGTAACGGTTGAAGAACATCCCTACAACGTCTTTAAGGCACAGGCACTGACGAAAGAGAAGTCGGTCAAGGTGCGCCTGGAAGGGCTGCCCGTCGTGAATACGCAGGCTCCGAGCACTGCTTCACAGAACGCGCAGGGAACTCAGCTAGACTCGTCAACGATCTGGCTTATCGTGATTATCGCGTTGATGCTGGTGATTATCCTGCTGACCTGGATTGTGTATCGCTCGCGGCGTGAGGCTGCCAGAAAGGCAACGCGTAACGCAGATAAAAAGGCCGCATCTCAGAAGCGGCAGGAGAAGCAGCAAGAAGATGATGAACGCGAGCAGGAATTACTGACCGCCTTGCTGAAACTCGACAGGGAATTTGAGAAAGGCAAGCTCAAAAAGAAGCAGTATGAGGAGCAACGAGCCCGGCTCAAGGCGCAGTTGCGTTCCTTGCTCGACAAAAAGACAGAGGGGGCACGGCGCTGATGAGCGCTCTTGTTGAAATACGAAGGTTGCGCAAGAGTTTTGGTCTGAAGCCAGTGCTGCGAGGCGTTGACCTGATGCTTGGTCCCGGGGAACGGCTGGCACTTTTGGGCGCGAATGGGGCGGGCAAAACCACGCTGCTACGGATCCTTGCTTGCCTGACACGCCCGGGCGGTGGCACGGTAACGGTTGCCGGGCTGGATAGCGTGCGTGATGCCCAACAGATTCGGCGGCTGGTTGGTTTTGTCGGGCATCAAGCCTATCTCTATGAGGAACTGACCGCGTTAGAGAACCTGACGTTCTTTGGACGGCTTTATGATGTCGCGCAGGCAGATGCCCGCGGACGGGCCCTGTTAGAGCGGCTCGGACTGGCTCGGCGTATGCACGACCGGGTCGCGACCTTCTCGCGTGGGATGATCCAGCGGGTGGCCTGGGCACGGGCCCTCTTACATGCTCCCCGGCTGCTCTTGCTTGATGAACCTGATACCGGGCTGGATCAGGAGGGACAGCAGTTGATTGATGTGCTGGTACAGGAGCATATTGAGCAGGGAGGTGGCGCAATCTTTACCACGCATCAACTTGAACGAGCGCTTCAGTTAAGCGAACGGATTGTCCTGTTGAAAGGCGGTAAGGTCGCCTTGCAGGATGCTACAGAGGCTATCTCGCTGGCCGATGTGCAGGAACAGCTACGCGTTTGAGATGCGTGGAGTCAGGAAGCTATGAAGCAGTTTTTCTTACAGGTTTTTGCTATACTCTGGAAAGATATTCGCTGTGAACTCCGCAGTAAGCAAACGTGGTTCAGTATGGGCATGTTTGCGCTGCTGGTACTGGTCATTTTTAATTTTGTCTTTGATCTGCGCATTGATGATAAAGCAACGGTTGCTCCCGGGGTGCTCTGGGTCTCTTTTTTGTTCGCGAGCATACTTGGTTTAAGCCGCACGATGGCTATGGAGCAGGAACAAGGGTCGATGGATCGGCTGTTGCTGTGTCCGGTGGATCGGCGAGCGATTTTTCTGGCGAAGCTTCTCGGGAACCTGCTCTTTATCTTTGTGGTAGAGCTGGTGGCGTTACCCGTGTATATTGTCCTTTTCAACTTACATATTTTTGTGGGTGCACTGGTGCCGGTGGTTCTGCTTGGAACGGTTGGTATTGCGACCATTGGAACTATGTGTGCAGCGATGGCAGCCACAACCCGGGCGCGAGAGCTCCTGTTACCGCTGCTGGTATTTCCGCTGGTGGTGCCGGTCATGATCGGAGCTGTTCGGCTGACGGAAGCGCTAATTGCGCCGCTACCGAATGAGCCGCCCTGGCTTGGCCTGATAATTGCTTTTGATGTTATCTTCCTGGGCGTCTCGACGCTCGCGTTTCAGTTTATCATTGAGGACTAACTATGGCCTTAACGGATCATACACTCCCTGCCGAGCGCAAAGCCGCGCGGGTGGCAGGCCAGGAGAGGGATACAAAACTTCCCCTTGTTTCGCTGGTTCTTGCGGGACTCTCACTCATCGGGGGGCTGATCTCTGCCTGGATGATCTTTCTTTATGCGCCAACTGATGCGCTACAAAAAGATCCACAACGCATTTTCTATCTGCACCTTGCCTGCGCCTGGGTCGGGATGCTGGCCTTTGTGCTGTTGGCAGTGACCAGCATTGTTGCGTTAATTCGGCGCAATGAGCGTTGGGACTGGATTTCCCGGGCAAACGCTGAGGTAGGCGCTGTCTTCCTCACGATTGCTCTGGTGACTGGCTCGCTCTGGGGACGCCCGATCTGGGGCGCCTGGTGGGTCTGGGAGCCAAAGCTGACCGCCACCCTGATTATGTGGTTTATGTATATCGGCTATCTGATGCTGCGTAGCTATATGGGGCGAACGCTGGATAGCATGCGCGTCGGGGCGGTCATGGCGATTCTGGGCGCGATTGATGTGCCGATCATCTATCTGGCGGTGAACTGGTGGCGTGGGCAACATCCTACTCAGGTCAGTCAGCTTCCGCCGGAAATGCTGTTGACTATGCTGGTTGTACTGCTCACCTTTACGATCTTCTATGTGTTCCTGGTGATGCAGGTGTATCAGCTCCAGCGTCTGCAAACGCTGGCTCAGCGTCTACGCTTGCTGGTAATGCGCTAGTTGACGAGGTGAACCTGAAATGAACGGTTTTACATATATGATGCTGGCCTATGCATTGGGCTGGTTGATCCTGATGGCATATGTCGTTGTTATCGCTTTGCGGCTCCGCGGAGCGCGTACCGAGCTGGCGGCAGTTGAAGAACTGGTTCGTGAGCAGCAAGAACAGGAGGAATAAAGGCGAAATGGCAGTGAAAGAGAGCGGCGTACATAACGCGCCTGCGATTTCCTCAGGGAGAAAAGCCAGGGGTGGGCGCATTTTCGGGCTGGCGGTTGGTGACCTGCTGGTCTTCCTCATTATCGGGGCTATTGGCTTACAAATGCACCAGAAAGAGATCAACGCCGAGAATATGCTGCGTGTGACCTGGCCGCTGGCGGTGGCCTGGTTTGTGATCTCTCCATTCCTGGGCGTCTTTAGCCGCAAGACTGAGCGTCGCCCGGGCCAGATGGCGGCGCGTACCGGCATTGCCTGGCTACTGGCCTGTGCTGGGGCAATGGGACTGCGTCAGGTGTTTATCACGCCAGTTGAGGTCAGCTTCGCGATTGTGACGTTCCTGACCAATCTGGTTGGCCTTTATATCTGGCGCTTGCCTTTCTCCTGGGTTATTCGCTCTAAAGAAAAGAGCGCGGACTAAACAGAGAAGTGTTTTCAAGGGGCGCACCACGTGCCCCTTTTTTTTATATGTCCTGTATTGGCCATCGAACTAATTCGATTGCGCTCCGTATATCTAATGATTGTTTGATATAATAGGATGAATTAACGTTTTTGTATTTATGATTTTTGAAGTGGGGATAGCACGTTCTTCTTGAGAGGAGAGATATATGAGATCAAGGGGCGCTTTTTCCGGTCTTAGTGGGGCAGTCTTTATAATTGGCCTGATCCTTTGTGCGGTGTTTCATTTCTGGTGGCCGGGCATTCTCCTTGTGCTTGCCGCAACAAGTTTTTTGGGGTCGCTTGCAAGCGGAAACCCGAGGGCAGTATGGGGAGGACTTATCGGAGTTGTCTGGCTTGTGGGCCTGGCTGTCTGTGCCCTGTTCAATTTCTGGTGGCCGGGCATTCTGATTATCATCGTGCTATCAGGTATTCTCGGTTCACAGCAAAAGGCTGTCAGCCAGACGATTGGAGAACGCTTTTACGGTCAGCCAACCTACCAGCGGCCTCCTGAACAGCAGGAGCCATATTACCAGCCGTCGTCCTATGAGCAGGGCTATCAGGCACCCAGAACCCAGAACGAGACCTATACTGAGGGCGGGAAGATTTATGAATATCCATCCTCATCACAGTCTCAGAGTGATTATGCACGCTATGAGCAGCCACAGGCTCAGTATCCACAGGAGATGCCGCCTCAAGGTCACTAATAACCAGAAGTAGAGAAGGAGCAAACGAGTTGTGAGCAACCAGGAAGCAATGTTCTATCCACAGGAGACATCTCGCCGACAGGAAGGCATGGGTGAACAACGGCAGATTGATCCGCGTGAGGAAGCTGCCTATGCCGAAGGTTATGGAGTGCCCGGTGCAGAGAACATCGGGGAGAAAATTCATCCCGTTGAGGAGCAGCGAAGGAGTCAGCAGCCACCACGCCAGCGCCGCAAACATGGCTGGTGGATCGTCTTGCTTCTGGTTGTTTTACTGTTCTCTGCCCTGGCCGGAGGAAAAGCGTTTTTCTCTCGGGTCAATGGGGTGGAGAATCGTGACTTTACGCTACAGGCAGGGCAGCAGGCGCCTCATCTGATTGTGAACAATGGCGCGGGAGATGTGCATGTGAAGGTGGGAAATACTGATAGCGTTCATATTCAAGCAACAAAGTATTCCTTCGGCCTGTTACCGATCGCGAATGCCACGGTGAACTATCAACAGAATGGCAATACCATTGAAGTCACCTCTAATATTGATGGGGTGTCTTTTCTGAATGGAGCTGACGTTGACCTTGAAATCACGGTTCCCGCAGTAGCAGATGTGAATATTGTGACGTACGGCGGTGACATTGATCTCAGTAACGTGAATGGCAAGCTTGATCTCAAAACGATGGGGGGCGATGTCAGCCTGTCGAACTCGAGGCTCTCAGGAGCCTCCCAGATCCACACCTCGGGCGGTGATATTACCCTGACGCAAACCAATGGTGTCTTACAGGTGGAGACCAATGGTGGAACGATCCGGGCAGAGAATGTGGCATTATCCGGCAATAGTAGCGTTCGATCGAGTGGCGGTGATATCTCCTTCAAGGACAGTCTCTTCCAGGGGACCGTTGAAGTCAATACCAGCGGCGGTGATATTGATTTTCAGGGAACACTGGCTGTGAATGGGGATTACACCTTCCATACCAGCGGTGGTAAAGTCACGCTCAACCTGCCTGAGAACTCGGCCTTTGCGGCCCAGTTGGAGACCACCGGTGGCGAGGTGAACAATGAGTTTGGTAGTAACGTTGTGGGTACTGGACCCAAAGCAACGATCAAAGCATCTTCGAGCGGCGGAGATATCAACGTCAGAAAAGGTCGCTAGCAGGCAAAGCCCGGTACAACATTTCTGTACCGGGCTCACTTTTTAGAGGTGGGAAGCGGGTCGCAGGTATAAGTTTGGCTTACCGGGCTCCATCAGCCGTTGCTTCAAGCGAGCGTTGATGTTGCTGGCCTCGCTCTTGATAGTGCTGTGCACTTGCCGCGATCTGCTGCTTTTCTGTCTCCTGAAGCTCTCGCACTGCCTTTGCGGGAAGCCCAAGTGCCAGGACTCCGCCGGGGATCTGCTTGCGTTCGCCAATAAGTGCACCCGCACCGATGATAGTTTCCGTGCCGATTTCAGCATGTGAAAGCACTGTCGCATGCATGCCTACGAGAACCCGATTCTGAAGCGTCGCCCCGTGGACAATCGCGTTATGACCGATAGTACATTCATCACCAATGGTGAGCGGGGCATCAGGGTCAGTGTGCAGGGTACAATTATCCTGAATGTTTGTGCGTTTGCCAATCACAATAGGAGCGGTATCACCCCGAATCACCGCGTTATACCAGACACTTGAGCCTGCACCTATCGTCACGTCACCGATAATCATTGCTCCCGGAGCAATAAAGACATCATCCGCGATTCTGGGAGTGATCCCATTGAATGGTATGATAGGCATACAAAGAGCCTCCCTTTTTCCAGACAAGCTTTAGTCGACAACGCGCTTGATTGCCCAGACGGTTTCATCAAGGCGCTGATGGTAGAGCTGGCTCCTGGGATCCAGGCTATTGATCATGACGCGCATATTGTTTTTTCCAGATGCGTGGATGAAATCCCTGTTATTGAGCGCCAGCGCAACATGTGTGATTGCTTTCGAGCCAAAGAAGATCAGATCGCCTTCCTGCATCTCCTCACGCGTGACAGTATGGGGAAGGGCGTCATGCTGCTGATCGGCGTCTCGGGGCAGGACGTACCCGGCCATGCGGTAACAAAGCTGTGTCAGGCCACTACAGTCGATTCCCTCAAAGCTGACGCCACCCCAGAGGTAGGGCACATCCAGAAAGCGGCGAGCTGTATCGGTGGCAGTTCTGACGGTCTCGCGCGGGTATTTCTCCTGTTCACGGCGGAGACTTACCGCTGTGCGCTCAACCCATGCGCTGTTCTCGCCGGGGAGTGCCACCTGAACGCGGCTGCTATGGGTGGTGTCGAGTAGTGGGAGGACTGTGGAGAGATAGAGTTTACATTGGATCTCGTCTCCGTCAGCCTCTGAATACGCAAAAGTATAGGGTTCGGTGACAACTGCGACCAGATCCAACGGTGTGCCGCAATGCTCACCGACTCTGGTAAATCCTTTAGAGATGGGCTCTGCCAGATGCTTGGTCTGAATCCACCCCTCATAGTCAGAGAGCGTGATATGGGTCCAATCTCCCTGACTCTCGCCAACCTCTGCTGGAACATTCATTAAAGCTTGCGTGACCTGCTCCGAACTTTTATCCGGGTCGCGTCGCACATCAGCGACACTGACAGCTACTACAAAAGTCGTCATGGTTTCTGCTCCTATCATTGGCCTGACGCTCAGAAGAAAGAATGAGGGACAGGCAATCACTCATCATTGCTTTGTCCCTCATTTTAATATATTTTTGTGCTTTTGTGCTTTTTAGCGTCGGATCGCATTGCTGAGAACAAACATCAAGTTTGCTGGTCGCTCTGCCATGCGCCGCATTAAGTAGGGATACCACTGCGAGCCATATGGCACATACACACGCACATTAAAGCCATCTCGCACCAGTTGCTCTTGTAGATCACGGCGGATGCCATAAAGCATCTGAAACTCGAATGACGAAGGACTGATGCCATAGTCACGGATAAAGCGCCGTGCCTCTTGCAAGATCGCCTCATCGTGGCTGGCGATGGCCGGGAAGTTCCCACGTGAAAGCAGCATTTTCATGATCTCGACATAGCTGGCATCGACATCTTGCTTGTTCTGATATGCAATGCTAGGTGGCTCTTTGTAGGCACCTTTCACAATCCGGGTGCGCACACCTTTCTCAATCAGGCGCTCGATGTCGGCCTTGCTTCGATAAAGGTATGACTGGATGACTGTTCCTACCTCTTCAAACTGTTCGCGCATCTTCAGTGTCAGTTCGATAGTGCGGTCGGTGTAGGCTGAGCCCTCCATATCAATCGCGACAAATAGATTGTACTCTCGGGCTTTTGTGAGGATTGCGGTGACGTTCTCTTCACAAAGGGAGGGGGAAATATCCAGGCCGAGGGCTGTCAGTTTGATTGAAATGTTTGCATTTATGCCGGTGCTTCGGATAATATCCAGGGCTGCGATATAGTTCCGGGTGGATTCTTTAGCTTCAGCTTCGGTGTAGACGTTCTCGCCAAGCAAATCAAGCGCGACCGAGCAGCCTTTTTGATTCAGGGCTCGTGTTGCTTGAACGGCGTCTTCGAGGGTCTCACCGGCCACGAAACGACGAGCCACGCCTTTTGCTACCGGGTTCTGAATAGCGAACTCTCGTAGCCTCTGATTCTGAGCAAGATACAACAATGTATCTTTGAGCATCTCTGTCCCCTTTCGACAGTAATAAAAAAATAAGGCAGATTCTATTTTTGAGCACACCAAAAAGAAATGCTGGGAGCTCTAGAACAATCAGGGAATCCCCGCAGGTTGGTTGGCACAAGACCGGGTGATTCGTAACCTAATCATAGCACATAGAAAGCAAGGAAGCACTGTGCCCGGTAGCTGCGCTCTGAGGGGGTATTATCTGCTCACACCATTGTGAGAGAGCATTTCCGAAAGACGCCTGTAAGGGCTGTATCTCTACCAGCGTAATACTTTTCGGACCAGCGAATCCCAGAGTGTATCCGGTAAGACGCGGCGCAGCGTCACAATTGCCAGTGCGCTTCGTGGGATAACATAGCGGGCCTTTGGTCTGGAGCTTTCCAGAATGCGAATCACGGTATCAGTAAAGACGCGAATGGGAAAGCCCTTTTTGCTGGAATCGAGGGCCATTTTTTCCATAAAGGTGAGTAGCGGCTTATAGGGCCCGTTTCTATGTTCATTGAGCCATTGAGAGCGTTGCATGCTGGTGTTCCAAATATTGGTAGGGCTGGATGCGGGCTCAATCAATGAGACGCGCACGCCAAAGGGAGCCAGCTCAAGGCGTAGACCGTCTCCTAGCGCCTCGATAGCATACTTGCTGACCGAGTAAGCGGAGGTAATCGGGCCGACAAAGAGCCCGGAAATACTGCTCACAAAAATAATCGTCCCTCGGGCGGCCTTGATCATTGGAAGCAGTGCCTGTGTGACTGCCAGATGGGCTGTAACATTCAGATCAAGTTGTGCATGAAAATCGTCGATAGGTAATAATTCGAGGGGGGCTGCATAGGCTGTGCCTGCATTATTCAATAAGGCATCGAGTGGCGGAATATCATCGGTGCCATGTGCTTGCTGAAGTGCTTCCTTCACCTGTTGTGCAAGTTGCTGTATTTGTTGCGCGTCGCTGATATCACAGAAAAGGGGTGTCAGGTTCTGCTGACAGCCATAACCCAGGGCTTCTTCAAGCAGGCTTTCTTTATCACTTTGTTTGCGGATAGTGGCGAAAACATGCCAACCCCGACGGGCCAGGGTGATAGCGGTTGCTCTGCCAAAACCACTAGAACACCCAGTTATCACTATTGTCTTCTTGCTCATATGCGTTTCCTATACGATGCCATAAACCGAGACGTTCAAGTTCGCAGCGGGCCTCAAAGCCAAAAAGGGCAGGATTCATGGTTCCACCATAGCGGAGTACGAGGCCGCGCAGCATTTCGATCTGCTCGGATTTTGCGGCCTTGTTGACCTCAAAAGGGATATGCTGTGCCAGACGCTCAACCGCCTGACGATGGTAATATGCTTCCTGGGACTCTTTCATTGGTAAGCTCTGATCCATTGATGCGGTTTTTCTGCGTTTCCCGTGAAATGCTCTCTCAACAATGTATCATGTGGTCTGCACTCCCTGCAAGTGGATTGTCGTGTGCCGTAATGATACAGAATTATATGTAGAGAGCCGGAAAGAGGTGTAGCCATTTTGCCCTATGCTGGTCTCTATTACTTGATAAACGGCCCTTTCAATGTTAGTTTTGTTTATGGTTGTGAAGATTGTATTTTTTTTATGAGGTAGGCGAAGCTAATGTTCTGTCCAAACTGCAAAAACGTGCGCGATGCGAATGGCATGCCATGTCCCCATTGTGGGGCACCTTCGCCGTTATCGGGGGGAAATCAGGGCAATCAGTGGGGAATGGTCAGTCCGGTATCGGCCTCACCTGGAAACACGGCCTTTCCAGTCTCTCCTGTACAACAAAACGATGCATATCCCTGGGAACAAGTGCCGCAGCTCTCCTTTGGGGGATCGCCAGTAGGACCAGCCGCGGATCAGGATACAAGCGCCCAGTTTCCCCCACAGATGCAATTCCCGTCTCAAGATGCCTTTCCTCCGCCACAGATTCCCTTCTCTTCCCAGGAGAATTGGAGTGGCATACAGGAGCAACAAGACTGGAACGCCGTACCTCAAGGGCAGGATGGACAGGTGCCTGTGTCGTTGCTGCCAGTCCCTGCGCAAGATCAGATGCAGCCCGCCGGGAGTACATCCACGTTGATGATGCCAATGCAGCGGGTCGAGGAGATGCTTCCTGCGCTGCCTGAACAGGAAGGCTCGGTCTATATCCCGCCGATGTATACCAAGCCGCGCCCGTTAATCCCGCGCTATCGCATTATTAGCGGTGTGTTGAGTGTGTTGATTGTGGCGCTTTTGTTGTGCGGAGGGGTGAGCTATTACGCGAAGGCAAGTGGGAAACTGGATGCGTTTCAGCGCTTTATCGGCATTTCGGCCCCGCCTGCGCTTCAACTCTCACCGACAGCAACCATTGGCAATCCCAAGCCAAAAGAGGCGGGTCCCGCCAAAGATGCGGTGACACTGGCGTTGCTGGCGGCAAAGGTGGACGAAAACGGAGAACCATTTTTCCCGAATACGGTCTTCTTGCCCAATACTGAGTTTTATCTGGTTGCCAATGTCGTGCAGCAGAAGGACCCATCTACGATATCCGTCAAAATATTTACGAATGGACAACCGTATAAAGAGTACAAGGAAGACATTCAGGCAAAGTCAAGTAAAAGTGACCTGACCAAGCTGAAATTGCCGCTCAAGTTTTTGACTCCGCTCGCTGGGCATATCGAAATATATTGGGAAGGAAAATTAGCCTGGAGAATTTATTTTGCGGTCAAGTGATGGCATAAAAGAAGAAAACCCGCCTCTTTCACTCTACAAGGAAAGGGGCGGGTTTTTTGTCACCAGTTCGATACGCAAATAGGCTTATTTGCACTGTGTTTCTACCTGAACATCCCCGAAGACCTTCACCTGACAGGCAAGGCGCATATTGGGGTTCTTTTTGAGGTCTTTGCTCAGCCAGAACTTTTCCATGAAGGTGAGCTCGTTGGTGTTCTCTTTTGGCGATACTGCTACTCTGTCGGTACCACAGACGCCATTGCCGTGGCAGTTTGCCAGTTTGGTGATACCGCAATAAATGGGCACATCGTTTTCCAATGCAGGGTAGCGTACAGAATCGCCCGGCTCAACCTGTACCTGCACGTTCTCGCGCACATAGGTGATTGTTGGCACGAATCTCTCCTCCGTTTTGTTGGTTGCCAGTGGTTCAAAATAAAATGAGGAGGCGCATCAGCACCCGCCATTTCTGGTCAGAATATAGCACAGACACTCAGGAGCGTCAACCAAAGTGTGCAGGCCCGGAAGACGCCTGGGAAGCCACTTGTTTCTTTTTCGTTGCGAAACTGTGTGGAGCCCGATGAACAGCGAGCCCCTGCCTTTTGATGCAATGGGATCCGCTGGACGAGCAAGCCTATGAAGATGTCGAAGGCGTTGTTGTACTGGTTGGAAGTGGTTGAGGCTGCTTTGACGATTCTTCCAGGGTCTTGCTGCTCTGGGTTCCCTGAGCCGGTGTTGGTTCTGGGTTGACGATCATGGTTAGCGTGACTGTTTGCTTCATGGCAGGATCCTCAGTATTCTGAAGAACCAGGGTTGCCGTGTAGGTTCCAGGCTTTGCTGGTGACACATGAGAACTGACGGTGATCGTGACACTTTTCCCTGCGGGCAGGCTTCCTTCGGCGGTATCAATGCTGAATAGATACGCGCCCGTTCCCTCAAGTGTGCTCTGCCAGTGAAGTGGGCTTGCGCCACTGTTCGTCAGTGTGATGCTTTGTGCGTCCGCGTTGCTTCCTTCCTGTGTGATAAAGCGCAGGTTTCCAGGCTGGACGGTCAGCTCCGGTGTGGCCGGACGAGTGATATTGAGCGTCACAGTGAGCTGTTTTGTCTGTTCGGCACTTTGGAGCGTGATGACTCCCTGATAGGTTCCGGCTGCGAGCGAGCTAACGTTGGCATGCACCATAATGGTGGCTTGCTCATCAGCGCTCAGTGAGCCCTGGGCAGGTTCAAGCGAGAGCCAGTCCGCGCCGTCCTCGGTGCTTGCTGTTCCCTGCCATTGAATATGTTCGTCTCCGCTGTTCTGAAGGGTGAAGGATGCTCCTGTTGTCTGTTGTCCGGCTGTTGTGCTGAGGGTGAGCGATGGCGGTGAAACGACCAGGTTTCCGGCTGCAATGACGGAGAGATTGACGGCAACCGCAGTCCCGTTTGTGAATTGGATGGTACCCTGATAAGAGCCGATAGGAAGCTGTGTGGCCTGAACCTGTACCTCAAGCTGGATAGAACTGTTCGCGGTAACCTGTCCTTCAGGCGGTGAGATGTTGAGCCAGTCGTTCCCATCTCCTGTTTTTGCCTTTGCTGACCAGTGGATAGCATTTGTGCCGGCGTTTCGCAGTGTCAGGCGCTGTGTTGAGCTGGTGGCCGTTGTGGTCACGACGAAGGAGAGCACAGAGGGCGAGACGTTGAGCTCCTCTTTCTGGGCTTGTTCGACTTTCAGCGTCACTTTGACCACCTCCTCGGTGTCACCCTCTTTTTGGCGGAAGGTGAGCTGTCCCGAGTAGGTTCCCGGAGCAAGGCCGCCTCGGTTCACCGTCACTTGAACGGCGCTTCGCCCTGAGAAGCTCCCGCTATTTGGCGAGATACTGAGCCAGCTTTGATCGCTGTTTGCTTGCCAGTGTACCGAGCCTCCTCCGTTGTTGCTCAGAGTGAGAGTTTGGCTTTCGGTTGGTGTGGTTGGATGGGCTGTAAAATTCAGCGTTTCGGTGGTCAGTTGCAGATGTGGTTCTCCCTGAGCAGCGGCCAGAATGGTGATCTGGACGTTTGCTGCGGTTCGCAGGGTGTAGTCGGTGGCATGAATACTATGTGAGCCCACTTTCCAGTGCTCAGGCACCTGAATCTGTACGGTAAAGTTGCCCTGCTTGTCGGTTCTGGCACGCAGATCATGCCCGTTACTGGCAAGGATTTTCTGATTTGCGTCATAGGTAAAATCAATCCAGTGCTCTGGCCCAAATCCTCGACCTGTAAGGGTGAAAAGATCATGAATGCGCAACTGATCGGGTACGGCTGTAAGTGACTGCTGGCTTGCGGTAGTGGATGGGCGACCGATCGGAAGAAAAAGCAGTAACGTTGCAGTGATGATGAGAAGCAAGCAAAGGCCGGCTATCAGGAGAAACACGATGTTGCGACGCCTCCTCTGGTGAGGACGTGGAACAACGCGAACCGTGTCCTGAGGGCGGGCAGCATATTGTATACGCTGTGGGGCCGGAGGCAGATTGATTGTTTCTGGCTCTGCCTGAGGCGCCGATTTTTCTGGTATATAGGCTTTTATGAGTCCTGATTGATATGGATGATCTTCAGGATGGAGTCCCGAATAATGACCGGCTCTTCGTGTTGATGGCGGCGGTATTGAAGGGCGATTGACGGAATGGCTGTGTTTTCGCATACCTGTGTATCCATATTTGCTTATCTGACCTGTGGTGCGCAATGCCTGAAGGTGAAGCTTGCGCAACCCTTCCTGTGCTTCTCGGTTTCAGGCTTCCAGTGAAATAAACGCCGTTCGCCCCTTCCACTCAAATGGTCTGCACCGGCCTTTGTTTCTTTTTGTGTATTGCTGTATGAAAATGTGTTATTGCTTATTCTATCATAGAGCTTGAGAATAGAGAACCCATAAGTCCTATAGTATCCTGAATTCGAGAGTTTTGTATCTGCGCTGTCATTACTCGTATTGACATATAGGCATGAACAGATATTATTAAAAGTACAAGCTGTTCCTGGAACTCTCTCTTTATTAAGAAAACAGCACATGAAGGAAAGGTTCGTATGCTCTATACTGATCCCACAGGTGAAGAAAAGGGACTGGCGACCGAGGCAAATGCAGGGCGTACTGATGAGGTGCAAGCCACTCCTCAGAAACTGGACCGCAATCCAATTCCTCAGCGTCCTGGACGTAATGAAGGAGTCGCAAAGCCTGCAAGGTCTGTCCCTCAACGTCCGCAGGTATCGCAGCAGTCGAAGCAAGTGCAGGTGAATGTCTCTCTAACGCCTCCGGTGCAGCAATCGGCACAAGAGAGCAAAGCAGCCACGCCACAGCACGAAATCAAGCAACCATCTCACGAGTCGAGCGAAAAGGGGAAGCAGCCCGAAGCGGAACAGAAGGCTGACAGGCAGAAACCCGCTCCTCCTGAGCGGAAGCCGATTCCCAGGGTAAGCGTGAGCACTCGCCAGCCGGTTGAGCCGCAATCGAAGCCGCCAGTCTCCCGCCCGCCGACACAGGAAGCGGAGAAGCGGTCGGCTGAGCCGCAATCGAAGTCGCCAGTCTCTCGCCCGCCGACACAGGAACCGGGAAAGCCTCCTATGCCGCCAGAGAGCCAGTCCAGACAGCCTGTCCATGAGGAACGCCAGCGACCTTCTTATCCACCAGAAGCGAGAGGGAACAGTCAGCCACAGATGCCCGCGTATGGCCCATCTCCGCAGCAGCCTGCATGGCAGGGATATGCGGCGACTTCGGTTCCTCGTCTACAGACGAAGGACAGGCGTTTTGCTCTCGGGTTGGTCTCGCTTGGCGTTATTCTGGTGGCATTTCTCGCTCTGATTCTCGCACTGGCTCTCGGAGTGCCTGCCACATGGTTCCTCGGATCTCTGTTTTTATTCGTATGTGCCTTTATTGTCATTGTGAATCTAACATATATCTATTCGTTTATTGGAAATAATCGCTAGGAAGCTGTAGAAGCAAAGAGAGTCGCCCTGTCCTGAGCGACTCTCTTTGCTGTCAGAGGAGGAAACAGGGTTTGTCTGCTTTAGCCAGAAGCCACGGCTTTCAAGCTGACCGATGATGTATCCCCGGAAACAGTGAGGTTCATGCTGACCGCATACCGTTTGTTATCCTGTGTGCCGTTTGCCGTCAGGGTATACGAGCCGTTAGCGACCCCGTTGAGAATGAAGTTCCCGTTGCTATCGGCGGTCGCATTGTAGTTCCCGCCATTACCGGAAAGGGTAACGGTCGCTCCTGCCAGTGGGCTGCTCTTGGTGCAATTGCCGTCCTGACAGGCTACAACAACTCCGCTGACGGTGCTCCCAACCACAGTTAACGTGACCGGAATACTCTGTCCACCCTGAACGGTCGCGCCTCCGTTCCCTGTAGCGCTAATCGTGATATTGCCCTTATAGCTCCCGGGGGCCAGACTGGTCGATTTGATGCCGATGGTGATACCACTGCCATTCCCGCTATCCTGCCCGCTATCGGTGACAGAGAGCCAGTCGCTATCGGATTTTGCGGTCCAGGTAATTGGATAGGCACAGGCTCCGGTTTCTCTGAGTGTGAGGATCTGTGCATCAACTGCCTGCCCTTGATGCTGCGTGAACGCGAACTCGGTCGCACTGAACTGTAGAGTACAGGGCTGAAGCACTGTAAGCGAGACCTGGAACGTTTGCGGGCTCCCCTTTGCCGTCTGTCGGTCCTGATCCTGTGCGGTGAGTGTCACCTGCGCAGTATAGTTGCCGGGCGTCAGGCCTGTGATGTCCGGTTGAACGTTGACACTCGCAGTGGTCCCCGTACCGTTCAGCGAGCTATCGGTGGAGGTGACCTTGAGCCAGGGTGCATCGCTGCTCACTGTGGCCTGCCACTGAAGGGGCCAGCTACAGTTTCCGGTCGCGGTGAAGGTAATCACGCGGCTGGCCGGGTTGGCAGAGCCCTGGATGGCGCTAAATGCAATAGTGCTCTGCGATGGCTGTGCCATAGAACAGGGCGGCGAGATTGTGAAATTAACTGTGATGGTTTGCGGATTCCCGCCTGCCTCTTTATCATGCGTATCTTTGCCGTGCAGCACGATCTGCCCGACATAGGTGCCGGGAGTGAGATCGCTCGGATCCACGCTCAGGAGAAGCTGTCCGGTCTGACCTGCCGGGATCGAGCCTTTGAGCGGGGAGGCACTGAGCCAGGATACCTGATTATCAACGCTGGCATCCCAGATTAAAGGACTTTTGCCCGTATTGGTAATCGTGACGGTCTGCCCCGGAGGCGCTGGCTGCCCCTGATTGACGGCGAAGTTCACATTGAGCGGTGATGCTCGCATAATGGGTGAATTGGGTGTCAGCACCGCTTGCACCCGCAAGCTGATTGCGATGGTCAGGGTGCTCTGTGGGGTGCGAATGATAATGCTGGAATAATAGGTTCCGGGTGAAAAGGTATTGGCTGTGATGCTGATTGCCGGGGTTGCCGGGTTAGCTGCATCTTTGATCTGTCCCTTTGCCGGTGCAATCGTGACCCAGTTGGTCGAGGCCGTCGCGTTCCAGTCAATCGCTTCCTGGCAGCTTCCTACAGGGCTCAACGTGATTGATTGGTTGCTTGGATTACCCTGTCCGGCGACTGTTACAAACGAGAGCTGACCGATCCCGGCTGTAATCCCACAACGTGGTTGGATGGTCAGAGCGATGCTAATGCTCTGCGGGCTGTTATAGGCGTTCTGGCCCTCATTAACGCTGAAGACAAGCGTGCTCAGGTATGTTCCCGGAACAAGATTCTTGCTATTAACGGTGACCGGAATATTTGCGCTCCCCTGTGGTGGAATCGTGCCGGAGGTTTGGTCCAGGCGAAGCCAATTATCATCCCGGTCGTGCAGTTCCTTGATAACATCGCTATGCAGGGTTTTAATAGAAATGATGCTGTTCAGTTTCCAGTACAACGGCTCTGTACCCGGGTTGCTGATTACCATCGTTTGGGGTTTGGGGTCGGCGTTACCATCGAACGCGTTATAGTCCATCACAACAGGTGTTGCCTGAAGGACCGCGCCTGGATTGGTGGGCAATGCCTGTACTTCCATGCTGACCGCAACCGTCTGCGGGAGGCCAACATTCGAGGTAAATTTCAGGGTACCCGTATACTTGCCCGGGGCAAGGTGAGCGCGTTGAACGCCGACCGCAATGACCTGAGAGCTGCTAAAACTTCCCTGGTTGGGCGTTGCCTGAAGCCAGGGTTGGTCACTACTGACCGTCCAGATAATGTTGCCATTGCCTCCGTTGGAGAGGGTCAGCATTTGAATGGTGTTCGCACCTTCATAGGCGAGGCCCATATCCAGCGTGCGCGTACTGAGCTGGAAAATGGCCGGTTGCGCCGAACCTTCGGCGATACGCAGGGCGGCGCTGGCTGTAAAGCGCGAGATAATATCTTCAGCCTGAATCGCATGGAGGCCGGGCTTCCAGCCTCGATCAATCGTGATTCTGGCTTCTGCTTTTCCGTCATCTCCTACTTTTACAACGGACTTTCCGGTATCGGTCTTGATGGGCTCATGCAGGTCGCGGCTTAAATACACGCGGGTCTGTGGCTTAAAGTTTTGTACCGAAATAGTAAGTTGTTGCCCGTATTCTGCCTTACTGGACGAAAGGGAGAGCACAGGAACGGAGGAGCCCGAGGCTGTCTCTTTCTTTGGCTGAAAATATGCGATGCCTACCAGAATGCCATCAATAAAGATAATCAGCATGGCAAGGAGCAGCAAACAGGTGAGTACAAGACGTACCCATTTTTTTTTCTTGCCCGTTTGGGGCTGTTGCGTCGCGGGTTTCCTGACGCCCGGAAGCTGGCGGGCCCGAAGTGGTCCTGTATATGCAATAAATTGAGATTTTTTCTGGCCGGGCGGTGGGTTTCCGGTCTGCTGTGGCGGCGCTTGCATCGCTGGATGGGAACCAGGAAACAGCGTTTTTTGCCCGAGGGATAGCGGTGGAAAGGCGTGCGGCGTTGGCTGCCCTCTACCGGGAGGAAGAGGGGTCGCGGCGTGTTCATCCAATGTTACCTCACCACCGGGCATCCGGGGCGGTTCCTCAACAACATCGCATGGTGTGGTCTGATACTCGGTTGTGAATGGCCCTGGTTGTGGAGGTAGGGGAACAGTAGGGACCGGGCGTGTCAGCCGTTCGGCAATATCTGTCCCCTCCTCTGCGGCATGCGTTGTCATATAGCAATCAAAACAGACGACGAAATGCTTGTAACAGGGATTGTTACAAAAGAGGCATTTTCCCATAACTTGTATTTCACCTACACTACGTGACCACTTCCCGCATAAATCTTAGTGAATGCAAGAAATACGGAGCAGATGTATTTCTTCATGCTGTCAATTCTATAATTTGTAACGGGTAATGGAGTCTTCCGTCACAAGGAAAGTAACTTGATAGTACTTGCAGAAGAAAAGGCTCAGGAGCGCTTGACAGTTCCCGAGCCTTTGCTATTGAAGATGTGCCTATTGGCGTAGCTGGGCCCCAAACTGGTCGTGAAGGGCCTGGATAATCTTGTCCTGAAGCTCGTTTGCTTCCGCATCTTTCAGCGTGCGGTCGCGTGACTGATACACCAGCGAGTAGGTCAGGTTCTTCTTGCCTGCGGGAATCGGATCGCCAGTATAGACATCGAAGAGTGAGACGCGCTGAAGTAGTTCGCCTCCGTTGCGCTCAATGACCCCCTGAAGCTCCTGCGCCAGTACCTGCTGATCCACGATAATCGCGAGGTCGCGAGTGAGCGCCTGCTGTCGCGAGAACGGCTGATAGACAATCCGCTCAGGCACTGCCTCGAAGAGCCGCTCTAGATCAATCTCACTGAGGTAGGCGCGGTGCGGCAGATCGTAGCGCTGCTGCACAACAGGGTGCACCTCGCCCAGGATGCCGGCAGGGCTAAAAATGGTTTCGCCATCGGGGCCTTTTCGGGGCAGCTCCAATAGTGCACAGCGACCGGGATGGAAGGTCGGATGCTGTGTCGGTGTGAACCGATACTCCGAGATGTGGAGCCCTTCGAGCAAGGTTTCGATCACGCCTTTCAGATCATAGAAGTCTGCCGGGCGCGACAGCTCATTGATCCAGGAGATGGCGGCGGGACCGCTCATAGCGATACTGACGCTTCGTCGTTCGTCTGGTTGCTCATTTGCTTGCTGAGCGGGCAGGTAGCGCCGTCCGATCTCGAAGAAGCGCAGACCTGCTTCGTTGCGCTTGCTATTCTCCTGCATGATCTCCATCAGGCTGCTCATCAGAGTGAGACGCAGACTATCAAGATCCTTGCTGAGCGGATTGACGATCACCACAGCGGGAAGGTCCTTCGGGTCAATGGCTACCAGAGCCTGTGTACTGGCGGCGTTCGAGGCCAGCTCACCGGCTGTGTTGCCAGTACCTGAGGGAGCCTGCAACAGGTAGCGGGCGGACTCCTTGTCGGCGGAAGCCAGCAGATTGAGCGTGCGGGCTCGGTTAGTCATCACATAGGTGATAGTCTCATTGAGGCCAGCACCGACTAGAAGCGAGCGTACCAGCTTTTCACGCTCGAACCACTGATCGGGGAGCGGCTCAGGAAGCCCACCTGTTGGCATCGAGGTTGGGATCTTATCATACCCGATATTGCGAATCACCTCCTCAACAAGATCGGCTTCCTCTTCAATATCCGGGCGATAGGTCGGGACTGTCACCGTCATGGTTTTGCCATCGTCGTGTGCTTCGACAGAGAATCCAAGCGCCTCAAGCGCATCGCAGGCCTCTTGCTGTGTTACCTGCATCGAGGTCAGCCACTCGATGTCGTGAATCGAGAACGGAAGTTTGCGCTGTTGAGGAGGCGCTGCATAGTGATCTACTGCGCCGGGGTGCACTGTGCCTCCTGCCAGTTGTGCCAGCAGGTAACAGGCGCGATTGGCGCCCAGGCGGGCCAGCTCCGGATCAAGGCCCTTTTCAAAGCGCCCTGACGACTCAGTGCGCAGCCCCAGGGTTGTCGACGTACGCCGCACGCTTCTTGCCTGGAAGTTCGCAGCTTCCAGCAGCACGGTTGAGGTATTGTCGTTGACTTCGCTCCGGGCCGCGCCCATCACGCCAGCAATGGCGGTCGGTCCAGTCGGGTCAGTAATCATCAGCATCTCGGGTGTGAGCTGGCGCTTCACATCGTCCAGGGTCGTCAGCGTCTCCCCCTCGTGAGCGGTCCGAACGATGATATGATGCTCCGGGACCAGATCGTAATCAAAGCCATGCAGAGGCTGACCAAGTTCCAGCATCACATAGTTCGTGATATCGACAACGTTGTTAATCGGGCGCATCCCAGCAGCCAGCAGGCGGCGGCCCATCCACGATGGAGATGGTCCGAGCTTCACATCACTGATCACGCGTGCTATATAGCGCTTGCAGAGCTCGTCATTCTCGACGGTCACTTTGACCATATCTGGAGTTGGCGTTCCCTGCTCCTGCACCTCCATTGGCGGCAGGCGAAGTGGCTGTCTGGTAAGTGCAGCAACCTCGCGGGCGATGCCGATAATTGAGGAGAGGTCGCCCCGGTGGGCCTTGATCGAGAACTCAAGCACGACCTCGCTCATCAGGTCGGCAAGTTTCACGCCGAGTGGCGTATCCGTGTCAAGAATGTAGATGCCGCTGTGGTCTGTGCCCAGGCCAAGTTCACGCGGAGAACAGAGCATGCCCTGTGAGACATAGCCCATCTTCTTCGTTTCCTGAATAACCAGGTCGCCTACGCGCGCTCCGGGCAGAGCCAGAGGCACCTTATCGCCGAGCTTGATATTTGGAGCGCCACAGATAACATTGAGCTCCTGTGTTCCGGTTGAGACCTTTGTATAGTTCAGGTGATCGGATTTTTCGACCTTCTCCAGATGAACAATCTGGGCAGTGATAACTTTATCGCCCCATTCTTTGCCGATGTATTCAATGGCTTCTACTTCGAGCCCGGCCATCGTCAGCTTTTGGGCCAGCTCTTCGGGAGTCATATCGAAGTCAACATACTCCCGGAGCCAACTAAGCGGTACTCTCATGCTGTCAAAAACTCCTTATATGGTTCACACCCTGTTGATGGGAATAATTCCTGTGTTGCGAGAAAAACAGTTTAGAATTGGCGCAAGAAGCGCAAATCATTGCTGGTGAAGAGGCGAATTTCGTTAATGCCATATTTTGCCAGGGCGATGCGCTCTACGCCCATGCCGAAGGCGAAGCCGCGATACTTCTTCGGGTCATAGCCAACTTCACGCAGCACTTTCGGGTGAACCATGCCACAACCGAGCAGCTCAACCCACCCGGTGTACTTGCAGACGCGGCAGCCCTTCCCGTTGCATTCGCCACAGCTAATATCCATCTCGGCACTTGGCTCGGTGAACGGGAAGTAGCTTGCCCGAAAACGGACCTGGCGCCCTTCTCCGTAGAGCTCACGGGCGAAGGTTTGAAGGCAGCCTTTGAGGGTTGCCATTGTGCATTGATCGTCGATCAGCAGGCCTTCAATCTGATGGAACTGGGCCTCATGGGTTGCGTCAATGGCCTCGTTCCGGAAGACCTTGCCGGGCACAATGACCCGAACCGGGGGCCGAGTCTGTTTCATCACACGGATCTGCATCGGTGAGGTCTGAGTGCGCAGCAGGAGTTCGCCGGGAACAATCCAGAAGGTGTCCTGCATATCGCGAGATGGGTGATCTGCCGGGATATTCAGCGCCTGGAAGTTGTAGTAGTCTGTCTCTACCTCGGGCCCTTGAACCACCTGGAAGCCCATCTTCATGAAGACGTCGGTCACTTCCTGGATCGTGCGTGTCAACGGGTGCATATGGCCAACAGGTAGATGTCGGCCTGGCATCGTGACATCAATGCGTTCTTTTTCCAGTGTCGCGAGCAGTTCTTTCTGGCGGATCTCTTCGCGTCTGGCTTTCAGATGGCTCTCCAGTTCGGACTTGACAGCGTTCATCTTCTGCCCGACAACGCGTCGCCCGTCTTTGGTCAATTTGGGCATGACGGCTGCAATATTTTTCAGTTCGCCACGGTTACGCCCCAGGTAGCGGATGTCCCATTCCTCCAGCTCTGCCATTGTCGTAACAGGCTCAAGCTCAGCAATGGCTTTTGTGCGTATTTGCTCAAGCTGGTCGAGCAACGCTTCGTTCTGGTCTATCATGCCTTCCTCCAAAAATCAAAAAACCGGACAACGTCTCAGGGACGAAGCCGGTAATGAAAACTCCGCGGTACCACCCATGTTGAAATTCGCGTATCCCGATACGGGAGCGATCGCATACGAATTTCCGCTTGGAATGTCCGGTAACGGGGACTCCCGGAACTATCTACTTACTCCGCCCGCGGAGGTTCAATAGTCGGCTCAGGGGTGAACTTCAACGCTTTTTCCTGCGAAGAGGCTTTCAGTCGCTGACCTCTTCTCCCTGCGCAGATGTAGAATGCGTCTACTCTCCCCTTCCTCGCCTTTCACATGACATCTATGCTGTATCGGCTCATATGCGGTCCGATAGCTTTCTGACACATATATGGTAGCTTAACATGCTTAAATATAGTGTAGCAGATTTGCGTTAGAAAGTCTAGCTGAAAGCGAGTTTTAATATTGAAGCAAGTCCTGTAGCTCCTTTTCGCTCTGCTTGCTAAGCGGAATCATGGTTTCCTGCGCGTCGTCGAGTAGCAGTGTATAACTGTTTCTGGTATACTGGATGACCGCTTTGATTCTTTGCAGATTGACCAGATAGGCACGGTGTGCCTTAAAGAAACCGCGTTTCTGGAGCCGTGCTTCCAGCTCTTGCAGAGTCAGGTTGGTGACTGCTTCATCACGCTCTGTTCGCAGTATGATTTTTCCATCACGGCTGGTTGCGTAGAGAATTTCGGCTGGATCAAAAAGCATGATGCGATCCTCTTTTCTGCCCGGCACCTTATATGGAACCTCGCGCCGTGCTGGTTTCTCTTCGTCTGAGTGTGCCGCTTCTTTGGTCGAGGGCTGTTTCTCTCCGGTGTGGCGCACCTCAATAATCTTCCCGTCCTCGATTTCGGCAATATGCGTACAGAACCGACCGGACCATGAAAGATCTTCGCAGGTCAGGAGAATGGCTACTCCGTTTCGAGCTTGTTGTTCGAGTAAGCGTGCAAAAAGGGCTGTAGTATCCAGGTCAGCGCGTAAGATGGGGAGATCAAGCAGAATAATCTGTGGCTGTCCCATTAATGTACGGGCAAAGGCCAGCCGTCTCTGTGCTGAGGGTGAGAGTTTGGAGATAGGTGTATGGACCTGATCGCTCAGACCGACAAGTGAGAGTGCCTGATGCACACTGGCGGCTGGCAGGCCACGGATCTCGCGGTACAGATTGAGATTTGCCTGTGCCGAGAGGCGCTCATAGAGCAAGTCTTCCTCGAAGAGCACATTGATGTGTTTGCATATATTTGGCTTGAGATGAATATCTGTGCCGTTCAGGGTGATGTGGCCACCGCTTGGCAGAAGGAGCCCCGCCAGAATTTTAATCAGCACAGTTTTCGCGCTTCCAGGAGGCCCAACCAGCGCCCATATCTCGCCCGCTTGAATGGTTAGCTCTTCTATAGAGAGA
>Ga0164243_10000626_pt1 | contig 63301 bp, 78 predicted proteins | sample OricompcompostOP_FD_108781 | JGI IMG/M metagenome (GOLD analysis project Ga0164243, IMG submission 108781) | Organic Plus compost microbial communities from Emeryville, California, USA - Original compost - Organic plus compost (OP) | ecosystem: Engineered > Solid waste > Mixed feedstock >... | reverse complement strand
TCGCATCGATCCGGTGCCGTTCAAGGCGTCGGTCGATGCGCTGGAGGCGCAGCTCAAGTTTCAGGAATTGCGTCTGTCGCAGATGACGCAATTGCAGGAGCGGCAGACAGGCCGCGCCTTCGATGTCGAGCAGCGTCAGGCCGAGGTCGATCAGCTCAAGGCGCAGATCGAAAACGCCAAATACAATTTCGATTCAACAGTCGTGCAAGCGCCGGCCGACGGCTACGTCACCAATCTTGCGTTGCGCAAGGGCGCGCGGGTCGCCAGCCTGCCGCTCTCGCCGGTGATGGCATTTATCGATATGTCCGACACCCTCATCGTTTTGGACATCCAGCAGATCGACGCGCGATATCCAACCCGGTCAGCCGGTGGAGGCGACCTTCAAATTCCTCCCCGGCCGGGTTTACACCGGGACAGTCGAATCGGTTCTGCAGGCCCTCTCAACGGGGCAAACTGTCGTATCGGGGCAGGCCGTCACGCCCAAGGCCATTCAGGCGGCGCCCTTTGTCGTGCGCGTGAAGCTTGATGATGCTGAGGTGGCCAAGCGATTGCCAGCGGGCAGCACCGGCACGGCGGCGACTTTCACCGACCGGGTGAAGGCCGCCCATATCATCCGGAAAGTCCTTCTGCGGCAGATCGCGATGATGAATTACATCATTCCATTCTAGACGGCCGGACGAACATTAATCCTGCGAGGATAGGGCGATGTGACTCTACAATGACCGCTCCCGCCCCGAAAGCGGGGGGAACCTGGCGGGCCCCTCTGTGGATATCCCATCTTCCGGTAATGCATGCCGCTCGCCGGCATCGCGTGCTAAGCACCCCCCCGCCAGCCGGGGTTACCATAATGACCACTATCGCCGCCGCTCCAACACGCTCGACCGATTTCCGGGCGATCAGTCTCATCGGCGCGGCCCACTTCGTAAGCCATGTCTATATGCTCGTGCTGCCGCCGCTGTTTCCGTATGTGCGGGCCGAGTTCAATGTCAGCTATACCGAGCTCGGCGTTGTCATCGCTGTCTTCAACATCATTTCGGCGCTGTTGCAGACGCCGGCCGGCTTTCTGGTCGATCGCACCTCGGCGCGGACGGTTCTGGTCGGCGGCCTGCTGATCGGTTCGGTGGCCTTGGTGGCTGCGGCGCTGGTTTCGAACTTCCTGGCCTTCGGCGTGATGTTCGCGCTGCTCGGGCTCGCCAACACCGTCTATCACCCGGCCGATTACGCCCTGCTGTCCAACCGGATCTCAGCGCCCCGACTGAGCCAGGCTTTCTCGATTCACATCTTTGCCGGTTTCATTGGCACGGCGCTGACGCCGGCGGCGATGATCATATTGGCGAGTTCCCTCGGATGGCGTGGTGCGTTCCTTACGACGGCTTTTGTCGGCTTTGCCGTGGCATTGGCTTTGATGCTGTTCGGCGAGCCTTTGGCCGGGCGGGAAGCGGCCCGGGCCAAGGCGGAGACCGGCGGCACGGCGCCGGAGGCCGGCGACTGGCGCGTGCTTATGACCTGGCCGGTCATGCTCAACCTGCTGTTCTTCGTACTGATCTCCGGCGTGTCGGTCGGCGTCCAGAACTACAGCATTGTCGCGCTTCAAGCGTTGTGGGGCACGCCGATCTCATTCGGCACCACGGCTTTGACGGCTTATCTCTTGTGCTGCGCCTTTGCGGTGCTGATCGGCGGCTGGATCACCGCACGCACGAATCGGCATGATCTTGTGGCAACGATCGGTCTCGCGGCCAGCGGTCTTGCCTTGATGCCGGTTGCGTTTTTCGATCTCGGCGCGGCCTCGCTGCTATTCTTCATGGGATTGTCGGGCTTCTTCAACGGCGCGCTTCAGCCCTCCCGTGACATGATCGTCCGGCAAGTGACGCCGCCGGGCGCTTTTGGCCGCGTTTTCGGCTTTGTCACCACAGGCTTCAATATCGGCGGCGTCATCGCGCCACCGGCTTTCGGCTACATGATGGATACCGGTTCTCCACAGTTGATTTTCATCGGTTCTGCTCTGCTTTCGCTCGCTGCTATTCCGACTGTCATGGCAACGGTTGCGAATCGCCCGCGCACGGCGGCATAGACCTTTCGGTTCTGTTGCTTGGTCATGTGTTTGCCGGTGTGTTCGGTGGTTGGAAGTTATTGCGTCGCTACGAAGAAGATTGCGATCGGCACGGTGCACGCCGACGCCGTCTGGTTCGTCAAGACCTGTCTCCGGTCTTTGCGAAACCGCGTCTATGCGGTGTGTTGCGTTGCGATAGACCGTCGATGTTTCCGCAAAACTTTTGTGAATAAGGCGGTGGATAACCATTCCCGCCCGATGCAACGCGCTCGACCTCGCTTAGGATTGTTCCAGGTGGAGGCGGCGTCGTGTTGAAGTACAGATGCTCCCGAAGCGGCCGAGAAGTCACAACGAGTATCGAGACTGATACCGTCACGTTGCTCGAAATGCGCAACATGAAGCTGTCAGTCTGGTGCCCGCATTGCTCGACGTCGCATCAGATCAGAGTGAGCGAGGCCTATCTGGAATCATTCGCGCAAGCCGCGGAGTGATCATCAGTTTGGCTGGCGCGTGTGCCGGCAGTGCGGCGTTCACGAACGCTACTCTGCGAGAGTGACGCGGCGCGACGGAGCGACCCTGTTATTGCCCATTAGATTTTCTGAGCGATCAACACCGTACCGCTTTGACTGACCTTGGCGGTGGGATGTCCTTGCCGGTGGGTCAGCGCGTGACCGGTGGCTGTGTGAACAGGCTTGGAATATCGCGGCCGCGGATGTCGTAAACGCGCGCAAAGACGACGCCTTCGCGTTCGATCTTCACCAGCTCCGGTGCATTCAGTTCGGCACAATAGAACTCGCCAAGCATCAGCGCGAAGTCGGCACCTTTGGTGTTCCAGGTCGTGACGAAATCCGATCCCAACTCCACCTCGGCCGGTGGGTGCGGGCCGCAAACGGCGATCACCCAGCGGCGGCCTTCCGGCGTCGCGATGCCTTTTTCTTCAAGCACCGCCAGCAACTGGTCGGCCGCTTCCTTAAAGGACAAGCCCCAATAGTCGAGCATGTATTGATGGTTGGCGCCGCGCGTGCCGCCGCTGATGCGGTTATAGTGGGCATATTGGTAAGGATGCAGCACCACCATATCGACGGCCGGCACAGCGAACCCGGCGATCATGACGATCACCGCGGCAACGGTCGCGCCTCGCGACCGTTCGGCGAGTCGCTGTAGCACCCAGGCACCGGCGAGGCCGCCCAGAACCGCGAGCGGCGGCAGCACGAAGATGAAATGCCGGATGCCATTATAGAGGGCAGGGCGCGTGATGATGGTAATGGCCAACGGAATCACGAAGGCACCGGCCAGCAAGAGCACGGCTGCGCGCTGGCGGACAGGGATATCGTGGCGGACCGAGGCGGCGATGCCGCCAATGAGACCGGGGACGCCGAGCAGCAGCAGGATTTCGGTCAGCTTCATACCAAACAGGGTCGGCAGATAACTGCGCGGCATGTCGGGAACGGAAATGAGCTGTCCGTCGAACATCTCCTTCCATGGCTTTTCGAAGAAGTGCGAGAAATAGCCAACGGCTTTGATGGGATTGAGCGGCTCCTGAACGCACCACGGCCAGATCAGCGCCATGATGGCGTAGGCCAGCAGCAGTCCGGGAATAAGCCGGAGAATGTATGAACCAAGATCAACCGCCGCTGATTTGGGGCCGCGGTCACGCCAGTCATGCACGGTCAGGAGGGCGATCGGCAGCACCATGTAAAGTGCGGCCATGCCGCCCATGATGCGCGTGCCGAGTGTCAGGCCGAGGCCGAGACCAAAGACCAGCACCGTGACTGGTTTGGGCTTCGGATAATCCTCCAGGCTGCGCACCAGTCCGTACAACAATGCAGCGACGGCGACCGCGAACGGCCCGTCCTTGGCATTGATGAAGATGTGGCCGTAATAGAGCGGCGTCGTGGCCAGCAGCGCGAGCGCAATCAATCCCGCAGCCGGTCCGCCAAGGCGTCGCGCCAGACGCCAGACGATGAATAGTCCAACGATGCCGACGGCCGCGCCGACGAGGCGTCGCGTTTCGAACAGATCGTAAGGCAGAACCTTGGCGATGAGCGCGGCCAGCATATCAAAGCCGCCGCCATACATGTAGAGATTGACGAAGGACAATGCGCGCGTGTCGGTGAAACCGGACGCATAATAGTCGAGCAGCAATTGCCCGTATTGCGAATGGGTATAGTCGTCCCAGCCGAGGCCGTAATCGGCAAAGGTCAGATAGGCAATGACGGCGATGATGAGCAGAATGTTCCAGGCTGCCGTATCAAGCGCCCGTGTGAGGGATAAAGGCACCGTGCTGTCCGCGCCTTTTGCCAACGGCGCGGACAGGAGAGCGACCGCCGGAGGCGGCGGCCGCATGTCTGCTTGTTGAAGGTTGCTCAACGTCGCATGGAAGGCGGCCTATTTGGCGGCCTTCTCGTACATTTCGGCGACGTAGTCCCAGTTCACCAGATGATCGACAAACGCCTTCAGATAATCCGGACGACGATTGCGATAATCGATGTAATAGGAGTGCTCCCATACGTCGACGCCGAGAATTGGTGTCGCGCCTTGGACCAGCGGATTTTCACCATTCGGGCTCTTCAGAATGGCGAGCTTGCCATCCTTCACAGCAAGCCAGGCCCAGCCGGACCCGAATTGGGTAACGCCAGCCTGAACGAAGTCTTCCTTGAATTTGGCAACCGAGCCCAGATCCGACACGATCTGCTTTTCCAGGGCGCCAGGAATCTTGTCGCCACCGCCATTCGGCTTCATCCATTTCCAGAAATGGATGTGGTTGTAATGCTGGCCGGCGTTATTGAAGAGGCCCGGATTCTTGCCAAACGAGCCCTTCACGATCTCTTCCAGCGACTTGCCTTCCCACTCGGTGCCGGCAAGCAGCTTGTTGCCGTTGTCGACATAAGCCTTGTGATGCTTATCGTGATGATATTCGAGCGTTTCGCGCGACATGTAAGGCGCGAGGGCGTCGTAGGAATAGGGGAGCTCGGGCAGCGAAAAAGACATGATAGCGTGCTCGCTTCTCGGGTGACTTGCGGGTGACTATAGCGACTATAAGGAGGACGGTGATCCTTCCTGCCCGGCGATTGTGGCGCCAAGCAGCACTCAGTTAGGCGCTGGGTCATGACGAAGCAATTAATATTGGACGCATTTTGCAGCACGGGGGGCGGCCGTGCAATCGGCACATTCGCTGCGCAGCGAGGAACGAACTGGACCGACAAGGCGTTGGATGTGGTTAAGCCCGGCCAATCCGGGTCACAACGTTAACGTAATTATAAGGTTTCACATGGCCGGGTGGGCGGAGGCTTGCTTGGGGCCAGGAAGAGCGTCACAATTCGTTTAGAAATGTGGCGGTGGGGCGTGAGGACGACGGTATGTCTTTTGTGTTGATGCTGGTCGGAATTCTGGCGACCGCATTGGGCGCGATCCTGATCGGATTCGGCATACCGATCAACGAGTTCAGCCTAGGCAATACGCTTATCCTGGCTGGGACAGTCACCGCCGCGGGCGGTGTCATTGTTTTCGCCCTGAGCCGCGTGCTCGGGCAGCTTGCGCGCATTTCGGAGCAGCTCGGTAACCGTCCGCTTGCGACGGCTGTGGCCCCGCCCGCCGATCCGTTTGCGCAGCCGGCCACTCCGGCTCCCCGGCCTCGAGCAGACGTTCCGGTGCCAATGCCGCGCGCGCCAGAGCCACGCGTGCAGGCGTCTGAATTTGACTTACCGCATCCACCGCGGGCTCCGATGCACGTTGAGGAGCAGGAAGACGTGCCGCTGTCGCCACGGGCACCGACTCGCGGAGCGCCTCCGGCGCCCGAACCTGCCGCGCCAACCGGCTGGCGGCCGCCGCGTCCCTCAGTGGAGCCTCAGCCGAAGCCTGAGCCCCGCCGTCCGGCCGCTCCGCAGCACGGTGCAGATACCCCGCTTGAGGCAGGCTGGCCTGGCCGCAAGCCAGCGGCACCGGCACGCCGCGAACCCGTGGTCGAACCAGTGGCGGACGCGCCGGCCGAGGCTCCAAAGCCGGAGCCTGTGAGCATTCTCAAATCGGGCGTCGTCGATGGCATGGCCTATACGCTCTATACGGACGGTTCGATCGAGGCCGAACTGGCGCAGGGCGTGGTGCGATTCGGATCGATCGAAGAGTTGCGCAATCACCTCGAGAAGAGCGCTTAAGCGCAGCTGATATCTCGAAATTCCGGTTGGACGCCCGCGTGACCACGTCATGCGGGCGTTTTCACATCCGGTCTCGTGTCCTTTGTTGAGCGGGCGGCGGTTCCGAGTAATTCGTGCGCTGGCTGCAATATTGGAATCGGCGAATACTGAACTATTCTGTCCGTACCGATTCCAAGACTGCAAACGGCTGTTTCGAATGACCAGCGACAATAGATTTATCGATCAGACCGCCAGCATCGTTGCGGCCTATGTCAGCCACAACACGATTGCGGCCGATCAGGTGCCGGCTCTTATCGCCAAGGTGCATGCCGCGCTATCGCAGGTTTCTGCCGGCTCAGCAGTGATGGCGGGTGGTGAGGCGCTGACCCCCGCTGTGCCGGTGAAGCGGTCTATTTTTCCTGACTATCTGATCTGTCTCGAGGATGGGAAGAAGTTCAAATCGCTGAAGCGGCATCTTCGGACGCAATACAAGATGTCGCCGGAGCAATATCGCGAGCGCTGGAATTTACCGGCCGACTATCCGATGGTGGCGCCGAACTACGCCAAGACGCGCTCGCATTTGGCGAAGAAGATGGGGCTCGGGCAGCAGCGCAAGCGTTGAATTTGCACGCAAATTCAGGCGCTTTTCGATTGACCTTCGAAAAGTTATCCCCGCACGGTCGGAGCCATTGCATTCTATAGGTATTAAGTCCTATAGAGGTGCAAATGGTCGGTTCAGCAATTCTAGTCGATATCCGCCTAGGTGGGGACAATCGCATCCGCTTTTCTCCGAGCTACCGCCGCGCGGTGGTATCCGGGGTGGTCGCTGCCGCGTTTGATGTGTCCGTGCAGGATCTGCGCTCGCCAAAACGTGGGCGGGCGAAAGTGGCGCTGGCGCGTCAGGTGGCGATGTATCTTGCGCATGTCGTTCTTGGCCTGACTTTGTCCGATGCCGGCCATCTGTGGGGCCGCGACCGCACCACGGCGGCGCATGCCTGCAGGCTCATCGAAGATCTGCGTGACGAACAGCATTTCGACGGTTTGCTGACGATCCTGGAAGAGATGGTGCGAACGGAAATCGTGCGGCGCGCTGACAAGGGGGGCGCACGATGACAGTGCGCGGGACACAGTTGAAACGGTCGGCAATCCGCTTGCTGGAATCTCTGGCGTTTGGCGAACGTCAGATCGCGTCGATGCAGCATGCCGACGCGGAGACGCTGGTGAAGAGCGACCTTGCAACGATGCCGGCGCAGGATCGCCTCATCTTGACGGAAGCGGGCCGGGCGTTTCTGGCCCGCCGGGCTCATGCATTGCAGGACGGCGCATCGGGGATCGATGCGTTTCGCGCGCAGCATCTCTCGATCGTCAATGCCGACCCATCTTCAAAACGGGGCATTGGACCGAGATTCGATGAAGCGGAAAGCCCGCTGATATGGCTGGCGCGACGCAAGGGCACGGACGGGCGCCCGCTGATCGAGCCGCATCAACTGCAGGCGGGCGAGCGTTTGCGGGCCGAGTTTACGGTCGCGCAGATGATGCCCCGCACCACGTCGAACTGGCATGCGCCGATCGCCGGCCGCGGGCGTGACGGCCATTCTGGCGGACACATGACCGATCGCGTGGTCGCGGCGCGCCAGCGCATGCAACATGCGCTGGATATGGTCGGGCCGGAATTCTCGGGTCTTCTGCTCGATGTCTGCTGTTTTCTGAAGAAACTGGACGATGTCGAGCGGGAACGGCGCTGGCCGGCGCGGTCAGCCAAAGTGGTGCTGCAGCTCGCGCTCGAACGGCTGGCCCGGCATTTCGGATATCAGCGCGATGCCATTGGCAAAGCCGCTGCGCCTGTTCGGATCTGGGTGGCGGAGAACGCGGTGTCCGGACCTTAAGCGGTCGCCATGGCGGCGCGGGCGTCCGACTGGATGCGGTCGACCATGGCGCGGAAGCCATTCGAGCGCTGTGGGGTCAGATGCTCACGCAGGCCAAGCTGCTCGAACACGGATTGCGCGTCGGTCGACAAAATCTGCTGTGCGGGCTTGCCGGAATACAGCGCAAACAGGATCGCGATCAGTCCGCGCACGATGTGTGCGTCGCTGTCGCCATGGAACTCGAGCACGGGCCCGGTCGAGCCATTCGGACGGATGTCGGTTTTCATCCAGACCTGACTGGCGCAGCCGCGCACCTTGTTGGCTTCGGTGCGGGCCTGTTCCGGCAATTCGGGCAACGAGCGGCCAAGTTCGATGATGTAACGATAGCGGTCGTCCCACTCATCGAGCAGCTCGAAATTGTCGGTGATCTCTTCGATCGTCATCAGTCCGTCCGGTTTCGGGATTTCGTTAGATATAAGCAGCCGGACGGGCTGATGAAAGCGCGCAGATGGACGTCCAGCGCGGGGTCAGGCCGGACGGCGCGGATCCTTGGGCGGCAGCGGCGCCGGCGCCCGCCATTCCGGGGCTATGTCAGTCGGGGTCAGGGTGTGCTGCGATTGCGGCTGCTTGCCCGAGCGGGCGATCGAGCCCGTCTCTGCCGGCGCGAGGCTGTCATGTAGCAGCTCGAACAGGTAGCGTGCCCCGGCCTGCGCCCGCTGCCCGAAGGCCACGGCCGCCTGGCCGCCGACCTGGCAGGCCTCCGGCTGACGATCACAGAAACCGCTCATGTCCGACATGGCCGCGGTCGCGGCGCTGACGGCATCGGCGGCACCGATTCCCGGTGACTTGCTTTCAGCGAGATATTTTCCGCTCGGCAGAAGGACGAGCACGATGCTTAGCCAGAACGCCACCCGCAGAAGAAAGAACATGACGCAAACCCCGATACTCCCCGGCGGCTTGTTTCGCCGCTTGGTGCCATTCGTATCAGGCCCGGCTGAAAAGCCAGTTTGGGTTTTAGGGCTTATTCGATGAGAATGAGCAGCGAGTTTGAATCGAATTTGAATCAATCTCGGCGCGGATTACGCGAAAAGGCCCTGGATTCCGGCATGGAGCATTTCTGGAAGTCGTCCGTATAACCGCGAAATTTCACTATTCGTTCACGATGAGCGCAGCGATGGCTCATTTTGGCTGCTCCGGAACCCGGCCAAGCCGTCAAAGTCCGTTCCCTTAGCGTTCGCTTAAGCCGCGTCTGACACGATCCCGGACCTATAAATGGGGAGTGTGTCAGCCACAGCTGCTGACGCAGTGGGTTGCTTTGAGTCTGGTTCAGCCGTTTCGCGACTATATCGACGGCCTCGTTCATCCGTCCGCCCAGCATGATCCGCTGGCGGCGAGGCGTCATCGCGCTTTCATCGCACCGCGCCTTCTGGGTTCGCTGATCGCGATCGCGGCCTTTCCGGTCTATCTCGTCATGCGCGGCGTCCCGAGCGCGATCGAGATCATGATCTTCGCCTGGCTCGTGGTGCCGATTCTCGTCGCCTATTTCCTGTCCTGGACCGGCCATTACGAAGGCGCTCATATTCTGTCATCGCTGTCGCTGACGGGACTGGTCTTCGCCATCGCCTGCGCCACAGGTGGCATCCTGTCCTTTGCAGCGATCTGGCTGGTGGTGGTGCCTCTGGAGGCGGCCTTATCGATGTCGCGCCGGGCCGTCGCCATCAGTTCGCTGTTCGCGCTGGCGGCTGCAGGTCTTTTGCTGGCTCTGACTCAATTCGATCTGTTGCCCGGCGTGGGCGGAGTGAATCACGCTGCCCTCGCGGCTCTCGGCATCATCTCCGCTGCGCTCTATGCGAGCGGTCTCGCGTTCAATGCCGACGCGCTCGCCCGAACCAGTTCATCGCTGCTGACCGCCGAAGAAGAGCGTTATCGTCTTTTGGCGCGCAACATGACCGATGTGATCACGCGGCATGCCCGCAACGGTGCGGTGTTGTTCGTGTCGCCGGCAGCCGAGCCTTTGTTCGGTGCCCGCCTTGATGAGCTGATGGGGCACGGCTTGTTCGAGAGGGTGCATGTCGCCGATCGTCCGGCCTATCTCAAGGCTTTGTCCGATGCGGCCATGCTGGGCAGCCCACAATCGGTGGAGTTTCGGGTGAGGCGTCCGTCGGATGACGGCAACCATGCGATCGAGTTTGTCTGGGTTGAGATGCGGTGCCGGCCGCTCGATCAGCAGATGATTGCTGCGCCAGCGGCGAACGAGGTCGTTTCGGTCATCCGCGACGTGTCCGATCGCAAGCTGCAGGAACAGGCCCTGCAGATTGCGCAGGCTGAATCCGATCGCGCCAATGCGGCGAAGACGCGGTTCCTCGCGACCATGAGCCATGAATTGCGCACACCGCTGAATGCCATCATCGGCTTTTCCGACATGCTGGTGAACGAAGAGCAGATGCGGCTCGATGCTCCGCGTCGGCGGGAATATGCGCAGCTGATCAACGATTCCGGCAATCATCTGCTGTCGGTCGTCAACGGCATTCTCGACATGTCGAAGATGGAGACCGGCGATTTCTCCATTACGCCCGAACCGTTCGCGCCTGCAGCGGTCATCAACAATTGCTGCGACATCCTGGCCCTGAAGGCCCGCAGCTCCGGGATCGATCTGATCGTGCGCAACGCCATCGGCTTGCCCGATGTCGTCGCCGACAAGCGCGCATTCAAGCAGATCATGCTGAACCTGCTATCCAACGCGATCAAGTTCACCAATCGCGGCGGTCAGATCGCTGTTATTTCGCGCGCCGAAGATTCGCGACTCATTGTGTCGGTCGAGGACAATGGTATCGGCATTGCGTCGTCCGATCTGCCGCGCATCGGCAATCCGTTCTTCCAGGCAGGGTCGGCCTATGATCGTCGGCACGATGGCACCGGCCTTGGCCTGTCTATCGTCAAGGGATTGCTCGATCTGCATGGCGGTGAGTTGAAGGTATCCAGTGAGCTTGGAAGGGGAACAGCGATTTCGATCTATCTGCCGCTGGACTGCGAGACCGTCACGGCTCTAAGAAAGACCGGCACAACGTCCACCCCTGCGGAGGTGGCTTGCGCGGTTGATGACATGGCGGTTCGGAAAAGTGCGTAAGCCCACAAATCGAGGACGAGGCTCTGCAAAAGCGAAGGCTGTGCAGCCCGAGCCTGCTGCGAGTCTCTTCCAGCGGAAGGACATTGTCGCCGGCGCACTGGCCTTTGCGGCCGCGACTGCCGTCGTCACCAATGCCGCCTTTCTGCAGGCCGGCAAGCATCCGGCACCGATGTTCTCCGGTAAACCCGTCACGCCGGCTCCCGCGGTACCAAAATCCATCCGCGTCGTCGGCGAAGAGATCACAGGTCCTCCGCCATTACCATTGCCGGCGGCTGCGCCAAAGGCGCGCGCGCCGGAACCTGAATTGCCGAAGGTCGAACCGGCTGCTCCTTCAGCCGCACGTCCGCGTAACGAGGTCATCGCCGATATCCAGCGCGAATTGTCGCGTCGCGGTTTCTATGACGGCACAGTTGACGGTGTACACGGGCCAAAGACCGATGCAGCGATGCGCGATTTCGAACAGGCCGCGGGTCTGAAGCCAGGCTCGGAGCCCAATGACGTCTTCCTGCGCGCCTTGACGCGATCGCAGGCGAAGGCATCGGCTCCGGCGGCAGCCGCCCCGCAGCCAAGCCGGAATGATCCGATTGCGGAACTGATCGCGCCGTCGTCCAAACGCGTGCTCGCGGTTCAGCGTGCGCTGGCCGAATATGGGTATGGACAGATCAAGCCGAATGGCACCTTCGGTCCTGAGACCAAGGATGCGATCGAGCAATTCGAACGTGCGCGCAGGATGCCAGTGACCGGCCAGATCTCGCCGCGCCTCGTGCGCGAATTGTCCGCCCTGACGGGCAGACCGCTGGAATAAGCGCGGCCATGAGTCCGCCGTCGTTTCGCGCAAAGAGCGACAGCGGGATACAATCTGCCGTCACGACATCGCGCGCATGAGACTGAAATCATCGATCTGGGTTTCCGCCTATGTCAGGCGCTGCATGATCGAAGGCGCTTACGCGGTCGTGCGCCGGCGTGGCGCGGAAGAGGCGGGCGCCATTTTCGTGAAGGTGGATCGGCTCGACGGTACGTCCGATCTGTTCGGTCCTGCGCCACAGACGGAGTTTGACGACGCACAGCCGACCGATCGCGCCTTCATGGCAAGCCTGCGCGGCCAGCCGAAACCGAATGATGAAGTCGAGGCTTATCTCGCCCGGCAGCTCAAATTCGATCCCGACATCTGGATCGTCGAAGTCGAAGACAAGAGCGGCCGGAATTTTCTCGACCGGATCGTTGCATAGAACTGCGTCTTTGTAACTGCGTTGCTCGACAACGCTTGCGTCAGGAGCCAGACGGTTTGCGGCGCGCGGCGATGTCGGCCGGCTTGGCCGGATCCTCGTTGCGCTGCTGCTCGTGTGGAGCCTTGTCGCGCGATCGCGTGCCGGTTTCGGGCCAATGCGACGGGCGGTGAATAGCCTTCTTCGCCTCCAGCCGATCGGCCGCACGCCAGATTGCAACCATCTGCAATGCGGCCGGCAACGGCAGTTCCTCGTAGAGATCCGACAATTCATAGACCCGATCGACCGAGTGGCTGATCGATGGATTGAGGAACATGAGAATGCGCTGGAAGGCGTCAGCCGGGATCGCCATCGCCTTCGCCGAGATCGCGAACGGCTCGCCGAGCGGATCGGCGATGATTCGTCCCGTGATTGCACGGGATGTGCCGAGCGATTGCTGGAGCAGGGTGGTGAATTCCTGAAAGCGTCCCGCCACGGCCGCCTGTTCCAGATAGCGGACAACGTTCGTGCCCTGCGCCAAGGGGACGTTCTGAATATCGGCGGCATAATCGAGCTTGAGCAGGATCGCGCGGCGCTCGGCTGTGTTCGACGCAAAGAAGGCTTCGCGCTGGCCGACATAATCCGTGCCGAACTCTGCTGCTGGAGACGGCGAAGGTTGCGACGCGGGTTCTTTCTTGATGGGTTCGAAGATACCAAGGTCGTCCTCAAGCCATGGATCGACCGGCGGCGCCGTCGGCGCCGGCTCTTGCGTTTGCGGCTCCTGCGCTGTCACGCCAAGCCGGCGCAACACGTCTTGCGGCGCGCCCGAATAGTTTTTCAATTTCTCCGCGATGGTCGCACAGGTGGCGGCATCGACCACCTCGATCAGCCGCAGCGCCAGCTCGGTATAATGACGTTCTTCCGCCGGCGTGTGCGTCGGCTTCTGAATATAGAGATCGGTGAGAACACGCAGCAGGATCGGGCGCGTATCGACACCCGTCCGGTCCGTCAGCCCGGCAAGACCGGTCAGGCCATCAAGATTTTCGAGACTCAGGAATTTCACGGCATCACCCAACGCATAATGGTGACCATATCGCTGAGCCCGTTAGCAGACCGTTAACCATGAGGCTTTCTTAATTCACTCAGACGAACGGCCATCGCTTCGGCCGGCAGGGGCAGGGACAATGGGCATTGTCATCGACTTTCCTGTGCGTGAGGCCGCGCCTGTATCGCGTGGCGAGACTTTGAGAGGCCAACGGGCCGAGGTCGTCATTCTGCCGGTCATTCGGATCGAGCGTTATGACGACCAGCCAACATTCATGCCGCCGGCGAGGACGGGCGATGTGAGCCGCAGACGACGTCGTCGCGCGTCACGTTCGTAATTCTCGCGGGCGATTATCGACTACACTTCTGGGAATAGCGGACATGCCGCGGAAAATCAGACTGGCGCGGATGCGGGTTCTGCTCTGCATCCCGATTATCGGTTGCGTGAACACCGATTTCGGGCGTGTGCGGCCGTCATTGCGGACCGACGACATGCATTCCTGGATGGGGCCGGCGGTCACGGAACGCTACGGCGAACCGGCTTCGCAATTCCGTCTGACCGACGAAGAGCGCAGCCTGCGCGATCTCGCTTATCCCCTGATCGAGCCGCCTTACGAACGGCAGCGCTGGTTCAGCGTTCTCAACGAATACGGGATCACGCGTATTTTCCAGCGCGACTGGTGGTTTTACGACGAGACCGCCTATACGACGGCGATGTTCGGCAATCCCGCGCGCTCGACCGAGACCTATTACAATCGTCTGATCGAAGACATCCGCAACGACATCGATCGCATCGGTCCTTTTGCCGCCAATGCACGTTATGTCAGCGACATGGATCTGAAGCGCGAGAAAAGTCTGCGCTATGTTTCCAATCTCAGCCCGAGCGAAAGCGGCAATACCCTTGCACGTATCGCCGAGAATTCGCTGATTGCGCGCTGGGTCAATCAGTCGCTGATGCAGCGCGCCAATTCCTATCAGTTTGCGCTGGAGCGTCTGGTGATTTCCGCACCGTCGCCGATGGCGGCCGAGGCGGAGCGTCAATTGCAATTGATGCGGATCGCGATTGCCGAGGCGGCGCTGGTGCCACGCGGTGCGCCGACCGCATTGATCACCAAGTAGCGGTTATATCCTTAAGCCGCTTTTAGGGCGTGACTGGTTCACAGCGGGCGCCAGACAATGCGCTCACGGCAGCCGGCATCATGCCGGGCTCCGGCGCCAGCGCACGCAGAACGATCAGTCCCGTCTGCGTTGGCGACTCGACAATCAGACGGTCGGCGGCGGCGATTTCCTCGTCATCGGGAAGTTCGGCGCGCTGCGCGCTTGTCATCAGGTCAAGCTCGATGGTGCGGCGGCCGGCCGCGCGATCGTTGATCGCGTAATAGGCGATGTCCTTGTTCGTATAGAATGTCACCGACGTGTAGGCAGGGCTGACGGGCGTCGTCAGCTTGAGCGGGCTTTCCTTCAGATCGTAACGGCAGACCGCCGCCGCGAAAGCAGGATCCATCAACGGCACCACCGCCTTGTCCGCGGTCGGTGCCGGCAGCGGGATGACCTTGTTGATCGGCGCGATGGCGGCGATCTTGGTATAGGCATTCTGCGTGGCCGTGTTCGGCAAATAAAGGATCGTCACGAAATGGACGATGCCGCCGAGCAGCAAACCGGCCAGCAGCCACAGGAACCAGCGGATCATGGCCGGCTCCTCGTGAACGGGTGCCTTACGGGCATTTGGTCACCTTGATCGACGGCATGGGCGTTTCACGCCCCGTGCGCGAGGCCGCGCTGATCGGCGAATCGTAGAAACGCATCACCAGGATGTAGCGATTGACCCCGCCAGTCGGCAGCCAATTGCCTGATCGTGCACGCGGCGCTACCGCGATATCGATCAGGCCTTCGGAATTGCGTACGATCTCCTGGCTCGTGAAGCCATGCCGGTCGAGCGCATTGCCGACCATTTTGCCGTCGGGTTCGTAAAGCGTCAGCGTCCAGAAGCGCGCCTGCGGCGTGACGCCGGTCACGGATACATCGCAACGGCCATCCAGTGGCGCGCCTTTGTCATCCTTGCTGGCCACGAAGGCGATGCCATCGCCGGCCCCCATCGGTAATTCGCCACTGCGGGCCACGAGCGCGCGCGCATAGGGATCGATATCGGATGTGCCGGTGCGCGGCCATGAGGTCCATGCGCCGACGACGAAAGCGCCGAACGGAGTGCCGTCACGCAACGCAAACAAGGTCGAGCCGAGGCCGACGGATGCAGCGACCGCGAATGCCAGCAGCAATCCGATAAGCAATCGCACGAGACGTCCAGCTCAATGGTGACGGGAAAAAGACAAACGGGAATCGCCGGATTTGCGACGGCTGTCAATTGCCGCGCAGTGCACGGCCCTCTGAAGCGGCAACGGAGCCGGTGCGGGAAGGGGAGCCCGGCTGGCTCTCCGCCGTGCCGGATGGCTTGGGACCGAGCTCACGGCTGGCATCTTCAAGCGCCTTTTCGATGCGAACGAGAATTTCGGCGCCGCGGCGCGTCAGCAATGTCGGACGAGGGATCTCATCGCCCGGCCGCGCGCCAGGCTCGGCTGCGACTTGCGGCCCAACCGTTGCCGGGTTCGCCGGTGCGCCGGGGATCTGCTTCAACTCGATGCCTTGATGCGCATAGGCCATGATCTTCTTCCAGGTCATCGCCGGCAACGAACCGCCTGTCATGCGATTGGTCGGGGCATAGTCGTCGTTGCCGAACCATACGCCGGCCACGAGATTGCCGGTGTAACCGACGAACCAGGCGTCGCGATAAGCGTTGGTCGTACCGGTCTTGCCGGCCGCACGCACGCCATCCAGCATCGCGCGGCGGGCGGTGCCTTCCTCGACGACCTTGTTGAGGATCATGTTGATGTCGGAAGCGACCTGAGCCGGCATCACGCGGCGCGGCTTTGGTCCGTCACGATCGAAACGCCAGATCAGATCGCCGGTCGCGCTGCGCACTTCGAGGATGGCATGCGGTGTCACGGCCATGCCGCCGTTCGGGAAGGTGGCATAGGCGCCGGTGTGATCGAACACGGTCACTTCATCGGCGCCGATCGGCAGCGACGGGGTATCGGGCAGCGGACTGCGCAGGCCCATGCTCTTGGCCAGTGCGACGATCTTGGCGCGACCGGCTTTCGCGTTGCCATTGCCGATCATGATCGACAGGCGGATCGGCACGGTGTTGATCGAGCGGACCAGCGCGCTGGTGAGCGTCTGCGTGCCGGAATAGCCGCCGGAATAGTTATGCGGGCACCAGTTGCCGATGCAGATCGGCGCGTCGACGATCGTGCTCGTTGGCTTCAGGCCATGGATGAACGCGGCCGAATAGACATAAGGCTTGAAGGACGAGCCGGGCTGACGCTGTGCATCGGTCGCGCGATTGAACTGGCTTTCACTGTAATCGCGGCCGCCGACGATCGCGCGCACCGTGCCGTCGTTTTCCATGACCGTCGTTGCGGCCTGACGCGCACCATACTGGCGGCCGTAATCGCGCAGCGTTTCCTCCACTGCGTTTTCAGCCTGCCGTTGCAGATTCACATCAAGACCGGTGCGGACGATGAAGACGCGCTCGGTGACGGATTTCGGCAGCTTGTCGACCAGCTTTTTCAGTTCGTCATAAGCGTAGTCGAGATAGAAGCTTGGTTGACGTTCGTCGCGGCGGTCGATCGCAACGGCGGGATTGCGCCGCGCGCCGAACACCTGACCTTCCGTCATGAAGCCTGCTTCGATCAGGTTGTCGAGCACCGTATTGGCGCGTGCGCGCGCAGCCGGCAGATTGATATGCGGTGCGTAACGCGTCGGCGCCTTGAACATGCCGGCCAGCATCGCCGCTTCCGAAAGGTTCACATCGCGCGCGGACTTGCCGAAGTAATATTGAGCGGCGGCATCGACGCCAAAGGCGCCGGCACCGAGATAGGCGCGGTCGAGATACAGTTTCAGGATCTGGTTTTTGGTCAGACGCGTTTCGAGCCACAGCGCAAGGAAGGCTTCCTTGACCTTGCGTTCGATCGTCCGTTCATTACTTAGAAACAGGTTTTTCGCGAGCTGCTGGGTCAGCGACGAGCCGCCTTGGACGACGCCGCCGGCCCGCGCATTGATGAAGACCGCGCGGATGGTGCCCGGCACGTCGATGCCGAAATGCTCGTAGAACCTGCGGTCTTCCGTGGCCAGCGTCGCCTTGATCAGGTGATCGGGAAACTCTTCCAGCGGGATGGAGTCGTTATGCTTGATGCCGCGCGCGCCGACCTCGTTGCCGTAGCGGTCGAGGAACTGCACCGCGAGTTCCGACTTCTTCAGCCAGTCCTCGTCGCTGGTCTCGTAGAAGGCCGGCAGCGCCAGCGCCAGCATCAGCACGAGACCGGCGGCGCCGAAGGTGGCCATCTCCGACAGCGGTTCGACGAACACCCAGCGCCGCCAGCCGCCGACATGGAACCGGTCCATGAAGGTGATGAAGCGCTCCCACAACTCGCGCGCCCAGCGCCCGGCTTCGAACAGCCCCGAATCGATGCGGGCATCGAGATCGAGGAAAAAGCGCCGGAGGCGTTCCAGGAAGCTGATGGGCTTTTGCTCGGGCAAGCGCCGTCTCCGGAAAGGGCTCTTCAAGGGTCCTGGCGGCGTTTACAGACCGGCCGTCGGTTGAGTGGTTTGCGATCTTCTAAGCGTTTGACGTGCTTTAGGAAATGCCTGCAATCACGCCTGTTTAGCCGATCCGCGCGGCCGCGGCCATGCTTCAATTCCCGTCCGTTGGAGCATGACGGCCTTGAAAACCGCGTCGCCTGTTCAGCGTCATGCTCTAGAGAGCCACACAGAATGTCGAAATTGCGAATAAGCATGCAAAATCGGCCCCGATTCCTCAAGGAGCGCTAGGACTTGCGCCAGGACCACGGCAAAACTGTCCGTGATCGCGATGCGCCACACCCGCCGGACAAGACGCCGGCGGCCGGAGACCTGAAAAGAGTGACCAAGGCCCTATCCAGAAACCAGCCGCGCAAAACCGCCGTGCCGCGCGAGAGCGCCAAGGTGGCCGCGGCCAAGGCGGCCGCGACCATGGCGGCGCCGGCCAAGAGACCGGCAAGGTCGGCGGCCCGGCCGAAGGCCCGCGCGCGTGCCGCGGACGAGGTGCCGTTCTGGAAGCGCAAGACGCTCGAACAGATGACGCCGGCGGAATGGGAAAGCCTGTGCGACGGCTGCGGCCGCTGCTGCCTCAACAAGCTCGAGGAGGAGGACACCGGCAAGCTGTTCTTCACCGATGTCGCCTGCACGCTGCTCGACCATGGCACCTGCCGCTGCAAGCACTACAAGACGCGGTTCAAGAAGGTGCCCGATTGCGTGTCGCTGACGCCCAAGGAGGTGCGGGCGATCAACTGGCTGCCGCCGACCTGCGCCTATGATCTCCTCGCCAAGGGCAAGGATCTGTACTGGTGGCACCCGCTGGTCTCCGGCGATCCTGAAACGGTGCACACAGCCGGCGTCTCGGTGCGCGGCAAGGTCGGCGCCAGCGAAGCCGAGGTGCCGGACGAGGAGCTGGAAAACTGGATCGTGAAATGGCCGGGGCAGGTGCCCAGAGGTGCGCGCGCCAGCGCTGCGCCGTCCAACGCAAAAGAGCGGGCGCGAGCGGCTGCGGCCTCTGTCGTTAAAGACGCGAGGAAGACCGCGCTCGTGAAATCAAAAGCCAAAACGTGATCAGGCAGCACGCCTGATCGTGAAGCTCTTGCCGTCAGGTGTGGAGACATGGCCGAGGCGGGCAAGCGAGGCCAGCACGTCGGCGATTTTCTGATCGAGGTTTTTCGTTTTGCGATAGGCGTTCGCGATGTCGGCAACAGTAATTGCGCCTTTTGATGCGGCAAGTGCTGCAAACACGGCTGCGGTTTGACCGACGGCGTCGTTTGGAAACGAGACTTTCTTTGCGCTTGTGGCCGCAACGCCCAGCTCGGCTTCGATCTGCTCTTCCTTTGCGGCCATCTTGTCCAGCGCCTTGCCGAAGCGCGGGATCTGGTAGTCCGGCCGCAGCCAGCGCACATGGCCGCGCTTCTCCTCCGCTGCGCGCTCGTGATTGAGCGCGACCAGCTTTTCCAGAATCTGCTCGTCGGTCAGCGTCGTCGGCCAGCCATAGGCTTCGAACACCAGCGCATCGATCTTCTCGTGCAGTTCTTTCAGGATGAGGGTCAGCCCCTTGTCCTTGATCGCTTCCTCGGCGGGCGTCAGCGCCGCGTTCGCCTTCAGCTTTTCCAGCACGTTGTACATCTGCGTCAGCGTGAGATCGGGATGTTCGCGCTGACGTTCCTTGCGGAACGCATCGAGCTCTTCCGCCACGCTGCGGATTTTCGCTTTCAGCAATTCGCCGGGTGAGGGGAACGGGAAGGGATCGTAGCATCGAGCCTTTATGAAGCGAGGTCGATCCTCAAGCGTTGAGCCGGTAAAACCAAACCAGGTGAGGAAAGCCGTTGATGACAAAACACCAAGAAAAAATGCGTCTTCAAGGCTGAAAGACATGAGAGCATCGTCGGGCAGTATTTCGGTCGGGAGAAATTGGAAGAATCTATGTCGAGATGTCACAGGCGTAACGACGAACCTTTTGATCCCTTCGAACGACGGACGCATTTCACTACGAGGTTCTCCGAACAGCCACCAGTTTACACGGTAGCTTTCTCGATTATTTGCGTCTCGCCCGACTACCTTCCCTTCGTTGTCTTTTTTTTCCTTAACCTCTTGAACCACGTGTTGGTAGACTTCGGGAAAGTTCTTCCGAACGTAGTCTATGGACAGGCCAAAAAGATCAATGACCATCACGCCACGTGGTCGTGACGTGATATCTCTACCATGTCTGTATTGCCTAATGTGCTTTTCGAGACCTTCGCGTTTTCCAAGTCCGAGATGTTCTGCCTCGCCGGCCGTTACTATGAAGCCATCGCCGTGTAATTTTACTCCAGGAGAACAAAGCCCCTCATTGGCAAGAAGTGCCACAGTTGACGTTACGTCTGTTCCAATAGTCAGGTCAGGATTGATCAGGCCTTCGCGTGTTTTGAACTCAATTTCTGGTTGATCAGTATCTAGTTTGTCTTCCTTCGTGACTTCGCGGAGAAGCCCTGAGTGTTCACCCGCCCTGACTGTTGTCATGGCAATGCGGACAGCGGCGGCGTCAGTTGTTGACTTGGTCCAAGGATGGTCTGGTATCGCCATCACAATTGAAACAGGCTTCTTCCCGGAAATTCTGCTCTCCATTACTCGGCGAGAGAATTCCTGCGTAACTGAATTTGTGGTCACGAGACCGAACTGTTTAAGCAATGAACCTTTGGCAATAAGGATTTCGGCAGACCTATCCCACCAATACATCACGAAATCAGCAGATTGATTGATGTGCCCGTGGGCCGCCCATAGGGCCAAAGCATGCTCGTCACCTAATCGCTCTCGGATATACTTTGCGCCGATAAATGGCGGATTGCCGACAATGAACTCCGCCGTCGGCCATGTCGGCCGCTTCGCGTTTGGATAGGTCTCCTTGCCGTCGACGACTTGCGGCACAGGATAGCCGTCCCAGGTCAGCACCGCGTTCTTGACTTCAATGTTTTTGAACTGGCGCAGGATCGGTTCAGCGGGAATGCCGCCCTTGGTATGGAAGTGCCATTGCAGATAGCCGATCCAGAGCACCAGTTCGGCGATGGCGGCCGCACGCGGGTTGATCTCAAGTCCAAGAAACTGGTGCGGGTCGATGGTGTGCTGCCCGAGGCCGCGCAGCGCTTCCTGTCCGCCGAGATCGACCAGCGCCTCCAGCACTTCGCCTTCGAGGCGCTTCATCAATTCCATCGACACATAGAGAAAGTTGCCGGTGCCGCAGGCCGGATCGAGCACGCGCGTTTCGCACAGCTTGTCGTGAAAGGCCTGCACCTCCGCTGCCGCGCCTTTCTCGTCGCCGGCTGCGCGCTTCGTCTCCGCCGCCGCCTGCACATTGCGCCAGTCCTCGCGCAAGGGCTCAATGATGGTCGCGACCACAAGGCGCTCGACATACGCGCGCGGCGTGTAATGGGCGCCAAGACGCTTTCGCTCGTCCGGATCGAGCGCCTGTTCCAGCAGCGTGCCGAAGATCGCTGGCTCGACCTCGCGCCAATTCTTGTTGGCGGCTTCGGCAAGCTCGCCGATCTCTTCGCGGCCGAGCGGAAGAACCTTGGCGTTCGCAAACAGGTTGCCATTGAAGCGCAGGACCTTGGCGCGAATGCTGGTGGAATATTCACCGTCATTCATCGAGCGCCACAACTCTGTGAGCAGCGGCACAAAGCTGTCCGGATGGTTGCGGCAGTCCTTCAGCAATTCGCGGAAGCAATTTTCCGGCAAGAGCTTTACATCCTCCGCGAACATCGTGAACAGGCAGCGCATGAGAAAATGCGCAACCTCTTCGGCCGGATATTTCTTCGCCTCCAGTGACTTCGACACCGCGGCGAGGCGTTCGGCGATCTCGCGTGTCACTTTCGCCGCGACGCGAGTCGGATCGAGCGATTGCGGCTCCTGCCAGATGCGGATCAGGCGTTCGCGTATCTCGGGCTTGCGCAAGTCTTCCAGAAAGATGCGAAAGCCCTGGCGGTCGGGGAATTGCGTGTAGTTCTTTCCCTGACCGGAAAAGTCGGCATAGACCTCGATGCAATGGCCGACATCGCAGACAAGGATGAAGGGCGGCCAGCCATGCGAGGTGGGGAGCGCGCGTGCATATTCCTCCGCCTGCCGCTTGGCGTTCAGCATCAGCACGTCCCAGGCGCGGCGGGCGCCGTGCTTGCCGCGCGTGCCCGGCTCTTCGCTCACGGCAAAGAGATCATCCTGACCGGCAACTTTTTTGTCGCCCTTCCAGCGGCTCTGCTTGGCTTCCAGCACGAAGGAATTGCGCTTGTAGAGATCAATGCGGCCGATCGACTCGCCTTCGTCGCGATGACGACGCACCGCGCGCTCGAACACGTAATCGTTGAATTCGTGGCTGGCGTTGGCGACGTCCGGATGCGGCAGCCCCAGCACGTCGCACAGTTCGGTCAGGAAGAGCGCGTAATTGGCGCGCTCCTGTCCGCCTTCATGGCCCTGCCAGCGGGCGATAAAGCGTTCCACAGGATCGGGAAGGGAATTTGGCGGGATTGGCGCATTCATTTGGCAGGCAAGCTACGGGGCAGACGAAGAATTGTGAAGCGGTGTCGTTAAGGAAAATAATCCTTGATGACGTGACGCTGCCGGGCTAGGTTTCGCGTAAGCTCTACAAGTGAATCTACCGTGCATTCGGCCCATCGCGATGGCCGCCGGCGCCGACTTGCGCGTTCGCCCGACGAGAATGCATAGGGCCCAAGCGCCTCCGACCTTATGCTTGCGCGAACCACCTCTTCGGGCGAAGAGAAGCCATGGACAAAAAGACGCCGAAGCAGAAGCCTCCGAAAGGCAAGGAGGGCAAATCCGTTGCGCCGACGGAGATCAAGGCGCTGACCCATGCGGAAGTCCGCACCGTGGTGATCGGCCTGATGCTGACCATGTTCCTCGGGGCGCTGGACCAGACCATCGTCGCCACCGCATTGCCGACCATGGGGCGGGCCTTCCACGATGTCGAGAATCTGTCCTGGGTGGTGACGGCCTATCTTCTGACCGCAACCACGAGCACGCCGCTTTATGGCAAGCTGAGCGATATCTATGGCCGGCGCGCAGTGATGCTGACCGGCATCATCATCTTCATTCTGGGCTCGATCGCCTGCGCGCTGGCGCCCAACATGTGGTCGCTGGTGCTTGGCCGCGCCGTGCAGGGGCTCGGCGGCGGCGGGTTGATGTCGCTGGCGCAGACGATCATCGCCGACATCGTGACGCCGCGGGAGCGCGGTCGCTATCAGGGCTATATCGGCGCCGTGTTCGCATCATCATCGATCGGCGGGCCGGTGCTCGGCGGCGTGCTGACCGAGCTGTTTCACTGGTCGCTGATCTTCTGGATCAACCTGCCGCTCGGACTGGTCGCGCTCGGCATGACCAGCAATGCGCTGCGTCATGTGCCGCTGCAGAAGCGCAACCACTCGCTCGATCTGTTCGGCGCCTTGCTGATGATGGCGGCGGCGATATCGCTGCTGCTGGCGCTCACCTGGGGCGGCGTTCGCTTTCCGTGGCTGAGCTGGCAGATTATCGCGCTGCTGCTCGGCTCGGTGGTGTTGTGGAGTTTGTTCTCATGGCGGCTGATGAGTGCGCGTGAGCCGTTCCTGCCGATGTCCGTCCTGGCCAATCCGATCGTGCGCTGCGCGACGCTCGCCGGCACCTGCTGCATGGGCACGCTGGTCGGCATGACCATTTTCATTCCGCTTTATTTCGAAGCGATGCTGCATTTCTCCGCCGCCCAGTCCGGCCTCGCGCTGATCCCGCTGATGGGGTCGACCGTCGTGGCATCGACGGTGACGGGGCGGCTGATGGTGGTGGTCGATCACTACAAGCGCATGGCCGTGGCCGGGATCATTCTGGCCATCGTCGGCCTGGGGACCTTGTCGATCTGGCCGGTGGGATTGCCGCTCTTTGGGATGATTCTGCTGCTGATGTCGGTCGGGTTTGGTATCGGCGCCGTGTTTCCGATCACGACCGTCGGCATGCAGAATGCGGTGTCGCGCGGGCATATGGGCATCGCCACCGGCGCGATGAATTTCTTCCGCTCGCTGGGCGCGGCGCTCGTGGTGGCGCTGTTCGGCGCGATCGTGCTGGGCGGGATCGGTGCTGCGGGCGGCGTCTCGGTGGAATCGCTGGCGCGCACGGCGTCGGAGCCGGCGCTCGCTTATGCCTATCGCTTCGTGTTTCTGTCGGCGATGCTGGTGCTGTGTTTCGGGCTCGCCTTCCTGATCGCAATGGAAGAGAAGCCATTGCGCGGGCCGGCGAAGAAGCCCGAGGAGCTTCCAGTCGATCACATCTAGTTTTCGTTCTGAAACGTTTTCTTCACGAGCAACGGTTTCCGTCGCTCGAAAACGCTTTGAGGTGAACGGGATGATCGACGCGTTGGCGATCAGCGTCGGCGCGTCGCGCGCACTTTCACCGGCAGCGGAATCGGCTTCGGCATCAGAAGCTCAAGCAGGGCGTCAAGCCAGGAGCGCAGGACACGACCGAACGCAGGGATGGCGACGGGCCGGCCGGCCGGCGCAGTCCACCAGGGCGATTGTGTTGGTGAAGTTTCGGTTTGAGGTCCGGCAACGTTGCCAGCCGGTGCGGAGTCTTTGTTGCGGGATGCAGCGCCATCATCCTGCGGCGCCGAGGTCAGCCATTCCGATGCCATCTGACGGTTCTCCGTCCTTTCAGAGGCGGCCTTGCGGCCTTCCTGCGGTTCAACACCACATTGCGACAATCGGTTCCGTCGCCAAGGCTATGCCGCAAAGCTTTCCAGAACGGAAAGAGCGAGCGCCAAAAGCAACCGATCCGTGATTCGATATGGGGCGGACCGATCGAAAAGCGCGGTCCATTACGACATGACAGGCTTGAGCGTGGCGCGCATGTTGAGGCAAGGCCGGAAGGGCGCGGCACGGACCGGTATCCGAAGCCGGAATACTGATGCTGCTGAACGCGCTATAATGCGCGGCGATGACCGGACCGCATCGCCTGCCATGTGAGACGCCGGACGCGCTGCGCAAGCTGGACGTGACGACGCCGCTTGCGCCTGAAGCGCTCGATACGCGCTGGGTGTTGCCCGTCACCATTCTCGGTTCGAGCCTGCCGTTCATCGATGGTTCGGTGGTCAATGTCGCATTGCCGGCGATCGACAAGGATCTTCACGCCGATCTTGCGACGATCCAGTGGGTGGTGAACGGCTATATGCTGACGCTCGCGAGCCTGATCCTGATCGGCGGCGCAGCGGGCGATCGTTTCGGCCGCCGCGATGTTTTCATCATCGGGCTCGTTGGCTTTGCGATCGCATCGGCGGCGTGCGGGCTGGCGCCATCGGCGTTCTGGCTGGTGGTGGCGCGGGTTTTTCAGGGCGCCGCCGCGGCTTTGCTGGTGCCGGCGAGTCTCGCCATCATCAGTGCATCCTACAAAGGCGAGGCGCGTGGACCTGCCATCGGCACCTGGGCGGCGGCTGCGGCCTTGACGACGGCGCTGGGTCCCGTGCTCGGCGGATGGCTGGTCGATCACATTGGCTGGCGCTCCATCTTCTTTATCAATGTGCCGATTGCCGCTGTGGCCGTGGTGCTGGCCTTGAGGCTGCATAAGGATCCCGGCGAAGCGGACAACCTGCCGCTCGATCTCGCCGGTGCTGTGCTTGCGGTGATGGCGCTCGGCCTGTTGAGTTACGGACTGATCGCGCTGGGCGAGGGCGCATGGCGCCGCGGTCTTGTCGCGGTGCTGCTGTCGTTGCCGGTGGCGCTGCTGTTCGTGGGTGCTGAGAGACGCGCGGCGGCGCCGATGATGCCGCTGTCCTTGTTCAACAATGCAAACTTTTCCGGCGCGAATGGCCTGACATTGTTTCTCTATGCCGCGCTGACCGCCAGCCTGTTCTTGCTGCCGCTGCTGCTGATCAATGCGCATGGCTACAGCGCGACGGCCGCGGGCGCGGCGTTTTTGCCATTCTCAGTCATCATGGGATTTGGGTCACGCTACGCCGGGCGATTGGTCGATATGGTTGGCGCGCGTTGGCCGCTGATCGTTGGGCCGAGCGTCACGGCGGCGGGCTTTGCGCTTCTGGGTGTGAGCGGCGGCGATACGAATTTCTGGCGCGGTTTCTTTCCCGGCCTTGTCGTTATCGGCATCGGCATGACGATCAGCGTCGCGCCGCTGACGACCGTGGTGCTCAACGCCGTGCCGGACGCGCAAAGCGGCATCGCCTCCGGCATCAACAATGCCGTCGCGCGCGCAGCCGGCCTTGTTGCCGTCGCCGCGCTCGGGCTCGCCTTTGGCGGCGGGGCGACGCCGTCTCTCGAAGGCGAGGCGCTGGGGCACGCCTATCGCGTGGTGATGCTGGTGTGTGCGGGGCTGGCGGTGCTGAGTGCGCTGGTCGCGGCGGGGACGATCAGTTCGGTGAAAGCTGACGAGGCGGTAAAGGAAAATAATCCTTGACAGCGTGACGCTGCCAGGGTAGTGTTTCGTCATGCTCCACAATTGCGCTTCGGCAAAGCCGATGCACGCACAGGAGCGGAGAACGCAAGGATCGATCATCATTCCGGGTGGGCGCGTTTTCACGCGCATCCCGGAATGATGATTGATGGTTCTTACTGTTCCAACAGAGAGGCCTATCGATCGGCCTTGCTCACGCAAGCTTGCTTCAATTGGCAGCCCGGCTCTTCATCCCGTCAGTGGATTTCATCCCGTCAGTGGACTTGGTTTTCATCGCCGCCTTTGCATCATGCTTGCACTTGGACCGGAAAGCGTGACGCGCTTTGCCATGCAGGTTTTGCGCATCGGCTTTGGCCGAGCAGTCCTTCGAGATGGCGCTTCGCTCTTTCGTAGCGGCATCAGCCGGGGCGGTTGACAGCGTCATCGTGCCGAAGCCCAGCGACAGAGCGAAAGCGGCGGTGAGGGCGGATTTGGTGAAGGTCATTGACAGCTCCAGAAGTTAAAAACGGACGGCTGCAAGAGATTTGCAGGCGGGAATGAGCGGGACCGCCTTTGCGTTCCCGGCTGGCGCATCACACATCGCCACAGGTTTGCGATGGGTTGTGATGTGACTCAACATTTGAGGAAAATAATCCTTGACATCGTGACGATGCTTCGATAAGGTTTCGTCATTCTCCACAATTGCGTTTGAACGCGGAGCGCCGCTCGGCCTCGTCCTGAGGAGCATTGCGTAGCAATGCGTCTTGAAGGATCGGCCGCCCTCGTTCCTTCGAGACGCGCAGCATTGCTGCGCTCCTCAGGATGAGGGCGGAGCGGCAGAATCTCACATGACCGACATCTCCGAAAACGCGCTGTGTGCGCGGCAGATGTACAAAGACGGTGCAACGATCCGCGCCATCAAAGCGCAGACCGGGTTCGGTGAATCGGGGCTGTATTACTGGCTTGATGGCGGCCCGAAGATCAACGGCCAGAGACTGTTGCCGCCAATTACCAGGCGTGTGCCGAGAAAGCTGAGCAGCCCGGCGAAGAAACGTGCCGGACTTGCCGGGCGGATGATGCGCGCAGCGGAACGACAGGTGGTCGCGATCGAAAGGCGGCTCGCCGATACGCAGCAGCAACCAGGCGAGAGCGAGCGCAATGCGCGAACCCTCGCGGTGCTGGCGAAGACGATGCAATCGCTCGCCGCTATCGATGCGCAGGACAAGCCTGCACAAGGAAAACCGAAGGCGACGCAGAAAGAGAAAGTGTCCGCGGACGATCATGACTACGACCAGATCCCGGAAGACATCGACGAGCTCCGTCGCGAACTTACGGAACGACTGGCAGCAATGGCCAGAGGACATTCGGAATGAATTCGTCACCCGGCTGACGAAGGATCAGCACCGTCGATTGAAGCCGCGTTTCGGACTATTCGCGCATGCACATCAGCTCGCGCCCGCTGTCGGCAACAATGGCGAGCCATGGACAACATGGCTTTTGATCGGCGGACGTGGCGCGGGCAAGACACGCGCCGGCGCAGAATGGATCAAGACCCTTGCCAATGCGCCGAAGCAGGATGGCGAAAGCGAGCGACGCATCGCGCTTGTCGGCGAGACCGAACATGAAACACGCGAGGTGATGATCGAAGGCGTGTCCGGTCTTCTGGCCGTGCATCCGCGCGCTGCACGGCCAATCTGGTCGCCAACGCGCCGGAGACTCGAATGGACGAACGGAGCGATCGCGCAGGCCTTTTCGGCGGAAGATCCGGAAAGCCTGCGCGGCCCGCAATTCTCCGCCGCATGGGTGGATGAACTGGCCAAGTGGCGTCATGCCGAAGCAACCTTTGACATGCTGCAATTCGGACTGCGCCTTGGCGCTCGGCCGCGGCAGGTGATCACCACCACGCCGCGGCCGATTGCGTTGCTCAAGCGATTGATGGTCGACCCGACGAGCGCGGTGACACGCGCGGCGACGCGGGCGAATGCGTATCATCTGTCGCCGGCCTTCATCGACACGGTGGTGAAGCGCTATGACGGCACGCGGCTCGGCCGGCAGGAACTGGATGGCGAGATCGTTGACGATCGGCCGGATGCGCTGTGGTCGCGCAGCGGCATCGAAAGCTGTCGCGTCGCGGAAGCGCCGTCCCTGCAGCGGATCGTCGTTGCCGTCGATCCGCCCGCATCGGCGTCAAAGGGCGCCGATGCCTGCGGGCTTGTCGCGGCGGGACGCACCGAGAGTGGCACGATTTACGTCATTGCCGACGAGACAGTGTCCGGCCTGTCGCCAGCGGGCTGGGCGGCCAAGGCGATCGCGCTGTGGCGGCGGCTTGAGGCGGATGCGCTGGTTGTCGAAGTGAACCAGGGCGGCGACATGGTGCGCAGCGTGATCCGCGAAGCTGACAGCACGGTGCCGGTGATTGCGGTGCGCGCGCTTCGCGGCAAGTGGCTGCGCGCGGAGCCGATCGCGGCTTTGTACGAGCAGGGGCGGGTGAAGCATGCCGGTGTATTTGCGGCGCTGGAAGATGAGATGTGCGATTTCATCTCATCCTCTGATTTCATTGGATATTTTGCCGATAATTTTACAATGTTTTCCAAGATTGCGTTCCTGCGCTGTTCAGATCCCGCAGCATGGCATGGAATTCTGCACTATCGGGGTCGTCTGGCAGGCGTGTTTTAGTGGGCCGGTGATAGAAGTAGGAGCGCCCTTTAGATTTGACATGATGTATGTGCTCCCACCCGGCCATCTGAAACCAAGCGTGCTGATTTTGCTTCGCCGTTAACAGACGAAGGTTCGCTTTCCGGTTATTGAGCCCGTTACGATCGATATGATCGACGATCATTCCATCTGGAATCGGCCTCATAATTATTCGGTGCATGTAGAGTGTATCGCCAGCAGCATATGCCTTCGCATAGACCGTCAATGAGCCCTTAACCCGGTGCTCATACCAGCGATATGATGCAACCCAATTGTCACAGTCATCGATCTCCGCAGAGTGGCGGCCGCCCACTAGTTCAATTTTCGCCATTTTGCCTCCGACGTTCTTTCAGACTCACGACCGACGCCTTGCCGCTGGCTTTCTTGTCGGCAAACCGGCAGTACCGCTCAATCATCGCAAGCGACATGCCGACCTGATCTTGAATCTGTGTCGTCGTCAGTCCGGCGCGCCTCAATTCCACGACACGAGTGCCGCGCAAGCCGTGAAGCGTGCAGCCGGCAAGCTCCGGAATGTTCTCACGCTGTTCAGCGAAATGTACGTCAAGCACCTTCCGGCTATATGTGCCGCGCGAGTGTCGAAGATAAGGGCCGGGGACACGCTCCCATGTTGCCATCTCGGCGGCCAGCGCGTCATCAATCGGACACCAAATCTCGCGTCCCGTTTTCTGCTGCTCAAGACGAAAGCCGCCATCATCGATGAACGTTTCTCCCAGGCGCACGACATCGGACCCGCGCTGGCCGGTGTAGCGAAGCAGGAAGAAACCGCGCCGGACCATTCCGGTGAGTTTCTGTTCCGCAGCCGCAAGCTGTTTATCGGTCCAAGGCTTGTGGCCACCAGACTTCTCATATCCCTCCACGCCGTCAGTGAAGGATTGCGAAAAATAATCGCGAGCAACGCCCCATGCTGAAAAGGCGCGGGCAACGCTCAGCAGGTTGTTGGCCGCGCCCGGCATATCGGCCATGCCTTCGATCACCTCTCGGAGGTGATTTGGGCGCATTTTCGATGCATTCCAGTCGCCAAAACCGGCGCGCAGGATCTTCAGGGGCTTCGCGTACATATCGCGCGTCCCCTTGGTAAGCTTTGTGAATTTCGGCGACGTGACATAGCGATCGATCACGTCATTGACAGTCAGAATTTGTGTCCCGTCTTGGCCTTGAGCAGCCCGAAGAGCGATCCAGAAATTCGGGTCTGTGGGATCGCTTGGCAAGCGGATTGCCTTAGCCGCGCGTTTTGTGCCGCGATCCGGACTCCAGTAGAAATATTCTCGCCCCCGCGATACGACGCGGTGAACGCCTTTAGGCAGCTCGACCACGCCCACGCTCCTTCGCCGCTTGGATGGCACGTTGAACTCCGCTTTGCTCACTCTGACTTACCGAATTTTGCGGTCCTTCCTCCATGGAGGCAAGCGCTTGGTCTACGCTCGCCCACCGCCAGCGCACGCAGCCGGCGGAAAGCTTCACCGGCCGCGGCAAAACTCCACGCTTCACCATCTCATCGACCGTTGTCTCTGAGATTTGGAGAGCATCGGCTAGCGATGCTTTTGTGAGGTATGGCGCGAGGTCGGTCATGGCGTACAACGGCGGTTAACGTCCGGGTTTCAGGCGGCTTCTTGCGTGGCCTTGCCGCACGATTGGCACTTCACGCGCGGAATGACGTTGTTGCGGTAATTGGCATCGTCGTAGCCGACAAATTTCTGCTCAAACCCACAGCTTTCGCACTCCAAAGTGCCGTAGATGTCGTTGCGGATTTGGGTTTGAATCGTCTTGATTTTCATGTCTTTTCCTCGATAGGAATTCAGTCGTTACCTGTCGCGTTTTCTATGGCGTTACGGGCGACGCTTTCGATCAGCGCCATCTGCCTGCGCAGCTCCGCTTCGTCCGGTGAGTTAGCGCGGCTGCGCGCCAAAATGTGTTCAAGCTCTTTGAGCATGAGAGGTGCCGCTACGATTAGGCGGGCGTTGGCCAATCTCTCTGCCTCATCGAGCAAGCCGTTCTGGCGCGGGGATTGGTGAATCTGAACCGTGCAAACATATCGACCCTCGCCACCGTCGCCGAGGACCATCCGTCTATCATCGGAGGTTCGGCCAAATCCCCAAGGCCCAGGTGTGTGTTTCATGGAAGGAGAATCCCCATTATCGCGCTGGAATTTTCTGGCGCTCATCGATCGTCTCGCGGCGCCGGATTTCTTCTAGAATCGCGAAACCCGTGTCGGTTTTCTTCTCGACGACGGGGCGGAAGCGGTCTGGCGCGAATCCACGCTCGCCAAGGCCGCGAGGGCGATAATGGCCGGTGCTGACTTCGCACAAATGCAGTGCGAGCGGTCCGTTGTCATAGCCATAACTGAAATGGCTTATGGTGTATACGCGCCGGGCTACAAGGATGCCTAACGCGTCCGGCCTAACACACACGACCTTCTGTCCCACCCGAAACATATCTGCCTCGTATCTTTGAATTGGAATTAGCTGCCTACTTCTTCGATTCCGGCTCGATCTGGCGTTTGATCCATTGCTGGAGAGCCTTTTGCGCGTCAGACAAGACCTCTTGCCCAGTGTTGGAAGCAACCAGGCGCTCACCAGCTTCTGATGCGGCTATGGCGTACATAGTGTTTTTGGATGGCGCGAGGACTCCAACGAAAACCGCCGCAATCAGGGCGCGACCAAGCCACGCTGGCGGAGCTTTCTCGACCTCTTCCATGCCGTAGTGCGCAATAAACCAGCCCGCATAAACCAGCCCGCCCAGCACAAGAAAGATTCCGCAAGTCACGCCGACGTTCTCGACAAGGCCCGCCAAGTAAAGAAACCAAGAAAGTGAGTTCATCTCTCGCCCCAATGTTGGAAAGGAAATCTCTAGATCACTGCATTGCGCGAAAATCCGCGCGATTGAAGCTTGCGGCCTTTCGGCCAAGGATCGACACGCGCTGCGATTTTCTTCTTCGGCCCGTTGCGTGTTTCACCGCGCAATCGCTTCTGCTTCGCAAGCTGCGGGATGTCGATCTTCGCGGTCTTCTCGCGGTGCTCCGCGACGGGACGCGGCGTGATGTTCCATGGCTCGGTCGGCCCACCATCGGCCTCGCGGATCGGATAATGGTCGAAGTGGAAATGAGCGATGATCTGATCGGCTGTCATGTTCTTCGATTGCTCGTAGCCGATGACATAGACAAGCACGCCATCTTCGTTTGGGCGCTTCATGGTTAGGAGCGCAGCCGCGAGCTTCACCTTCAGGGGAATGTGGGACTTGCTCATGCTGCCATCCCCGCGTGCTTTTGCAGTGTGGCGGCATCAGTTCCGATCATCTCGGAAATCACCCGCAGCACATCGTCCTTGCTGCGCTGGAATTCTGCTTTGTTCATGGCCCGCATGGACTGCGACTTGGCTGTATAGACGGTGACAACAAGGCCATCGGTATCCACCACAGCGAAGTCATCCATCGGCTTCACGAAGGCGGCGAAGCGCATGGCCTCACCCTTGGATGAGCATACCATGGATCGCTCGTTGCGGTATCCGGCTTTGATCAGAGCGAACTTGCGAAGGGCTTCGGGTGTAGGAAAGCGATCAGCCAGGTCTTCCGGCAGATTGTGGTGCGCTTCGTTGATGCTGGCGAAATAGTGCCGATGCGAAACCGCTGACCGGTCCTCATGAACGACGAGGGGATAGCGCATTCCAACGACGAAGTGCTTATCCGCCAGACGCGGATGCACAGGAACCATGGCTTCGCCGTCCCATGTGAATGCTACTGGCGGAATTTCCTTCATGCTGCAGCCCTCTTGGCAAATCCGACGACCTTCCCAGCGCGCCTGCGCATCTTGTTGAGCCTGCGTATCCAGCGGCGGCGCGCGTCGATCCGTTTCATGTGATCACGGACGGCTTGGCTGACTTGGCGCGGCTGGATGGCGCGGGGCTTCATGCGGCCTCCTGCACGCCGTAGCGGCGGATGCGCTCCACCATGATGCTAAGCTCAGTGTTGAACTCGTCTACCGCGGCGGCCAGCGCCTTGATATATTCCTCGTCGCGATAGACCCGGTTCACGAACAGCGGGAGCTTCGGCGAGTAGCTGACGAAATCCCACCATTCGCGCTCGGCAATCCAGAGCGCGCCCTGAACTTGGGCCCGGTGTTCGGGCGGCAATTCGTCCTTCTCCAGCCGTTCGATCTGGATGTGTGCCAGAGCGGTCTTGATCTCTAACCCGCCATTGTCGCCGATCAGCGAATCCGGGGAGCATCCCTTATTGCCGGATCGGATGAAGCCCACGCGGCGTGGCTCGGCATTGACGGAAAAGGCGTAGTGCTCGCGCGCCTCGTCCTCCATTTCCTTGCCGCGCTCCATGTGGACATTGGAGTAGCTGTCCATCGGTTCTCCGGTAATGATTTCGCCGGCCAGCTTGCGCATGTATGTCTGGCGAGTGACCTTATCCTTCGCGTCCTTCTTGACGCTGATGAGGGTCTTGAACTCCGAGGCAGTCGGAATACCAAGGCGCGCCTGATACCATTCAGGCGAGTTCTGTTCGCAGTCGAAGATCTGAATGGTCATTGCTGCGGCTTTCCTTTGATGCGGTCCATTGCGGTCTTGAAGAGGTCTGCGCGCAGGTCCTCGATCTGCTCGATACGGAACAGTTTCAGGAACTGGTCGCGGGACTTTCCGGCTGCTTCGATGGCATCCCGAATTTCGTCCGCTTGCTTCTGGGTGATGGTTTCGACCTGCCGAGGCGCGTTGCCGTCATTGTCTTCCCCAACGGCAACGTTGAAGATCATCTTGAGCAAGTAGCGCTGGCCGTAAGTCATGGCGGCACCGACGGCATGCGTCTTGGTCATCACGTCGCCACCCTTGGCGCCCTTGCCATCCGCTGGCATCGGCACACTGTAATGGCGGGTATAGCCAGCCGAGTGCATGACGCTGCAGCCGACGATCAGCGTTCCTTCTGTCGGCGCAATGTCGGTATTGAATGACAGCGCAAAGCCATGCTTGGTGTAGATCGGCCGCATGGCTCGATCCAATGCCATGTACGAGGCATAGCGGCTTCGCGTCTGCGGGTTGTTGGCATCCGCCGCGACCGGGCGCATTTCGGCCTGCGCCTTCGTCATCGCCTCGGCGAAAGCCTGTTCGGCCGCGCGGGCATCCTGCCGCTCTTTCATCGCGAGCAGGCGTTCCATCTTGTCCATATCAACATTTGGATCGCGCGCCGCGCGCTCGATCATGTTGATAAAGGCGCTCGCCTCCGACTGTTGGACCGGAACCGCATCCGGCTCTTTGCGTGCAACCTGGTTCATCCTGTTACTCCTGTACGAATTAGTTTCGCGAGGTAGCGCTTTGTTTCGGCCTCGATTTCAAGCCGATCGGCTTCCTGCTCCAGCTTGTCCGCATAGCGAGCGTTCAGCCCCTTGAGTTGAGGGGCGCAGATGTCACCGATCTGCTTGATCGTGTCCGGGTGAAGGATGACCTTGTCGTCGCTGATGCTCATGCTACTTCACTCCGGACGATTGCTTCGGCAGCCTTTGTCAGGTGCTCGGCTTCGTCCTCGTACTTTCCGCGAGGCATCGAGAGCAAAACTTCCTGCAACCAGGCCATGGCTGGCAACTTATCTTTGCCTTTGATCGACGGAACGATGTGCTTGAACGGAGCTGGAAGAACGATGACATCGAAGCCAGCAGATCGCAGATATTGCTCGGCTGCCTTGGACCGCTTCTCATCGCCTTGTCCCCACTCTTGGATGCCGAGAGAAAGGAAGCGTTTCGCTGCGTTTGCTTGTTCACTCACGACCGCATCTCCTTCCTGATCTTCACGCAGACGCGCAATTGTTCAGCGCGCTCTACATGCCTGCGGGCCTTGCGGGACTGGTTGGCTTGAGCGAGCCTTACGGCTTCTCGCTCGTTGCGGCGGATGGCGTGACGGAGGTTCATGCCAGCACTCCCCAAAAGCTCAGCCAGTTGATCGCGGTCATTGCGATGAGCGTAGCGAAGACGATGAGCGAAATGATCGCTGCGATATCGTCAGGGCTGATGATCTTTTCGATGCGGGAGAGCATGGTGGTCATTCCGCAGCCTGCATGAACTCGACCGGCTGCAGCGCGGCGAGACGAGCGGTGATGTTCGCCATCTCTTGGTAATCGCGGTCGCGCGCATAACCGATCTTGCCGAGCACACGCTCACGCAGAACGTACATGCGGGTTTCCAGAGCTTCGATTTCGCGGGTGACGGGATCGAGTGAGGCTTGGTAGGCGCGGGAGGCTTCGCACATCGCAATGGCGCGCTCTTCCTCGCGGGCCCACTTCATCGCCGTTACAGCGGGATAGTTCTGCCGGCGGTAGCTGATCGCCCGGCCGACCACGAAAGGCAGATCAACCGGGATCGCATCGAGGAAGGGCTGAACCGGGTGGAAGGAAGGGGCCGAGGCCATCTCGTCTCTCCGTGTTTGGATGAGACGGTATTATACGTCTATGCATATTCTGTCAAGCATAAAAATGCACGAGAGTATATTTTTTCTCGACACCCCTCCCGCGCTGCTCTAAATAGAAAGGGCGCCTGGTTGCCCAGACGCCCATGGAGCTATCAAAGATGAAGAAAAGGACCTGCGTAAACCCAGAGGATGTAGACACCCTCGTGGGCGCTGGCTTTGATTTTCTTGAATCGCTTCACCTCATGGGGACGTCTTTTTCTGATCTTCCAGCAAAGATGCGATCTGCTCTAGGGCTATCCGAATACGACCTAGCTGAAACGCCGAATACTCGGCTGCAGTAGCGATTCTGGCCTCTGGTGCCGGAGTGTGTCCGGGTTGGTGGTGCAGCTCAAAATCTGCCTCAAATCGAGCTTTACGCTGTTCCTTCAGCTGTCTGTCGCGTTCTGCGGTATCCATTGCATTCCTCCCGTGCGGCCCGATGGTGCTGAAATGCCGGCGACGAGTCAAAATGTCGCTGGATGGGGCAACAAAAACCCCGCCGGAGCGGGGTCTTAGTCAAAGAGATCGGTGTGCGTGCCAGTTCTGGCGAGTTCAATTTCATTATCAGTTGCCCTGTATATGAGGCACCAATCGCCCTGCACATGACAGCCGCGGTAACTGTCCCAAGGGCCTTTAAGAGGATGATCGTCGTCGATCGGAGAGAGCGGTTTCCCGCTCTGAAGCTTGTCCACAATCGCAACAAGCTTTTCGAGCCGATAGCCGCGCTTGGCGATCCGCTTCAAATCCTTTTTGTACTGGGTTGTATATCGGAGGGATTTCACCCCCTCCGATTAATCTTCCGCCAAGATTTCGTCAAAGAGTTCCTGGGCAGAACCGCGATGAACGGTTCCCCCGCCGGCCTCAAGTTCCTTCAGAGCTTCGACAGTCACCGCATTGGGAATGCAGACATCGAAAGGAAGCCCCTTCCGGAGGACTACCTGGCGGAAGAAGAGAGAGATAGCGTCAGACGTAGAGAGGCCCACGGCGGAAAAAATCTTTTCCGCTCCATCCTTTAGATCGGGCTCGATTCTCGCGTTGAGGTATGCTGTCCGTGCCATGACCATCTCCAATGAGGTAGTCGCCTTGTACGTCGTTTGTAACACAACTGTGTGGGCCGGCAATCGGTTCAAGCCTAAAACGTGAAAATTAATGTTTCACAGTTTGGTTAATAACGTTTCACGGGAATATATTTCACAGCGCGCCGCGATCCTGATCCAGTTTTCGAATTCGGTATCGAAGCTCTTCAAGGATCTGGTGTTGAGCGTAAAGCCGTTTTCTCAGGTCGAAATATCTTGCTTCTTGGGCTCTTAAGTAATCCTGCCACCACCATTGGATAGCGGCAGCCGCAAGCCCGTAAGTTATCGCCCATTTGGCCGACTCCCAGTCGTTTGCTGCCCAGATCAGTAGGGCGAGGCCACCCAGTACCCAGAGAGAAGCCCGCCAAAAACGGCCCCATTTGCTGGGTTTTTCCGGGGCCGGAGGTGAGCCGTCTCCATCGTCGTCAAGCATCACTCCTCCCGTTATCCTTCCCCGCTCATGACAACCCGGTGCACCTGCTTGACGCGCTTGGCTGGGTATTCGAACACCTTCTTTGGGTTGTGTTGCTCGAGCTTCGATGGTAGTCCCGGCTGTGATTTGCTGTGCCAGGGCCGGCATGAAAATAGACAAACCCCAACAACTAAAGCCTTTTTAGCCCCCACAGCACTCTCCCCACGCTATCTGACCCGCTCAAGGAACTGCTCGCCCTTCATTTTTCGGCAAGCCCATGAAAACGCCCGGCCGGGGGATTCTCGATTATAAGAATTGTAGAGGCTCACCGCTTCTGAGGTGCAAGCCTCACGGGTCTTGTCGCTGCCAACGTACCAATCCTGCTGGCTTCCTCGGTAATATCCGACCTCAGCTTTGTAAGTGTAGGGCGTAAACCACCCCATCGGGTCAAAATACCAAAACGTAGCTGCTCCCGCGATCAGCAGGAGCCCACCAGCACCATCATCTGAAGCCATCCCCCAGCTCCATTTAAGATTTCGGCATGAAACTTTTTACGAGCGCCGCCCATTCAATAATGGCATCTTCAATGGGTGGCTCGTCTGAATTCGAAACCAGCCGAAACAGGCCGTTCGGCTGTTGAAATGGCACTTTCAGCAGAATCCGGTCATCGGCCAGGCCCAGAATGCAGGGTCGGCCATACATGCTCGGGTCGATCGGGGAGTGCACGTCGTCGTAATAGACCCGGAAGCTATCCATAAACGGCCCCCAGGACTTGCCGCGAATCTCAACGGCGACGGTCTTGTCGGTGGCGTTTGGAGGGGCTGGCACTTCCTCAAAATCCTCATCTGCGATCTTGTAGAAATGGGCTTCTGAGCCGGCCCCAACGTATCCCTTCAGCTTAACGGTTCGGAACCGGACAGGCTCGGGGAGGGTGGCGGCCACGTCCTCTGAACGGGTATCAGATAATACCCCCAAATTTTGGGCAAGCCCTATTATCCGCTCGTAATTTGCGACTTCGGGCTCAACTCCCTTCAACCACCGCGAGACTTGCGGTTGGGTAATGCCGCCGCCGAGCCGGCGCGCGAGGCCGGTCTGCTTGCCCGGGACAAGTTCCATCAGCGCGCGGAGAATTTTGGGGATGTCATGTCTCATCCCCCTTTTATGCGTATGTGCATTTTTTACGGCAAATACGTCAACGCATAAATTGCTTGCAGAAGTTATGCGTTGATGCATATTATGCTTTCATGCACGCGATCAAACATATTCGGAAGACCCTGTTCAAGGTCACTCAAGCTGAGATGGCTGTCATAGCCGGCACAACGCAGGCTTCAGTCTCTCGTTGGGAGAAGGGTCAATCTGACCCAAGCTTGGACGAGCTGGCCCGGATTCGTAGCGAGGCTCTCCGTAGGCAAATCGATTGGGATGATCGCATTTTCTTCGAGACCGCGCCCGAGGAGAGCGCGGCATGAACTGGCGCGTATTAATTCGCTGGCCCTTTTCCCGGCGCAAGCGCCAGGTCGATAGCGTTGACTGCCGCTTTCAAGGATTGGAAAGCCTCGGCGCTACAACGAAGATGTGCGGTGGCGACGATCTCAGATTTCGCTCTTCCGTTGCCGATGGCGACCATGGTCAGAGCGACCAATTCAATCCCAATAACACCACCTTCGATAGTTTGGTACGCCGCGCGGTCGAAGAAAATGAACGGTGCGGCGGCGCTTCCAACAATCTGGACTCCCTGCTCCGTGGATGGAGTGGCGGGTTTATCGGCAGCTTCGCTCATGATGGGAAATTCCATTGTTTGAAATGGGATGATTCCAAAGGTTGCTACGTCCCCGTCGAAGAGTCGAGGGGGGCAGCATGACCGTTTCCTCCCCCCGCGTCCGATACGCGGCACCTGACCGGCCAGGAGTACGAGGCACAATCTCTCCTGGCCGGTCTCTTTCTGTCGTGAGCGAAGGGGCAATTTCAGTCACGACGAAATCCTTTTCAGTGCAGTGTGTTTTGTTGCGTAGGAGCGTTTCATGCGTACCAGCGTATCTGTTGTTGCGAATGAAGCCAGCGAAGTCGTTGCAAGTTCCTGCAACAATGGCGTCGGTAAGGCCGACACCATCGTCCCGCTTAGTTCCGTTGCAGGTTCCTGCAAGTGGTTCCCGGGCCTTGCGAAATTCTTGTCGCCAATCAAGCCGGCGGCAACAATTCACTTCCTCACGAAAGAGCCGGAGCGCACTTGCTACGAGTGGGTGCGAGGAAAGTTCGATCCGCCGTCGCGGATTCTCATCCGATTACTTCACACAGACCAAGGCTGGCGCGTGCTCGAATATCTCATGCGCGGCTGCAAGGAAAAATGGTGGCTGGAAGTCCAGTGCGCCCGAATAGCTTCAAGAGCCTACGACGCTGCGGTTGAGCAGCTTTCACTTCTGGACTGATTTTCGTTTTGTAGCCGTGCGTACCGAGTAGTAACCCGCGTTGAACAAGAACCGCCAGCGAGAGGCCAATTCGCATGGCGTGGCAGTGTATAGATAACCCATACGTCATTGTCGCAATCGTACTGATTGCGCATGCGCCACTGCTTGTCCCGGCTTTGCGAGATGTTCTCCGCTCAATGCAGGAGGACGGCGCGTGAGGGACAAGCCAGACGACGGCTTCAAGCCGTTTCCGCCGACCATGGAAATCCCGCCGGATATCTGGGCGGAGTTTGAATCATACGCAAAGCGCACGGGATGCAAGACCGAGACGGCAATCATTGCCGCGCTCTCGGAATGGCTGGGGAGAGTTTGATGGCAAGCCTCGGAAAATCGGGAAGCGACTGCAAGCCTCGGAAAATCGGGAAGCGACTGCAAGCCCTGATCGATCGATTGCAGCACGGCGAAAAGCTCTGCAAATCGATCCGGCTCAAGGAGGACAGTGTAACGGAAGTCACTTGGCATTACGAGCCAAGCGGAAAGACAGCTTCGTCTTGGGCGTCATCCAAGGCAATCGAGCTTGGGCTGATCAAGCCTGCCGGCGATGGCCTGTTCGGCGGCGAAACTTCTCAGACATGGGTGGCGGCATGAGCGTACCAATGTCTGCGCAAGTCTCAGCTTTGCGCCACATTGTCCAGAAATGCTCTCCGCACACTCTCAAGGCTGGGGGCTTCGCGCTGCGTACATCCGAAGCTGAGATGCTTCGCGAGCGGCTGATCGCCGCATTGCGCACTCTTGAACAGGTCGAGGATCGTCAATGATCTCGTTCGATTTACCGATCCCACCGAGCGCAAACCGTCTCAACTTCAACCTCCCTGCAGAGCGAGGCGGCGGCCGCGCCAAGACGAAGGAATACAGAGAGTGGATTCGTGAAGCGCAATTGATGCTCATGGTCCAACGCGCTCGCCCCATTGAGGGCCAAGTCCGCATCCGCATCGAACTCAGCGAGACGGCCGGCATCGACCTGTCCAACTGCGTCAAGCCGGTAGAAGACCTTTTGGTCCGTCATCGCGTCATCAAGGACGACCGAAAGAAATTCGTCCGGGGCCATGAGACTGCCTGGTCGTCAGACATCGAAGGCGTCCGCGTCACCATCACTCCAATGAAAGGCGGGGAATAAGAAAATGACTTGGAATGACGAAAGAGTGGAGCAATTGAAGAAGCTGTTTGACGCGGGGCTCTCGGCTTCGCAGATCGCAGCGACATTATCGGCGCCTGTACTAGGTCTATTGATCTCACGCAATGCCGTGATCGGCAAATGCAATCGGATGGGCTGGACGCGGCCGATCAAGGCGCGAGACAGCCAGCATAGTGCGCCCCGCAAGCCCCGTGTCCGAACATCCGTAAATGTCGAATCGATCATGAAGGCGAAGCGGCAGCCGGCCTTCAAGGCAGAGCCGTTCATTCCGTCGGCCGACACCATCACCCCGCTCCACCTCGACATTCTCCATCTCAAACCCGATTCCTGCCGCTGGCCTTATGGTGAGGACAAGATCACCTTCTGCGGCCATCCAGCAAAGCCAGACTGCTCCTATTGCGCCTCACACGCTCTGAAAGCCTTCCAGAAGCCCGAAAAGAAGACGCAGAAGCAGTTCCACGAACAACAGCGGCAGTCACAGCGCCAGTATCGCGCCGAAGCCGTCATGAACGCTGTGGGGGCAGAGGCGGCATGAGCAGGTGGTGGCGCGCATACGACGAAGCGGTCGATGATCCGAAGCTGCAGCGATTGCCGGCCGAGCTGTTCCGCGGCTGGTTCAACTTGTGCTGCATCACTTCGCAGAATGGAGGTTCGCTGCCACCCATTAGCGATGTTGCATTCAAGTTGCGCCTATCAGAGGCGAAGGCCCAGCAGATTATCGATCAATTGCTGCAGGTCGGACTCCTTGACGAAACGGGGGAGGGCTGCCGACCACATAACTGGGAGAAGCGTCAGTACAAAACGGACAATGACGATCCGACAAATTCCGTTAGGCAGAAGCGTTACAGAGAGCGCCACCGTAACGCCAACAGTAACGGTCATCGTAACGGCAGTAACAGCGTTACGCTATCTGGTACTGTAACGCACCCAGAGACAGAGCAGAGACAGAAACAGAAACAGATAAAAGATCCTAGCCAAGGAAGGATTGTTAATGGTTTAGGGAGGGCTCATTCGTGAAAACCCTCCGAGACGATCAGGCTGAGGCACTGGCCGACCTCCGTCACGTCGTTGGCAAGGGCAAGCGCCGCGTGATGATGCAGGCGCCGACGGGTTTTGGGAAAACCGTTCTCAGCTCAGCAATCGTGCAAAACGCGCAAGCCAAGGGCAAGCGTGTGCTATTCACGGTGCCTGCAATTTCGCTGGTCGATCAAACGGTTGATGCGTTCTGGTCGCAGGGAATCCGTGATATCGGCGTGATCCAGGGCCAGCACATCCTCACAAACTGGTCGCAGCCCGTGCAGGTCGCGAGCGTGCAAACTTTGCAGCGCCGGCCGCTTCCAAAGGCCGATCTTGTGCTGATCGACGAGGCGCACAAGTGGTTTCGGTTCTACGAAAAATGGTTCTTCGATCCGGAGTGGAAGGACATTCCGATCATCGGTTTGTCGGCCACGCCGTGGACCAAAGGGCTTGGAAAATACTACGAGGAATTAATCGTCGCCGGCACGACTGAGAGCCTGATTGAGGCAGGCCGGCTGTCGCCTTTCCGGGTGTTTGCGCCGTCCAGCCCAGACCTGAAGGGCGTGCGGACGGTCGCTGGGGACTACCACGAGGGCGACCTGTCCGAGGCTATGAACAAATCGCCGCTGATCGCGGACGTGGTCCAGACCTGGCTTCGCCTTGGCGAGGGCAGGCCGACGCTGTGCTTTGCGGTTGATCGTGCGCATGCCAAGCGTCTGCAGCAGCAATTCGAGGAGGCCGGCGTTCCTTGCGGCTATCAGGATGCACACACCAGCGATGCCGAGCGGCGGGAGCTGAAGCGGAAGTTTCACAACGGAGAAGTGAAGGTTGTCTGCAACGTCGGCACGCTGACCACGGGCGTGGATTGGGATGTTCGTTGCGTGATCTTCGCCCGGCCCACGAAATCCAAGATGTTATTTGTCCAGATCGCTGGCCGTGGCCTTCGCACAGCCGACGGCAAGGATTGCTGCATTTTCCTCGATCACAGCGATAATCATCTCCGCCTTGGGTTCGTGACCGATATCCATACGACCAAACTGGATGACGGGAAGACAAACTCAGCGGAAACCGAAACCGCGATCGCACTGCCAAAGAAGTGCCCACAGTGTTCCTACCTTCGCCCGCCTCGGACTGGCCAATGTCCAAATTGCGGCTTCAAAGCCGAGCCTGTTTCAAAAGTGGAGGTTCAGGAAGGCAAGCTTGAGGAACTGACCAAAAAGCCGAAGAACAAGGCAGCAAAGCAGTTTCCGAACAAGGCTGAGACGTTCGGAGCATTGAAGCTTTACGCCCGCACACACGGCTACAATTCGGGCTGGGCTGCGCACAAGTACCGCGAGCTTTATGGCGTCTGGCCGGCGAACGAATTGAAGCATTGCGCGGAGGCCAAGCTTACGCCGGAACTGGAATCGTGGGTCAAGTCGCGACAAATCGCGTGGGCGAAGCGTCGTTCTCATCGGCCGCATGAGCATCAGATGGTGGAGGCGATTTGATGCAGCGTGAGCCTCTTAGAGAGCGAATGCGGGGGCGCTGGCACGGTATTCTGCCGGCGCTGGGCGTGCCGGCAGCATTCCTCAATGGGAAGCATCAGGCGTGCCCGGTCTGCGGAGGCAAGGATCGCGCTCGTTTCGATGACAAGGAGGGTACTGGATCGTGGATCTGCAGCCAGTGCGGTGCCGGCGACGGCATTTCTCTTGTGATGAAGGTGAACGGCTGGGATTTTAAGCGCGCTGCCGATCAGATCGAGGAAGTCGGTGGCGATGTGCGGCCAAGGTCGGCGCGGCCTCAGGCTGACCCCAAGAAGCAGTTCGAAGCCATTAAGCGGGCATGGGGCGGGGCTGGCCCGATTGGCGATGTTGTTCGGCGCTACATGCGGTCACGCGGCATCGAATTGGACAGCTTGCCGGACCTGCGGGAGTCGCCAAAACACGAGATGCTGGCTTTGGTTCGGAATGCCGAGGGACGAGGCTGCCAGGTGCACCGCACGCTTCTCACGGTAGACGGCCGCAAGGAATCCCGGCTGTTCATGCCCGGCACAATACCAGATGGCGCCTCTGTCCGGCTCATGCCTTATGACGGCGTGCTCGGCATTGCGGAGGGGATCGAGACGGCCCTATCGGCATCCATCCTGTTCGACGTTCCATGCTGGGCTGCGCTCAATACGTCGCTGCTCAAAAAATGGCAGGCGCCGGCCGACGTGCGCAAGGTCATCATCTTTGCCGACAACGACGCGAACTTTGCCGGGCATTCAGCCGCGTATGAACTGGCAAGGAAGATCGCGGCCGATGATCGCTTGAGCATTGATGTCGATGTGAGGATTCCCACATCGGTTGGCGATGATTGGAACGATGTGCTGCGTTCAAGGATGCGAAGCGACGCTTCACATGAAACCGCACCGAAGACGGAGGCTGCATGATGGGGGGCTTTCTGACTGTGTTGCTCGCGGCCGCGTGGACGCTAAGCGTCCTGGCATGGGTGACGTTTTTGCCGGTGATCGGCTTCCTCTGGATAATCGGATGGCTGCATTGATGGACATCTGTCTTTCCGACACCGCGCGCTGGTACTGCGCAATCACAAATCCGAACTGCCAGAGGCGCGCTGAGCTTGAACTGGCATCTCTTGGCTATCGCACCTTCACGCCGAAAGTCCGGAAGTGGGTGACGCACGCTCGCGTCCGCAAGGCAGTAGAGCGGCCCTTGCTCGGCCGGTATCTGTTTGTCCATCTCGATCCCGATCTCCAAGGCTTTCACGCGATCCGCGGCGTCAATGGCGTGGAGGGCATTGTCGGAATGTGCGGCACCCCGAGCGCTTTCCCGTCCCGCCAAGTCGAAGATCTTCTCCGCCGTCAATTGGCCGGGGAGTGGGATGAGGTCGCCAAGGGCAAGCTGGCCGTTGGTGCGCGCATCCGAGTCATGGAAGGCGAATTCGCTGATATGCTCGCCACCGTGACTAACGTTAAGGGCAGGAAGGTCAGCTTCAAGGTGCTGGACAGCCGTACCTACGGCACCGTGCACGATTTCCTGGTGAGGGCGGCGTGACAAAGGTTCTGCAGGAGATTGATCGGCCTGACGGTGTCTTGCCGGTTACGATCGAGACGGTGTCGGTTCTTGTCGGAGAAATACGGCGTCTTCGAAATAAGGAAGACCGATCAATGCTAGATGAAATTCGACGGCAAGCCTTGGAAGAAGCTGCGCAATGCATTGAGGCGCGCTCTGGCAACAGAGTCTATCAGGATGCGTGGCGCGCCGCTGCAAGAGCTGTTCGGGCGCTCAAGGAAAAACCTAGGAAAAATCTAGGTGCGCAGTCGTAGCAAATCATACCAAATGGATAGCGGCCGGTTCCCGCAGCATCACCCGCCGGGAGGCTTGTGCCTTCTTCCCTGTCGGATATCCGATCAACAGCCCGCTTCACCGCGGGCTTTTTCATGAGTGAGTGCCCCTTAGCGAGGGCTGACTGAAAGTTCCTAAATGGCGAAAGCTCCAACAGATATCCGGTCTTTGGCGCGATCCTATACGGATAAGGCGATCAAGGTTTTGGCCGGCGTAATGATGCAGGAGGAAGCTCCTGCCGCTGCGCGTGTTTCTGCTGCTACGGCGCTTCTGGATCGCGGCTGGGGCAAGCCAGCGCAGACCGTCGATATGAACGTTCGCAAAATGATTGCGAAAGATCTGGCAGACGATGAACTTGCAAGTATCGCGGTCGGAGGCAGCGAAGGAACTGCTGAGGCGCCGATCGATCCGCAGCAGCTTAACTGAATACGCGAGGTTGATGGGCTTTGAGCCCGCAGCGCATCACAAGCTGATCATTGCTGAACTTGAAGCTATCGCGAGGGGCGAGAACGACAATCTGCTGATTTTCGCTCCGCCTGGGTCTGCGAAGTCCACCTATGTTTCGCACCTGTTTCCGGCCTGGTACATGGCTGTCAACCCGTCGCACAACGTGTTGGCAGCGACGCACTCGGTTGAGTTCGCTGAGCGTTGGGGCCGCAAGGTCAGAAACGATATTGCAGCGAATGCACTGATCCTTGGCGTAACGCCGGATACCAGCAATCAAGCCGCAGCGCGGTGGGCGCTGACATCTGGCGGGGAGTATTACGGCGTCGGCGCAGGTGTCGGCATTTCTGGCTTTCGTGCTGATCTGGGTCTGATCGATGATCCGTTCGGTTCTCGTGAAGATGCTTGGTCGGAAACCGTCCGGTCGAAGCGGTGGGACTGGTACATCGATGACTTTTCAGCCCGTCTGAAACCGGGCGCTCGTCGCGTGATCATGCACACGCGCTGGCATGAAGAGGACATTGCCGGTCGCGTTCTTGAGCAGGTCGCCAAAGGCATCCTGAAGGCTAGGGTGCTTTGTATCCCCGCCATTGCGATGGAAGGCGATCCGCTTGGCCGTAAGCCGGGCGAATATCTCTGGGATGATCCGGGCGGGTACAATTACGGCGCATATCTGAGGCAGCGCCAGAAAGAATCCACGCCGATGATGTGGTCGGCGCTGTATCAGCAGGCGCCGGCCCCGGAAGAGGGCGACTATTTCAAATCGGACTGGCTGCGGCCATACGAACAGGCGCCAGCGAAGGAAACGCTTAGGGTCTACGGAGCCAGCGATTACGCGGTCACGGCGGACGGCGGCGATTACACGGTTCACGTGGTTGTCGGCATCGATCCTGAAGGCCGGATGTATCTGCTGGACCTTTGGCGCAAGCAGGCTTCGTCAAACGAGTGGGTCGAGGCATTCTGCCACTTGGTCAAAAAGTGGCGGCCGATGAGCTGGGCGGAAGAGCAGGGGCAGATTCGCTCTGGCATTGGGCCGTTCATTCAGAAGCGTCAGCGTGAATTGCAAGCCTACTGCGTGCGTGAGCCGTTCCCGACGCGAGGCGATAAAGCCGTCCGGGCGCAGTCCATTCGTGGCCGCATGGAGCTTGACGGCCTCTATGTGGATCATGCTGCGCCGTGGTTCCCGGCTTTCAGATCTGAGCTATTGAGCTTCCCGGCCGGCAAGCATGACGACCAGGTAGACGCACTGGGTCTTGTGGGCCAACTCTTGGACAAGATGGTGTCTGGGATCAAGCAGCGCCCGGCTGAAAAGCCAATGCGGGACCGCTGGGACGCAGCATTCGCCGATGAGGGCGCATTGAATTGGAAAACGCTGTAAAGGCCGAGAGCGAAGCCGGCGACGGCTTACTCGACGTGGCCGATCTCGTTCGCATGTTCGAGGAAGCTGAGGAAGCGACGTATGAGTCGCGCAAGCTTTCCGAGCGTGACCGGGACTATGTAGACAACAAACAGCTTTCCGACGAAGAGGTTGCGACGCTCAAGAAGCGCGGTCAACCGCCTGTTGTGATCAATCGGATCAAAGGCAAGATCGAGTTCCTGGTCGGGTTGGAGATTGAGCGTAGGATTGATCCGAAGGCATTCCCGCGAACCCCGCAGCACGCCAACGATGCGGACGGTGCTTCTCAGGCTCTGAAATATGCCACAGATGCCGAGCGATACGACCGCAAGCGGTCTGCGCTTTGGCGCAACCTGATTGTCGAAGGCGCTGGCGGGTTCGATGTTCGCGTTGAACAGCGTTACGATGGCTATTGCGTCGTCATCCAGCGCATTCCTTGGGATAGGGCCTTCTGGGACCCGCACTCCGCAGAGGCGGATTTCTCGGATGCCGGCTATCTCGGCAGCGTCATTTGGATGGACTATGACGATGCCGTGTTGCTGTATCCGGACGGCAAGGACAAGCTCGATGCCACGATGGCCGAGCGCGGCAACCTGTCCGAAACATACGACGACAAGCCGAAATTCAGATTGTGGGCCGACAAGAAGCGCAAGCGCATTCGTATCTGTCAGATTTGGCTGAAGCGCGGAGGTCAATGGTATTTCGCTGAGTACACCAAGGGCGGGATTCTGAAAGCCGGCCCATCGCCTTATGTCACGGACAAGGGCGAGAGCGATTGCGGTCTGATTTTCGCATCCGGCTATGTTGATCGAGATAATAATCGGTACGGAATCGTCCGGGAGATGATTTCGCCGCAGGACGAGGTGAACAAGCGCCGATCCAAAGCGCTGCATCTGCTCAGCACGCGCCAGATCTTCTGGGAAGAGGGGGCGATTGACGATCCGGAGGCGTATCGCAAGGAGGTTATGCGGCCGGATGGCATGCCGAAGTCCAATCCTGGAGCGATGGCCAACGGCGCTATCAAGATCGAGACAAACCTCGAACTTGCAACGGCGCAATTCCAGCTCCTTCAGGAGTCCAAGAACGAAATAGACCTTCGCGGCCCGAACGCCACAATGATGGGCGAAAAGGCGCAAGGATCGAGCGCCGCGTCCGGTAAAGCCATTATCGCCAGCCAGCAGGGTGGCATGATGGAAATTGGAGAGCTTTTGGACAATCTGCGCGATCTTGATCTGCGAGTGTTCCGCGCGGTCTGGTATCGCATTCGTCAATTCTGGACGGCGGAAAAATGGGTCCGCGTCACGGACGACGAAAGAAATGTGAAGTGGGTGGTGATGAACATGCCGCCCGAGCAGTTGCAGATGATTGCGCAGACCAATCCGCAGATGGCGCAGCAGATATCAGGCTATATTTCGAACGTAGCCGAACTGGATTGCGACATCATCATCAACGATGCCCCGGATGCCGTTACGCCAGCCCTTGAGCAGTGGGAAGCCATCATTGAGCTTGAGAAGGCCAAGCCCGGCACATTCCCGACCGATGTTCTGATCGAGGCGGCGCCTAACCTGAAGAACAAGGACAAGCTTTTGGAGAGGCTGAACCAGCCGAACCCACAAGCAGAGCTTCAGCAGCGTGGCGCACAGGCTGAGGTTGCAGAAAAAGAGCAATCCGCAGTCCTCAAAAATGCGCAGGCGCAGAAAGCTCTCGCTGATGCGAGGATTGCACCGATGGCTGCAATGGGCCAACCAGGCCAGCCACAACAGATGGAATATCAGGTGCCGGCTGATCTGCAGAACATGCAGGCCATGGCCGACATTGAAAACACAAACGCCGACACGGAAAAGAAGCGCGCGGACGCATACAAGGTCCAGCGCGAGGCCGAGTTGGCTCCACAGATTGCGATGCAGGAGGCGCGTGACCGCGCTGAGGATCGCAAAATGCGGGCAGAGCAATTTAAGGCTCGACCGCAAGCCGCCGCCGGGTAATCGGGCGATCAGGCCGCCGCTGTCTCGGGCGTATGTGACCAGACACACTAACAGGATGACATGACGAAATCACTGGACGATATCCTGTCCGGTAACGGCGAAGCCGTGCCCGAACAGCCGGAAGCAAATCAGGAGCAGGTAACGCAGGAGACGCAAGTCTCCGGGCAGGCCGAAAGCAATCCGCCGGAAGGTGGAGAGCGCGAAACGCAGCCGCAGGGCCAGAAGATGGTCCCGCATGAAGCGCTTCACGCTGAAAGGCAGAAGGTCAAGCGTTACACTGAAGAAGTGGCTGATTTCCGCAAGCAATTGCAGGAAACCAATGCTCAATGGGAGCGCCGCATGGCGCAGCTCATTGAGACGATCAAGCCACAGCAGGCGCAACAAGCCCCACCGGACTGGTGGGAGAATCCAGGCGCTGCGACCGGATACCATATCGATCAGCGAGTAAATCCGCTCGAACAGAAATTCATGTCGCTTGAGTCGCAGATCCTGCGTCTGACTGCAATTCAGCAGTATGGAGCAGAGAAGGTCTCGGCGTTTGAAAAGTATGTTCAGGACGCCATGTCGAGCAACGATCCTGAAATCGCAACGCTTGCGGCGCAAATGAGGGCGTCCCCTGATCCCATGAAAGTGGGGTTGGATTGGTACGAGAAGCGAACATTCGACCCGGCTGCAAAGGAAGCCGAGATCGAGGCGCGCATTCTCGAAAAGTACGGGATCGATCCGAACAAGCCGCAGCAGCAACAGCCAGCACCGTCGGTGATGCCGAGCAACCTTGCAGGCGCCCGAAATGTTGGCAATCGCTCCGGTCCTGCGTGGGCCGGTCCACCGACAATCAACGACATCTTCAAGCGATAGCCGCCCTTTGAGGCGGTTTTTTAATGCGCGGAAGATGTCGCAGAAGGAACGACATCAATGTCTGATACGCGCGTTGCAACTGGCCTCACTGTAGAGCAGTGGGATAGCCAGTACTTTGTCGAGTACCTGACCGAGAACCGTTATGCCGGCGAAATGGGTACGTCGGAAAATAACATCATTCAGGTCAAGGAAAACCTGACCAAGAAGCCCGGCGATCGCATCAACTTTGCCTTGGTCAATAAGCTGACCAACGATGCGGTGACTGGCCGCGATGTCCTGGAAGGAAACGAAGAGGATATGGCCTCTCGTTCCTGCGAGGTTACGGTCAACAAGCGCCGCAATGGCGTGCGTGTTGCCGAAATCGACGAGCAGTTTTCCGCGATTTCCCTTCGTGAGGCCGGCAAGGCCACGCTGAAGGAGTGGTCGCTGAAGGATACCGAGCGCCTTGTTACGCGTGCGCTTGGCCGCATGAACGGCATCGAAATGACCGCTGCTGCGGTTGGCGCGGCCGGCAATCAGACCGCCCTTGATGCGTGGCTCGTCGACAACAGCGACCGCGTGTTCTTCGGCAACAATGCCTATACGGCCATGACCGATCTTTCGGCTGGTCTTGCAACCCTTACGGCCGGCACATCAGCCGAGCTTCTGACCATTGACGCAATCGATGAGATGAAGTTCATCGCTCTGAACAAGGCAAACCCGAAGATCCGTCCGGTTCGCGCTGAATCGAATGGCCGCCATTACTTCGTTCTGTATGCCCATCCGCTGGCGTTTCGTGATCTGAAGAAGGACACGGCGCTGCGGCAGGCGCAGCGTGAAGTCTCGGTCGAGATGGAGAACAACCGTCTCTTCAAGGGTGGCGATCTCCTCTGGAACGGCGTCATCATCAAGGAGGACCATGACCTCTACGAGTATTCGACGCTGACCGGCCTGGGCGATTCAGCGGGGACTGTTGTGCCCTGTTACTTCACTGGCGCTCAGGCAGTCGGCGCGGCCTATGCGAAGCGCTGGACCTCGAAGGAGCAGACCTTCGACTACGGCGACAAGAAGGGCATCGCCATCGAAGCCATCTATGGCATCGACAAGATGACCTTCGGCACCGGCGCGGATGACCGCACCGATCCCAAGGACCATGGCGTGCTCACCGGCTTCTTCGCCAGCTCGACCGCCAGCTAATAGGAGAAGCAAACAATGGTAGCATCTGCACGCGCTTCTGCCACGTTCCCTGTCCCGGGCACGGGCGTCCTCCGCGTTGCTCATGGCACGTATGAGCACGCAACCAATCTGGCCGCAACAACCACCATCGATTACTGCCGCATCCCCAAGGGTGCGGTTGTCGTTAGCGGCTGGTTCTATGGCGATGATCTTGATACCGGCACGGAAGAGCTGGATATGGACATTGGCTGGGCGGCAAACGGTGTTGACGCTGCTGATCCGGACGGGTTCGGCAATCTCGGCGTCATCACTGGCGATACCAGCGTTCATCTTGGTACTGCCGGCATCTGCATTCCGCTCCAGGGCAAGCTCCTGACGGATGGCCCGGTAACGTTTAACGCCGAAACGATCATCCAAGGCGTTGTGAATACCGATGCTGCCACCGGCGGCACCGGTACGACATCTGTGGTCGTGTTCTATTACGTTCCGTAATACCAGGCGGGTTGTCGATGACGACATATACGCTGTCAGACTTGGCGACCCGCGTTCTTAAAGACCTTGGCCTGGTCGGCGCCGATGAAACACCCTCTGCTTCCGATCAGGCTTGGGCCAAAGAGACCGTTACATCGGAAGTTCAGATGCTGTCCGCGATTGGGATGCCGATCTGGAACGGGTCAGAACTCGATGTTCCGGTCGAGTATTTCACCATTCTGTCAAGGCGCATTGGTCTTGCCATCGCGCCATCCTTTGGCTTGACGGATGTTGCATCGGCAACGCTTGCCATGCGTGAGGTTGAAAAAACGCTTCGCATTCTGTCGGCGAAACGGGCGACTGGCGCTGTCGCGAAGGTTGATTATTATTAATGACCGCAGTTGCCACTCCATTCGGTTCAGCGGCTGGCAAGTATAGGTTTCTTGGCGATGCGAAGCTCGTCAATTGCTTCGCTGAAATTCGGGAAGACAACGGCAGGGCGAAATATGTCATCGTCCCGAGCGATGGCTCTACGCTGTTTTCTTCTGTCGCTGACACGCCATGCCGCGGAACATTGTATTCTGAAAAGCTCGACCTCGCGATATCGATTCATTCAGGCCGTGCGCTGACAGTCAATTCCAGCGGGGTTGCGACCAGCATTGGTGTCGTCCCCGGCATTGACAAAGCGCGGCTGGTTCAGAACCAGAAGATTACGCCGCAGACTGTTATCCGGGTCAATACCGGTGTCTACGTGATCGAGGGCAATGCGATATCCGTCATTACGGATGACGATCTGCCTAACGTGGAAGATATTACAGAGTGCAACCAGCGCATCATCTTCATCTTGAGAGATGGGCGGTTCTTCTGGTCGGAGATAAATGAGGCTGCATCGATCGATGCCCTTAGCTTTGCGACAGCAGAGCAGGCAAGCGACAATCTCGTCGCCGGCTGGTCTTGGGGTGGATATCTTCTCCTGTTCGGTCAAAGAACCATCGAACCGTGGAAGAACACCACCACGGATGCTGTTTTCGAGCCGATGCCGGCGGTGATTCCCCGGGGCTGTGCCGGCAAGTGGACGATTGCGAATTTCGACAATTCAGTCACCTGGTTAGGTGAGGACGGGATTTATTACCGCCTGAATGGCTTTCAGCCTATTCGCATATCCAACCATGAGGTTGAGCGGCTTATTCAAAGCGAACCGGACCCGTCTGCTATCGAAGCGCAGAGTTGGACGCGCGCCGGCCACGCGTTCGTAGAATTGAAGGGCTCTGATTGGTCGAAGGTTTACGACGCCAACACAAAGCAATGGCATGACCGGGAGACATACGCACAGGAAACGTGGCGGCATAATAATGCATTTGCTGCGTGGGGAAAGGTGGTTGTTGGCGACCGGCTGACCGGCAACCTCTATTACATGGACGAGACGGTCAATACAGAGGCCGGCGGCGTTCAGGTTGCGCGGATCAAGTTCCCGACTCTCAACGTGTTCCCAAATGGCGGCATTGTCGATGCCGTCCATCTGGATTGGGTGACAGGTCAAGGCGTCACGAGCCCGTCCGCGTTAGGACATGACCCACTGTTGATGTTCCGCGTCTATAAGGATGGCGGCAACTCCATTGCGTTCGAACGGCATTTGAAGACCGGCAAGCGTGGTGAATATGGCCGCGTCACGACCCGCCGTCTCGGCAAGTGCGGACCTCAAGGCATGGTGATGGAGCTGGCGATGTCAGATCCCGTTGGCCGGGCTTTGGCTCAGGTTGATGTGCAGGCTCGCCCGTTACGCCGATGAGCCGATCACCCGTCCCATCCACTGTTCTTGATCCAGAGCATCAATCGTTTCTGGACAAGCTTTGGAGGCGTAAGCGCGCTCGAGTTGCTGATTTGAGCGCTGGCGCAACGCTTTCTGACGTCATCGAGAAGATAAACGAGATTTTGCAGGCCGATAGAAATAGCGGCCAGCAGGAGAGCTAAATGGCATCGTTCTGGGATACCATTACGGGGTCTGCAGGTGCAGATGCTGCAAATGCTGCGGCCGCGGACCAGTACCGCAAGCAGATGGCTGCGGCGGACAGCTCACGCGCGGCCGGCAATGATTATCTTTCCGGCATACTTGGCATCTCGCGGAACTACGATCCGTATGTCACGGGCGGCACTCGGGCGCAGAACACGCTTTATGATCTTCTTGGTTTGAATGGCGCGGACGCTCAGTCCACAGCGTTCTCGAATTTCAGGGCTGACCCTGGGTACGGCTATCAGGTTAGCGAAGGCATCAAGGCTGTCGATAACTCGGCAGCATCACGCGGTACACTTCAATCCGGCGCAACGCTTAAGGCATTGCAGGACCGTGGTGCCAATCTCGCTGACCAATCCTATGGCAATTATCTGCAGCGCCTGATGGCGCTTGGCCAGCAGGGCTTGCAGGCGACTGGTGCGCAGACGGGTGTACAGCAGCAGGGCTACACTGGCCGGTTGGGGGCGAACCTGCAAGGCGCTCAGCAGCAATACGGAGCGGCGCCGACTATCGGGCAGGGCATGGTTGCTGGTGCGAACGCTGAGGCCGCTGGCTGGGGAAATCTGTTGAATACCGGCACTAACCTTCTTGGTCGCTTCATCGGCAGCGGTGGGCTTGGCGGTTCCTCGTTCAGCAGCCCCACGGCTGGCGGCAACGTGTCAACCTTCATGCAGGGCGGGCAATCATTCCCGATGTTCACCTGATGGCGAATCCCTTCGAAGTCCGCGTTCCTTCGGCGCTTGAAGCGCTGATGTCGTTCGATGCTGGTTATAAGCAGACGCGCGACATGCGTAATCAGAACGCACAGGATAGCGCCAGGCGCGAGGCGCAAAATGCGCTTTTGTCGGGGGGCGATACCCGCTCCGCATTGGCGAGATTGATTGGGGCAGGCGATATCCAAGGCGCCAATGCTCTTGCCAACTTCGGCAATCAGGCTGCAACGCAAGAGTATCAGCGAGGGATGCTGGATGTTGCGCGAAGAAACGCGAGCCGCCAAGAAACCCCTGCGCAGCTTCAGATTCTTCGGGCTGCCGGGATTGATCCCGCCTCCGCAGAGGGCAGAAAGGCTCTATTTCCGCGCACGGATACGCCGATCAGCGCGACGGACAAGAAGGCGATATTTGATGCGGAAGACGCCAATGTGCCGTTGCAATCGACTATCGAGTCCTTGACGCGGGCAAAGGAGCTGGCGCCCAAGGCGTACTCTGGCTACACGGCCGGTGTTCGCGGCAGCATCGGCGCAAACCTGCCCGATATCTTGGTGCCAGACTTTATTGCCGACCCTGAAACATCTCAGGCGACGGTTGAACTGAATCAGCTTCTCTCTGGCGAAGCCATCAAAAACATGGCGGAGACGCTGAAGGGCGCCACGACCGATCAGGAAATGAATCGCTATACTACAATTCTGGCTGATCCGAAGGCCCCCCCGGAACTCAAGGTGCGAACGATCGACAGGATGTTGACGCTTGCCCAGCGCAAGCAGCAACTCAACCAATCCCGGATCAATCAACTTCGTGGCGGTGATTACTTTAAGCCGGGCGGCGGACAGCCGACTGCCACAGCGCCTGCGCGTTCAGATCCATTAGCGGCGGCTCGTGACGCTATATCGCGCGGCGCCGACCGAAATGCGGTGATTCAGAGACTTCAGCAAAATGGTATTGATCCGAGCGGACTGTAATGGCCGGAATGTTCGATGATCTGATCCCACAGCAGGCTGCATCTAGCCGGCCCCGGATTACGATCACGCCAATCCAGCGCGCGTTCCTTAATTCGACGGCTGCCGGGGAATCGCCAGATTACAACACCATGTACGGCGGCCGGCGCTTTGAAGAACTGATCGACCATCCGCGCCAGAACATTCCGATTGCATCGGGGCCGAATGCCGGCCGCACGTCATCGGCCGCTGGCCGCTACCAATTCCTGGAAGGGACATGGGACGAAGCGAAGAGTGCTCTTGGCCTGCCTGATTTTTCTCCAGAGTCGCAGGACGCTGCCGCTGTGTGGCTTGCGGAGCGGGATTACAAGGCGCGCACTGGCCGCGATCTATGGTCCGATCTTGAGGGCGCCAAAGGCAATCCGTCAAAGCTGAATTTCATCGGTGGCGCACTCAGTCGTACGTGGACGAGTTTGCCGGGGGGCGCAGAACCTAATAGCGCCACGTCTGGTTTTGGTCAGCGGATGGCCACGGAGTTGAGTTCCCAGGCTCGGCAGCCTGCGGCCTTGTCATTCGATGACCTGATACCGCAGAGCGCGGATGTTCCATTACCGCAAGCCAGACCGGCTGAGGCTACTCCGGCGACATTTAACGAGCGCTTCGCCGGCATGGACGTGACGCCGGCCATGCGGTTGTCTGTTGAGAACCAGAACCAGCAGATTGCGGGCGGGCAGGGCACGACGCCCATTATGGACCTGCAGCGACAAAACCTGGTTTCAGATCAGGTCTTTGAGAACGACGCTGGCATGGCGATGTTCCGAGACCCGAAGACGGGGCAGCTTGTTGAAACCGATCGGTCGAAGCATGTTATTCTGCGTGACCCGCAAGACAACCAGCTTAAGGTATTCGCTCGGACCGAGGCGACGAACGAGAATCCTGCTGTATCCGTCAGCCGCGTTCTCGCGCCAGGACTTGTGGCTGGCGCGCCGACTGCTCGCGCTGCAATTCCTGCGGCCAATGCTATAAGGCCTAGGCAAATTGCTGCGCCGACAAGGGAGGCGCTGTTTGAAGCTGCAGAGCAGGGATACAATCAGGCCCGTAATATGGGCGTTCGATATGATCCAGCGGCAGTCGCTGACATGTCATTCAATATTCAGCGCGGCTTAATTAATGACGGCTTTAATCAGATCACCGCTCCGAACACCTATCGTTTGTTGGGAATGGTCGGAAACGCGGCCGATGAAGCTGGGCGAGGCGCTGCCGCTAGTTTCAGCGACTTGGAAAGTGTCCGCCGCGGTTTGTCCAAAATTGCTCAGGGTAGCAGTAGCGCCGATGGAATTGCGCGATCTGATGCTGCCGCTGCAATGCGAGCTATCAACAGTCTCGACGAGTTTTTTAGCGCTCCAGGGGCAGCAGTTTCCGGAAACGCAAATGAGCTATCTCGCGTAGTAAGTGATGCCAGAGGTAATTTCGCGGCTGCAAAGCGATCCGAACGTGTTGGTAGGGCGGAAGAGCTTGCCGATCTTCAGGCAGCAAGCGGCGGCTCTGGCGCAAATATCGATAATGCAATGCGTCAGCGCATAAAGGATATTCTGCGGAGTCCGAAGGAGCTTAAGGGGTTCTCGCCAGAAGAAATCACGCAGATGCGCAAGATTGTTTCTGGCACGCGCGTCGGCAATACGGCCCGCTTGCTCGGCAAGTTGGCCCCCACCGGAGTGGTGTCTGCTACTCTGTCTGGCGGCGGTGGCTTTGCCTTTCTTGGGCCGGCTGGAGCAGTAGGAGTTCCGGTTGTTGGGTTTGCAGCCAAGAAGCTGTCCGACATTATGACCGGAAGTCAGCTTGCGAAGCTTGACGAAATTATCCGGTCGCGGTCACCTCTGGCCAGACAAATGGAATCATCATTGTCGGACTGGAGCAAGAAAGCGAATGCTCTATCCGATGTGCCGTCCGCTCCGGAAGTTGCCCAGTTTGCGCTCGCTAGTCGCAACCTTGTGAACAATCTGAAAGATGCCGGGATTACTCTTTCCCCCTCTGAGTTCATGAAGGCGATTCAGGGCCGCGTGAACGCTCGCGCCGAAGACGAACAGCCAAAACCCTAAAGGGTAGCCTGGGATGAGCCAGGCGAAGACCAAAAAGCAAGTAAACGCAATTCTCAAGGCCGTCCTCATGGGCGGCCTTTTCCTTTGAGGCCGCGATGGCAATTGCAGTAATTACAAGCTTTCAGCAAATATCGGATGCTGATGGCGTACCATATAACGGCGCCAAAGTATACGTGTACGCTGCTGGCACAACCACGCCACTCAGCGTCTATTCCGATCCGGCGCTGACCGTCGCAGCGGCCAATCCGATCATCTGCAATGCCGCTGGCCAGCACCCGATGCGGTACATCGCAACGGCATCCTATAAGGTGCTGGTTACGGATGCTGACGAAGCGCCACTGACCGATTGGTCAAAGGATAACATTGACCCGGGCGTCTCTATTGGCTCCGGAGCTCTACCGGTTGCGAATGGCGGAACAGGCGCGACAACGGCTCCGGCTGCGCGGACCAGCCTGGGCGCCGCCGCAGCCACGGACATGGCTACGGCGCAATCCGACATATCCAATCTTCAGACCTGGGCTGGCTACACACTTACGACCCGGACCCGGATTGCGGCCGGTACGACCGCGCAACGGCCAACCGCCGGCATTGTCAGCGTCCGCTATAATTCAGAAACCGGCTATTTTGAAGCGGACAATGGATCTGCATGGGCCAACCTCATGCGGCAGGGCCAGGCGCTCCCGGCTGACTTTGCGACGGGGTCCGGCCGTTTCATGTTGCAGCGGGTGCGGGTGACGGAGCTTTCGAATGCATCAGGCACAACGCAATGTCCATTTGACAGCACAAATCCGCAGATCACTGAGGGAACGGAAGCATTCACCGGAACGATTACACCGAAAAGCGCCTCATCCTTGATCAAGGTGAAGGTGCTTCTTCACTACAGCGTGAATGCATCTGGCACCGTCACGGCTCATCTTCACAAGAATTCTGCGCTGAGTTCGATTTCTGGTGTGTCCGGTTCTCACCAGGCTTCGGAGGCCGGGTCACTCGTTTTTGAGTATGAGGAAAGCCCCGGAAACACAACAGCCATCAATTATTCAGTCATCTGCGGCCCCAGCACATCGGCAACCGTCACCTTCAACGGATCGAACACGCTTGGCGGAATCGTCATCTCGGCTCTTGAAATTGAAGAGTGGCTTGCACCATGAGGAGAAGCCGCGGCATCAATCCAACGGCGGCCCGCAATATTTTCTCAGGCGTGGTCGAGACCGGAGAAACATGGTCAGAAGATATCGAGATTACGCTGAACGGCGATCCGTATCCAGACATCGATGATCACACATGGAAGATGGTGTTTTATCGCTCTCCCGGATGTCCGGCCGATCTGACACTTTCAAGTGGGAGCGGACTTTCCATCGCCAACAGCGTTTTGAGTGTGCGCGCCGCTCAGAGCCGCCTGTCCTCCATGTGCGGTGATTATTTCTGCGACATCACATCAACCGATGCATCTCCAACGGTCGATGGCGCTCCGAACGTCATCCTGTGGGCGCGCGGCATCGTGACTTTCTCCAAGGGTGCAAGCTGATGGCACTTCAATTCCAAGGCAATCGCAATTCCCGGATGGCCTCGGTCATCAAGCTTGATTACGACGATGTAATCAATAAGCCCGGCATTCTTCTTTATGACGAGCAGGCGCTAACTGACGCCCAGCGCACTCAGGCTCGAGAAAACATCGCGGCTGTTGGATATGATGCCCAATCCCTCACCGACGAGCAGAAAGAGCAGGCGAGGGAGAATGTCGAGGCGCAGCGGTTTGGGATTGTAGATGCGCGCGATCACGGTCTTTCTGAACATGCATCTGCAGCGGAAAACTCGACCGCTCTTTCGAAGGCCGCTGCCGCAAGCGGGGAGGCGCCGTACTTTGTGGCTGCTGGGGAATATCCCAGCAACTTCAGTGCCTCCGTTTTCCCGGGCAGGTGGTTTGGACCAGGCAGGGTTCTTGATTCGTCTGGTAATCAACGAGCGCCGTGGTCCTCGCACATTACTTCTCGTCCAACGTTTGTTGGTGGGGGTGGCGGGCCGTTATTTGCCTTCAATGGTGATTTTTCCAAAAACCATATTGCATCGGAGACCTATGTCTCGGGGACTGGAACGCTGGGCACCCCGACAACCGGATATGAATACACAACCGGTGCGATCCCATTTTATCACTACATGTTCATTTCTTCGACGGCTGGGCATAACGAATCTACGTCAGGCAACGGTGGCCGCACCGGGATGCCGATCCATAAAGGGAGCATTTTTCACGGCGGCAATGGTGATGCCGTTGTGTATAACGGCAACGTATATGTTGTCGGCACAAAACCAGGCTCTACCTCGTTCTTGGCTAATCCAGCAGGTGTGCTCCTAAACGGCACGGTCGAGGCTGGTGCGAATGGTATTTATGCCAACCTGCTCGAAATCAACGCGGTCGATAACGGTTTTGACATTGCTGCAATCGGGCCGGTTATAGGTCTCAAGCGGGAAAATGCGACCGGAGCGAACGGAGCTTGCTGGATCGGTTTCCGGCCCCAATCAACTGGGTCGGCGTTTGTAGATTCGTTCTATTCTGGCGTTGGAAAAGTCAACGTTGGACTAGACTTCTCGCACATCACAACGAACACATCCAAAGCTGCGGTCGCAGTGAAGGCTAACGATAGATATTACGCTAATGCGTCTTCATCTAACGGCTTCTTTGCCACCTCGCTCGGAGCGGTCTACTTTGAATATAACTCCTCGATTTCTGCCTGGAACTGGACGGGAAGCTCTGGCTCCTCTGTCATGCAGCTGTATTCGGACAAGCTGCTAAGCGCGAATCCTGTCTGGTTGAAAGAGCAAACATCGCCAGCCACACCTATCTCTACTTATGCGAGTTATTATCCAAAGAGCGATGGACGGTTCTACCAGAAGAACTCTGCTGGAGTTGAGGAGGCTTTTGTAACGCCAGCATCTAGCGACAGCTTCACTAACAAATCGTTCGACACAGCAGGTGTTGGCAATTCGTTTCTAATCAACGGCGTTGCTGTTACCGCAAATACTGGCACCGGTTCTGTAGTCCGCGGAACAAATCCAACGATTGATGGGGCAACCCTAAGCACCCGCCTCGTTAAGGGCGTTTATGTGCTCGGCTCGGGCGCTACGTCCACCTCTGTGACAGGTACAACGTCAGAGACAGCGCTCGCAACAATCAGTGTTCCAGCAAACGTAATGGGAACGAATGGCATTTTGCGTGTCACATCCCAATGGAGTTACACAAACTCAGCAAATAACAAAACGTTGAGAACACGGCTTGGTGGGTTATCTGGTACGTCCTTCTGGGGACGAGTATTGACTACGAGTGCAGGCATTCGCGTTCAGCAGGAGATTCAAAATCAAAACTCAGCCAACTCACAGATTGCCTTCAATGCCGGATCCCAATCTTGGGATATCACAAGCGGTGCCGCCGCAACTGGCTCTGTAGACACCACCTCAACGCAGTCGCTTGTTTTGACCGCGCAGTTGGCCAACAGCGCGGAAACGATCACGTTGGAGCGCTACCTTGTCGAGCTTATTATTCCATAAGGGCTTCCACATGAAATCAGTACAGATCGACTACAATCTTTTCTCAGCTATCGGCATGTACCTTGAAGGAAGGCCATGGCGTGAGGTCAACCTACTGCTAACGGGGCTGCGGCAGGCGTGGGAGCAGGCTGGACGGCCGGCTCCGGAGGAAAATTTCGGTCCCAACGAACCCCCATGCGCCGAACCCGGGCCGGGGACCCAGCAGCCATAGCATTGGCGGGGATGTCTCCTGTAACTATGGAGGCGGCACCGATGATTGATCCGTCACCGATATTGGATCCCTTTAGTATTATCGCTCTGGTGCCGACCCAAATATGGTTGCCAATGACTATGGATTCAGCGGCGTTAATCCGCGCGCCTGTTTGAATGTCATAGGCGGGATGCATATCGCTGGTGGAGATGAATATATCCGTAGAGAGGGCGCAATCTTCGCCGACAGCTATGTCGCCGCCCTCCTGGATGTGCATCAAAACCCTGCTCAGGGTTGATGATCTTCCGATCCGAACAGTGCTTCCATTAGCCCTGATCTCTAGCCAGCCTCCAAAGAAGCACCCTTCGGCAATGTCCACCGTGTTGCTGTTGCCGTGTATATGAATGGGAGCTGATACTCTCGCGTAGCGGCCCACCCGCACGGCATTCCCTGTTCCAGTGATGGTGGGCTTGTTCGTTAATTCTCCATCGACGCTTTGTATATTGTTGTTGTCCATGCCCGACCTCCCGCTCAGAAATTTGCAGCGCGGACAAGAATTGGTCAACCGGGAAAGCGCCGAATGGCGCATCAGACCAACGGCCGGCAAAACAACACCTGGCACCGAACGTGAGCACACCAGCGGACTGCCGACCGCTTTGACCTGTCCGGCCAATCACACAATTCACAGGTGAATTAATGCCCCGCACCCTCTTGGCTGCGCTCTTCATGTGCGCGGCCTCTCCAGTCATGGCCCAACAGGGGCCATGGAATGTGTTTGCGCAGGGGTCTGTTTCAGAGAAGGCAAGGGTGGTCGGCGGCCGGCCGGCGGGGTGTCCTCGGGCTTATTGCGGCTGCGCATCCGCTCGATATGTCGGTCTGGAAGGCCGGCAATGGTGGCTCGCAGCGAACTGGTTGAAGCTGCCGCGGGCGGCGCCAGCGCCTGGCATGGCAGCCGCGCGGCGCGGTCACGTCTTCATCCTCAAGCGGCATGTCAGAGGCAATCGCTGGCTGGTCTATGACCCGAATAGCGGACGCGGCCTGACGCGCATCCATGTCCGTTCTCTGGCGGGCTACACGGTCGTCAATCCACGACAGGGCATCTACGCATCTGCGAGGCGGCGATGATCACACTGGTCTGGCTGGCGCTGATTGTGACATCGAACGGCTATGTCGCGGTGCCGATCCCGGAGTCGTCGGAATTCCGCACAGCAGAGGAGTGCCGGGCCTTCGGTGAAAAGATGGCGCCGCGCCTTGCTGATTATGCGCGCGGGATGGTGCGCGCCGATTGGCGTCAGAAGGTCGATGTGATCTTTGAATGCAGCGCGCCGGGGCAGCCGACATGAGGCTGATCCCGAATGCCAGATCCGTGCTGAAGCGCGCATGGAGTGTCCGCCTCAATGTGCTGGCGATGATCTTCATCGTCGCTGAGGTCTGCCTGCCGCTCCTGAAAGAGATCGTGCCGATCCCGGCCTGGACCTTCCTGATCTGCGCCGGCATCGCCTCCGCCGGCGCCTTTTGGGCGCGCTTCATCTATCAGCCAAACGTCAGCGAGCAGAAAGAATGAAGACGCGTCTTACAAAGACCGGCGCGGCAGCGGGTGCCGTTGCGGGTGCTGGAGCACTGGCGATCGCGCTCATCGGCAATTTCGAGGGGCTGCGCCTCTATGCCTATCAGGACGTGATCGGCGTCTGGACGGCCTGTTATGGCGAAACCAAAGGCATCCGGCCGGGCATGCGCTTCAGCAAGGATCAATGCGACCGGATGTTCATTGGCTCTCTGGTCGAGCACGAAGCGGGCATGCGGGCCTGCCTCGATGATCCGGACTCGATCCCTGAAAAGCCCTACGTCGCATTCCTATCGCTCACATACAACATCGGCACGGCCGGCTTCTGTCGCTCGAGCGTCGCGCGCCGGATCAACGATGGCGACATCGTTGGCGCCTGCAACGCGCTTCCGGCTTTCAATCGCGCTGGCGGGCAGGTGGTGCGCGGCCTCGTCGCCCGCCGTGAGAAAGAGCGTCAGCTCTGTCTGGAGGGCGCACGATGATCACCGGATTTTTCGCTGCCGTCGGCGCCTGGTTCGCTGCCCGCAAGATCGCACTGATCCTCTATGGCATCGTCGCTGCGCTGATTGTCGCCGGTGCCTTTGGTCTGATCGAGCATGGCAAGTCGATCGCGGAAGCCAAGTGCGATTCCGCAGCCAAGCAGGCGCAAATCGAGGCGCTGCAGCGCGACCTCAAGATTATCTCAGATCGTGCGGCCCGCGATGCGGAGGTTATCGACCGATTGCGTGAGCAATCGACGGACGATGCTGCGCGGATCGATGAACTCGCCGCTGAGCTCGCCAAATCAAAACAGCAATCCACAGCCCCCGGAGCCAAGATCGATGAGAACGCTCTGCTTGATGATCGCTGCAATTATACTGCTCGCGGGGCTCGGCGCGTGCGGGAATAACACGGTCGGCCGCGAGCCGCTGTCGCG
>Ga0164243_10000625_pt1 | contig 63372 bp, 66 predicted proteins | sample OricompcompostOP_FD_108781 | JGI IMG/M metagenome (GOLD analysis project Ga0164243, IMG submission 108781) | Organic Plus compost microbial communities from Emeryville, California, USA - Original compost - Organic plus compost (OP) | ecosystem: Engineered > Solid waste > Mixed feedstock >... | reverse complement strand
TCGGCGACGTGGTCGATCTCCACTCGTGCGGTGGAGGTGCATCCGTCGATGGCGCAGCGCCGGCCGTGGTGCCATTCGAGGCCGGTGACCTGGAGGGCGGTGGGGCGGCGTCCGAAGTGGTGGAGCTTGTCGATGTCGGTGCCCTGGGTGAGCACGGCGGCGACGAAGGCGCCGCCGTGGATCATCTGCCAGGTGTCGTCGATGGTGATGGGGCCCTGGCCGGCGATCTCGCAGAGCTCGCCGGGGAGGACCTCGCCGCGGAGCAGGGCGGCGAGGTCGACCTTCACGATCACCTTCGCCGCCTGCCAGCGGTCATCGACCTCGTCGTCGATCTCCGCGTGGTGGATCGCCACGTCGTCGATGGCCTCGGGGTCGTCGTCGGCCAGGCTGGTGATGTCGTCGGTGCCGGCACGTCGGCGGCTGGACCCGTCCCGGTGCAGCGCATCGTGGCCCGTGCTGTGGATGGGGCTGCGCTGCGGATCCGTGGTCCGCCGGTTGTGTGCGAGCTGGGCGAGTTGGTGGAGGGCGTCCGCGGCGTAGGCCTCGCGCGGTTCGTGTTGGCCGGCGCGGCGGGCGCGGTGGAAGAGGCGTTCGACGCGTTGGTCGATGAACGCCATCACCTCGGCGTGCTCGAGCGGTGGCAGCTCCCAGCGGCCCCAGCCCATCCCCTCGAACGTCGTGCCCGTGCGCAGATACCGGCTCTTGCGCCAGCGGGCGCGCTTGTCGGCCTCGGTCTCGCGGGACGCGCCGTTGAGGATCTGAGCGGCTTCGTGGCGGATCTCGGGCACCGAGGTGGGCGACGACGTCGCCTTCTCCAACAACTGGGCGGCCTCGCCGGGGGCGATCTTCTCGACCTGCGCGATCGGCGCCGCCTGATCGGTCGACACCATCCCCTTGCGCAACGCGTCGAGCGTGTCGGGCGCGTCTTCGACCGCCCGGCCGACCTTCAACAGCCCGACCGCCTGGCCGGTGGTGGTCCCCAACCGCCCCGCCAGCCACGCCGCCGCCGAGGCGGACCCGTCACGGCGCCACAGATCCGTCGACGCGACCCGGTTGGCGGCCTGAGCGAGCCCGGCCGACGCGAGGTGCTCGATCGACGCGAACACCTCCACCAGCTCCACCGCCTCGCGGGCCGACACCACCGCCGGATCGAACGACTCCACGAACGCAGCGACCGCGTCACGAGCCGCCCGAGCGGCCCGCACCGGCGCCACCCGCCGCTGCGGAACCTTCAGATGATCGTGCGATCCCACCTCGCTCGATGCCATGAACCCACCCTACGCAGGGGGTACGACAGCGGCCCCGGCCCTCACTCCACGCCGAACGCCGTGAACCCCCCGTCATGATCGGTGCCGGCAAGCGCGTCCTCCCCGAAGGGGTGCAGGTCCGGCTCGAGCTGCTCGACGAGCGCCGCTTCGCCAGCGGCTTCGTGCACCTCCACCACCGCGTCTGCGGCTGAGCGCGACGACGGCGGCCCCACCGATCGGTGGAGCCGCCGTCGCACGTCGGAGCCGGAACAGCTCGGGGACGGTCCTACTTGCGGGTCAGGGTGAACGTCACCGTGGAGTCGTTGCCCTTGCTGCCGTTGGTCGTGCAGGCGAAGCCCGGACCGGCGTCGCAGCTGTAGCCGTTGGAGCCGATGTAGGGGTTGTTCCAGCGCACGGTCACCATCGAGTTGGAGCCGGCGATGGCGAAGCTCGCCGAGCCCTCGGTGCCGGTCATCACGCCGTTGCTCTGGGTGCGCCACCCTGCGGTCGCGCCCGGGGCGACGCCGTCCGGCGGGTAGTTCGCCCACTCACCCCCCTCGAGGTTGGCGGTGCTGCAGGAGAGCGCGGCGTCGGTGCTGTTGACCAGGCTGATCGTCACCGACCGGGCGCTGCTCACCACACCCACGGGCGGGGCCTTGGCCTTGGCCGCCCCGCCACCGACGATGCAGCTGGTCAGCGGGGTGTCCTTGGTGATGGCCCGGATCATGTTGGTGGCCTTGGCCTGGCCGTAGGTGCTCACCAACGCAGCCTGCAGGTCGCTCCAGGCCCGGAGGGCGGCTCCGCACGCACCGGTGACGGCTCGCTGGAAGTTCGACGTGCCGCCGGTGGTGACCTTCGCCCGCTCGGTGAGCGGGCTGTTCACCGTGCAGTTGTCGGGGTTGACGGTCTCGCCGTTGTCCTTGTTGAGCACGGAGTGGCCGGTGCGGCCCGTGCAGCGCGAGGACGAGAGGCTGTCGTCGCAGCCCGAGATGAGGTCCTCGGGGAACGAGCTCGGCACCGCTGTCGGATAGGCGAAGAAGTCCGGCTGGTTGGTCTGGGCGAGGCCCTTGGGGTTCGTCAGGTCCTCGGCCCGGTCCGGCGAGGCGATGTCGCCCCAGTTGCTGTGCGACCAGAAGTCCTCGTACAGGTGCAGCGCCCGGCCGAGGCCGTTGATGACGTTGCACTTGGCCGAGTCGTTGGACGTGTGGCCCTTCTGCGGATCCGGGAACCGGCAGGCGTTGTAGTTGGAGCCGAAGAAGTTGATCTGATCGGTCGCCGCCGGGTCGATCGAGCCGTCGGGCTTGAGCAGGCCGGCCGCGGAGTCCACGGCGAACTTCATGTACGCCTGGTAGTAGGTCAGGCAGTTCTTCAGCTCGCTCCAGGCCTCGGCCTGGCCGTGCGACGAGCCGTAGCCGTAGTCACCGTCGTCACAGTGCCGGGCGGCCGGGTTCGGGTTGCCGTCGAGCGGGTTGTCCGGCTCGCCGACCGCCCCGAAGGTGCCGGGCTGGCCGGCGAGCAGGCTCATGGAGATGGGGTCGAAGCAGCTCGCCGGCTTCTGCGTCGACGTGCAGGACAGGACACGGGTGATCTTCTCGTGCACCACGCGCTGCGAGGTGCCCGGGAGGTTCACGGTGCCGAAGGCGTCAGCCGGTTCTGAGCGGACCGCGAGGGTCGTCGCCACGACGGCGACGAGCAGCAGCGCAACCAGCGCGCCGCGGGTCAGGGTGCGGGACATCGAGGTTCCTCTCATGATCAGTGCTCCGGGGGATCCCAGCGGTGCAGGCCGAGGCCCTCGGTGTCCACCTCGAGGCCGAAGGCCTGCGCCTGTTCGAGCACCAGGGCCTCGAACTCCTCGGCGAGCGTGTCGGCGCTGGCCTGGAGCTCGTAGAGCTCACCCACCAGGTGGCGGTTGTCCATGTTCCCGGCGGCGACCAGCACCGCGGCGCGGTTGGTGGCCTCCATCTCGTCCAGCCACGCGGCCAGGGCGACCGTGCCGGCAGTCCAGGTGGACTCCATCTCGGCCTGGGAGACGAGCGCCATCTCCTCCTCGAAGGCGAAGCCGCAGTGCTCGACGGCCTGGCCGGCCGCCATCACCGCGTCGACGCTGTGGTCCTCGCCCTGGGCCACCTCGGAGTGGCCGTCGAGGACGCCGTCGGTGTTGCGGGATGCCTCGTGGCAGGCCAGGGAGATCTCACCGGCCTTGCCGAGCCAGTCCACGAACTGCTCCTCGTCCGCCGGTGTCGCGTCGTTGGGCGGGGTGGACGTCGAGCTGCTGTTGGAGCTGCTCGAGGAGCAGCCCACCGTCGCAACGGCCAGCGCCGCCACCATCACCCCCGCCATCGCGCTGGTTCGAATGCGTCGTGTTGCCATCACGTCCTTTCTCGATGGATCCCGGCCGAACAGCCGGGCCCGACGGCTATCGGGCTGCCGCGCCCCGCGCTTTAGAAGCGACCGGGTCACCGTCCGCGGAATGAGCCGGGCGGCCCACCGGGTGTGGGCCCTGCGCGGCGGACGGCTCGCTCGCGTCGACCGCACGGCGCGACAGCGCTGCGGCTGGCCTGCCCGGCGGCGCCGTTTCGATCGGTCCGCCCTCGTCGTGCCATCGTGCCCCGGTGGAAGAGCGAGCCCTCTACATCCCCGACGGCGACGGCTACGTCGGCACGATCCTCACGCAGGGAGGCTGGCACCCCGACCAGGCCAACGGCGGCACCGTGCTCGCCCTGCTCGGCCACTGCCTCGAGGACGTGCCCTCCCTCGTCCCGATGCAGATCAGCCGCTTCACCGCCGACCTCGTGAGGCCGGTGCCCCTGGGCCGGCGGGTGCACGTGCGCCACGAGATCCTGCGCGAGGGCAAGAAGATCCAGGTGGTGCTCCTGCGGCTGCTCGTCGACGACGTCGAGCACGTCCGGGCCACCGCGCTGCGCCTGCGCCTCGAGGACCTCTCCGATGCCGAGGTCCCGTCGAGCACCACGGACGACCGTCCCGGCGACCTCCTCGCGCCCCTGGAGGAGGCCGTGAGCCACCGCGGGAACCCCGAGGCACCCGGGTTCCTCGGCGGCGTCGACCTGCGCCGGGTCCCCCGTCGGGACGGCACCGGCTTCGGCTCCTGGCTGCGGCTCGACGTCGCGGTGGTGGCGGGTGAGCCCGTGCGGGCCACCTCCCGGCTCACCGTCGGCTTCGACTTCGCCAACCTCATCGGGGTCGACGTCCACCCGGAGCGGCTCACCATGATCAACCCGGACGTGACCGCCCACGTGCTCCGCCCGCCGGTCGACGAGTGGATCGCCATCGTGGGCGACACCCGCTTCGAGCCGCGGCTCGGACGGGGCGTCTCGTCGGCGACGCTCAACGACTCCGCCGGGCTCTTCGCCCTGGTGTCGATCTCGCAGCTCCTCCAGCGTCGCTGAGGGGCCAGCTCGAGCGGGCCGTTCGACCCTGGCAGCCGGACGCCGCAGCCCTCTACGACATACTCGTCACCGCCCGCGGCCCCCGCCGGGGGCCCGTTCGACCAGGGGGACAGATGTCAGAGGACCCGTACGCCGGGAACCCGCACGCCGGGCTGCCGATCACCGACGACGACGCCACCATCGCCGCGATGCTCGAGGACGTCAGCATCCCGACGCTCGTGCTGTCGATGGTGCACATGACCGGCGACCCGTCGTGGATCCGTGGCCCCATCCGCCCGCTCGGCCTGTTCCTGAACGAGATCCAGGGCTACCTCCCCGAGGACCAGAAGGCCGAGGTCCGGGCCCGGGCCCTGGACGCCATCACGGCCTACCGCGACGCCGGGTGCGTCCTTCCCCCGCCGCCGGACGAGGCGCTCATCAAGGAGATGATGGCCTGGCTGGTGTGCGAGCCGGTGCCCGACGAGTACGTGCCGATGGTGCTCGAGGAGATGGAGCTCGACGGCGGTGACCCGCGTGCGGTCGTCACCACGTCGCCCCCGGAGGCCCGGGCCGCCCTTCCCGTGGTGGTGATCGGCGCCGGCGAGTCCGGGGTGCTGGCCGGCATCCGCCTCAAGCAGGCGGGCATCCCCTTCACCATCATCGAGAAGAACGCCGGCGTCGGCGGCACCTGGTACGAGAACTCGTACCCCGGCTGCCGCGTCGACGTCGGGAACCACTTCTACTGCTACTCGTTCGAGCCCAGCGACCACTGGACCGAGTACTTCGCGCAGCAGCCCGAGATCCAGGCCTACTTCGAGGACGTCGCCCGCCGCCACGAGCTGATGGGCTCCATCCGCTTCTCGACCGAGGTCGTGCGGGCCGCCTGGGACGACGACGCGGGCCTGTGGCACGTGGTGGTGCGCACCGCCGAGGGCACCGAGGAGACCCTCGACGCCCGCGCCGTCATCACCGCCGTCGGCCAGCTCAACCGACCCCACTACCCCGACATCCCCGGCCTCGACACCTTCCAGGGCCCGATGTTCCACTCGGCCCGCTGGGACCACGACGTCGACCTCCGAGGCAAGGACGTGGTGGTCATCGGCGCCGGTGCCAGCGGCTTCCAGATCGTGCCCACGATCGCGCCCGAGGTCGGGCAGCTCACCGTCTTCCAGCGCACCGCGCAGTGGATGTTCCCGAACCCGAACTACCACGAGAAGGTGCCGCCCGGGATGACCTGGGCGATCCGGCACCTGCCGTTCTACGGCCGCTGGTACCGGTTCCTGCTCTTCTGGCCCGGCACCGACGGCTCCCTCGCCAGTGCCCGCATCGACCCCGAGTGGCCCCACCAGGACCGCTCGGTCAACGAGCGCAACGACCTGGCCCGCCAGATGTTCACCGACTGGATCACCAGCCAGGTCGGTGACGACCTCGAGCTGCTCGCCAAGGTCATCCCCGACTACCCGGCCACCGGCAAGCGCACCCTCCAGGACAACGGGAGCTGGTTGGGGGCGCTGAAGCGCGACAACGTCGAGCTCGTCCGCGAGGGCATCGCCCGCATCGACGAGACCGGCGTGATCACCGAGTCCGGTCGACACGTGCGTGCCGACGTCATCGTGCTCGCCACCGGGTTCCAGATGTCGAAGGTGCTCTTCCCGATGGAGTTCTACGGCCGGGGCGGGCAGAGCCTCAACGAGCTGTGGGCCGACCGCCCCGCCGCGTACCTCGGCATCACCGTGCCCGGGTTCCCGAACCTGTTCATGATCTACGGGCCCAGCACCCACCTGAACCACGGCGGCAGCCTGATCTTCCACTCCGAGTGCCAGATGCGCTACATCGGCGCCGCCCTCGACCTCCTCGCCGCCAAGGGGGCCACCGCCATGGAGCCCCGGCCCGAGCTGTACGAGGCGTACCACGCCAAGCACCAGGAGGAGATCACGCAGCTGGTGTGGAGCAGCCCGCAGATCAAGCACACCCACTTCCGCAACGCCGCGGGTGAGATCCACACCGTCAGCCCGTTCCGGCTGGTCGACTACTGGAGCTGGACCCGCACGGTGAACCCGGACGACTACGTGTTCTCCTGACGGGCGGAGGGCGCGGAAGGCCACCACCGGGAGGGAGCTGTCCGCCACCCCCGTGGGGTAGGAAGGCGGCGAAGGTTCTCGGAACCGCACCCGCGGTCCCGCGTCGCCCCTGACCACCCGGAGGAGGGGAGTGGAGGTCGTCCTCGCCCTGGTCGTGCCCGCCGTCGCCCTCGGGGTGGTGGCGTGGCTCGCCGCGTCGCGGTGGCCCCGGCCCGTCGAAGCGCCGTCCCTCCCGCCGGCCGAGCCGAGCCGACTTCCCGGCGGGGCCAGTGGCCTCGCCGCGGTGTTCCGACGGCGCACCGACCCGGAGGAGCTCACCGGCCTGGCCCTCACCGTGGCGCTCGCCGTGCTCGCCCTCGGGGTGCTCGGAGTGGGGCTCCTGCTGCAGATGGTCAACACCGACAGCGGCTTCGCCCGGTGGGACCTGGGCGCCGCCCGGTTCGGGGCCGACCACGCCAGCCCCTGGACCACCCACCTCCTCAGGGCGGTCACCCTGCTCGGCGGGGTCCAGGGCGTCCTGGTGATCGCCGTGGTCGTGGCCGTGGGGGAGGTGCGCCGGACGGGATCCCGCGCCGTCGTCGGGTTCCTCGTGGTGGTGATCGGCGGCCAGTACGTGGTGGTCGAGGTGATGAAGCGGATCATCGACCGTGACCGCCCCGACCTGCTCAACCTCGCCGACTTCGCGAGCACCTCGTTCCCGTCCGGGCACTCGACCGCCGCCGCGGCGACGTGGATGGCCGTGGCGTTCCTCGTCGGACGAGGCCGCGGGCCGAGGGTGCGGGCGCGCCTGGTCGGCGTCGCCGCGGGGATCGCCGGGGCGGTGGCCGCCAGCCGCGTGCTCCTCGGCGTGCACTGGCTCACCGACGTGCTCGCCGGGGTGCTGCTCGGCTGGGCGTGGTTCGCCGTCTGCTCGATCGCCTTCGGCGGCACCGTCCTCCGCTTCGGCGCGCCGGTGGCCCAGACCCATGCTGCGGCGCGTGGTCGAGGCCCGACCCCATGACCCCGAGGAGCGCCATGCACCCCTTCAGCCACGGGGTCGCCAGCTTCGACCCCACCACCGACGGGGTCCTGCTGTGGACCCGCACCGATCCCGGCCTCGGCCCGCTCACCTGGTGGGTCGCTGCCGCTCCCGACGACCCGCACGCCGCCGGGGACGAGCTGCTGGCGAACGTCGTCGCCTCCGGCTCCGTCGACGTCGATCCCGACACCGACGGCTGCGTCACGGTCGCCGTCGACGGCCTCCGCGCCGGCACCACCCACCACTACTGGTTCGAGGTCACCGGCCGACGGTCGCCGGTGGGCCGCACCCGGACGCTGCCGGAGCGGACCGAGTGGGTTCGCCTGGCGTTCGTGTGCTGCGCCGACCGGTCGATGGGTCCGCTGACCGCGTACCGGGCCATCGCCGAGGACGAGGTCGACCTCGTCGTGCACCTGGGTGACTACCTGTACGAGGAGCCCAAGGGCCCCTTCCCGGTCGACCCGCCAGGGGTGGTGGTGACCCTCGAGGACTACCGGCGCCGGCACGCCCACACCCGGCTCGACCCCGACCTGCAGGCGCTCCACCAGCGCCACCCGATGGTGTTCGTGTGGGACGACCACGACACCGCCGACAACTCTTGGCGCCACGGGGCCAAGGCGCACGATCCCGTGCAGTACGGGCCCTGGGAGGAACGGCTGGCCGCCGCCACCCGGGCCCGCCAGGAGTGGCTCCCGTGCCGGCTCTCCGATCCCGCCGACCCCTACGACATGCACCGGAGCGTCCGGTTCGGCGACCTGGTCGAGTTGGTGGTGCTCGACACCCGGATCCCCGGGCGGGACCTCCAGGCCGGGGACGAGGGAGCAAAGCCCCTCGACGACCCCGACCGGCGCCTGATCCCCGAGGCGCAGATGGCCTGGGCCGAGGACCGCCTCGCCGACCCCGGCGCGACCTGGGCGGTTGTGGCCAGCCAGGTGCCGGTGGCCCGCCTCCAGATCCCCGTGCCCGCCGGCGAGGTGGTCGACGCCGCCATGCCGAGCGGGTACAAGGTGGTCGACGGCAACGCCCTCTGCACCGACGGGTGGGACGGCTACCCCGTCCAGCGGGGGCGGCTCGCCGCCGCGCTCGACCGTCGCCAGGGCCGGGCGGTGGTGGTCTCCGGCGACGTGCACTCGAACTGGGCGAGCCTGATCTACGACGAGAGCGGCGAACGGGTCGTGGCCGCCGACCTCGTCACCACGGCGGTGAGCTCGACGGCCATGGGGGAGCAGCTGCCCTCCGGGTGGCGGGCCGTCGCCGACGCCGCGGCGGCGCACGCCACCGACCGGGTGTGGAGCGATCTGGTCCATCACGGCTACCTGCGGGTGGACGTCCGCCCCGAGGAGCTGCGGGGCGACTGGATCGCGGTGGAGCCGGGGGAGATGCCGAGGCAGCCGAGGGTGCTCGCCTCGTGGGCGCTGCGGCCGGAGGTCCCGGTGGTGCTGCGCCCGGCGACGCCGAGCTCGTCGCTCACCGCTTTCGGGGACGTCCGTCGGCCGGGCCTGCCTCTGTCCACCCTGCCGCCCCCGGCCGAGCCGGCGAGCGCCCGCCGCTCGTTCCGGGCCCGCACCCGGCGGACGGTGCTCGTCGCGATCGCGGCAGCGGTCGTCGTGGCCACGGCCACCACGGCGTGGCGCCGCCGCCGCAGGGGGAGGGGAGCCCCCCGCCGCGGGTGAGGTCCGCTCGGGACGGGGAAGGTTCCCGCCATGGCCGCCACACACACCCGAGGAGGGGACGCTGCGGAGCAGGGCGGCGGCCACGACCAGCCGGCGCACGAGCGAGGCTGGCTGCGCCGCAACGCCCTCGGGGTCACGTGCCTGGCGATCTTCCTCGTCCTGCTCCTCGGTCAGAGCGTGACGGGGTGGCACGCCTCGAACGCCGACCTCGAGCAGCACGAGCAGGGCCCGGTGAGCTACCTCACCTACCTGGGGGGCGGAGGGTTCGCCGAGGCCACGTTCGAGAACTGGGAGAGCGAGTTCCTCCAGATGGCGGCGCTCGTCGTGCTCACCGTGTTCCTGGTCCAGAAGGGCTCCCCCGAATCCAAGGAGCCCGACGATGAGCGCGACGACGATCCGTTCCGGCACCGCCACGACCCGGACGCCCCGTGGCCCGTGCGTCACGGCGGGGTGTGGCTGGTGCTCTACGAGAACAGCCTCTTCATCGCCTTCGTCGTCCTCTTCGCGGCCTCGATCCTGGGTCACGCCATCGGCGGGACCGCCGACTTCAACGAGGAGCAGGAGCTCCACGGCCGGGGCGCGATCAGCATCTGGCACTTCGTGACCACCAGCCAGTTCTGGTTCGAGTCGCTCCAGAACTGGCAGAGCGAGTTCCTCGCCGTCTTCGCCATCGTGGTCCTGTCCATCGTGCTGCGGCAGCGGGGCTCCTCGCAGTCGAAGGCGGTGTGGGCGCCGCACGGCCAGACCGGCGACTGAACCGCTCCCGACCGCTCTCCGTCCGGCGGCGACCGCCCATTGGGGAGCCGGGCGGGCGACGCCGTACGATGGCGGCCCGTCCGCAGTTGGCGCCACCCGCGCCGAGAAGGGGGAGCAGTGCCCGACCAGATCCCGATGGTGGAGTACCTGGTGCTCGGCGACGAGCCGCACCTGGAAGCCAACGAGTGCACCGCCTGCGGTGCCCGCTTCTTCGATCGGCGCAACGCGTGCGCGTCGTGCAGCGGCCGCGAGTTCACCAAGGTGCCGATCCCGACCGAGGGCGAGGTCCGTGCGTTCACCATCGTGTCGCCGTTCATCCCGGGAACCGACCCCTACGTCCCCGCCGTGGTCGACTGCGGCGGCACCAGCGTGCGGGCGAACATCGTCAACACCCCGCCCGACCCCGAGCACGTCACCCTCGGCATGAAGGTGAAGCTCACCACGTTCTCCATCGGCGCCGACACCACCGGCACCGAGGCCATCAACTACGGCTTCGAGCCGATCGACTGAGGGGGCACACCATGGCCAACGACGACATCTGGATCCTCGGCATCAACATGACGAAGTTCGGCAAGCACCCGACGCTGGACAGCGTCGACCTTGCCGCGGAAGCCACCCTCGCCGCCCTCGAGGACGGTGGCGTGACCATGAAGGACATGGGCGTGATCGCCGCCGGCAACCTGATGGGCGCCGCCGCCGGCATCGGCCAGCAGCTCCAGAAGCAGGTCGGCCAGACCGGCATCCCCGTCTACAACGTGGCCAACGCCTGCGCCACCGGGGCCACCGCCATCCGCACGGTCATCATGGCCATCAAGTCGGGTGAGACCGACATGGGCCTGGCCGTCGGCGTCGAGAAGCTCTCGGGCGCCGGCATGCTCGGGGCCGGCTTCGGCGCCGGCAAGAGCGACGAGTGGACCCGCACCGGCCGCTACGGGGCCGTCACCGGCCTCGAGGGCAAGCTGGGCACCGACATGATGCCTGGCGTGTTCGCCCAGGTCGGCATGGAGTACGGCCACAAGTACGGCGGCACCAGCTTCGAGCTGTTCGCCCGCATCTCCGAGAAGAACCACAAGAACTCGACGCTCAACCCGCTCGCCGCCATCCAGAAGGACATGACGGTCGAGCAGATCATGAACGAGCCGATGATCGCCTACCCGAACACCCGGGCGATGTGCTCGGCCAACAGCGACGGCGCCGCCGCCGCCGTGATCGTGTCGGGCGAGCGGCTGCGGACGCTCTCGCTCGAGCAGCAGAAGCGGGCCGTGAAGATCAGCGCGTCGGTGCTCACCACCGACCCGTGGGAGGAGGCCTGCCAGATCCTCCCCAACGTGAACACCCTCACCCGCAACGCGGCCACCCAGGCCTACGAGCAGGCCGGCGTCGGCCCCGAGGACCTCGACCTCGTCGAGCTCCACGACTGCTTCGCCACCGCCGAGCTGGTGCACTACGACAACCTGATGCTCTGCCCCGAGGGCGGTGCGGTCGACTTCTTCGAGTCGGGCGCCCCGTTCCGCGACGGCGCCACCCCGGTGAACGTGTCCGGCGGCCTGGAGTCCAAGGGCCACCCCATCGCCGCCACCGGCATCGCCAACATCTGGGAGATCGCCCACCACCTCCGCGGTGAGGCCGGCGACCGCCAGATCGAGGGCGCCAAGGTCGGCCTGGCCCACGTCATCGGCCTGGGCAGCGCCTGCGGCGTGCACATCCTGGAGAAGTCGGGGCTCTGACCCTTCCGTCCACCCGCCTCCGGGGGCGGGTGGACGACGCACCACCGGCCGGGTGTCGCGGGTCACCGCGACGGCCGGCCGGTGGCGCGCCCGGGTACCATCGGGCGACCCCGGGCGGCCCCGACCCGTGTCCCGGGGCGGGTGATCGGAGCGCCCGAGCCGTGCCGCAGCCCCCCGCTCGCAACGACGTCCTGCGCGCCGGCACCGGAGCGCGCGACCGCGGCCTCGACCTCCTCCGGGCCGCGGCGCTGGTGCGCGTCGTGATCTGGCACGCCACCGGGGCGGCCGTCGTCACCCTCGTGGCGGCCATGCCGCTGATGTTCTTCGTGTCGGGGAGCCTGTTCGCCGCGTCGACCGCCCGTCGGAGCCCGACGCAGGTGCTGGTCGACCGGGCCCGTCGGATCGGGCCGCCGCTGTGGGTCTTCGCCGCGGTGGCCTGGGTGGTCATGACGCTCGCCGCCGCCGTCACCGGCACCGGGCTCGACCTCACCCACCTGCCCGCGTGGTTCCTTCCGCTGACCGACCCGGCCGGCTCGCCGTGGGAGGGCGGATGGCTGTCGTCGCCGCTCTGGTACCTGCGCACGCTGCTGTGGATCCTGCTCCTCGCTCCGGCCGCGCTCTGGCTGGTGCGGCGGGTCCCCGTGGTCGCGGGGATCGCCGCGATCGCCGGCGTGGTGGCGCTGGAGTGGGTCGACCGGGGCCTGGGCTGGCACCCGTCGTTCGCCCCCCGGCTGGCGTGGCAGGCCGGCGACGTCGTGCTCTACGGGGGGTTCTTCGCCTTCGGGATGTGGACCCGCGTGGCTCTCGACGGCGGGACCGCCCGCCGGCCGGGCCGCTGGCTGGTGGCGGCGGCGGCGACCGCCGCCCTCGCGGTGGTCGCCTGGTTCGTGGTGCCGCCGCCCGACGGGGTGGTGAACGACTCCCACGTGATCCACCTCCTGGTCGGCGCCACCCTCCTGTTCGTGGTGCTGGCCTCCCTCGGTCCGGTGGGCCGACTCGCCGAGCGGGCCTGGCTGCGTCCCGCGGTCGACCTCCTGGGGCGGCGCTCGCTGTCGATCTACCTGTGGCACACCGCGGCCATCGCCGGCGCCCTGTGGCTTCTCGCCCGCCTGGGCCTCCGCGCCGACGGGCTCGGCGCCCCCGCCTACGCCTTGCTCATCCTCGTCGGGACGGCCGTGCTCGTCGCCGCCACCGGTTGGATCGAGGACCTCGCCGCCCGGCGTGCCCCTCGCCTGCTGCCGGTGCGCCTGCCGCCCTTCGCGCCCAGCACCTCGCCGTGGCGGGTGCCCGCCCTCGCCGGTCTGGCGGTGACGGTGCTGGTGGCGGCCGTGGGCCTGCCCCTGCTCGCCCCCCGGGGCGGCACCGAGCTGGCGTTCCGCCCCCGGGTGCCGTCGCAGGCGCCCCCCGTGCCCTCCCTCACGACCGTCGCCGACGGCGAGCCCGACTGGTGGACCCACCCGGCTGTCATCGACCCCGTGGTCCTCGACGAGCTGCTCACCGGATGGGCCGACGAGCACGGCGTGCCCGGTGCCGCGGTCGCCCTCAGCGTGCCCGGAGGTGGCATGTGGAGCGGTGCCACCGGACGCGACCTCGACGGCTCCCTCCGGCGGGCCGACAGCCCCGTCGACGCCATGTCGGTCACCAAGCTCTTCACCGCCAACCTCGTCTACCGGGCCGTCGACCTCGGTCTCATCGACCTCGACGCTCCGCTCCCGCCGTTGACCGCGCTGCCGGACCTCCCGCTCACCGGTCGGGTGACCGTCCGCCAGCTCCTGTCACACCGCTCGGGCCTGCCGAACTACCGCGAGACGCAGCCCTACCGCGACGACCCCTCGGCGGTGGTCACCCCGGCCGACGCCGTGGCCGTCTCGCTGGGCGAGAGCACCGATCCCGGCACCGAGGCGCGCTACTCGAGCACCAACTACCTGATCCTCGGGTACCTCCTGGAGCAGGTCACGGGCGTGGGCTACGACGCGCTGCTCGCTGCGCTGATCGAGCCCATGGGCCTGGCCCGGACGGTGCACCTGCCCTCCGAACCGGGAGAACCCCGGTTCTCGACCGCCGGCATCCTGAGCGACGTCGAGGACCTGGCCCGCGCGGGGGAGGAGCTGCTCGTCCACCACACCGGCATCAGCGACGAGGCCTGGCGGGAGATGTCCGCCATGGACCCGGAGGCGGGTCTCGGTGCGGGAACCATGCAGTTCTGCCCGTGCACCGAGCTGGCCGGGGAGCTCCAGGCGTTCGCCGTCGGCTACGCCGGCGGCCACACCCTGCTGGCCTACCTGCCCCGCTACGACGTCGTGGTGGCGCTCGACGTGAGCGGTGACTTCTACGGCGACGAGGGCCACTTCGACGCGGTCGAGCCGCTGCTGCGCTCGCTCGCCGGGGCGCTGCGGCCCGCCCCGCCGGTGGGTGCGGCGCCCGATGCCGGCGCCGCCGAGCTCACGCCCGCCTGAGCCGCGAGCGCCGGCGGCCTACGAGGCGGGGTCGGTGGCCGACCGGGGTTCGGTGGCTCGAGCTGCCCGGCCGATCTCGTCGTCGACCGCGTCGGCGGCGCGGGTGAGCAGCTGGCGCGTCTCCGCCGCGGCGCGACGAGCCCGGCGCAGCTCGACGAGGAGGTCCTCCGCCCCCGCGGCCGCCTCGGTCAGGTCGGGCAGGTCGGCGAGGGCGCTGGCGACGTCGGGGGTGGGTCGCCCGTCCGAGGGGTCGCCCGGGGTGGCGAACCCGCCGGGGCTCCACAGCACGAGCGTGCCGTCGGCCGCCACCAGGGCCATCCCCGCCGGCCGGGAAGGGGTCGCCCACACCCACCGCCACCGCCACGGTCCCGGTGGCACCTCGCCCCCGGACGGGAGCTCGACGGCGGGGGCCCCCGCACCGACCGCACCGGCCGGCACCCGCACCTGCTCCTCGGTCAGGGGCCCGGGCGCACCGGTCGGCCCCTCCGGACCCGGGTCGGCCTGGGGCCCCGGGGGGCGGTGCCCGTCGGGCGGTCCGGCGGGGTGAGCCGGGGCCGGGCGCCCGCACGCGCAGGGCAGGCAGGCCGCGACCCGCCGGGCTCCCGCCCCGAGGACGGCGCCCACGCACGCCCGCATCGTCGCCAGCACGGCGCCATCGTGGCACGACCACGGCGAGTGGTCACACGCCGGTTGGGCACGGACCAACTTCCCCTTCGGTAACCTCGACCCGCAGTCCCCCCGCCGTCCCCCTCCGAGGATCCCGACGTGAGCATGCGCCTTCCCGCCGCCGCCCGGCGCCAGCAGCTCCTCGACACCGCGCTCGGCACCTTCGCCCGGCTCGGCTACCACGACGCGTCGATGAACGACATCGCCGAGGCGGCGGGTGTCACCAAGCCGGTGCTCTACCAGCACTTCGGGTCGAAGCGCGAGCTGTTCCTCGAGGTCCTCAGCGACGTCGCCGCCGGCATGCGCCGCACCGTGCGGGACGCCACCATGGCCGCCGTCGGACCGCACCAGCAGGTGCAGATGGGCTTCGCTGCCTGGTTCCGCTGGGTCGACGAGCACCGCGACGGCTTCCACGTCCTGTTCAGCGGCGAGGTGCGCCGCGACCCCGAGTTCGCCGAGCAGGCGGCCCGGGCGCAGCGCCAGTTCGTCGACGGCATCTCGGAGCTCATCGTGGTCGACGGCCTCACGCCGGAGCGCCAGCGCCTCCTCGCCTACGGCATCGTGGGGCTGGGCGAGGCCACCTGCCGGCGGTGGCTGGCCAAGGAGATCGACCTCGACGTCGACGAGCTCGCCGCCCAGATCGGCGAGCTGGCGTGGTCCGGCTTGCGGGGCCTCCAGCCCACCGACGCCGCCCGCCGCACCGCCTGACCCCGCCCGAGCCGGCGGGGGGCGGGTCAGCGGCCGTGCTCGAGGTCGTCGCGCTCGGCGGCCTTCACCGCGTAGGACGCCACGATGGCGGGGGCCAGCAGCACCGAGCCGACCGCCATGGTGGCGACGATGATCGTGACGATCGTGCCGGTGAACCCGGCGAAGAAGCCGATGAAGAACGCCACCACCGCCACCGCGTAGAGGGCGTAGCCGGCGCGCTGGGCGACGGAGGCCAGCTTGGCCACCTGGGCGCGGCGGGCCCGCACGGGGTCGTCGAGGGGGGAGCCGCCGGCGGGGTCGGTCATGGCAACCAGCCTGCCTCATCGAGCAGGGCCCGGAGGCCGTCGGCCATCGCCTCCAGCGAGAGGTGGTCGCGGGCGACGCGGGCGTTGCGGTCGAGCAGCGCCTCGTCGGGGTCGGCCAGCCAGCGGGCCAGTGCCGCAGGCTCCGAGGGATCGAACCACTCGAACCCCAGCGCCCGGAGCTCCTCGGCCACGGGGTAGCGGCCCACCGCGGCGGGACGCCGGTGGATCGCCGCCTCCACCGGGGGGTTGCCGAAGCCCTCCCAGGACGAGGGGAACGCCACCACGTCAGCGGCCGCGTAGAGGTCGGCAAGCGCACCCCCGGGGCGGTGCAGGACGCCCACGCCCCGGCGGCGGGCGTCCTCGAGCACCTCGTCGAGCACGGGCCGGTAGCCCTCCTCGGCCGGACCCGTGAGCCAGTACGTCGCCCCCAGCGCCTCGGCCAGGGCGACCGCCACCGGCACCCGCTTGCGTTCGATGGCGCGCACCGGGTGCAGCACCACCAGCTCGTCGGGGTCGAGCCCCACCCGCGCCCGCTCGCCCAGCCGGTCGCCGGGCGCGGCGTGCACGTCGAAGCCGTTGCGGATGGTGACGGCGTCGAGGCCCCGGGCCAGCAGCTGCCCGCGGGTGAGGTCGTTGATGGCGACATGGCGCCAGGCGGCATCGTCGCGGGGGAGCTCGTCGACGTCGGCGTAGCGCTCCCGCTGCCAGGCGGGGTCGTGGTGGTGCCACACGGTGGGTCGACCGGCTCGGGCGCGGGCCACCGCCCTCGCCGCCGGTAGGTTCATCGGGATCGTGCCCAGGTTCTCCACCACCACCAGGTCGACGTCGTCGACGGCGGCGGCCACCTCGTCGGCCAGCGCCGCCACCTCGGCCTCGCTCGCCGCGGCCGGCCCCTCGACGCCGGCGCGCCCGTCCGGCCAGCGGCCGATGGCGAGGTCCGCCACGGTGCGGTCGACCGGCCCCTCGCCGGCCACGGTGACCACCCCGAACCCGAGGTCGGCCAGCGCGTCGGCCCACCGCTGGGCCACCACCGACACGCCGTCGGTGCCGCCGAGGCGGAACGAGAGGATCGCGCAGGTGGGCATGGGCTCCGACGGGGGACGCAGGTGACCGGGGCCCCGGACGAGGCCGGCGCCAACCTACCGGCCGACCCGGGCGCGGTCCGGGGCGAGGCCCGCGCCGTGCTCGAGGCCAACTGGCGGGAGGACGGCGGCTACACGGTGCCCAACGGCGCCGTGTACCCGTTCCAGTGGCTGTGGGACTCCTGCTTCCACGCCGTCACGTGGGCCGAGCTGGGCGAGGGCGACCGGGCCCGACGGGAGCTGGCCCACCTGTTCCGCACCCAGACCCCCAGCGGCTTCGTCCCCCACGTCGACTACGAGCACCGACCCACCCACCACGCCGGCTTCTGGGGCCGCGAGGGCCAGTCGTCGATCACCCAGCCGCCGATGTTCGGCCACGCCGTCGCCGAGCTCCACCGTCGGGGGGTCGCGGTCGACGACCTCGTGGCCCCCGCCACCAGGGGGCTGTGGTTCCTGCTGCGGGAGCGGGCGCGGGTCGAGGGGCTGGTCGCCCTGTGCCACCCGTGGGAGAGCGGCGGCGACGACTGCCCGCGGTGGGACCACTGGTGCCCGGGCGGCTGGACCCCGGCGCGCTGGTACGACGTCAAGGGCGACCTGGTGGCCACGGTGCGCCACGCCCCGGACGGCTCCCCGCTCGACAACCCCGCCTTCGTGGTGGCCAGCTGCGGGTTCAACGCGCTGGTGGCGTTCAACGCCCTCGAGCTGTGCGAGGTCACCGGCGACAGGGAGCTGCGGGCCGCCGCCGACGCCCTCGTGCCCGTCCTCGACGAGCGCTGGGACGCCGACGCCCGCACCTGGGTCGACGCCGGCGACAGCGCCGACGACTCGGGGCGGGTCCGCTCCCTCGACGCCCTCCTGCCCTGTCTGGTGAGCGCTCGCACCGACGCGGTCGCGGCCGCGTTCGCCGACATGCTCGACCCGGCGGCGTTCGGCGGGGCATGCGGACCCACCGGGGTGCACCGGGACGAGCCGACCTTCGCCGCCCGCACCTACTGGCGGGGCCCGGCCTGGCCCCAGCTCACCTACCTGTGCTGGGTGGCGGCGCGGCGGCGCGGGGAAGCGACGGTGGCGGCCGCCCTGGCCGACGCGCTGGTGCGGGGCGCCCGGGCGTCGGGGTGGGCCGAGTACTGGGACGCCGACGACGGCACCGGCCTGGGCGCGGCCCCCCAGTCGTGGGCCGCGCTGGCGGCGGTGGTCGTGGCCGGCTGACGGCCGTGGCCGACGACGACTCGACGTAGGCGGCGACCGCCGTCGGTCAGGTGGCGTGCTCGAGGTCGCGCAGGTCGAGCGTGGCGTCGTCGAGCGAGAGGCGCACCGGCGGCGCGTCGACCCACAGCGCAGGCACGGGCTCGGCTGTGCGGGCCCGGTGGGCGGGATCGAGGGGGGTGCCGGTGATGCGCACCTCGCCGGTGAGATCCCGGGTGAGGGCCAGGTGGTTCCGGGGATCGGGCACGACCTCGAGGATCGACCAGATGGCGGCCTCCGCCCCCACCGGGAGGCGGGCCGAGCGGGGGGTCGACGGGCGGGCCTGGGCGCCCGACCGCATGGTGAGGACGAGCGCGACCACGAGGCCCACGGCGAGGGCGGCGGCGGCGAGCACGAGCACCATGGCGCCGAACGGTAGGCCCGGTCGAGGTCACGGTGGTGGACCCGGGAGGTGCCCGCCGACGCCACAGCCGGGTTCGGGCCGGAGCCGGATAGCGTGGGCCGACCCACAGGGGCTCGTCGTCGGGCCCTCGACGACGGGAGCGACCCCTGGAGCAGGACCTCGAGACCGGCGTCGGCGTGAGCTGGCTCGTCGGTGTCGCCCCGGACACCGAGATGGCCGCCCGGGTCCGCGCCTTCGACTGGTCCACCACGTCGTTGGGCCCGATGGAGGACTGGTCGCTGGGCCTGCGCAACGCGGTGCGCACCAGCCTCGCCTCGGACTTCGGGATGCTCGTCCTCTGGGGCCCCGATCTGGTCAAGATCTACAACGACCGCTACCGGTTGCTGCTCGGCACCGAGAAGCACCCCGCCGCCCTGGGCCGGCCGGTGCGGGACGTGTGGCCCGAGATCTGGGACGAGATCGGGCCCATGCTCGACGCGGTCATGACCACCGAGCAGCCCACCTTCCACGAGCACGCGCGCCTCGTCGTGGAGCGCAACGGGTTCCCCGAGGAGGCGTTCTTCACCTGGTCGTACAGCCCGCTGTACGACGACGACGGCAGCATCGGCGGGGTGCTCGACGTGGTCGTGGAGACCACCGAGGAGGTGCAGGCCCAGCGCCGGCTCGGCACGCTCACCTCGCTCAGCGGGGAGCTGCTCCAGGCGGAGAGCGTCACCGACGCCTGCGCCGCGGCCCCGCGTGGGCTCGCCCGCTGGTCGACCGACATCCGCGCGGTCGACGTCTACCTGCGCGTCGGTGACGAGCTGCCCCTCGTGGCCTCCAACCGGCGCACCCAGGCCGCGCCCCTTCCGGGGGCGGTGCTGCGGGAGGCGGCCGAGCGCGACGGCCAGGTGGTGATCGGCCAGCTCGTCGACCGCCACGGGCCGGCTGCCCACGTGGTCGTGCCCATCGGTCGCGGCGAGGAGGGCGCCCGCGGGGTGATGGTGCTGTCGCTCGCCCCCGAGGTGCCCCTCGACCAGGACTTCCGGCACTTCATCGACATCGTGTCGTCCACGGTCGGCACGGCGGTCGACAGCGCGGCCCGTCGCGACCGGGAGCTGGGGGAGCACCGAGCCATCAACGAGACGCTCCAGGCGGCGATGATCACGCCGATCGCCGAGGTCGGCACCGTCGCCGCCCGTTACGTGCCGGCGGTCGGTGGCCTGTCGGTGGGGGGCGACTGGTACGACCTCGTCGAGCTCGACGACAACCGGCGAGGGCTCATCGTCGGTGACTGCGTCGGCCACGGCCTGGAGGCCGCCACCGCCATGGGCCAGCTCCGCAGCGCAGCCCGGGCCATGCTGCTCGAGGGTCGCGATCCGGCCTCGGTGCTCGACGGGCTCGACCTGTTCGCCGGCTCGGTCGAGGGAGCGTTCTGCGCCACCGTGGTCTGCGCCCTGATCGACCGCGACACCCGCACCATCACCTACAGCCGGGCCGGGCACCCGCCGCCGCTGGTCACTGGCCCCGGCGGGCGCCAGTGGCTCGACGGCGCCGTGTCGCTCCCGCTGGCCGTGCGGCCGGGCGCCGCACGCACCAACGCCACGGCCAGGATGCAGCGCGAGGACGTGGTGGTGCTCTACTCCGACGGGCTCGTCGAGCGGCGCGGCGAGCCGCTCGACCTCGGCCTGGAGCGGTTGGCCGTCGCGGTGGAAGCGGCGATCGAGCAGCCGGTGAGCGACCTGGCCGACCGGGTGCTGCTCGACATGCTCGCCGACGGCTCCCGTGACGACGTCGTGCTGGTGGTCAAGCGGCTGCACACCTGAGCCCCCGCACCGCCGGGGCGGGACGACCGGGGTGCCGGCGCTAGGTTCCCCCCGATGATCCGCACCGCTCGCCGTGACCACGTCCTGGTCGTCACCATCGACCGCCCCGAGCGGCGCAACGCCCTCGACCACGACGCCCTCGCCGGCCTCGAGGCCGCCCTCGCCGAGGCCCACGCCGGGAGCACCCGCGTGCTGGTGCTCACCGGCGCCGAGGGCCACTTCTGCTCCGGCGCGGACCTCACCACCGTGGAGGACGACGAGTTCGTCGCCGCCCTGGGTCGCGTCCTGCGAGGCCTGCGGGAGGCTCCGTTCCCGACCATGGCGGTGGTGGAGGGCTTCGCCCTCGGTGCCGGTACCCAGCTGGCCCTCGCCTGCGACCTGCGCACCGCCACCGCCGAGGCCGGCTTCGGGGTGCCGGCGGCCAAGCTCGGCCTGCTCGTCGACCAGTGGACCGTTCGCCGCCTCGTCGCCCTCGTGGGCCAGTCGACGGCGCGGCACCTGCTGCTCAGCACCGACGTGGTGAGCGGGGAGCGGGCCCACCAGGTGGGGTTCGTCCACCGCCTGGGCGACGCGGCGGAGGGGCTGGCGTGGGCCGATCGCATCGCCCAGCTGGCGCCGCTCACCCTGCGGGGACTGAAGGTGGGCCTCAACGAGGCCGACCCGGACGAGCCGACCTCACCGGCCTACGCCGCCGCCTTCGCCGAGGCGTGGGGCAGTGCCGACCTGGCCGAGGGCCTGGCCGCCTTCACCGAGAAGCGCGCCCCTCGGTTCGAAGGTCGCTGACCCACCCGTCCGCAGCCCCACGACCGCGAAACGGAGCGCTTTTCACGCGCTCTGGCGCGCGAAAAGCGCACCGTTTCGCGGAAGAGGGGGTGTCGGATCGGGGGACGGGCTCAGCGGCGCGAGCCGCGGACGGTACCGGTGAGCTTGCCGTCGCCGGTGTAGGCGAGGCAGCCGATCTGCCCGCCGCCCTGGGCCCGCTGCGACGGGGCGGGCAGCACCCAGCCGACCTCCAGCTCGGAGTCCTGGTAAGGGGTGCCGATGTAGGTGGCGAACGCGGCCGGGCAGCGGGTGCTGGCGAGCGTCAGGTAGGCGGCGTCGTCGTCGGTGTCGCCGGCCACCTCCGCCGTGACCACCGAGATCACCTCGTACTGGTGAGGCAGGTCGCACGGCAGGCGCAGGATGAGCTCGTTCTCGCCGCGAGGGGTGGCGTCGTCCTCGGGGTTCGTGCGGGTGGTGGCCGGTCCGTCCTGGCCGGTGGCCCGCAGGTCGATGCAGTCGCCCTCGACCGGCGCGTAGACGTACAGCTCCTTGCCGGCGGAGGCCGGCGGCTCGGCGGTGGTCGTGGTGGTGGGGCCGTCCTCGCCCACCGGGACCGTGGTGGTCGTGCTGAGCGTCACCGGCGTGCCCCCTGAGGTGGTGGAGCACGCCGCGAGTCCGGAGGCGGCGAGGGCGAGGAGCAGGGTCGCGGCGAGGCGGGGGCGGAGGTTCACGGGCGTCAGTAGGCGGCCGGCAGGAGTCGGGCGATGTTCTCGTAGGCCACGAACAGCACGACCAGGAACACGGGGGTCCCCACGGCGTACACGATGGCCTTGTGGATGAGGGCCCGCCGGCGGGCGTCGTCGCGGCCGGTGTCGGTCGCCGCCCAGCGCCGGGCGAGGTACCAGGTGGCGAACCAGATGAGCAGCGCCAGGGCGCTCCACGCCACCGCGGGCACCCGGGCGCTGTCGTCACCGGTGGCGAGGTCGTCGACGGAGGCGTCGATGGTGACCGCGCCCTCCTCGGGCTCGGGCAGCGGCGTGGGCGGGGCGGGGTTCGACACCAGGGTCCCGGTGACCACGATCCGCTCCCTGGCGCTGTACTTCGGGTGGCAGGCGACGAGGGTGACCGTGTTGGTGGTGCCCTGGTCGAGGACCTCGATCTGGGTCGGCTTCACGATGAAGTGGCCCGAGGGTGCCTCGCCCGGTGCGGTCTCGTGGGCGTCGACCCGGTAGGTGAAGGTGCCCTGCACCGTGTCGAAGGTGATCTCGTCGCCGGGCCGGAGCTCGTCGAGCCGGGCGAAGGGCGCCGCGTACGTGGTGCGGTGCCCGGCCAGGGCGACGTTGCCCGGCTGCCCCGGCAGGGGCGTCTGCGGGAAGTGGCCCGGGCCCTCCTTGAGGTCGGCGATGCTCACGCCCTGGATCACGATGTAGTCGACGCCGATGGCGGGGATCCGGATGCGGGCGACCGGGTCGCCGTCCTCGGGCACGGGCACGTCGAGCGGCGCGGTGGTCGGCGGGAGGGTGTCCGTGGTGGGTGCGGCGGTCGTCGCGGTCGTCGCGGTCGTGGTGGTCGTGGTGGCGAGCTGGGCCTCGAACGAGCTCTCGAGGCGGTCCTGGGCCCGCTGGGTGGCGAACCCGGTGCCCCACAGCTGGTAGGCGACGAAGAGCAGCACGAGGACACCCGCGCGCATCATGAACCGACCGATCGCGCCCACGACGCGCCACCACTGCACGGGCGGGCACCCTAGCGACCGGTGTGCGCTCCCGGTGAGCGGGGACCCGCGCTTGGTCGGGGCGAGGACCCGACGGGTACCCTCTGGCGACCCCATGGAGACCGAACACCCCGACCGCCCGACCGGGGCGGCGCCCGTGGTCCACCTCCGGGGCGCGGTGGCGCTGCTGGGCCGGTTCCCCGCCCTGGCCGGCGTCGACCTCGACGTCGACCGCCGCCGCATCGTGCTGCTGCGCGGCCCGAACGGCGCGGGCAAGACCACGCTGCTGCGCACCCTCGCCGGCCTGGTGCCGGTGGTCGAGGGCACGGCCACGGTGCTCGGGGTCGACCTGGTCCGCGACCGGCGGGCGGTGCGCCACCGCGTCGGCCTGCTCGCCCACGCCACAGGCCTCTACGACGAGCTGACCGTGGCCGACAACGTGCGGTTCTGGTCCCGGGCGGCGCGGGCCGAGCCGGCCGACGCGGATGCCGCCATGGCCCGATTGGGCCTCGACGGCCGCCTCCGCCACGTCGCCGTGGGCCGCCTCTCCACCGGCCAGCGCCGGCGCACGTCGCTGGCCTGCCTGGTCGCCCGCCGACCCGAGCTGTGGCTGCTCGACGAGCCCCACGCCGGCCTCGACCAGGAGGGTCGCGACCTCGTCGACTCGCTGGTGCGGGAGGCGAGCGCGGCGGGCGCCACCGTGGTGCTCAGCTCCCACGAGCTCGACCGCTCCCTCGAGCTGGCCGACCAGGTCGTCACCATCGCCGGAGGGGTGGCCCACACCGACCCGCTCCCGCGGTCATCCGCCACACCGGCGGGGCCCGCCGCGCCCAAGGTGGCCGACGAGGGGGTCGACGTCCCGTGATCCGCGACGCCCTGCTCGTGGCCGGCAAGGACCTGCGCCTCGAGGTGCGCTCGCGCGTGGCGCTCAACCAGGTGGTGCCCTTCGCCCTCCTGGTGCTCGTGCTGTTCGCCTTCGCCCTCGACCCCGACCGGGGCCTGCTGGAGAAGGCCACCCCCGGCCTGTACTGGGTGGCTGTGCTGTTCAGCGGGATGCTGGCCCTGCAGCGCTCCTTCGCGGTGGAGGCGGCCGACGGCAACCGCGACGCGCTGCGCCTCTCGGGCCTCGACCCCGCGGGGATCTTCCTCGGGAAGTTCCTCGCCGTCGCCGTGCAGCTCCTGGTGCTGGAGGTGCTCCTCCTCGTCGGCGTCGCGGTCCTCTACACCACGCACCTGTCGGGCTGGTCCCTGCTGGTCACGACGGTGCTGGTCGCGACCGCGGGGATCGCGGCGACCGGTACCCTCTACGGCGTCGTGGCGGCCGGGCTCCGAGTTCGTGAAACCCTGCTGCCGCTCCTACTCTTGCCGGTGCTCGCCCCGGTCCTCATCGGGTCCACCCGTGCCTTCGAGGCAGCCCTCGCCGGCACCCCGTCCGAGGGCTGGCCGTGGGTCGGGCTGATGGGCGTGTTCGCCGTGCTGTACGTCGTGGCCGGGGTGCTCGGGTTCGGGCCCCTCATGGAGGAAGAGTGACCACCCAGATCGCCAGGGGCAACAGGGGGCGTCCCACGGGGAGCGACGCCGACGCTCCGACCTCCACGGGATCCACCACCACGCGGGTGCTCGGAGTCCTCACCCTCCTCGGGTTCGCCGGCCTGCTCCTGCTCGCCCTCGTGCTCACCCCCGCCGACGCCAACCAGGGCAACGCGGTGCGGATCATGTACGTGCACGTGCCGTCGGCCACCATCGCCTACATCGGTTGCTTCCTCACCACCCTCGGGTCGGCGCTCTACCTCTGGAAGCGCTCCCAGTGGTGGGAGCTGGTGGGCTACGCCGGCGCCGAGATCGCCGCCCTCTTCACCGCCGTCACCCTGGTCACCGGCATGCTCTGGGGCCGCCCGACCTGGGGCGTCTACTGGGTGTGGGATGCCCGCCTCACCTCCACCGCGATGCTGCTGCTCCTGCTGCTCGGCTACCTCGCCGTGCGGCGCCTCCCCGCCGACTACCCGGTGCGGGCCAAGCGGGCCTCGATCCTCGGGCTGCTCCTCGTGCCCAACGTGATCATCGTGCGCCAGTCCGTCGACTGGTGGCGCACCCTGCACCAGAAGGCCACCATCGGCTTCGACACCAAGCTCGACGGCCTCATGCTCTTCACCCTGTTCACCGGGTTCGTGGTGATCGGCCTGTTCTTCGTCTGGCTGCTCATCCACCGCTTCCGGGTGGCGTGGCTCGAGGAGCAGGTGGCCGACCAGGGCCTCGACGCCGCCATCGCCGAGCGGCGGGCCGAGGGCACGGGAGCGGGCAGCGGCCCGGTCGTGCCCTCCAACCTCGCTGCCGGGGAGGCCGCACCGTGAGCGGCACCTGGCCCTACGTCATCGCCGCCTGGGTGATCGTGCTCGGCGCGTTCCTCGCCTACGCGGTCGTCACCGTCCTGCGGGGCCGGGCGCTGTCGAAGCAGGTCCCGCCGGAGCGCCGCCGATGGAGCTGACCCCGCGCACCGGGCCCGATGCCGGCACCGGCGCCGACGGGGCGGGCACGCCGCCGGCCTCCCGCCGCAGCACCCGGAGCCGCCTGCCGGCCATCGTCCTGATCGTCGTGGTGGTCCTGGGCCTTGGCTTCGTCCTGGTCAAGGCGCTCGGCAGCGCCACCACCTTCTACCGCAACGTCGACGAAGCGGTCGCCGAGCGCGAGTCGCTCGGCACCAAGCGGTTCCGCCTCCAGGGCACCGTCGTCGACGGCACCATCGAGCGCACCGGTGAGGGCGTCGACTTCGTCATCACGTTCAACGGGGTCGAGCTCCCCGTGCAGCACACGGGCGACCCGCCGGAGATGTTCAAGCCCGACGAGGCCGTGCTCCTCGAGGGGCACTTCGTCGAGGGCAGCGACGTCTACCGCTCCGACCTCATGATCGTGAAGCACTCCGAGGTCTACGAGGCGGAGAACGAGGATCGCCTCAAGGAGGCGGAGGAAGGTGGGCACGTGCAGTCCTCCACCTCCGCGGGCGAGGCCACCGAGCCGTGAACGTCGCCCTCGGCCGCGCCGGCGTCACGCTCGGCCTGGTCGCCGCCCTCCTGGGTGCCGTCACCATCGCCTACGGGTTGGTGAAGCGGAAGCCCGAGCTGGTCCGCCTCTCCCGCTGGTACGCCGCTCTGGTGCTGCTGGGCGGGGTGGTGGCGGTCGTCGCCATGGAGCGGGCGCTCATCACGCGCGACTTCACCGTGAAGTACGTGTACGACAACGGCTCGTCGACCACGCCGGCCCTGTACAACGTCGCCACCCTCTGGGGTGCGCTCGAGGGCTCGATCATCCTGTGGTCCACCATCCTGGGCGGCTACCTGGTGGCGGTGGTGGTGAAGTTCCGCCGACGGCTCGAGGACCCGCTCGTCGGGTGGGCCCTGCTCACCATGCTGGTGGTCGCCGCCTTCTTCTTCTTCCTCATGGCCGGCCCGGCCAACCCGTTCGAGAGCGTGACGCCACCGCCGGGCTACGACGGTCCGGGGCCGAACCCGCTGCTCCAGAACCACCCGCTGATGGCGTTCCACCCGCCGATGCTCTACCTCGGCTACGTCGGCTTCACCGTGCCGTTCGCCTTCGCCATCGCCGCCCTCGTCACCGGGCGGGTGGGGGAGGGCTGGCTGCTCGCCACCCGCCGCTGGACCCTCATCGCCTGGGGCTTCCTCACGGTCGGCATCATCCTCGGCGCCTGGTGGAGCTACGAGGTCCTGGGCTGGGGTGGCTACTGGGCGTGGGACCCGGTGGAGAACGCATCGTTCATGCCGTGGCTCACCGGCACCGCCTACCTCCACTCGGTGATGGTGCAGGAGCGGCGCGGGATGCTCCGGGTCTGGAACATCTCGCTGCTGTGCGCCACCTTCGCCCTCACCATCCTCGGCACGTTCATCACCCGCTCCGGCGTGCTCGAGTCGGTGCACGCCTTCACCGAGTCGAGCATCGGGGCCAGCCTGCTGCTCTTCTTCACCGCGATCGTGGTGGTCACCGTCGGCCTCATCGGCTGGCGCGGCGACCGCCTGCGGGCCCCCGGCCGCATCGACTCGCCGATCTCCCGCGAGGGTGCGTTCCTCGCCAACAACGTGATCTTCGCCGCCTTCGCCTTCGTGGTGCTGGTGGGCACGATCTTCCCGCTCGTCGTGGAGGCCCTCAACAGCGACCGGGTCTCGGTGGGCACCCCGTACTTCAACCGGATGACCATCCCGCTCAGCCTCACGCTGCTGTTCCTGATGGCCATCGCCCCCGTGCTGCCGTGGCGCAAGGCCAGCGGCGAGCTGCTGCGCCACCGGCTCATCTGGCCGGCGTGGATCGGCGCCGCCGCCATGGTGCTCGGCGTCGCCCTCGGCGCCCGGGGGCTGGCCCCGGTGGTGGCCTTCGGGCTGGGCGGCTTCGCCGCCGGTTCGGCTGGCAGGCAGATCGTGCTGGCCACCCGTCGCCAGGGGTGGCGGGGCCTCGTCGGCCGGGCCAACGGCGGCATGGTGGTGCACCTCGGCGTGGTCGTCATCGCGGTGGCGGTGGCCGCCAGCGGCAGCTTCGTGCGCCAGGCCGAGTTCACCCTCGAGCCGGGCCAGAGCGCCGAGTTCGCCGGCCACACCCTGCTGTACGAGGGCCAGGAGATCCGCGACCAGGGCAACAAGATCGTGAACCAGGCCCTGATCCGCATCGACGGCACCGGCCCGTGGGGTCCGTCGCTGAACCAGTTCCTCAACGGGTCGCAGACCATCGGCACCCCGTCGGTCCGCTCCACGCTCGTCGACGACGTGGCCCTGTCGCTCATCAAGGTGCCCGACGGCGACGTCACCTCGATCACCCTGCGGGTCACCATCCAACCGCTGGTGATCTGGCTCTGGATCGGTGGCGGGATCATGGCGCTGGGCACCCTGCTCGCCGTGTTCCCCGGTCGCCGGCGCAACCCCATCGACCCGGTGTCGGCCCCCCTGCCGGGCGCCCGCGCCGGCACCCCGCCGCCCCGCGGCGGCGAGCCGGAGACCGAGGCGCGCGACCACGAAGAGGTGCCGGCATGAGCGTCGGCGCCGACGCCCTGCCGTCGCCGGCCCGCAAGGGCAACGCCGCCCGCAACGCCGCCATCGTGGTGGGGGTCGTGCTGGTGGCGCTGATCGCCGTGCTCGCCACGCGGGGCTCCTTCGAGTCGCCGTCCTCGAAGAAGATCGGCCAGGTGGCTCCAGAGCTCACGGGGGAGAGCCTCGACGGGCAGCCCTTCAGCCTCGCCCAGCACCGGGGCCAGTGGGTGATGGTGAACTTCTTCGCCACGTGGTGCGCACCGTGCCGGGTGGAGCACCCCCAGCTGGTGGAGTACGCCCGCCAGCACCCCGACGACGTGCAGATCGTGAGCATCGCCTTCGACGACCAGGCCGACAACATCCGGGAGTTCTTCGCCCGGGAGGGCGGCGACTGGCCCGTGCTGGCCGAGGGCACCGGCCGCACCGCGCTCGACTACGGCATCACCGGCGTGCCCGAGACCTACGTGGTCGCCCCCAGCGGCCTGATCGTCGCCCGCGTCGCGGACGGGTTCACCGTGGCCAAGGCCGACGCCATCATCGAGTCGCTCGGCGGCTACGACCTGGGCACGGGGGCAGGGGCCTGACGTGGGCGAGCAGGCGACGGCATCCTCACCCCTCGCCCCCGGCTCCCCGGTGCGGCGCTGGCTGCCCTGGGTGCTCCTCGCCGTGGTGGTGGTGACCTGCCTGTCCATCGCCACCTTCGGCAGCCGCTCCGCGCCCACCGCCCAGGACCGGGTGTCCGACATCGCCCGCACCATCAAGTGCCCGACCTGCTCCGGTGAATCGGTGGCCGAGTCCAACGCCCCGGCCTCGCAGGAGATGCGAGCCGAGATCGCCCGTCGGGTGCAGGCAGGGGAGACCGACGGCGACATCCGGGCGTACTTCGCCGGCAGCTACGGCCAGGAGATCCTGCTCACCCCGTCGGCCAGTGGTGTCAACCTCCTGGTCTGGGTCATCCCGGTGGTGGCACTGGCCATGGCGGTCGGCTTCCTCGTGATCGTCTTCCGGCGTTGGAGCACCGAGCCCACGACGCACGCCTCCGACGCCGACCGGGCCCTGGTGGCCGAGGCCCTGGCCCGCGAGCACGAGCAGGCCACGGCCGACGACGACCCGTTCGGCGAGGGCACGTCGCGATGAGCGACGGCCACGCCGCCCCCCGGGGTGGCACCGCGGCCCGCCGCGCGGCGAAGGGCGTCGACCCGGCGCCCGGCACCCGACCGGGAGGCACGCCCTCCAGGCCGACGGGCGCCAGCTCGCCGTCCGGTCGCCCCCCGAAGGGTGGGGCCCGCCGCGGCGCCACGCGGCGCCAGCTCGACCCCGACACCCTCGCCGCCCTCGAGGAGGAGCGCGACTTCCTGCTGCGCTCGCTCGAGGACCTCGAGCGCGAGCACGACGCCGGCGACGTCGACGACACCGACTACGCCGAGCTGAAGGACGACTACACGGCCCGGGCTGCCGCGGTGCTGCGGGCCATCGACGACCGCCGGGAGCTCGCCGCCGCCACCGCCCCCGGCCGGTCGTGGGGCCGCACCGCGGGCATCCTCGCCGTGGTCGGCGTGCTCGCCCTCGGCGTGGGCTGGTTCGTGTTCCGCGACGCCGGGACCCGGGCGCCGGGCCAGGGCCTCAGCGGTGACATCCGTCAGGACAGCGCCAACCTGAACTTCCAGGGTCAGCAGCACCTCGCGCTGGCCCAGCAGGCGCTGCGCGACGGCGACTCCGACGCCGCCGTCGCCAGCTTCCAGGACGCCATCACGAGCTACGACGCCGTGCTCGAGATCGCCCCCGACAACGCGGAGGCGATGACCTGGCGGGGTTGGACGCTGCACAACATCGCCTTGGCCACGCCGACGCCCGCCCAGGCCGCAGAGCTCGACGCCCAGGCCATGGAGTGGCTCGACCGGGCGGTCACCGCCGACGACGGCTTCGCCCTGGCCCACCTGTTCCGGGCCATCCTGCTCAGCCAGCTCGGAGAGTTCGAGCAGGCCCAGGCCGACCTCGATGCCATGGACGCGTCGCAGATCCCGGTCGCCATGGCCAGCGAGGTCGAGAACCTGCGGGCGGAGGTGGCGGCGGGGCTGGCCGGTTCGACCGACCCCACGATCGTCCCCTGAGCGGCGGGGGCTCAGGCCCCGGGTGGCGTGTAGCGGCCCTTGCTGGGCACGCCGTCGCGGAGGTGGATGGTCCAGACCGAGCCCTTCTGGTGGAGCAGGGGCCCGTCGGCGCGCATGCCCAGGGCGACGAGGCGCTCCAGCAGCTCGGGGATGAGGTCGCCGTGGCTGCAGGCCACGCCGTCGTGCTCGTCGAGGGAGAGCAGGAGCTCGAGCGCCGGCCCGACCTCGGCCCCCTCGGCCAGCCGGTCGTCGGGCTCCACCTCGACGCCGGCCTTCTCGGCGATGGGGGTGACGGTCTGCACGCAGCGGACGTACGGGCTCGACACGACCCGCCGCACCTTCCGGCTGGCCAGCTGCTCGGTGATGGCCGCCGTCTGGGCTTCGCCCCGGCGCGACAGCGGGCGCACCGCGTCGTCGCCGTCCCACTGCGAGCGCTTGCCGGCATGGGCGTGGCGCACCAGGAAGATCGTCACGCCCGGACGGTAGCCAACCGCGGCCCCGCCAGGCCCGCCCGACGTGACGGTCGGCCGGTGGAATCCGTCACGAGCGGTTCCTGACGCCCGGTCGGGAGCGTGTCCCCGCTCGGCCACGGAACGTGAGACCCGCCGCCGTCGAACTCACTCAAGGTCACCGCGGGTAGGGTCGAAGAAGCGGTGCCGGCGCGACGGCGGGTCGGCCCCTCACGGATCCCACAGAGGAGCTCCAGATGCCAGACGACCGCCGTCCTCCGTCCCGTTCCGGGCGACGAACCACCATCGCGGTGGCTGCCGCCGCGGGCGCGCTGTTGCTGGGTGGCGTGGCGGTCGCCGCCGCTGCCGACGACGACCCCGTCGTCACCGACACCACGCTCGACGAGACCACGGACCAGTCAGCCGTCGTCGACACGTCCGACACGACCGACTCCAGCGACAACGAGCTCGACGAGGGCCCGGAGACGACCGGCCAGACCGTCGACGGCGACGAGCCCGGTGACGGCGACGGCGCGCTCGACGAGGCCGCGGCCCCCGACGAGGGCGAGGGCGAGCGCGAGCACCCGGACAACCACGGCAAGGTCGTGAGCGAGGCGGCCCGCCACCACAGCCACGACGAGGAGTACGGCAACCACGGCCGGTACGTCAGCAGCGTCGCCCGCGGCGACGACGGCGGCAGGGGCCCGGCGGCCGAGGGCAACGGCAACGGCAACGGCGGCGGGAACGGCAAGGCGAACGGCAAGGGGCGCGGCGGACGCTGACGCTCCCCGAAGGACGCGACCCCGCGCTCGGGTGGGTCGGAGGTCGTGGGGCCGGCTGAGGCGGCTGCACCCGCCTCAGCCGGCCAACGAGCGCAGCCTCCCGACCACGTCGGGGAGGGCGGCGAGCACCGCGTCCACGTCGTCGGGGGTGGTGTTCCACCCCACCGAGAGGCGGAGCGACCGGTGGGCGTCGACCCCCATGGCCTCCAGCACGGGTGACGGTTCCAGGCCCTCCGAGGCGCAGGCGCTGCCGGAGTGGGCGGCGACTCCTCGCTGGTCGAGGCCGAGCAGCACGCCCTGGGGCTCGACGCCGTCGACCGCCACGCAGACCAGGTGCGGGAGGCGGCCGTCGGGCGACGGGTCGCCGAGCAGGTGCACGCCGTCGATCGTCGCCAGCCCGTCGACCAGGCGACCGGTGAGGGCCCGGGACCGGGGCTCCTCCTCGGCGAGCGCACCGCCGGCGAGCGACTCTGCGGCGGCACCGAGCCCGACCAGCGCGGGCACGTCCTCCAGGCCGGCCCGCCGGGCCCGTTCCTGGTCGCCGCCGAGCAGCAGCGGCGCCACCCGCAGGCCTCGGCGCACGTAGAGCACCCCGGTGCCCGCCGGACCGCCCAGCTTGTGGCCGCTGACGGAGACGAGGTCGGCGCCGAGGGCCCCCAGGTGGACAGGGACACGGCCCGCGGCCTGGGCGGCGTCGACGTGGACCAGCACGCCACGTTCCCGGCAGGCGGCCACGGCTTCGGCGACCGGCTGGACGGTGCCGACCTCGTGGTTGCCCCACTGGAGGTGCACGAGAGCGGTGTCGGGTCGGACCGCGGCGAGCAGCTCGTCGAGGTCGACGCGGCCCGCCCGGTCGACGCCGACCACGGTGACCTCGCCACCGAACGCCTCGGCGAAGGTGGCCGACGACTGGCGCACGGCCGAGTGCTCGACCGCGGACAGCACGACGTGGGGCCGGGCGCCGGCGTCGACCGCGCGCCGCACGGCCCCCCAGGTCGCCGCGGCGATGGCCTCCGTGGCCCCGCTGGTGAACACGACCTCGCGGCTGCGGGCGCCGAGGAGGGCGGCCACCTGCTCTCGGGCCTGCTCGAGGGCGACCCGGGCGTGCATGCCCTCGACGTGGATGCGGCCGGGGTCACCGACCTCGCCGCGCCCGGCGAGCGCCAACCAGGTGGAGAGCGCCTCGACCGCCTCGGGCCGGGGTGGGGAGGTGGACGCGTGGTCGAGGTAGTGGCGGGGCACGGCAGGAGCCTACGGAGCGGGTGGCGGGCCCTCGGCGGACGACGTGGCGGCGACCTCCCCGAGGAGCACCTCGACGACGAGGTCGGGGTGCTCGTGCACCACCATGTGGCCGGCGTCGACCTCGACCAGCCGATCGCACCGGGCCGCCATCTCCCGCTGGAGCCGGGCGGGGAGGCTGGCGTCCCGCTCGGCGAGCACGTAGGTCGACGGCAGGTCGCGCCAACCGGCGGCCTCGACCGCGGTGCCACGGGCGCCGGCCGCGAACGGGCGGCGAGGGTGGCGGGCCATCCGGGCCAGGGCGTCGGCAGGGTAGTCCCACGAGGGCGACGCCCAGTCGAGCAGCAGGGTCGAGCCGTCTGGGCGCACCTCCACCTCGCTCGTCGAGCGCGCGGGGCCGTCACCCACCAGGTCCGCCATCGACTGTCCGACGTCGGGGACGAGCGCGGCGAGGTAGACGAGGCGGGAGGCGTCGGGCAGGTCGGTGCCGACGCCCGTCACGACGATGCCGCCGTACGAGTGGCCGCACAGCACCACGGGTCCGCCGGCGCCCGCCACCAGGGCTCGGACGTGCTCGACGTCGTCGGTGGTGGTGGCCTCGGGCGCGCGGGCCGTGGGGAGGTCGGCGACCAGCGCGGGCACGGCGGCCTCGGCGAGAGCCCCCACCACGTCGTCCCAGTCGCCGGGGTGGCCCCAGGCCCCGTGCACGAGCACGGCGGTGGCCGGCGCCATCGGTGTCAGGCCTCGAGCGCGGTGACGCAGATGTCGTCGCCCATGGGCTTCGACGACTCGACCGCGAGGGTGGCGTCGGCCCCGTAGAGCTCGGCGACCATGCCCTTCATCATCCCCCGGTCGACCGCGCAGATGACCGGGTTGGCCAGGACCGCGTCGCCGAAGGGGCAATGCTCGGACACGATGCGCAGCTCGTTGTTCTTCTTCTCGGCGTGGGCGGCGAAGCCGTGGGCGGTGAGGGCGTCGGCCACGGTGTGCAGCGCCGAGCGGAACGAGCGCTGGTGCTCGGACGAGTCGCCGAGCGTCTGGGCCATGAGGCGGCCGTACTCGACCCCGACCTCCTCGGCCATGGCCTCGGCCTGCTCCCGCGGGAGCATGTCGAGGGCCCGCCCGAGGAGGGTGACGAGCACGTCGTCGTGGCGCACCGGCAGGTCGAGCTGCTCGCCCTTGGCGGTGGTGGTGTAGCGCTTGGAGGGGCGCCCGGCACCGCTGCCGGCCCGGGCGACGCCGACCTCGAGGTAACCGCCGGCGCTCAGCTTGTCGAGGTGGTGGCGGGCGACGTTGGGGTGGAGGTCGAAGCGGCGGGCGACCTCGGTGGCGGTGACGCCGTCCTCGGCCTGCCGGGCGAAGAGGTAGATCTCCCGCCGGGTGGGGTCGCCGAAGGCGGAGGTGATGGCCGTGACGACCGACGAGAACTCGGTCGGGCTGAGGGTGCCCTTCTCCACGCCGGTATTCTACCTACCGCCGTAGGAGAAATACCCGGGCCGCTCCGCGTCAGGGCTCTCCTTCCGTGTCCGCACCCCTCGCCCCCTCGAAAGGCCCGTCACCATGGCCGTCACCGAAGCCGACGTCGTCGAGGCGCTCCGCCCCGTCGAAGACCCCGAGCTGCACCGCAGCATCGTCGACCTCGGGATGGTGAAGGGCGTGGCCATCGACGGTGGTGTCGCCGCCGTCCGCATCGCCCTCACCGTCGCCGGCTGCCCGCTGCGCAACGAGATCCAGAACCGGGTCACCGGAGCGGTCGCCGCGCTCGACGGCATCGACCGCGTCGACCTCGACTTCACGGTGATGACCGACGAGGAGCGCGCCGCCCTGCGCGAGCGCCTCCACGGCGATCCGGCCAGCACCGCCGGCACCCACCAGGGCCACGGCCATGCCGAGGGCCGCGCAGTCCCGTTCGCCGACCCCTCCAACACCACCCGAGTGCTGCTGATCGCCTCGGGCAAGGGCGGCGTGGGCAAGTCCTCGCTCACCGCGAACCTCTCCATCGCCCTTGCCCAGCGGGGCCACAAGGTGGCGGTGGTCGACGCCGACGTGTGGGGCTTCTCGATCCCGCGCATGCTCGGCGTCGAGCACGCCCCCGTGGTGATCGACCAGATGCTGGTGCCGCCGGAGTCCTACGGCGTGCGCTGCATCTCCATGGGCTTCTTCGTGGAGGAGGACCAGCCGGTCATCTGGCGGGGGCCCATGCTGCACAAGGCGCTCGAGCAGTTCCTCACCGACGTCTTCTGGGACGATCCCGACTTCCTCCTCGTCGACCTGCCGCCCGGCACCGGCGACATCGCCCTCTCGCTCGCCCAGTTCCTGCCCCGTGCGGAGCTGTACGTGGTCACCACCCCGCAGCCGGCCGCCCAGCGGGTCGCCCAGCGGGTGGCGTTCATGGGCGAGAAGGTGAACCTCGAGGTGAAGGGCGTCATCGAGAACATGTCGTGGTTCACCGGCGATGACGGGAAGCGCTACGAGCTCTTCGGCGCCGGCGGTGGGGCCGAGCTCGCCGAGCGCCTCGAGGTTCCACTCGTGGGCCAGGTGCCGCTGGTGATCCCCATGCGCGAGGGCTCCGACGCCGGGCGGCCGATCATGGCGATCGACCCCGCCAGCGAGGCCTCCACCGCCATCGCCGCCATCGCCGAGACCATCGACGTCGAGCTGGCGCCGACCCGGCGCTACAACCCGGGCCTCAAGCTCCTCGGCTAGGACGACCGCACGCGACGAGGGGGAGGGACGGATCCCTCCCCCTCACCGATCGCTCTCAGCTCAGGGCTGGTGCCGTCGCAGGCTCAGGCCTCGCGGTTGAGGCAGCCCAGCAGCGAGTTGAGGGCACCCATCCGGGACTGGACGTTCGCGCTGGTCGTGAGGTTGATGACCTCGACCGCCGCGCCGAACGCGTCACCGACCGTGCTCGAGCCGGTCAGGCCTTCGGTGGCCAGCGCGGAGCACCCCATCATGGCGAGCGTCTGGCCGTCGTAGCCGGGGATCAGCATCCTGTTGTAGTGGAGCGCCAGGGTCTGGCTCGCCAGCGTGTTCAGGGAGTTGGCGTTGTTCCCAGAGGCCACCGTGCAGTCCTTGCTGGCGGTCTGGGCGCCGACCGTGAAGATGAACGGCGTGCCCTTGCCGCAGGCGTTCGGGCTCGGCAGCACCTTTGTGGCTTCGTCCTTGGTGTCGATGTTCGAGCCCCTGCCGAGGATTGCGGCGTTGACGGCGTAGCCGCCGTTCTCGACGATGCGCTTCTCACCGTTCTTGTTGCTCCAGAAGCCCATCGTCTTGCCCGGCTGGAACACGGAGAACGGCTCACAGATGCCCTTGGACCCCTCGAAGTCCTTGCTCCCCGAGTAGATGGCGAGGTAGCTGTAGGCACCCGGCTGGGTCATGGTCCGAGGGGTCGACTCCACCACACCCGAGGCGTACTCCGAGAGCGCCTTGTCCTCGGTGTCCTTCGGCGTGCCGTAGCACTTCCCGTTCTCGAAGAACTTGAAGGTCACCTTGCCGGTGGGCGAGAAGCCGCTGGGCGGCTGGTACGGCGCGAGGAGCTCGGTCACCGTTGCCTGGTCGTGCACCGTCGAGCCGACGGGGACGGCGCCACCCGTGACGTCGTCGTGGTGCTTGTCGTGCACCTCGGTGGTGGTCCTGGTGTCGTTCTTCAGGACCTCGAACGGCTCGCACTCACCGGGGTGGTCCGGCAGCCCGTAGGTCTTCGACTCGAACGTCGCCCGGTACCCGTAGGACCCTGCGTGGAGCGGGCCCACGGGCAGCACGCCGTCGGTGACGACCGGCGAGGTCTCGTCGACGTGGAAGGAGGTCGAGCCGACCGCCTTGCCCTTGCAGGGGTCGGGGTCGTAGCCCTTGGCGTAGAAGGTCACGGTGACCTCGCCGGACCAGGTCGACAGGCCGAGCACCTCGAGCGACACCTGGTCGTGCACCTCGGCGCCGAGCGGGGCCGTGCCGAACAGGATGCTCGTCGGGGTGTCGTAGGGGCCGTGCTTCAGGTGGACGTCGGTGCTGAGGACGACGGACGGCTTGGTCCCGCCGCCCGGGCACCCGTGGCTGATCGTCAGGACCCAGGAGCCGCCCCCGTGGTCGCCGCGTCGAACGCCACGGAGGCCGTGAGCGTGGCGGCGGTCGGTGTCACGTAGGGCGTGACGAACTTGATGGCGCCGCTGCCGACGGGGGTGTGGTCGTTGCCGTTGACCGTGAGCACCGGAGTGCCGGCGACGGAGCCGCCATCGGTGGTGAACACCCAGAGCAGGTAGGGCTCCCCCTCCTCGATGCCGTGGGTGGCGTCGGCCCGGCAGTCGATGTTGCTGACCGTGCCGCCCGAGGCACCCTGGCCGGACCAGCTCAGGGTGTTGGGCCTCGTCGTGGTGACCTTGCTCGGGGAGGTGTAGTCGGCGGCAGCCGCCACCCCGATGGTGGTGAGCAGCACGGCGATGACGGCGAGGAGCGCGGCCGCGGAGCGGCCGGTCCTCGAGCGGTGACGTGGCATGGTGACTCCTCCTGGAGCCCAGAGCGGCCGGACCTCCCGCCTTCTCAGGTCGTCTGGCGCCCCCACTGGGACCGCAGGCGCGGTCGGGTGGCTTCGGCGGCGGTTTCGCCACTCGCTCGACGCCGGCCAGGCGACCAGATACAGCCGGCGCGTCGACGCGTCGCCCTCTTCGGTCTCGTCGCAGCCCCTCCCGCTCGCCCACCCGAGCCGCCGACCCGCGACGTGACGGCGGTCACCCTAGCGACGCTCCGGCTCGTGCTCAACGGACACCGCCCGTCGGCACCGCTCGGGCTGCAGCGGGCGGCAACCGGTGCGGGCCCACGTAGCATGACGGCCACGTGGCCTACGGCCGCACCCACCATCCCGTTCAGGAGGCCCGAGTGGACGTTCGCATCGGTGTGATCCACACCGTCAAGGAGATCGACATCGAGCTGCCGAACGATGCCGACCGCGAGGCGATCCGGGCCAGCATCGAGACGGCGCTCGCCGATGACGACAACACGCTCTGGCTGACCGACCGTCACGGCCGCGACATCGCCATCCCGTCGGCGAAGATCGCCTACGTCGAGCTGGGCAGCCCCGACAGCGAGCGTCGCATCGGGTTCGGCGCCGGCTGACCTCGCGTCGGCCGCTCCTACCGCCCCCCCCTGCCATGCCCCGTGACCTCGAGCTGCTCGAGCGGCGGCTCCTCTTCGTCACGGGCAAGGGCGGGGTGGGCAAGACCAGCATCGCCGCTGCCCTCGGCCTGCTCGCCGCCGGCCGAGGGCAGCGCACGCTGCTCGTCGAGATCGACGCCAAGGGCAGCCTGGCCGACGTCCTCGAGACGGGGCCGACCCGGTTCGAGCCCCGGGAGGTCGCGCCCGGGCTCTTCGCCATGTCCATGGACACCGAGGAGTCGCTGCGCGAGTACCTGAAGCTCCAGCTCCGGGTGCCGTTGCTGGCCCGCATCGGGCCGTTGGCCAAGAGCCTCGACTTCGTGGCCACCGCCGCCCCGGGGGTGAAGGAGATCCTCACCGTCGGCAAGATCGCGTGGGAGGTGCGGGAGCGCCACTACGACCTGGTGGTGGTCGACGCCTCGGCGACGGGCCACGTCGTCGGCCAGCTCGCCGCCCCGGAGGCCATCAACGAGCTGGTGCACGTGGGTCGGGTGCGGGAGCAGACCCGCTGGATGCTCGACCTCCTCTCCGACCCGGTGGTCACCGGCACCGTGGTGGTGGCCACCCCGGAGGAGATGCCGGTGACCGAGACGCTCGAGCTGGTCGACCGGTTGGAGATCGAGACCCGGGTGCCGTTGGCCGCGGTGATGGTGAACAAGGTGCTGCCCGAGCTGTTCGGGCGGGGCGAGCAGGAGGTCTTCGACCGCCTCTGCGAGCCGGAGACCCGGGCCCTGCTGACCTCGGCGGTCGGCGGACCGGTCGACCCGGTGCTCGACGGCGCCGACCTCGCCGTGCGCCTTCGCCGCTCCCGGGCCGAGCACATCACCCGGCTGCGCACCGAGCTGCCCGGCGACCTGCCGCTGTTCTACGTGCCGTACCTCTTCACCCGGGCCCACGGCCTGCGCACGACCCGCACGCTGGCCGACACCATCGGCGCGGAGCTGGGGTACTGATGAGCGGCGCCGGCCTGGAGCAGCTCTGCGCCTCGCGGGAGATCGTGATCACCTGCGGCAGCGGCGGCGTGGGCAAGACAACCACGGCAGCCGCGATCGGGGCGATGGCCGCCGCCCAGCTCGGGGGCAAGGTGCTCGTGCTCACGGTCGACCCGGCCCGGCGCCTGGCCACGGCCCTCGGCCTCGAGCGCTTCGGCAACGTGGAGACCCAGGTGCCGCCGGAGCTGTTCGCCAGCGTCGGGGTGGAGCCCAAGGGCGAGCTGTGGGCCGCCATGCTCGACACCAAGCAGTCGTGGGACGACCTGGTGCGGGCCCACGCTCCCGATGCCGGGACCCGCGACGCCATCCTGGCCAACCCGCTCTACCGGAACATCACGGCCAAGTTCGTGCAGAGCCACGACTACATCGCCATGGAGCGGCTGCACGAGATCCACCGCTCCGGTCGCTACGACCTGATCGTGGTCGACACCCCGCCCACGCGGAACGCCATCGACTTCCTCGAGGCACCCGAGCGGATGGCCGACTTCTTCTCCAGCCGCCTGCTGCGCTGGTTGATCACGCCGTACCGGTCCCGCCTGGTGAACGCCGCCTCCAAGCCGTTCTACACCGTGGCCGACCGCATCCTGGGCTCGCAGTTCCTGGCCGACATCGCCGAGTTCTTCGTGCTCTTCCAGACGATGTACGACGGGTTCGTCGAGCGGGCCGACGCGGTGAGCCGCACCATCGCCGACCGGCGCACCAGCTTCGTGGTGGTCTCCACCCTGGAGGACGCGCCGGTCCGCGAAGCCGAGTTCTTCATGCAGGCGCTGGTCGATCGCGAGCTGCACCTCGGGGCGCTGGTGCTGAACAAGGTGCTCCCGCGGTGGTTCGCCGACGAAGGGGCCGCCGAGGTGGCCGACCGCCTCGTGCGGGAGGCGCCAGAGGTGGCCGCCGAGCTGGCCCGCACCGGTGGCGACGCGTGGACCGCCGACGAGGCGCTCCGTGACCCGGCCCAGGTGGCCCGGGTGCTTCGCGAGATCGGACAGAGCTTCGACGATTACCGGGTGGTGGCCACCCGGGAACGGGAGAAGGCCACGACGCTGGCCCGCCATCCCGAGCTCGTCGTGTCGGCGCCCCACCTCGATCACGACGTGAGCGACCTCGCCGGGTTGGTGGCCCTCGGTCGGGCAGTCTGGTAGGCCGTTCCCAGGAGGAACCATGGCCAGCCTCGCCGAGCTCGCCCGGCACCACACCCGCCTCACCCTTCCCGAGATCGACCACCTGCAGCGGTTGGTCGCCTCCTGGGGCCTGCTCGCCGACCTCTGCTTCGCCGACCTGATGCTCTTCGGCGGGGCCGAGCACGACGAGGAGGGCACCCGGTTCAACGGCAAGCCCGAGGACCGTCCGCTCGTGGTGCTGGGCCAGATCCGACCCACCACCAGCCAGACCCTCTTCCGCAGCGACTGGGTGGGTCGCATCCTGCCCGCGGGGGAGCGGCCCTACGTGGCCCGCTGCCTGGCCTCGGGCGGGATCATGGAGGGCGAGGTCACCGGCGACGTCCGCCACGAGCCGGTGCGGGAGCTCTGCATCCCCGTCACCCACCAGGGCCGCACGATCGGGGTGCTCACCAAGGAGTCGGCACCGCTCGTCGGGCGCCAGCCCGGCGAGCTGGAGCGCACCTACGTGGAGGTGTTCAACCGGTTCGCCCGCATGATCGCCTCGGGCGAGTTCCCGTTCGCGGGCGAGATGGGGCCGAGCGAGGAGGCGCCCCGCGTCGGCGACGGCGTGATCCTGCTCGACGGCTCCATGCGGGTCGCCTACGCGTCGCCGAACGGCGTCTCCGCCCTCCACCGCATCGGCGTGCACGCCAACTCCGAGGGGATGCGCCCGGGGGAGCTCGGCCTGCCCGAGACCGCCATGCGGATCGCCTACAGCCAGCACCGCCCGGCCACCGAAGAGGTGGAGAAGGGCTCGGAGATCACCGTGCTCATGCGGTTCATCCCGCTGCTGGAGCACGGGACGGTCACCGGGGCGCTGGTGCTGCTGCGCGACATCTCGGAGCTGCGCCGCCGCGACCGGCTGCTGCTCTCCAAGGACGCCACCATCCGTGAGATCCACCACCGGGTGAAGAACAACCTCCAGACGATCTCGTCGCTGCTGCGGCTCCAGGGGCGGCGCCTGTCGTCACCGGAGGCGAAGGCGGCGGTGGAGGAGTCGGTGCGACGGATCCGCTCCATCGCCCTGGTCCACGAGACGCTCTCCCACGCGGCCGGCGACGACGTCCCGTTCCTCGAGATCGTCCGGCCCCTGGTGCGGATGGTGGAGGAGGGCCTCATCTCACCCGAGCACCCGATCCGGTTCACCGTCACCGGCGAGGCGGGCACACTCCCGGCCGCGGTGGCGACCTCGATGGCGGTGGTGCTGGCCGAGCTGCTCCAGAACGTGGTCGACCACGCCTACCCGGACGGGCCCGACGACGGGGCCGAGGTGACGGTGTCGCTGGCCAACGACGGCGAGCGCCTCGACGTCATCGTCAGCGACGACGGCGTCGGCCCGCCCGAGGGGTTCACCGTGGAGTCCTCCACCGGGCTGGGCCTGTCGATCGTGCGGACGCTGGTGACCACCGAGCTGGCCGGCACCATCGAGTTCCACCGGGGCGACGGCCCCGATGGCCGGCCCGGCACGGTGGTGCACCTGTCGGTGCCCGTGCACCCGTGAGCGGCTGGCCGGTCCTCCGAGGGCGACGTGGAGGGACCGGGCGACGGCCGCCCCGGACGCGCCACGGCCTCCCCGAGGGGAGGCCGTGGGCGGTACCGCCTCAGCGGCGGCGTGGATCGGTGCGGCGGGTCAGCTGGCCCGGCGGCGGGCCGCCAGCCACTGGCGGCGGAGGCGGCGACGTTCCTCCTCGGAGGTGCCGCCCCAGATGCCCGAGTCCTGGTTGGTGGTCAGGGCGAACTCGAGGCACGGCTCCTTGGCCTCACAGGTGGCGCAGACGGCCTTGGCGTTCTCGATCTGCTCGATCGCAGGGCCGGTGGTGCCCACCGGGAAGAAGAGATCGGGATCGGTGTCTCGGCAGGCAGAGAGCGCACGCCAGTCACCCGGCGCAGCAGACAGGCACAGCGAACGGGACGTGGTGAGGGCCACGGTGCCTCCACGAATCGGGCTCACGAGTCGGGGGGATGCGGGGTTCCAGAATCGTGAAGCTGTTCACATGCCACCGCGCCGTGTGCTCTCGGCCTCGTGTGGCTGGGACGGGGGCAAGGTACCGGCGGGGCAAGGTCAAGGCAAGGGTCTGTTCGTCAAAATTTTGCGCATGTGGCAAGTGACCGGGGTCGCTCGCCACCACTCACCGCGTTCGGTGGCGCGATCCCGGTGATGCGCGCGCAGCGTGGCTGCGACGTGGGCTGACGTGCGTCGGGGACGGGAGGGGCTGCACGACGACGGGACGGGCTGGACGGGGCGTCAGCGGGGGATGACGAGGCGGAGCACCTCGGGTTCGTGGCGCAGCTCGAGGTGCTCCACGTCGCCGAGGTAGTCACCGTCGACCTGGTGGGGGACCGGGCCGTAGCCCTCGACCTCGGCCTCGGTGACGTCGGTGAGGAAGGCCACGTGACGGCTCCGGCGCAGATGCCGGCCCGTGCGGAGGGCCGACGCCGCCACCCCGAGGAGGGGGACGGCGTCGAGGTCGCGGAGGGTGACCAGCGCCAGGCCCCGATCGAGGGTGGCCTCTGGGGCGAGGGTGAAGGGGCGGGTGCCCACGAACGTGTAGGGGTCGGTGTTGAGGCACACCGTGAAGAGGCCGTCGTCGACCGTGGGGGCGTCCGGCACCCGCACCGCGAAGTGGGGGCGGTGGCGGTCGTACTTGCGCAGCCAGGTGTCGAACGCGGCCCACCCGAAGAGCACGTGGCTGGCCCAGCGCTTGAGCGAGCTGCGGCGCTCGACCTCCCGCACCACGGCGGCGTCGAAGCCGATGCCGACGTGGAAGAGGAAGTAGCGGCCGTTGACCGAGCCCAGGCCGACCCGGCGCACCGAGCCCCGGGCGAGCGCGTCGAGCAGCACGCCGGTGGCCTCGATGGGGTCGTCGGGCAGTCCGAGGGTGCGGGCGAAGACGTTGGTGGAGCCGCCCGGCAGCGGCGCCAGGGCGGTGTCGGTGCCGGCGAGGCCGTTGGCCGCCTCGTTGAGGGTGCCGTCCCCGCCGAGCACGACCACGACGTCGACGCCGTCGGCGGCGGCGCCCTGCGCCAGCCGGGTGGCGTGGCCGCGCCGGGTCGTCTCGGCCACCGTGACCTCGTGGTCGGCCGAGAGCGCCTTGGTGATCACCACCCGCCCGCGGGCGGTGACAGAGGAGGCGGAGGAGTTGACGACGAGGAGCAGCCGCACAGTGACGGGCGACGCTACCAGGGGGTCGCATTTGGCCGAATGCCCAGGGAACGCACAGACTGTCCGGCATGAACGTCGTCGTGTGCGTCAAGCAGATCCCGGACCCGGCTGACCCGGGTGCGCTGGATCCCACCACCAAGACCCTGAAGCGGGACGGCAAGCTCATCCTCGACGAGTCGGACTCCTACGGCGTCGAGATGGCCCTGCAGCTCGTCACCGCGGCCGGCGGCGGCGAGGTCACCCTCGTGTCGATGGCCCCGAACGGCGAGGTCTCGGGCCTGCGCACCGCGCTCGCCATGGGCGCCGCCAAGGCCATCCTCGTGAGCGACGACGCCCTCGCCGGCAGCGACGCCCTCGGCACCGCCAAGGTCCTCGCCAAGGCCATCGAGCGGGTGGAGGGGGCGGACCTCATCCTCACCGCCACCGAGTCGAGCGACGGCTACACCGGCACCGTGCCCGAGCAGATCGCCGGCATCCTCGACCTCCCGTCGGTGACCTTCGCCAAGCAGATCGAGGTCGACGGCAGCACCGTCAAGGTGCAGCGCCAGACCGACGCCGGCTTCGACGAGGTCGAGTGCCCGCTCCCCGCCGTGGTCTCCGTGACCGCCGGCGTGGTCGAGCCCCGCTACCCGTCCTTCAAGGGCATCATGGCCGCCAAGTCGAAGCCGGTCGACACGCTGACCGTCGCCGACCTCGGCCTCGACGCCAGCCAGGTCGGCTGGGCCGGTGCCGGCCAGGAGATCGTGTCCATCGAGGAGGCCCCGGCCCGCGAGGCCGGCGAGGTCTTCGAGGACGACGGCACCGCGTTCGAGAAGATCGTGGCCTATCTCGACAACCTCAAGGTCCTCTAGGAGGCACTGGAACCATGGCTCTCAACACCATCTGGGTGCTGGCCGAGGCCTCCGACGGCAAGGTCAGCGGCACCACGCTCGAACTGCTCACCAAGGCCCGCGAGCTCGCCGGCACGGTCGAGGCGGTCTACGCCGGCGGTGACGCCGACGCCATCGCCGGCCAGCTCGGCGAGTACGGCGCCACCAAGGTCTACGCCACCGGCGACCTCGGCAACGCCCTTCCCGGCGTGCCCGTGGCCGGCGCCATCGCCGCGCTGGTCGAGGGCGGCAACGCCCCCGACGCCATCCTGGCCGCCACCAGCTACACCGGCCGCGACGTCGCCGGCCGCCTGTCGGCCAAGCTCGACCGCACCGTGCTGACCAACAACGTCGACCTCGAGGTCGACGGCGACAAGCTGGTCACCACCGAGCCGGTCTTCGGCGGCACCACCAACGTGAAGACCACCTTCACCGCCGCCGGCCCGCACATCGTGCTGGTCCGCCCGAAGTCCTTCGCCGCCGAGCCCTCGGGCGGCGGTGCGGCCGCGGTCGAGACCATCGCCGTGCCCGACGCCGGCCGCAGCGGCGGCGCGGTCGTCACCAACCGTCACGTGGAGGAGCGCGAGGGCCCGTCCCTCGACGACGCCGCCATCGTGGTCGCCGGCGGCCGTGGCCTCGGCGAGTCGGACAAGTACGAGATGGTCGAGGAGCTGGCGAAGCTCCTGAAGGGCGCCCCCGGCGCCTCCCGGGCCATCGTCGACGCCGGCTGGGTGCCCTACAGCTACCAGGTCGGCCAGACCGGCAAGGTCGTGAAGCCGACGGTGTACATCGCCGCCGGCATCTCGGGCGCCACCCAGCACATGGTGGGCATGAAGGGCTCGAAGAACATCATCGCCATCAACAAGGACGCCGAGGCGCCGATCTTCTCGATCTCCGACCTCGGCATCGTCGGCGACGTGCACAAGGTCCTGCCGCAGCTCATCGAGGCGCTCAAGAACCGCTGAGCTCGGCTCCCAACGACGTTCCCCGAGGCCCCGGCACCCGCCGGGGCCTCGGTCGTTCTCCGGGGCCGCCGGCGCCGGCGGCCCGGAGCCGGGTGGGGCGCCTAGACGAGGGGCCAGGGGTAGCGGCGGCCGGTGGGGTCGTGGGGGAGGACCCCCTCGCGCAGCAGGGCCCGGGCCCGGGTGAGCAGGGCGTCGCGCTCGAAGGTGCCGAGCTTGTCGGCGACCGCGGCGGGCACGCCCCCGTCCACAAGGGCCTGGAGGTCGGACAGCAGCTCGGGATCGATGGGGTCGCCGGCGAAGTCCCAGATGACGGTGCGGAGCTTGAACTCGGCGTGGAACGACAGGCCGTTGTCGATGCCCCAGATGTGGCCGCCGGCGTCGAGGAGGCAGTGGCCGCCCTTGCGGTCGGTGTTGTTCGCCAGGATGTCGAACACGGCCATGCGCCGCAGCTGCGGGTGGTTCCGCTCGTCCTCCAGCAGGGTGAAGTAGTGCTGTTCGAAGTCGGCCTCGACGAAGCGCTGGAGCGAGCCGACGCCGTGGGGGAGGTCGTCCCGCACGATGGTGAGGGGGACGAGATCCCAGCCCAGGGCGGCGCTGAGCTCGTAGGCGGCGACCTCTCTCCGGTAGAGGCCGTCGGGGAAGTCCCAGAGGGGACGTTCGCCGGCGTGGGGCTTGTAGATGCCCCGGGCGGTGGCCCCGTCGTGGCAGAGCTCGACCAGGAACGTGGCGTTGGAGCTCCATGGCATCCGGCCGACGATCTCGACGTCGCCCCGGCGCAGGACGTCGGCGGTCAGTTCAGCCTCGGGCACGCGTGACCCTCGGGGTCGATGGGCTGGCCGCAGAGGCGGCACGCCGGTCGCCCGGCCCGCACCAGGTCCTCGCCGACCGCGATGAAGGCGGCCACCTGCTCGCGGGTGAGGCGGAAGCGGGCCTTGGCGGGGTCGTAGCCGGCGGCGAGGAGGGTGGCGGGGTCGTCGACGTCGAGGGTCTCGAGGTCCTCCTCGGTGAGCTCGAGGAACTCGTCGGCGACCACGATGATGCGGTCGTCGGCCTCCTCGTAGGCCACCGCCAGGCGACCGACCACCCAGGCGAGCGAGGTCGGCTCGAGGGCCGGGGTGGGTGGGGGCAGGGCGCCGCCCGCGACGGGGGGCAGGTCGGCGAGGATGCCGCTGAGGTACTCGCACAGGGCCGCGACCTGCTGCTTCTCGACCTTGAACGAGGCGACGAGGCCCTCCTGGCGGGCCTGGAGGAAGAAGGTGCGCTGCCCGGGGCGGCCCACGGCACCCGGCACCACGGCCTCCGGGTCGGTGAAGTCGTAGGACTCGCTCACGACAGGCCCAGTCGGGTGAGGTCGTCGCCGGTGGAGTTGGCGGCGAGCACCGCCGGCCCCGTCGGCCCGTAGAGCACGGCCGAGATGGAGCAGGGGGAGACGACGATGCGCTGGAAGAGGTCGAGGTGGGTGCCGAGCGCCTGGGCCAGGGCCGCCTTGATGGGGTCGGCGTGGGAGACGGCGACGATCGTCTCCCCCGGGTGGCGGGCGACGAGGCGGTCGATGGCACCGACCATGCGGGTCTGCATCTCGGCGAACGACTCGCCGTCGGGGAAGCGGAAGCCGCTCGGGTAGCGCTGCACGGTCTGCCACTCGGGCAGCTTCATGAGGTCCTTGAGCTCGGCGCCGGTCCATGCGCCGAAGTCGCATTCGAGCAGGCCGCGCTCGACCTGGACCTTGAGGCCGCGGGCCTCGGCGATGGGCTTGGCGGTCTCCCGGGTGCGCTCGAGCGGCGAGGCGTACACGGCGGCCACGTCCTTGAGGGCGGCGATGCGGACGGCCGCCGCCTGGGCCTGCTCCCGGCCGGTGTCGGACAGGTGCAGGCCCCGAGCCCGGCCGGGCAGGGTCGAGCCGGTCGTGGGGGTCTGCCCGTGACGCACGAGCAGCACGAGCGTCGGACGTGGGGGTGGGGGCTTCCTGGCCATGAGCGGCCTCACCCTACCGACGGCTCCGGCTGTCGCACCTCCTCTGCGCCACGACCACGTGCTCGAGCCCTCTGCGGGCGTACCGCGGGCAGCGACGTGCCGGGGGGCCGACCGGGCACACGGCTCTCGGCTTCTCGGCTCTCGGCGCTGGGCTCGGTGTCGACGGCTCGGTGTCGACCGTCCGGCCGGGGAGTCCGGTCCTCGCCATAGAGTCCCGCCGTGGCCCGTCGACCCCAACCTGCATCGAGCGATGACCTCGCCGCGGTGGCGGAGGAGGTGTCCGCGTGCCGGGCCTGCCCGCGGTTGGTCGCCTGGCGCGAAGAGGTCGCCGTCACCAAGCGGGCCGCCTACGCCGACGAGGAGTACTGGGGCCGAGGCGTCCCCGGGTTCGGCGATCCGGCCGCCCGCATCGTGGTCGTGGGCCTGGCGCCGGCCGCCCACGGGGCCAACCGCACCGGCCGGATGTTCACCGGGGACCGCTCCGGCGAGTGGCTGTACCGGGCCCTGTGGCGCGCCGGGCTCGCCAACCAGCCCGAGAGCACCGCCCGCGATGACGGCCTTCGCCTCGACGGTGCCTGGGTCACCGCCCCCGTGAAGTGCGCCCCGCCCGCCAACAAGCCGACCCCGGTCGAGCGGGCCACCTGCGCGCCGTTCCTGGCGCGGGAGCTGGCGCTCCTCCGCCAGGCCCGTGTCATCGTGGCCCTGGGCAAGTTCGGCTTCGACGCCGTGTGCGACCACCTGGGCCTGCGACCCCGGCCCCGGTTCGGCCACGGCGTGGAGGTGCCGATCGACGCCGACCAGGGCCCCCGGTGGCTCCTCGGCTGCTTCCACGTGAGCCAGCAGAACACCTTCACCGGCAAGCTCACCGAACCCATGCTCGACGCCGTGTTCGCCCGGGCCTGGGAGCTGGCCGATGCCGGGACGGAGGGATGACCCGACTACGGTGTCCGGCGGCTGCTGCCCGGGACCGGGTGCGGCGAGAGAGTCGACGAGGACGGTTCGAGGAATGATGCGAGGACGTGTGGGTGCCGGCGTGATCGGCGGAGCGTTGGTGCTGGGGCTCACCCTCGGCGCGTGCTCGCAGAGCAACACGCCCGACGCCTACGACACCCTCACCGAGCAGAACTTCCTCGAGACCTGCACCAACTTCTACTTCGACAACACCGACGACAGCCTGAGCATCACCGACAACACGGTCACCGACGACACCGTCGTCGAGCCGTGGAGCCAGGAGTCGTGCGAGTGCCAGTACCGGGTCTTCGCCGGCCCCACCGGCAAGGGTGACGGCACCGACGGCGGCATGCCGATCAACGCCAGCGTGGCCAAGTCGGCCGGCTGGAACGGCCCGAACTTCACCGACCTCAACGCCGACCTGAAGAACGACCCCCAGAAGGCCTGGGACGAGCTGCCCCAGGAGTTCAAGGACGGCATCGCCGCCTGCCAGCGCGACGGCGGTTCCAGCTCGGGCTCCACGAGCAGCAGCACCACGTCGACCACCGTCGCCACCGACGAGTCGACCACCACGTCCGGCGCCTGAACCCCGCCGCCGGGCGTCAGGCCTTGGCGGCCGCCTTCTTCTTCTCGGGCAGCCCGAGGCGCACCACCGGCTCGGCCCACTGCGGCCAGCGCGACCGGCTCTTCTCGGCCAGCTTGCGCATGAGGGCGATGGCGCCTGGGTCCTCGTCGCCCGGACGGGCGATGATCGACCCGTCGGCGATCATGCGGGTGATGATCTCCCGGCCGAGGTCGGTGCGGACGATCGTCAGCGTCCAGTCGTTGTCCTTGCCGATGCCCCCGGTGGAGATGTCGGCGTGCTCGGCAGCGAAGTCGGGGCAGTGCGTGCAGCCCTCACGCGTCCAGGCGTGGCACTCCTTGAGGTTGATCTCGTGGTAGCTGCCGTCGCGCATCCAGATCTGGAAGACGCCCTTGATGTTCATCTTCACGATCTCGGACTTCGGGAGCCGGTACTTCGCCTCGAACAGCTCCTCGAAGATGGCGTCGTCGAAGGTCTTCGAGCAGAGCAGGCCGATGTTGAAGACGATCGGCTTGGAGATCTTGCCGACCTTGCGGGTCCACATCACCGGCGGCACCGAGGACTGGCAGCTCATGCCCACGAGGGCGAGCTTCGACAGCCCCTTCTCCCGGGCCTCGTCGATGGCCAGGGTGTTGGCCGAGTAGGTGTAGCGGCTGCCCGCCCCGGCGAGGATCTCGTCCCGGTTGGTCGCCACGCCGGGCACGGCCTTCCAGCTGCCCGAGTCGGGCCCGCCCTCGAGGTACGAGGTGAGCGCCCCGTCGATGTAGCCCTGCTCCATCGCCCAGATGAGGATCGCCGACACCAGGCCGCCGTCCTGGCCCATCTGGTGCACCATGTCGTCGCTGGCCCGGGTGAGGAGGATGTCGCCGTGGATGCCGGCCACCTCGTCGTCCTGCCGGTCGCGCCCGAAGAGGTGGTCGTTGGCCTGCGGCTCCCAGAGGCGGAAGCGTGGACACGCCCGGGTGCAGGTGGTGCACCCCTTCTCCCCGTGGGTGCAGTTCGACGGGCCCAGCTCCTCCTCGATGTGGAAGGGCTTGTAGCCGCCGGACACGTGGTCGTAGCCGATCACGTCGTGGGGGCACGAGATCACGCAGCCGGCGCACCCGGTGCACAACCCGGCGGTGATGACCTCGTCGTAGAGCTCCTTCCACTGGAAGGTCCAGCGCTCGGGCTTGGCCGGAGCGGCGGTGGCGGTCGTGCCGGTGCTGGTGGCCCCGTCGGTGCTCATGGGGGCGACCGTACTCCGGTCCGTGCACGACGGCGATCGTCCGTGGACTCGCTCGTCGGCGAGCCCTGACGGGCCGTCAGGTAGTGGACGGACGAGGACCGGGCGGGAAGCATGTCGCGATGGACCTGACCTATCCGCCCGAGGCCGAGGAGTTCCGCGTCGAGATCCGGACCTGGCTCGAGGAGAACCTGCCCGAGGGCTGGTTCGACGAGGGCTTCCAGATGTCCGACGCCGAGCGGGGCGCCTGGCTCGAACAGTGGACCGCGAAGCTGTTCGAGGGCGGCTGGATCTGCGCCACCTGGCCCAAGGAGTACGGGGGCAAGGGCCTGACGACGATGCAGGGCGTGGTCCTGGCCGAGGAGTTCGCCCGGGCCGGCGCCCCCATGCGGGGCGACTTCTTCGGCGACACCCTGGTCGGCCCCACCATCCTCCAGTGGGGCACCGAGGAGCAGAAGAAGCAGTTCATCCCCGGCATCCTCTCGGGCACCATCGCCTGGTGCCAGGGGTTCTCCGAGCCCGACGCGGGCTCCGACCTGGCCAGCCTGAAGACCACCGCCGAGCTCGACGGCGACGAGTGGGTCATCAACGGCCAGAAGATCTGGACCACCCAGGGCTTCGCCGCCGACTACGGCTTCGTGCTCTGCCGCACCGACAAGGACGCCCCCAAGCACAAGGGCATCTCCTACCTGCTGGTGCCGATGCACCAGGAGGGCGTCGAGGTCCGCGCCATCAGGCAGATCGACGGGTCGGCCGAGTTCGCCGAGGTGTTCTTCACCGACGCCCGCTGCCCCGAGGAGAACGTGGTCGGCGGGCTCAACAACGGCTGGGCCGTGGCCATGACCACGCTCGGGTTCGAGCGCGGCACCTCCGCCACCACCGGCTACCGACGCTTCGAGAGCGAGCTCAACGGCATCATCGAGATCGCCCGCCGCAACGGCGCCGCCGACGACCCGCGGGTGCGCCAGCGGCTGGCGGCGTGCTGGTCGAAGGTCCAGATCATGCGGATCAACGGCCTGCGCTCCCTCGCCACCGTGCTCTCGGGCACGAAGGACCCAGCCGTCGCCGCCCTCGGCGCCACCAACAAGATCTTCTGGAGCGAGTACCACCAGGAGGTCATGAAGCTGGCCATGGACGTGCTCGGCCTGGAGGGCCAGACCCTCCTCGGCGAGGTCGGCAGGGAGGAGTCCATCCCCGGCTACGGCCGCCGGGCCGTCAACCCGGACTACCCGGCCAACGCCCTCCAGAGCTCGTTCTTCTTCAGCCGCTCGGAGACCATCTGGGGCGGCACCTCCCAGATCCAACGCAACATCGTCGGTGAGCGCGTCCTGGGCCTGCCCAAGGAGCCGAAGGCCGCCGGTTGAGCCGAGGGTGGCCCGCGGGTGATCAGAGGGTGACGGGGAGGGGCCGCGCCCCGGGAGTAGCCTGATCCGGCCATGTCCGATGTACCCCCGACGTCGGAGGGGAGCGCTGCGCCGCCCCGTTCCGGGCGCCCGCAGTTCCGCCACGCCAAGCCGCCGCCCCGCCGTCGGTGGGCTTGGCGAGGGTTGGGCGCGCTGGTGCTCGTCGCGGTCCTCCTCGTGGTCGGCGTGGTCGGCTACGGCTGGTACCGGTACAACCAGATCGGCCGCGAGGACCTGGCGCTCGCCGACACCGCGGGCGGTGCCGAGAACTTCCTGATCGTCGGATCCGACACCCGGGCCGTGCTCGAGGACGGCGACGACACCAGCGCCTTCGGTCGGGACGAGTCGCCTCCTCGCTCGGACACGATCATGATCGCCCGGGTCGACCCGTCGGCGAAGACCATCGACCTGGTCTCGTTCCCCCGTGACCTGTGGGTGCCGATCATGCCGTCGGGCGACCCCAACCGCATCAACACCGCGTACAACGTCACCGACGGCTCCGGGGACGGCGCCCAGCGCCTGGTCGACACGATCAAGGCCGACTTCGACATCGACATCAACCACTACGTCGAGATCGACTTCGCAAGCTTCCAGGGCGTGATCGACGCCGTGGGCGGCCTCCCGATGTACTTCAGCACCGCGGTGCGGGACCGCCAGACCGGCTTCCACCAGTACGAGCTGGGCTGTCGGACCCTCGACGGGGAGCAGGCCCTCGCCCTCGCCCGGGCCCGGCACCTCGAGTACAACACCTCGCGGGGCTGGGTCGAGGACCCGAGCTCCGACCTCGGCCGCATCGCCCGCCAGCAGTTCGTCCTGCGGGCCATGGTCGACCGGGCCGGCGACCGCTTCGGCGGGTTCGACCTCAAGGCGGTCAACGACGTCATCTCGTCGGTCTCCGACCAGCTGAAGGTCGACACCGGCCTCAGCTTCGGCGACATGACCTCGCTGGCGAAGGCCTTCAACGGCTTCGACGGCGACGACATCCGCAGCCACACCCTGCCGGTCTACCCGTACACCACGTCCGGCGGCGCCGCCGTGCTCAAGCTCGACACCGCCGCCGCGGAGGACGTGCTGAACGTGTTCCGGGGGCTCCCGCCGGGGACGGTGTCGCCGTCGTCGGTCACGGTGGCCGTGAGCAACGGCAGCGGGGCCGAGAACCAGGCCACCGACGTCACCGCCCGCCTGAACGCCCTCGGCTACACGGCCAGCGTGGCGGCCGACGCCACCCGCACCCAGACCCGTACCGTCGTGCGCTACGCCCCGGGGCTGCGGGCCCAGGCCGACCTCGTCGCCCGCCAGCTGACCACCGGTGCGGAGCTGCAGGAGGACACCTCCCTGCGGTCCGCGAAGGCGCCCGTCGTGCTGGTCACCGGCACCGACTTCACCACCGTGCTCGACGAGCCCACCGCGCCCACCTCGAGCTCCTCCACCACCGCTCCCGCCTCGTCGTCCTCCTCGTCCGTCACCACCGAACGGGAGACGGTGACCACCGTGAACCCCAACGAGGTCACCGAGGAGGTCGGCTACGTGGACTTCGTGCCGCCCGAGGGCACGACCTGCGGCTGAGCCCGGTGGCGGCCGTGCTCCTGCACGAGGTCGTGGTCGACGCCGCCCGGTCGCACCCCGGGCGCACCGCGCTCGTCCACGACGGCCGCCGCCTCACCTTCGCCGACCTCGCCGGCCGCCTCGCCGCGGGAGCCCGGGTGGTGCGAGGCCTGGCGCCGGCGGGGGCCTGCGTGGCCGCCATCGGCCCGAACCACCCGACCTGGGTGGAGCTCCAGCACGTGGTGCCGGCCGCCGGGCGGGTCCTGGCGTTCCTCAACCACCGCCTGTCCGGGCCCGAGCTGGCGACCCTCGTGGCCCGCAGCCGGGCCCACGCCGTGATCGGCGATCCCGACCAGCTCGAGCGGCTCCGCCTCGCCGGGGTGTCCGTCCCCCTGGTGAGCTGGTCCGGCTGGGACGCCGCCGTCGCAGCCGCTCCCTCGGACCCGGTCGGCCCCGTCGACCCCGTCGACCCTTCGGGGACCGGCCCGGCGGACCCCGGCCAGGTCGCGTGGCTCCTCTTCACCAGCGGCACCACCGCGGCGCCGAAGGGGGCGATGCTCACCCACGGCTCGATCCTCGCCGCGGTGGCGGCGAGCACCGCCGCCCGGCCGGTGGAGCCCGACGACGTCTACCTGTTCCCTTCCCGCTCTGCCACGTCGCGGCCTACAACGTCGTGCACCGTCACGCCCACGGCCGCCCCGTGGTGCTCGTCGACCGGTTCGACCCAGCGTCGTTCTGCACCGCGGTGGCGGCCGAGAGGGTGCGCTCGACGTCGCTGGCGGCGACGATGCTGGCGTCGCTCCTCGACCACGTGGAGGCCGACCCGTCCGCCCTCGAGCAGCTCGCCACCCTGCGCTCCGTCGCCTACGGCGCCGCCCCGATGGCCCCCAGCCTCCTGCGCCGGGCCGATCGGGTGCTCGGCGTCGACCTGGCCCAGGGGTACGGCATGACCGAGCTGTCGGGCAACGCGGTGTTCCTCGACGCCGCCGCCCACCGGCGGGGCCTGGCGGGGGAGGAGCACCTCCTGCGCGCCGCCGGCCGCCCCGCCCCGGGGGTGGAGGTGAGGGTGGCCGACGAGGACGACCACCCCGTCGCCGACGGCGAGGTGGGGGAGATCCTGGTGCGGGCCCCGCAGGTGATGGCCGGCTACTGGGACGACCCCGACGCCACCGAGCAGGCCCTCCGGGGTGGGTGGCTGCACACCGGCGACCTCGGACGCATCGACGCCGACGGGCTGCTCCACGTCGTCGACCGGAGCAAGGACGTCATCATCACGGGCGGGGAGAACGTGTCCTCCCTGGAGGTGGAGGACGTCCTCCTCGCGGTGCCCGGCGTGTCCCGGGTGGCCGTCGTCGCCGTGCCCGACCCCGCCTGGGGCGAGAACGTGTGCGCCGTCGTGGTCCCCGGTCCGCAGGGCGTCGACCCCGACGAGCTGGTGGCCTCCGCCCGCGCCCGGCTGGCGGGCTTCAAGGTGCCGCGCCATGTCGTGGTGGTCGACGAGCTCCCGGTCAACGCCGCCGGCAAGGTGGTCAAGGCGGAGCTGCGGGCCTGGCTGGCCGACCGGCCGGAGCTCCTGGGCCCCCGCCGCTGACCGTTTCACGGACCCTTCACGTGTCAGACACGTGGACGAGCGAGTCGCTCCCTACGGTCGCCCCATGCCCGCCTCCACCCCGGCACCGCCGCGCCTGGACCCCCGCAGCGAGCGCTTCCTCCGCGACCCCCACGCGGTCTACGACGAGCTGCGGGCGGAGGCCGGCGGCGTGGTCGAGGACCACCTCGGGCTCTCGACCATCTCCTACGCGGCCAGCGACGCCGCCTTCCGCGACCCGGCCCTGATCCCGGGCATCGACCCGCTGCTCGAGCAGCTCGGCATCGGTGCCCTCTGGGGCGAGCGCGACCACACCCTCACCAACTCCGAGGACACCGACCACCAGCGCCTGCGCCGGGCGGTCAGCCCGTGGTTCACCGTGCGGAGGATCGAGGCCCTCCGCGCCAGGACCCGGGCGCTGGTCGACGAGTGCCTGGACCTCCGGGCCGACGGCCTGGACGTCATGGCCGACCTGGCCGACGTGGTGCCGGCCCGCCTCTTCTGCTGGATGATCGGGGCGCCCGAGGCCGACGCCGACCTCCTGGCCGGATGGTCGAAGCACCTCATCAGCGTGTTCACCGCCGATCCCGACATGGCCGAGCCGGTCCGCCGGGTGAAGGCGGAGATGGCCGAGTACTCGGCCGCCCTCCTGGCCGACAAGCGGCGCACGCCGGGCGACGACCTCACGACCGTCCTCGCCCGGGCCACCGACGCGGGTGACCTGCTGCCCACCGATGCCGGCCCCCTCCTCGAGGAGCTGCTGGGCGCGTCGGTCGACAACACCGCCAACACCGCGGCCATCTCCCTGTGGGTGCTGGCGTCGCGACCGGACCGCTGGGCCGCGGTGGCGGCCGAGCCCGACCTGCTCGGCGACGCCCTCGAGGAGCTGGGCCGCTTCGAGCCCTCCATCCGCCACACGATCAAGTACGCACGCATCGACACCGTGCTGCTCGGCCGGCCCGTCCCCGAGGGCTCCTACGTCACGGTCCGCATCGCCGCCGCGCAGCGCGACCCGGTCGTGTACGACCGCCCCCACGAGCTCGACCTGCGCCGGCGGCAACCGGCGCCGCTGCTCGCCTTCGGCGCCGGGCGCCACTACTGCCTGGGCGCGGCGCTCGGGCGCATGGAGCTCCAGGAGATGGCCGCCGGTCTGCTGCGCCGGTGGCCGGCGGTGCGCGTGGGCGACGATGTCGCCATGGACCTCAACGGCGCCGGCCTCGTCGAGCGCCTGCCCCTCGAGCCCCTGGAGGTCGTCAGTTGACCCAGCCCGCGTCGTCCGACCCCGCCCCGCCCGACGGCTGGGACCGGCCCATCCCGCACTGGTCCACCGACCCGTTCGCCGACCGCACCACCCTCCACGGCCTGCCCAGCGACGAGGTGCGCTCCGCCCTCCACAAGCACGTCCGCACCGGGCGGGTGGAGCAGGCCATCAACACCGCCCTCGAGCTGGCCCGCACCGACGCCGAGCACGAGGAGATGATGTGGTCGCGGTTGCAGATCCTCGCCGCCGAGGACGTGGGGATGGGCGACCCGCACGCTCCCGCCATCGTCCGGGCCCTGCGGGAGGGCGTGCTCGACGCGGCCGAGGGCTCCTACGACCGGCTGGTGTTCGCCGCCCAGGCCGCCGGCTACCTGGCCCGGGCCCTGAAGGACCCGGTGAACGTGGAGATCATGCAGACCCAGCTCCTGGCCGAGCAGGCGCCCGAGATCCCGCCGGAGGCGGTGTGCGTGCACACCCGGCGGGGACAGGAGGCGGGCGAGACCATGTACACCTGGTTCCTGGGCGCCCTGGACACCGCCCCCCAGGCGCCCGACCGGGACCACACCTGGCGGGACCGGCTGGTGGAGGAGTACCGACGGGTCGACCCGCCGCCCGGATCCTGACATCAGACCGAGGTCTGCTCCCGTCACCCGGGCGCCGGCCGATCCCGGCGACGTAGCCTGGTGGCCGTCGTAGGGGGAGGTGGCCATGGGCACCACGGTCGATGAGATCGCCGACGGCATCTACCGGATCTCCACGTTCGCATCGGACGTGGGCATGACGTTCAACCAGTTCCTGGTCGACGCCGACGAGCCGCTCCTGTTCCACGCCGGGCACCGGCGCGCCTTCCCGGAGGTGGCCGAGACGGTCGACCGGGTGCGCCCGGTGGAGGAGCTGCGCTGGATCGCCTTCGGTCACGTGGAGGCCGACGAGTGCGGAGCCATGAACGAGTGGTTGGCGGCGGCGCCGCACGCCGAGGTGGCCCACGGCGTCGTCGGCTGCCTGGTGTCGCTCAACGACCTCGCCGACCGACCGCCCGTCCCCCTCGCCGACGACCAGGTGCTCGACCTCGGCGGCAAGCGGGTGCGCCACCTCGACACGCCGCACGTGCCCCACGGCTGGGAGGCGCGCGTGCTGTACGAGGAGACCACCGGCACCCTCCTCGCCGGGGACCTGTTCACCCACCTCGGCGACGGTCCGCCGGTGGTGACCGACGACGTCGTGGGCCCCGCCCTGGAGGCCGAGGCCATGTTCCGCTCCATGACCATGGCCCCGGGCACCGGCGCCACGCTGGAGCGCCTGGCCGAGCTCGGCCCGACGACGCTCGCCCTGATGCACGGCTCCTCCTATGCGGGCGACGGCGCCGCCGCGCTGCGGGACCTGGCCGGTCAACTCGAGGGCGACTGAGGCCGGCGGGCAGCACCCGCCGCCGGGCGCGAGAAGGGCCTGCCAGGTGGCTGGCAGGCCCTGCAGATGGCGCCCTCGGCAGTGTGCTGTCTCAGGACATCGAGGACACATGTCGTGGGTCATAGAGGACACAGCGTGGGTGGGTGTCCAAAGCGAGGCTGGTCATCACTGCTGTTGTCGTGGAGGGCCGCTCTCCCTCGGAGGTGGCCCAGGTTTTGCGCGACGACTCGGTGGCTGAGGGACTTAGTAGAGGGAGAGACCCCCACGGCGCGAGGAGCACCACGATGACAACGGAAGCGATCCACGGGCCGACCAGGCCGGGGCGGCGGCTCAACATCAGCGAAGTCGCCGACAACCTCGGCGTCGACGTCCGCCACGTCCGCCGCCTCGTCCACGAACGCCGCATCCCCTACATCAAGTGGGGCCACCTCCTCCGGTTCGACCCTGCTGAGATCGCCACGTGGATCGACACCCACCGCCGCAACCCGACCCATCTCGACTGATCCCCGCGGTCTTGAGGCAGGGCCGTTCGCACTGACGGTCCGCATCCACTCGGATCGCCAGGCCGCGGCTTGCGCCGGCATGATCTACATCGACGTCATCGACCTCCCGTGAGACCGCCATGACCATCCGATTGAAGACCGCCCCCGCTGCGCTCGCGGTCCTCGCCGCGCTAGTGGTCACCGGGGCGCGACCTGCGTCGGCCCACGGAACCTCTCACGGGGACGGGACCGTCGTTACGGACTACCGCTACGAAATCACCTCGTTCGATCCTGGCGTGGACGGGATCGACCTGGTCTTCGTGGGTGCCATCGGCCATCTACAGCTCACGAACCGCAGCGGATCCGAGGTGACCGTCCTCGGCTACGAGGACGAGCCGTACCTGCGCGTCGGGCCCGATGGAGCGTTTGTCAACCTCCGCTCGCCCGCCACGTACCTCAACGAGGACCGTGACGGATCGACCGGTGCCCCTGAGTCGGCCGATGCGGACGCTGACCCTCGGTGGGAGCGGCTCTCGGAGGATCCGGTCGTCCGCTGGCACGATCACCGGGCGCACTGGATGACCTCCACGCCCGCGGTGGTGCTCTCTGATACCGGTTCGTCCCACGACCTCGGCACCTGGACGGTGGCTGTGGAGATCGATGGCCGTCGGGTCGTCGCCGAGGGGACCACGACCTGGGTGCCGGCCCCCGACGGCGACCCATGGGCCATCGCCATCGCAGGGATCACCATCGTGGCCACGCTCGCTCTGGCCAGCCGATGGTGGCGGCCCATGACCGCGGTGCTGGGCGGGATCCTCGTGATCCCGGGGGTGGCCCTCGCGATCGGGGCCTGGAACGCATCCCCAGCGATGTGGAGCGACAAGCTGACCGGCGCAGCCGTGCCTGCCCTGCTCCTCACGTCGGTGGCGGTGGGCGTGGTCCTGCTGGGGCGGGCACCACGTGACGGGAGCATCATCGTGGCCATGGGGGCCGGTGGCCTGGTCCTCATCGAGGGGGTGGTCCGCCTCGGCCACCTCACGAGCTCCCAGCTACCGACAACGTTGCCGCCGAGCGTCGACAGGGTCGGGATCGCCCTCGTGATGTCGCTCGGTCTCGGTCTCTTGCTCGGCCCCATCGTCCGCTGGACGTGGGCCTGGCTCCATCGACCGGTCACACCGAGCCGAGTTGCGAATCGTCTTCCCTCCAGCGAAGGCTGACGGCGACCCCGAGCCGAGCGGCGGATGCCTGTGACCGACGGCTCGGGAACTCCTGAGGGGTCACCGGCGACACCACGGAGGTGAACCAAGTCAAGCGTCGCACTGCCGCCCTGGTCGTCGGGGCCGCCCTCGTCGTCATGGTCATGTCGTCGTGCGGCGGCGACAGCGGTAGCGCCTACCAGGGGATCCGGAGGCCGTCCCCTCTGGACGTCTCGTCGGTGTCGATCACCGACGCCCGCGATGGCTCAGCGGTTGCGGTCACCCCTCCGGAGGGGGACATCACCCTCGTCTACTTCGGGTACACCCACTGCCCCGACGTGTGCCCCACCACCTTCGCCGACCTGCGGCTGGCCATGGAGGACCTCGGACCGCTCGCCGATCGGGTGAGCACCGTTTTCGTGACCGCCGATCCGCAGCGGGACACCGCCGATGTCCTCGACAACTACGTGGGCTCGTTCCTCGACCGCTACTCGGTGGTGCGCATCGAGGATCCGGCTCGACTGCGTGAGGTGGAGGCCCAGTTCCAGGCGTCCTCCGAGCTCGGGCCGGTGGATGACGACGGGAACTACGACGTCTCCCACACGGCGATCGTCTACGCCGTCGATCCCTCAGGGACCGTCCAGGTCGAATGGCCGTTCGGCACCAAGGCCCCCGCAATCGTCAACGACCTCGAGCTCCTCCTGTCCTGATGTCATCGAACCCCGAAGGGATCTCCGTGCCCACTCGCGTCCGTCTACTCTCCCTCGTCGCCGCCCTGGCGCTCACCGGTGCTGCCGTCGCTGGGTGCGGCAGCTCCGACGGCGCCACGTCGGCGACGACCGTGGCGCCGGAGGGCGTCGTGATCACCGACCCGTGGGTGCGGGCCACGCCAGGCGGGTCGACCCTCGGTGCTGCGTACATGACCATTTCGGCCAGCGAGGGCGACCGGCTCGTCCGGGCCGAGGTCCCGACGTCGATCGCCACCACCACCGAGGTCCACGAGACTGTCACCTCCGACTCGACGGACACCGACGGAGCCATGGGCGCGTCGGAGGTGGAGGGATCCGAGGACACGGAGGGCGACGGGATGGGTGGAGGCATGGGCCAGATGACCATGCGGGAGGTCTCCGGCGTCGACATACCGGCCGATGGCGATGTGGTCCTCGAGCCAGGCGGCTTCCACATCATGCTCATCGACCTGGTCGCCCCGCTCGCCGCCGGCGAGGTCGTCCCGATCACGCTCACCTTCGAGAAGGCGGGCGTGATCGAAGTGCAGGCCACGGTGCGGTCGTCCTGACTGGCGGCCCCAGCGGTCGAAGGGTCTGCGCATGGGCGCTGATCGGTGCCGGCGTGCTGGTCGTGGCAGCCACGTGCGCTTTTGTGGTCGCGGTCCGGGAGAGCGACTCGGAGTCGGTCGACCACCGGTTCGTGATCCCAGCCGGTACGGCGGACCGGATCGATGCCGGTGAGCCGGTCGCCGTCACCCCTCCCGTGGTCCATCTGCACTCCGGCGACACCATCACGCTCGTGAACGAAGACGACGTCGTGCAACAGACGGGGTTCCTCTCGGTGCGACCCGGCGAGACCATCACCTACCGCTTCTCCGAGCCCGGCCGTTTCAGCTCCGAGTGCAGCTTCCACCCCGACGGAGGGCTTGTCATCGACGTGACGGCGTGACCCACGGTGACCGAGCCATCGGCTCAGCCGCTCTCGCGCTGGCCGAGGTCCTCGGGATCCTCCGGTTCGGTGCCGAGCAGACGCAGCGTGCCCGTCTCCTCGGTGTTCCGTCGCGTCTGCGTGGGCGGGTCCAGGGGCCGGGCGATGAGCCACACCAGGCCCACGCTCAGCAGCTCCGGGAGGTGTGCGGTCTCCTCGATCATGGGGATCTGTCCGTCGAGGACGTCGATGCCGGCGGTGATCAGCAGGGCGCCCGCCAGGACGATCGTGACCGGGAGGATGGATCGGGCCCGTGCAGGGCGCACGACGACCACCAGCAGCGCCATGGCGTAGGCGGCAGTGAACGCTCCCAGGTGCCGGGCGGCGTGCTCGGAGGTCGACTCCTCGTGTCCGAACACCAACGCGGGGATGGAGTTGGCCAGGATGAAGAGCGCCACGACGGCCAGCAGGGCGCGGATGAGGGTCCAGTGGCTGGCCCGGTCGGCTACCGCGTTCATCTTCGAGACCCTCGGGGCGAGGTCGGGCATGGTCTCGGCCTCGCGGACGGCGGAGTGCCGCCGAAGCCGACCGATGTCGCCGGCGAAGGAACGGCAGCTGGCGCAGGTCCGAAGGTGGGCGTCGAGGAGGTGGGGGTCGACGCCGGGGTCCTCGCCGTCGGCTTCGGCCGAGAGCGCCTCCATCCATCGATCGCACGCCATGGGGATTGAGTCGCCGGTCACCTCGATTCGGTTCCGAGCTTTTCCGGCGATCGCGATTCGTGAGGATGGCGTACGGCCTGGGAGGATGCGGCGGTGAGCGTCGACGATCCGCTGCGGGCCCTGGTGGAGGCGGCCCGGGAGGGCGACGACCACGCCGTGGCCGAGCTGGTTCGCCGCACGCAGGCCGATGTATGGCGGCTGTGCCGGGCGCTCGGATCGCCCGGGGAGGAGCAGGACCTCGTCCAGGAGTCGTATCTGCGGGCGCTGCGATCGCTCGACTCCTTCCGTGGCGACTCCTCGGTCCGCAGCTGGCTGCTCGCCATCGCCCGCCACACCTGCGCTGACCACGTCCGCAAGCGGGCCCGCCAGCGCCGCCTGCTGGAGCGCCTCCGGCCCACCGCCGACGCCGGCTCGATCCCGCCGCCGAGCACGATCGACGACCTGCTGGACGGGCTCGCTCCGGACCGTCGCGATGCCTTCGTGCTCACCCAGATGCTCGGTCTCAGCTACGAAGAGGCCGCCGATGCCCTGGAGTGCCCGATCGGCACCGTCCGCTCTCGTGTGGCGCGGGCCCGGGCGGAGCTGCTCCAGGTGGTCCGCCAGGCCCGCTCGGTCTGATCGGTCCACCCTGGACTGATCGCCAGCGCAGTCGATGGGCCGTGTGGAACCAGAACCGTCCGAGCAGCGACTGTTGTTCCATGCACCTGGATCACCCGCGCCCGAAGACCCTTGCCTGCGGCCTGCTCGCCGCCGGCGTCACTGCGGGCGCCGTCGCCCTCCTGCCCGGGGTCGCCGCCGCCCACATCGCTCCGCAACCCGCCGCCGTCGAGGCGGGTTCAGCGGCCACGGTCGAGTTCCTGGTGGAACACGGGTGCGGTGACTCCCCCACGGTCGAGCTCCGCTTCCAACTACCCGATGACGTCACCGACGCCGAACCGGTGGCCAAGGACGGCTGGACGACATCGGTGAACGGTGGCGTGGTGACGTTCAACGGCAACTCGCTCGACGCCCACACCTCCACCACCTTCGGGATCGCCTTCACCGCCCCCGCCGAGGCGACCACGATCTACTTTCCGGTGGTGCAGAAGTGCGAGACGGGCGAGACGGCGTGGATCCAGCTGCCCGTGGACGGCGAGGGTGAGCCGGAGCGCCCGGCCCCGGCGGTCGAGGTCACGCAGGGCCCGCCGACCTCGGAGGAGGTGGTCGGCGCTGAGGACGACGACGGCGACAGCGGCGATGCCCACGAGGGCCATCACGCCAGCGAGCCTTCCGAGGAGGCGAGCAACGAAGAGGGGGTGGCCGAGACTGAAGGCGGTGGCAGCAGCGGGATCAGCGGTGGGCTGATCGCCGCGGGCGTGGTGGCGGTGGTGATCGTGGGCGGAACCGCCCTGCTGGTCAGCCGGCGCAAGGACACCACCGGCTGACCTGACCCGGCGTTCGGTCAGCCGCGCTGACCGAACGCCGACCGCAGGGCCGGCACCTTGCGGATGACGAACCGGTCGACGGCCAGCACGATCAGCGCGGTGAGGCCCCAGATGGGAAACACCACGGCGAGGGCGACGGCGATGACGATGACGCCGTTGGCGAGGCGGGCATCCATGGGGCGTCGGGGCGTGCCGAGGGTGCCCTGGCGGCGGCGCTTCCAGAACATCACCGCCCCGCTGATCACCGAGAAGATGGCCAGCAGCGCCACCGCCGTCATCACGATCCGGTTCACGACGCCGAGCTGGGTTCCCATGTGGAGGCTGACCGTGGTGTCCAGGGCCCGGGCCACGCCGCCGTAGCCGTAGACGTCCTGCTCGGCGAGGGTCTGGCCGGTGAACTGGTCCAGGTAGAGGTCGCGGGCCTCGCCGGTCTTGCGGGGCCACGAGTTGGAGACGGTGAACGCCCCGTAGACGGTCTCGTCACCATCAACCACGTTCTCCGGGAAGAAGACGGTGTAGCCCGGCTTCATCCCTTCCTCGTCTGCGACCGTCACCACGTCGGACAAGGCCATCGGGGCCGGCGTCGTCCCGTCGGTGGGGCCGGCGTAGCTCTCCGGGATGGGCTGGTCGCCGGTGTTCCAGTGGAGCTGGTTGCCGAGCCGATCGAGCTCGCCCCGGGTGCCTACCGCGCTCACCGGGGCGTCGGTCCAGGCGTTGGGGGTCAGCTGGTCGGCGATCGTCGCCACCTCGGCGCCCCAGTAGGTGCTCCATGTCAGGCCGGAGAAGATGGTGAAGGTCAACAGCACCGCCAGCACCACACCGGCCACGCCGTGCAGGTCACGCCACCGGGCCCGGCCCGACACCCCCCGGCGGACACCGAGGAAGCTCGGGGTGCGACCCCGGCGGGCACCCCGGGGCCACCACAGGTACAGCCCCGTGCCGAGCAGAACAAAGGTCCAGATCCCGAGCAGCTCGAGAACCAGGTCGCCGACTACGTAGGGCCGCATGACGGCCCCGTCGTCCCACAGCGCCGACACCGTCGGCATGTCGACGGTGAGGGTCTC
>Ga0164243_10000624_pt1 | contig 63386 bp, 60 predicted proteins | sample OricompcompostOP_FD_108781 | JGI IMG/M metagenome (GOLD analysis project Ga0164243, IMG submission 108781) | Organic Plus compost microbial communities from Emeryville, California, USA - Original compost - Organic plus compost (OP) | ecosystem: Engineered > Solid waste > Mixed feedstock >... | reverse complement strand
TTCCTTGCGGAACCAGCCGCCCATCTGGCAGGTGGTGTTGCCGGCTGGCAGGGCGATGAATTTGAACTTGGCGTAGAAGTCGTCCAGCATCTTGTTGCCGCCATGCTGATACATCCAGGCATTCTGCATGCGGGTGTTGAGGCCGAACGGCATGGCGCTGCCGAGCGCGAAGGTCGGATCCTTGCCGACATAATAGTAGGACGCGGTATGGGCGATCTCGACCGTGCCATTGGTGACGGCATCGGCAGCGGCGAGGCCCGGCACGATTTCGCCGGCGGCGAAGGGCTGAATCTGGAATTTGTTGTCGGTGGCTTCTGCCACCACCTTGCAGAAGGTCTCGGCGCCGCCCCAGAGGGTATCAAGCGACTTCGGAAAGCTTGATGTCAGCCGCCATTTGAGCTCCGGGCTCGATTGCGCGATCGCCGGTTTGGCGATGGCGGCGGCGGCGGCCGCTCCGGTTCCGACAGCAGCGATGAATTGACGGCGTTTCATACGTTCCTCTCCCATAACTCTTGTTGTTGTGGCCCGGCCGATCCGGCGCGCGCGACATCATTCCCCGAACCATGATCCGGCGGGCCGGCGCATGCAAGATGGCTCGTGCAAAAATCCGTCACCACCGTACAGGCCGCGATCAGGATTGCGTTATTGCAGGCTGGAGGCCGCGAGCTTGGTGCGGGACGCAGCCGACAGCAGCGCCGATTCCGTCACCTTGGGCTTGGCCGGCCGCTTGATGCCGGGATAGGCCTCAGCTACCAGAGCCAGCGCCTGGCTGAAGGTCTTTTCCTTGGCCGGATCCTGCTTCTTCAGCCAGGGCAGGATCGACTTGGCCTGATCGCGGGCGGCCATCGCAAAGCCAAGGCCGTCGAGATAGGCTTCGAGATTGGTGTCCTTTTGCACGACCGCAAATTGCGCGGCGGCGCGATCGATCAGTTCCGCGGTCACATGCGCGGTGACGGCTTCACGCGAGGCCGAAGACTTCGGCGCCGCTTTCTCGGCAGCCGCGAGCGAAGCCAGCACCGCATCGACGCGCTTTTTAACATCAGCGGCCGGCTTCTTCTCGTTGGCGGCGGCGACCGCGGCTTCCAGCTTCTCGCCAAGATCGGTGATGCCGAACTTTTTGAAAATGTCTTCCATCTCGAAATAGATTTCCGACAGGCCATGCGCGAACATCTGCGCGCCGGCCTCCTGCTCCTTGCCCTGATAGGCGGCGAGGCCGGCATGGTAATGCGCGGCGATCACCTGCAACGCGACGATATATTCGACCGGATCGGTCGCGGCATTTTCGACATTGATGCCGGCTTCACCGCCCTCGCCACCCTCGCCACCCTCACCGCCCTGCGCGAATTGCTGCCAGTGCGGCTGCCGGGTCGAAGAGGCAGCGTCATCCTGCGCACGGGGTGCCGAGACCGAAGCAGCATCGCCCGGCAATGATTTCGCGGGCAACGACGCTGCGCTGCCGCCAGCCAGAACAAAAGCACCGACCCCGATCCAGATTTTGCGGCTTTTCTTCATGGTCACATCCTGTTGGCAGGGAGCGCGGACAACGACACCACCGGCGACAAGGCAGGCGGCATAAACACGCCCCACCCATAATCCTCTCGCGCGCCTTCGCCAATACCGACAGGTTCGAACCGTTCCAAAGCTGCCGCTGCCATTTGCGAAAACGCCGGTTTTCAGGCACCAAGCGGTGATGCAGATTATCATCGCTGATATTCTTTCTGCGGAAGACCTCGCCGGCATACGCGATGCGCTGACGCTCGCCCGCTTCGTCGATGGTCGCGAAACCGCAGGCTTTGCCGCACGCCGCGTGAAGGACAACTGGCAAGCCGACAGCACCGACCGCTCGCTGGAAGCCGTTCGCGCGCTCGTTCAAAAGCGCATCATGACCAGCGAATTGTTCAGGCTGGCGGTGCGGCCGAAACGGCTCAGCCCGCTTCTGTTGTCGCGTTATGACGTCGGCATGCAATATGGCACCCATGTCGATGACGCGTTGATGCAAGACATGCGCACTGACGTTGCCTTCACATTGTTTCTTGATGATCCCGCCGATTATGACGGCGGCGAATTGGTGATCGAAACGCCGGGCGGCGATGAGGAAATCAAACTCGCTGCCGGATCGATGATCGCTTATCCGGCGACCACCCTGCATCGCGTCGCGAAAGTGACCCGCGGGCGGCGCCATGTCGTCGCCGGCTGGGCGCGCAGCTTCGTGCGCGATCCTGCGCAGCGCGAATTGCTGTTCGATCTTGACACCGCCCGCCGCGCAATCTTTGCGCGTGAGGGAAAGAGCACAGAATTCGATCTGATCTCGAAATCGCTCGCCAACCTCATGCGCAGGTGGGCGGACGATTAGGCACTGGTCACCTCATCCATCCTCACCCTGAGGAGCTGGCCATAAGCGCGTTCACGCGCTAATGGCCCGCGTCTTGAAGGGCGAGGATGGCCAGATCGCCAGCTCTTCAGCGTCTAAGCCTCGATCACAATCTTCGGCGCCGCGCGGTTCGATCCAGGACGCTGCAGCGCATCCCGCACGCGCTCAGCGATCCCGTGATAGACGGCCGTATGCGCGCTGTCCGGCTGTGTCGCCACCACCGGCTCGCCGGCATCGGAGGTCTCGCGGATCGCCATGTCGAGCGGCACTTCGCCAAGGAACGGCACGTTCAGACGCTCGGCTTCGTGGCGCGCGCCACCATGGCCGAAAATGTCGGAACGTGTGCCGCATTCGGGGCACAGGAAGTAGCTCATATTCTCGACAATGCCGAGGATCGGTACATTGACGCGCTTGAACATGGCAATGCCGCGCCGCGCATCGATCAAAGCCAGATCCTGCGGCGTCGACACGATGATCGCGCCGGCCAGCGGCACCTGCTGCGCCATCGTCAATTGCGCATCGCCGGTGCCGGGCGGCATGTCGACCACCATCACATCGAGCTTGCCCCATTCGACCTCGCGCAGCATCTGCGTCAGCGCCGACATCACCATCGGCCCGCGCCAGATCATCGGCGTTTCTTCCTCGATCAGGAAACCGATCGACATCACCTTGAGGCCGAAGCGCTCCATCGGCTTGAGGCGCTTGCCGTCGATGGTTTCCGGCTTGTCCTTGATGGCGAGCAGCCGCGGCAGCGACGGGCCGTAAATGTCGGCGTCGAGCACACCGACCGACAGGCCAAGGTCGCGCAAGGCCAGCGCCAGATTGATCGCGGTCGTCGATTTGCCGACGCCGCCCTTGCCGGAGGCGACAGCGATGATCGCGCCGACACCCGGCACGCCGACCGGACCACCAGGCTGGCCGGAAGGTCCCGGCTGCGCGCCCGCGCCGGGCGCCGGTCGTGGCTGGCCCGCGCCAGCCGCGCCGGAGACCTGCGCCGGCCGGCCATGCTGGTGATGACTATGCGAATGACCGGCATGAGAGTGTGGCTGGGGAGCCTGACCCCGCCCGGCCGCGCCGGCGGTTCGCTCCGCCGTCAGCGCCACCATCGCCGAGACGACCCCCGGCACCGACCGCACGGCCTCTTCCACTTTCTGGCGAACCGGCTCCCAGGCCTTGACCGCGCCGGCATCGACACTGACGGAGAAGAACACCTTGCCGTCGCTGATGACGATGTCCGAGATCGCGCCAGTGTCAGTGACCTTGCGGCCATCGGGCGCCGCCACGGCGGCAAGACGATCCATGATCTGTTGTTTCGTCGGGGTCACAAGCGTTCCTTCCGCAGTTCTGCCGCTGTTCTGCATGCGAAGATAGGTGTTTCTACGAGCCTAGATAGGCCCGGTCAGCGGCGGGATACAAGGCGTCAAAATCCCCCTTTGGCGGCACGCTCCTTGAGGCGAATAAGTCTATGCCTTAGCGCTCGGCCGCGTGGAAAGTTCGCCATGCCAGCGGACGACGTTGCTGAGCTCCGCCGGCACCGCCAATTTCGCCGCCCGCATGAAATCGATGGCCACGAGGCCGGTGATATCGGCAACCGAATAGGTGTCGCCGGCGGCATAGCGGCGCTGCGCCAATTCCCGGTCCAGGAGCTGTAGAAAGTCGAGCACACGAGACTTATTCGCCTCGCCCCATTCGGCCACCTGCGGCACTTGATATCCCTTCATGCCCGGGTGCAGGTGACGGAAAACGTACTGAACGGCGTGCAGGAGATGCAATTCCAGCCGCCGCTGCCACATCTCGATCATCGCGATGGCCAAGGGGTTGTCCCCAAACAAGGCCGGCTGCGGATGCAGCGCCTCGAAATAGCGGCAGATCGCGATCGACTCGGCGATCACGGTTCCGTCATCGAGCACGAGCGCGGGGACAAGTTGCAGCGGATTGAGCGCCGAAAAGCTCTCGGATTTGTGCTGCAGGGCCGACAGATCGACCTGTTCGGTCGGGATTTGAAGGCCTTTTTCAGCCAGAAACACCCGGACCCGGCGCGGATTGGGAAAGCGGCTGGCGTCGTACAGTTTCAAGGTATCCCCCCCTCGTTTTCGGTGGGTTTTAAGGGATCCATTAACGATGCCCTTAAGGTTTTTGCGCGAGTTTAGCCAGAATTTTCGGGACCGGTGAATGACCAGCACTGCCAGCGACCAGCGCGAGGAAGCTGCCGCCAAGCGGCGCCGTGTGGCGTCGCAGCGTGTGCGCGATGCGCGCGACCGGCTGACATCGAGCACCGGCACCCGACCGGCTTTCGACTACGAGCTGATGCGCATGTTTGCGCAGAACCGGCTGTCGGCATCGCTTGTGGTCGTGCTGCTGATCCTCACCGTCGGCTTTCTGTCCGGCCTTTGGACCGGGCCGACCACGGCCGCCATCTGGACCATCTGCGTCCTGATCATCCACGGCCTTATCGTCGCCAAATGTCGTCAGTTTCTGACGACGCCGGAACTCGACATCAACATCAAGGCCTGGCGGCTACGCTTCATCGTCCTCGATCTGTTTTTCGGCGTCGCCTGGATGTTTAACCTCATCCAGCCGATCGGCGTGGTCGAAGGCACCGGTACCTTCATGTTGTTCGTCATGCTGCTGGTGGTGGCGGTGTCGAGCATGCTGGCCTTCAGCCTGCCGATCGCCGTGTTCGCGGCCACCTTGCCGGTCACCTGCGCGGTGGCGATTAATTTCGTCTTCAAGGGCAATCTGCACGATTACGTTCTCGCCGCGATGGCGATGACAGCGGAAGGCTATTTCCTGCTGCTGGCCCATCGCCTCTATTCGTCGGCACTGCAAACGCTGCAGGCGCGGGCGGAAAAGGACATGCTGATCGGCGAACTGGAACAGGCCAAGATCATCTCCGATGAAGCGCGGCATCGCGCGGAAGCCGCAAACATTTCCAAGTCGCGCTTTCTGGCCCAGATGAGCCATGAGTTGCGCACGCCGCTCAACGCCATTCTCGGCTTTTCCGAGGTGATGAAGAACGAGATTTTCGGCCCGCATAGCGTCGCCGCGTACAAAGATTATTCCAACGATATCCACGATTCCGGACAGCATCTGCTCGGACTGATCAATGAGATCCTCGATCTCTCCCGCATCGAGGCCGGCCGCTACGAGCTCAATGAGGAACCGGTGTCGCTGATCGGCGTGGTGGAGGATTGCCACCATCTGGTGAAGCTGCGCGCCAAGAATCGGCTGATCACCATTCACGAGAATTTCGAACCGAATCTGCCGCGCGTATGGGGCGACGAACGGGCACTGCGGCAGATCGCGCTGAACCTGTTATCGAACGCCATCAAGTTCACACCGCAGGGCGGCGAGATCTGGGTCAAGGTCGGATGGACCGCCTCGGGCGGACAATATTTTAGCGTCAAGGATAGCGGCCCGGGTATTCCCGAAGACGAGATTCCAGTCGTGCTTGCCTCGTTCGGTCAGGGCTCGAACGCGATCAAGTCAGCCGAACAGGGCGCAGGCCTCGGCCTGCCGATCGCCAAGAATCTCGTCGATTTGCATGGCGGCACCTTCACGCTAAAGTCCAAGCTCCGCGTCGGCACGGAAGTCATCATCGCCCTGCCACCGGAACGGGTGATGGCCGCGCTCGCGCCGCTGGCGGAACCCGCGCCAACGCTGCAACCGAAGGCGCCCTCTTCCACTCCGGAACGCAGTGGCCATCGCGCGTCGCAGGTTGCGGGCCGCGGCTGACAACATTGTCTTCCGTCAGCCGTGTCCTATGGTGTCGGATCAAGTCGTCGGGAACCACGCTCATCACAATCGTAAGCCCCTGCCGGAACGTCTGCGTGCTTGAACCCGGTGCCGACTGGTGCCGCGGCTGCGGCCGCACGATCGGGGAAATTTCCGGCTGGGGCGCGATGTCCGACAGCGAACGGTTTCGCATCATGGCATTATTGCCGGACAGAATCGCGGCCGCCGACAAGGAACGCGGCGCGCAGAGCGCGGACGAGGACCTGCCACGTGCGTAACAGCATGCTCTGGCTTTTGCTGAGCGGACTTGGGCTATCGCTGATCATCCTGTTCGTGCGCCACGACCAGGGCACGATCGGCAGCCTCACCACGCATGACTTCGCCTCGCTGACGGTGAAGGTGGCGTTTCTTGTCTTCCTGAGCGGCAGTCTGGTGGTGATCTTCCGCGAGCGTTTCGCCAAGGCGTTGCAGGCAGCGGCGTTCTGGATCGTGCTCGCGCTGATCCTGGCGCTCGGCTACACCTACCGGTTCGAACTGCGCACGGTTTACGACAAGCTGCTGGCGGAGATGGTGCCGGGACGGCCCGCCACCGCCGGTCGGATCGTCGAGATCGCGCGCGGCCGGGTCGGCGAATTCAATATCACGACGCAGCTCAATGGCACGGCCGTACCGATGGTGCTGGATACTGGCGCCAGCGCCGTGGTACTGACGCAGGATGCCGCCAAGCTCGCCGGCCTGCCGCTCGAAGTGCTGAAATACGACGTGGTGGTCGATACCGCCAATGGCCGCACGCGGGCCGCCTCGGTGACGCTCGATCGCGTCGGCGTCGGCGGATTGATCGAGCGCGCGGTGCCGGCCCTCATCGCGCAGCCGGGTCAGCTGCGCACGAGCCTTCTTGGCATGAGCTTCCTCAACCGGCTGGAAAGCTGGGAAGTGCGCGGCGACAAGCTGATCATGCGCGGCTATCCGTAACGGCTAAAGCAGGCTGACGACGAAGCGCAGGCCGATCACCAGCAAAAACAGGCCGAAGGCGATTTCCAGATTGCGGCGCGACATCCGATGCGCGATCCGCGCCCCATAAGGTGCAAAGAACGAAGCGGCCGGCCCCATCAAGGCAAGACCGATCAGCGACACGTAACCGATCGACAAAGGCGGCATCAGCGCCTGATAGGGCAGACCGGCGATGATGAAGCCGATCGTGCCGATAATCGAGATGATCACGCCGATCCCCGCCGAAATACCGACCGCGGCATGGATCGGCTGGCCATACAGCGTCATGATCACGGTCGAGACCGCGCCGCCGCCCACCCCCATCAGCGCCGAATACAGACCGATGAACAGCCCGTAGATCGACATCAGCGGCTGGCCGGGCAAAGCGTCGCCGAGCCGCCAGCTCGATTTCGCGAACAGGAATTTGGCACTCAGCAATAAAGCCATCACCACAAAGGCGCTCTTGAACATCGAGGCCGGCGCCGCCGCGGCAGCCACTCCTCCGACAATGACACCGACAATAATCGGCGCCGCCCAGGTCTTCAGGATGCCGGTCGGCAGATTGCCGCGCTTGCGATGTTCGGCAAAGGACCGCAGCGATGTCGGAATGATGATGGCGAGCGAGGTGCCGACGCAGAGTTGCATGCGGATATCATCGGCCACGCCCATGAAGCGGAAAATCTCGTACAGCACCGGCACGATGATGGCGCCGCCGCCAACGCCGAACAGACCGGCCGGCAACCCGGTCACCACACCGCCGCCGATCACGGCCAGCGCAAGCAAGGCGACCTCACCGGCAGGCATTCCCAACATCGTTCATCTCCGCAGGAGCGCGGAGGAAAGCCGGCTCAGGCCGCCGTTGTGTGCGTCATCTGCGACGGCATGTCCATCACCTGATCCAGCGCGTCGCGCAGCACAGCTATGCCAGCTCCGGGCTTCACCGCATGGATGGCGATATGGCGGCGGAAGGCCCGCGCGCCTGGCACGGCATGAAACAGGCCGAGGATATGGCGGGTGATGGCGTGCAGCCGTGTACCTTCGGCAAGCTCCCGCTCGATATAGGGAAACAGCGCCTCCAGAGCATCCTTGCCGCTTGCGAATGGCGCGGGCTGACCGAACAGCAGCGGATCGACCTCCAGAAGCCGCCACGGCTCCTGATAGGCGGCCCGCCCCATCATCACGCCATCGACGAATTGCAGATGCTCGCGCGCCGCCTTGATCGAGCCGATGCCGCCATTGATCGAGATGGTCAGGTCCGGATGCGCCTTTTTCAGCCGATAGACGCGATCGTAATTTAGCGGCGGAATGTGCCGGTTCTCTTTCGGCGACAGGCCCGACAGCCAAGCCTTGCGCGCATGCACGATCAGGCCGTCGACACCGGCTGTTCGCACCGACGCGGTCAGTGTATCGAGCGCCTCTTCCTCATTCTGATCGTCGATGCCGATCCGGCATTTCACCGTTACCGGAATGGAGACCGCAGCTTTCATCGCCGCGACACACTCGCCGACCAGTGTCGGCTCCGCCATCAGGCAGGCGCCGAACCGGCCCTCCTGCACGCGATCGGACGGACAGCCGACATTGAGATTGATCTCGTCATAGCCGAACGCCTCGCCGATCCGCGCGCATTGCGCCAGATCCGCCGGATTGGAGCCGCCGAGCTGCAGCGCCACCGGATGCTCGGCGCCGTCAAAGCGGAGCAGCCGGTTGCGGTCGCCGTGCAGGATCGCCGCCGTTGTCACCATCTCCGTATAGAGCAGCGCATGGCGCGTCAGTAGCCGGTGGAAGAACCGGCAGCGCCGGTCAGTCCACTCCATCATCGGCGCCACGCTGAATCGTTGTGACTGGGTTATCTGCATCCTGGTATCGGGAACTTCGATTGTTTTCGGCGGCTCGGTCCGAAACCCCATAGCGCATTGTCGCGGATTTCGCGACCCATCCCCGTCGGCCTGCGCGGGCGACATATCCGCCCCATCTCGGCCTCATCCTGAGGAGGCTGCGTTAGCAGCCGTCTCGAAGGATCGGCCGCCCATTCACGCCCTCGCCCTTCGAGACGCCGCTACGCGGCTCCTCAGGGTGAGGGTTTCAAGGTCTGTCGCGATTATACAAAATCGTGTCCTTTCAGCGATGTCGAGCCGGTCTTTGCCACTCTTTGCGCTAGCGCAAAGTGAATCGCTTCAATTCACCTTAAGCCTGCTGCATCGCGCATCGTCAGATCGCGCGTCGGATGTCTTCAGCATCCGTAGCACCTGAATTTGCGTCTGAATTGGCAGCGAAGGGTCAACATCCCCTTGCAGCGATCAGCAGGACGCCCGGGGAGTCGCATTGCGGTTCCTTCGGAACCGGACAACGACATCATGCACTATATCGACCAACTCACCAGAAACGAGCGGCAATCGGCGCTGGTGATCCTCATCGGTCTCTGCGCAGCGGGCCTCGTGCTCGGAATTGCCGGACGCGACAGCCTTCTCGGTATTCACGGCCTGATGATATCGATCATCGCAGTCGTCACAATCTTCGCGGTGATCTCGCGCTATTATAATCCGGAGCCCGGCGCAGAGCGTTTTGATGACTATTACGACGAGCCGAGCAAACTCGGCATCATCCTGGCGATGGGCTGGGCCGTTATTGGCATGTTCTTTGGCCTGTGGACTTCGGCCTTGTTGGCCTGGCCGGAACTCACCTTCGACGCCGGCTGGGCGAGCTTTGGTCGCATCCGCCCCGTTCACACCTCCGGGGTGATTTTCGGTTTCGGCGGCAACGCGCTGATCGCGACATCCTTCTATGTGATGCAGCGGACCTGTCGCGCACGGCTGCCCGATCAGCTCAGCCCGCTATTCATCCTGTTCGGCTACAACATCTTCTGCATCCTGGCCGCCAGCGGCTATCTGATGGGGATCACGCAGTCGAAGGAATATGCCGAGCCGGAATGGTATGCCGATGTCTGGCTGGTCATCGTCTGGGTGACTTACTTCATCACCTATCTGCGCGTGCTCGCACGCCGCAAGGAGCCGCATATCTATGTGGCCAACTGGTACTACCTCGCCTTCATCGTCGTCGTCGCCATTTTGCACATCGTCAACAATCTGGCGGTGCCGGTGTCGATCGGCAGCGAGAAGAGCTATTCAATCTTCTCCGGCGTGCAGGATGCGATGACGCAATGGTGGTACGGCCACAACGCCGTCGCCTTCTTCCTCACCGCCGGCTTCCTCGGGATGATGTATTACTTCCTGCCCAAGCGTGCCGATCGTCCGATCTATTCCTACCGCATGTCGATCCTCAGCTTCTGGGGCATCACCTTCTTCTACATGTGGGCGGGCTCGCATCACCTGCACTACACCGCCCTGCCGCAATGGGTGCAGTCGCTCGGCATGACCTTCTCCGTCATGCTGCTGGTGCCCTCCTGGATGTCGGCTGCCAATGCGTTGCTGACGCTGAACGGTGCTTGGGACAAGGTGCGCGATGACGCGACGCTGCGCTTCATGATGGTGGCCGCAGTGTTCTATGGCCTCAGCACCTTTGAAGGCTCGTTCATGGCGATCCGTGCGGTCAATTCGCTCTCTCACTATACCGACTGGACCGTGGGGCATGTTCACGCCGGTGCGCTCGGCTGGGTGGCGATGATCACCTTCGGCTCGATCTATGCCGCCGTGCCGTGGCTGTGGAAGCGTGAGAGCATGTATTCGCCGCGCCTTGTCGAGGTGCATTTCTGGCTCTCGGTGTCGGGCACGGTCGTCTATGTGCTGGCGATGTGGAATTCCGGCATCATTCAGGGCCTGATGTGGCGCACCTATAATGAAAGCGGAACGCTCGCCTATTCCTTCATCGAGTCGATGGTGGCGATGCATCCCTATTACATCGCACGCACCTTTGGCGGCCTGCTGTTTCTGATGGGCGCCGTTGTCGGCTGCTACAATCTCTGGATGACGATCCGGCACGCACCGCGCGGTGCCCGCTCTGCCTCAGATCTGTTGCCAACCGGCACGCCAGCCCTGCAGCCGGGAGAGTAAGAGATGTTTGGCATTCATTATCGTCTGGAACGCAAGGCCACCTGGCTCATTCTCGGCATCATCGGCGCGGCCAGCGTCGGCGGCATCGTCGAGATCGCGCCGCTGTTCACGATCCATCAAACGGTCGAGAATGTACCGCATATGCGGGTCTATACGCCGCTCGAGACTGCGGGCCGCAACATCTATATCCGCGAGGGCTGCTATGCCTGCCACTCGCAGATGATCCGCACGCTACGCGATGAGGTGGAGCGATACGGCCCCTATTCTCTCGCCGTCGAGTCCAAATACGATCACCCGATGTTGTGGGGATCGAAGCGGACCGGCCCCGATCTCGCGCGCGTCGGCGAAAAATATTCCGACGAATGGCATGTCGCGCATCTGACCAATCCGCGTCACCTCGTGCCGGAATCGGTGATGCCGTCTTACGCCTGGCTCGGTCGCAACAAGCTGCGCACCGATGATCTCGGCGCGCATCTGGCGGCACTGCGGACAGTCGGCGTGCCTTACACGGATGAGATGATCAAGAATGCCTCGGCGGACGCTTACGGGCAGGCCGCGCCCGACACGCCCTATGCCGAAGGTGTCACCCAGCGTTACGGCGAGGCCACGACAGTGCGTGCGTTCGATGGCCGTCCCAATGACCTGACCGAGATGGATGCGCTGGTCGCGTATCTGCAGATTCTCGGTCGTTTGACAGACGCCGCGGCCAAGCCTGTGGCTGCGCGGGAGGATAACAATGCCCAGCCATGACAGTGTCGTTTGGTTCGCAAAGACGTTCGGGCTGTTCTACCTGATCGGACTCTCCATCGTGGCGTTGATCTATTCCTATTGGCCCTCGAAACAGGCCGAATTCGACGCCGCGTCCTCAAGCATTCTCAGTGACGAAGACAAGCCATGGCGGAACTAGAGCGCGATCCTCATACCGGCTATCTGACCACCGGGCATGAATGGAACGGGATCAAGGAGCTGAATTCTCCGATCCCGTGGGCGGTGTGGATCTTCATCGGTGTCACGCATCTGTTTGCACTGATCTACTGGGTGCTGATGCCGACCTTTCCGCTGTTGACGACCTATACCAAGGGCCTGCTGCATCACGACGACCGCATCGAGGTGCAGGAGGCCGTGCAGCAGGCCGAAGCTGAGCGCAGCGTCTGGGCCAAGAAGATCACCGATGAGAATTATCAGACGATCCTGTCAGATCCCGCGCTGATGCAGCGGGTGCGGCAGACCGGCCGCACATTGTTCACTGACAATTGCGCCGCCTGCCATGGCCGCGAAGCGCGTGGCGCCACCCGCTTCCCCGATCTCACCACCGAGTCGTGGTTGTGGGGCGGCACGCCAGAGGCTGTCGCCGAGACGATCCGTGTCGGCATCAACTCGCCGCATCCGGAAAGCCGGGTGTCGCAGATGCTCGCTTTCGGCAAGGACGGAATGCTGCAGCGTGACGCGATCGATAATGTCGTCGCTTATGTCCGCAGTCTGTCGGGCGCGACTGATGTGTCGAAGGAGGCCGTCGCCAAGGGTGCGGTGATCTTCTCGGAGAACTGCGCCTCCTGCCATGGCGCCGACGCCAAAGGCAGTACGGAGGTGGGCGCGCCGAACTTGACGGGCGGTCGCTGGATCTATGGCAGCGATCCCGACACGCTGTACCAGACCATCTGGGGCGGACGGCGCGGCTACATGCCGAGCTGGGAAGGACGATTGTCAGCGTTCGATAGAAAGCTGCTCGTTCTTTATCTGATGGATCTTCGAGGCCGGGCAAAATGACTTCTACGACGATGAAGACGCCGCTGCGTGTCTATATCTGGGTGCTGCTCGGCCTTGGCCTTCTTGGCGCCGCCAACGGACATCTCGTCTATGTCGCGCTGACATCGCAGCCCGAATGCGTTGCCCATGTCCGCTCTGGCGCATCTGCGCAGGACGGAATGCTCAGCGCGGCGAAATCCTCCTGCACGCCAACGAGACAACCATGACCAGTCATCAAACCATTGATAAACTGCCGGATCTCGCGCCGCCGGCACCGGTCGAAGGCCGCTGGTCGCGGCATGTCCCCGCCTCTGAAGCCTTCACCTGGCTCAGGCTCGGCTGGCGCGATTGTCTCACTCAGCCGGCGTCGAGCATCGCCTACGGCCTCCTCGTTTTCGTCGTCTCCGTCGTCCTTGTCGGCGCGCTGTTCCGGTTCGGCGCCGACTATATCTTGTTTCCGGCTTTGGCGGGTTTCGTCATCGTCGGCCCCATTTTAGCTATCGGCCTCTACGAAAAGAGCCGACGGATCGCCACCGGCGAGCCGGTATGCCTCGTAGAAATGATCTTCTTTCGCGCGAAATCGCAGCGACAGATCTTGTTCACGGGCGTTCTTCTGTGCGGATTGATGCTGCTCTGGATGCGCGCCGCCGTCATCATCTACGCGCTGTTCTTCGGGCTGCGTCCCTTCCCTGGCCTCGACCGCATCGTGCCGATGCTGCTTGCGGAACCGGTCGGCTGGGCGATGCTGTTCGTCGGCAGCTGTGTCGGCGCGCTCTTTGCCGCCTTCTCGTTTGCGATCAGCGCGCTGTCCATTCCCATGCTGATGGAAAGACGGCTCGATGCGCTCACCGCCATGGGTACCAGCACGGCAATCGTCAGTAAGAACCTACCGGTCATGCTGACATGGGGCGCCATTGTCGTCGGCCTCTTCCTGCTCAGCCTCGCCACCGGACTGGTCGGACTGATCATTGTGTTCCCCGTGCTCGGACACGGCACCTGGCATGCTTATCGCGCGATGGCGCCTGAGGCTGAGAAGCAACGGGCACGCCTCACGGCGGATGCGTTGCCACAGAGCAAAGTCTAGCGCGATGAGTTGCTGTGTCCCAACGATTGACCCCAACGATCCGGATCGTCGCGCTGCCGCCCGCGAGGAATTACGGCTTGCGAGCCGTGAGATCGAGAGCGGACTTTGGCAGACGGATCTGTCGGTGCCGGGCATTCATTGTGGCGCCTGCATTCACACCATCGAGAAGGCGATCGGCGCATTGCCCGGCGTAACCCGTGCCCGCGTCAACCTTTCGACCAAGCGAACGACCATCCAATGGCGGGCAGAGGCCCCCCCGCCCTTCATCGAGACGCTGAATGCGATCGGCTACGAGGCTCATCTTCACGATGACCTGGCCGGCACCAAAGACAATACGCTGTCGGAATTGATCCGCGCTTTGGCCGTCGCCGGCTTCGCTGCCAGCAACATCATGCTGCTCTCCGTATCGATCTGGTCCGGCGCGGACGCTGCAACGCGCGATCTCTTTCACTGGATTTCGGCGGCCATCGCGCTGCCGACGCTCATTTACTCAGGCGGCGTTTTCTATCGCTCAGCCTGGCAAAGTCTGCGCCATGGCCGCACCAATATGGACGTGCCGATCTCGATCGGCGTCGCGCTTGCGTTCGGGTTGAGCATTTACGAAACGATCCATCAGGGTCCGCATGCCTATTTCGATGCGGCGGTATCGCTCCTCTTCTTCCTGCTGATCGGACGCACGCTCGATCACATGATGCGTGAGCGCGCGCGCGTCGCCGTCAAAGGTTTGGCGCGATTGGCCGCGCGCGGGGCATTGGTGCGCCAGCCCGATGGCAGCCAAGTCTACATGCCTGTGCAAGAGATCGAACCCGGCATGACGCTCCTCCTCACAGCAGGCGAGCGCGTTCCCGTCGATGCGCGCGTGCTCAGCGGCGCATCGGAAATGGATCGTTCGCTGGTGTCGGGCGAAAGTCTGCCGCAACCCGTGACAAGCGGCGACCAGTTGGAAGCGGGCACGCTGAACCTGACAGGGCCGCTCACCGTGATGGCGACGGCCGCCGCCAAGGATTCCTTCCTGGCCGAAATGATGCGGATGATGGAAGCGGCGGAATCCGGCCGCTCCGCTTATCGCCGCATCGCCGATCGTGCCGCGCAACTCTACGCGCCTGTTGTTCATCTGACGGCGCTGCTGACCTTCATCGGCTGGATGATCGCAACAGGCGACTTTCATCGCGCCATCACGATTGCAATCGCGGTGCTGATCATTACATGTCCGTGTGCGCTTGGGCTTGCTGTGCCGATGGTGCAGGTGGTGGCGGCGCGGCGGCTGTTCGAACACGGCATCATGCTGAAAGACGGCGGAGCGCTCGAAAGGCTCGCTGACATCGACACTGTCATGTTCGACAAAACCGGCACGCTCACGCTCGGAGAATCCGAGCTCGTCAATCATGACAGCAATGCTCGCGATCTCGCCATCGCCAGAGCGATCGCCTCGCAGTCGCGTCACCCCTATTCCCGCGCTCTCGCCGCCACAGGCGACATTGCAGCGGCGCAGATCACGCTGGACGCCATCACCGAGCATCCCGGCCTCGGCCTCGAAGCGCGCGTCGGCGACACAACCTATCGCCTCGGACGCGCAGACTGGACGCTGGATGCAGCAAATCCCTTGAAGCAGATTCCGGATACCGCCAGTGTTGTTCTTTCGAAAGACGGACGCTACCTCGCCGCCTTCGCCTTTGAGGACCGGCTACGGCCCGATGCAGCGCAAGCCGTTGCCGCGCTGACATCCGCGGGTTTCCCTGTTGAGATTTTGTCCGGCGACAGACGCGCCGCCGTGCAAGCCGTCGCGGCCCCGCTGGGCGTCGCCTGGCGCGCCGGCATCTCACCGAGCGGAAAGACCGCGCAGATCGCCGCCGCACTCGCACGCGGGCAAAAGCCGCTGATGATCGGAGACGGCCTCAACGATGCGCCGGCGCTGACGGCCGCCCACGCCTCGATGGCGCCGGCCACCGCAGCCGATGTCGGGCGCAATGCCGCCGATCTTGTCTTCTTGCGCGACAGCCTGATGGCGGTGCCGGAAGCAATCGCAGTTGCGCGGCGCGCGGCACAGTTGATCCGCGAAAACCTGATGCTGGCGATCGGCTATAATGTGATCGCCGTGCCGATCGCCGTCCTCGGCTATGTCACGCCGCTGATCGCCGCCATCGCCATGTCGCTGTCCTCGCTGCTTGTCGTTGCCAACGCACTCCGCCTCGGCAGGACCAACCGGCTTCAAAAGCAGAAGAGCAATGGTGTGATAGGCGAAGCACCGACAACCCGTCTCGCGGGGGGCATGGCATGACCGGCTTTTTTTTCCTCGTTCCGATCGCGATCGCGCTCGGCCTCGTCGGCCTGCTGACATTCATCTGGACGCTGAAGGACGGCCAATATGACGATTTGGCCGGCGCAGCCGAACGAATCCTGCATGACGATGGCGACCGCCCGCTGCGGTGACAACTGAGCCGAGCTTACTGAGGGCCGACCCACCCCTTCCGTTCACACCTCCGCGTCTGGCTCAATTCAATGAGTGAGTTTCTGGCGCGGCCAGATACTCCGCTCATCCCGGCGCAGGCCGGGATCCAGAGCCTCACACACTTCTGTCCCGGGTGGGATTCTAGATCCCGGCTTTCGCCGGGATGAGCGGGACAAGTGGAGCATCCTCCCTCCCACATAGCGCCAGACTCCCGTTGGCATTGTTCTTGTTTTGTTCTATAGTCTCGACTTAGGAACAAGACACCGCCAATGTCCATGTTATTGCCCTTTACCAAGCCTTCGGTTGACCACCGGGAACAGACCCTGCGGGATCTGCGCCGGATTCTGGCTGAGGCCAAGGGCCCTGAACTTGCTAGGTTTTCCTTCGGTCTGGCCGATGTCGACGCGCATATGCCGGAGGGCGGGCTGCCCTTGGGCGCGCTGCATGAATTCGTCCCGCACGCGCCCGAGGATATCCCGGCCGCCTTCGGCTTCATCGCCGCCCTGCTCGGCCGCATCCTGGCTGAAAAAGCCGGCCTGATCTTTCTGATCACCGGGCTGGAGGACAGGTCAACTTATGGCCGCCCCTATAGCCATGGCCTTCAGAATCTAGGGCTCGACCCGGCGCGCTTGCTGCTGGTGACAGCGGATGGCGCAAAGCAGACGCAATGGGCGCTGGAAGAAACCTTGCGCTCGGCGCTGCCCATCGCTGTTGCCGGCATGATCGAGGGCTTAGGATTTCGGTCGAGCCAAAGGCTGCAATTCGCCGCTGAAAATTCCGGCCGGCCTTTGCTGTTGTTGCGCCCGCCCGGCATCGCCGGCAGCAGCGTGGCCGTTACGCGATGGCGCATTGGCGCTGCATCGGCCGTCCGCGACCCTTTCGGTCTCATCACCCATTGGCGCTGGAAAGTAACGCTGGAGCGATGTCGCAACGGCCGTCCGGGTGAGTGGTTGATGGAGTTCGATCATGCGTATCGTTTCGGTCTGGCTGCCGCGATGGCCGATTGCCCGCCTTCTGTCAGCGCAATCGCGTCATCCAGCCGGCGAACAATTTGATCAGGCGCAGCCGCTCGTCCTCGTTGCCGATGCCACGGGCGGACCGCGCGTCGCTGCGCTGAACCTTGCCGCCGAACAATGCGGCATTGCTGTCGGCGACACGCTGGCGGATTCGCGCGCGAAGGCGGCGCCATTGCAAACGGCCATCCACGATCCCGTGGCTGACGACACAGCGTTGCAGCGGCTCGCCTTATGGGCGACGCGCTATACGCCCTCGGTTTCACCCTGGGATGAGGCCAGCGGCGCTGACGGATTGTTTCTCGATATCAGTGGCGCCGCGCATTTGTTTGGGGGAGAAGAAAAGCTGCTCACCGATCTGGCGCGCCGGCTGCACGCGTTCGGATTGCAGGCGCGGCTGGCGATTGCCGGCACGCCGGGCGCAGCTTGGGCGCTGTCCCGCTATCATGCCGTAAACGGCTTCATCATTGCCGGCGGACAGGAAGCCGAGGCGCTGGGGCCGCTGCCGATCGAAGCGCTCCGATTGTCTGCTTCGACGCGCGTTATGCTGCGGCGCCTTGGCTTCAAGCGGGTTCGCACCCTGATCGATCAGGAACGCGCGCCATTCGCAGCGCGCTTTGAGAAGGAATTGCTGACGCGCTTCGATCAGGCTCTGGGTCATGCAGCGGAGCCATTGCGCTTCATCGTCTCCCCGCCTCTTTATCACAGCACGCGTTATCTGATGGAGCCGATCTGGACGCAGGATGCGGTGCTCACTGTCGTCACGCGGCTGATGAAGGATCTCACCCACCCGCTGACCCGCGATGGCGCGGGCGCAAGATCGCTGCGGCTTTCGCTTTATCGCGTCGATGGAAAGATATCGGTCGTCGATCTTAGTGTGACCATGCCGACACGCGATCCGGCGCATGTCGCGCGTTTGATCGAGCTGAAGCTTGAGGGATTGACCAAGGAGCTGGAAGCCGGGTTCGGCTTTGAAACGCTGGCGCTGGCGGTGACGCAGGCCGAGCCGATGCCGGAGGCGCAGGCTGCGCTCTCATCTCTTCTTCACGATCGGGAGAATGCCGAGCATTGCGCGATGCTGATCGACCGCCTTCAGCAACGGCTCGGTGCAGACAGTGTGCAGCATTATGTGGCGGTTGAAAGCCACAACCCGGAACGCGCGCAAGCCTTGCGGGTCGCTGCGGGGCAAATCCCGCACGGCCAGGCGGTTGCACAACAGGAATTATTGCGTCCTCTGTTTATGCTCGCGGAGGCAGAGCCGGCCGAGGGCGTCATTGCGACCGTTCCCGAAGCGCCGCCGCAGCGCTTTCGCTGGCGCGGCAAAATGCATGACGTGCGCTACGCGCAAGGCCCGGAACGGATCGCCGGCGAATGGTGGCGATATAGCCGCCCGCAGCCGACGCGCGATTATTACATTGTCGAGGACAAATATGGCCATCGCTTCTGGCTGTATCGCGAAGGGCTGTATGGCCGCGAGACCGATTCGCCCGGTTGGTTCGTGCAAGGCTTCTTCGCGTGAGGACCATGCCGATGTCCTATGCCGAACTCGCTGTCACCACCAATTTCTCGTTCCTGCGCGGCGCATCGCACCCGCAGGAAATGGTGGCGGCTGCCGATCAGCTCGGGCTTGCGGCCATCGGCATCGCCGACCGCAACAGCTTTGCGGGCGTGGTCCGCGCCTATGATCAATGGAAAAAAATGAAAAAGGAGAGGCTGCGGGATCATCCTGACCGGCCGCTCAAGCTCGTCAAGCTGTTGGTCGGCGTGCGGCTGATCACCATCGATGGCTTCGAAGTCATCACCTATCCGACGGACCGCGCGGCCTATGGCGAACTCTGCAAGATGATCACACGCGGCAATCGCCTGCTCGATGGCGAGAAGGCGCAATGTCATCTGACCTTCGACGATATTCTCGCCGTTAGCACCGATCAGATGTTTATCGTCATTCCCCAACAGGACGCCCTGTTCGAGGACAGGCTCCGTCGTTTGGCCGAAACCGCGAGAGGCCGCACCTTTCTCGCCGGCGCCTATCGCTATCGCGGTGACGACATTCGCCGGCTGGCCATGCTGAACGATCTCGGACACCGCACCGGCGCGCCGCTCGTCGCCGTCAATGACGTGCATTACCACACCCCCGAACGCCGGGCGCTGGCCGACCTCGTCACCTGCATTCGCGAGAAATGCACCATTCACGACGCCGGCTTTCGCCTGGATGCCAATGCCGAGCGGCACCTGAAGCCTGCGAGCGAAATGGCGCGGCTGTTTCGCGCTTTCCCGGACGCCATCGCGCGAACGATCGCCATCGCCGACGCCTGCCTTTTCACGCTGGAGGATCTGCAGAACGAATATCCCGATGAGCCGGTGCCGGCCGGCAAAACGCCGCAGCAACATCTAGAGGATTTGAGCTGGGCCGGCGCGAAACGCCGCTACCCCTATGGCATCCCCGACAACATCATCAAACGGGTGCGCGATGAACTCGCCATCATCGAGGAACTGAACTACGCGAAATATTTTCTCACCGTCCACGACATCGTCGCCTGGGCGCGCCATGAACTCAACATTCTATGCCAGGGTCGCGGCTCCGCCGCCAATAGCGCGGTGTGTTATTGCCTTGGCATTACCGAAATTGACCCGAAGGAAAGCGGCCGCCTGTTCGCGCGCTTCATTTCCAAGGAGCGCGGCGAGCCGCCGGACATCGATGTTGATTTCGAACATGACCGGCGCGAAGAGGTCATGCAATATATCTACCGGCGCTATGGCCGCCATCGCGCGGCGATCTGCGCCACCGTCATTCATTATCGCTCGCGGCAAGCCATTCGCGAAGTCGGCAAGGCGCTGGGCCTGACGCCGGACATCACGGCAGCTTTGGCCAAGACCGTCTGGGGCAGCCATGCCGATGGCCTGCCCGATGCGCATATCCGTCAGGCCGGCCTCGACCCGTCCAACCGCGCCTTGATGCAGGCTGTGTATCTCGCCCGCGCGTTGGTCGGCTTTCCCCGTCACCTGTCGCAGCATGTCGGCGGCTTCATCCTCACGCGCGGCCGCCTCGATGAAACAGTGCCGATCGGCAATGCGGCGATGGACGATCGCACCTTCATCGAATGGGACAAGGACGACATCGACACGCTCGGCCTGATGAAGGTCGATATCCTCGCTTTGGGAATGCTGAGTTGCCTGCGGCGCAGCCTCGATCTGATGAAGCACCATTACGACAAGGATTATACGCTCGCCACCCTGCCCAAGGACGATGATGCGTCCAGCGTGCCTGTCTATGACATGCTGACGAAGGCGGACACTGTCGGCGTGTTTCAGGTGGAAAGCCGGGCGCAGATGTCGATGCTGCCGCGCATGAAGCCACGCCGCTTCTACGATCTCGTCATCGAGGTCGCGATCGTTCGTCCCGGCCCGATCCAGGGCGATATGGTGCACCCCTATCTGCGGCGGCGCGACGGCATCGAGAAGGCGCATTATCCGTCGCCCCTGCCCCAATACGGACCGGCCAATGAGCTGGAAGAAGTGCTCAAGCGCACGATGGGCGTGCCGCTGTTTCAGGAACAGGCGATGCAGATCGCCATCACTGCGGCGGAATTCACCCCCGATGAAGCCGATGGCCTGCGGCGGGCGATGGCAACATTTCGGCACAACGGCAATGTGCATCTGTTTCGCGAGAAATTCATCAACCGCATGACCGAGCGCGGCTATGAGCGCACATTCGTCGAAAGCTGCTTTGGCCAGATCGAAGGCTTTGGTGAATATGGCTTTCCGGAGAGCCACGCCGCCAGCTTCGCGTTGCTGGTTTATGCCTCGGCCTGGATCAAATGCCATTATCCCGAGGTGTTCTGCGCCGCCATTCTCAACAGCCAGCCGATGGGTTTTTATCAGCCGGCGCAGCTGGTGCGCGATGCGCGCGAACACGGCGTCGAGGTCAAGCCGGTCGATGTCAATCACAGCGAATGGGATTGCACGCTCGAACAGCCGTCCGATGGCGGCGAACGCCTGGCGGTGCGGCTCGGCTTCCGGCAGGTGCAGGGATTGCATGAGGAGGAATTGAAAAAGCTCGTTGCCGCGCGGGGCAACGGCTTTGGAAGCGTTGAGCGGCTCGCCGCCGTTGCCGGCGTCTCGCGCTTCACCATCGAGCGACTGGCCGCGGCTGATGCATTCCGCTCGCTCGATCTCGACCGGCGCGCGGCGTTATGGGCGGCGCGGCGGCTCGACACCATCGGCATTCGTAAGCCGATGGAGCATAAGGGTCGCCGGAAGGACACTATCTCCCCGCTGCCGCTGCTGGCGCCGCATATGAGCGAGGAGCTTTTCCCCGAGCCGCAGATCGCGCTGCCGCTGATGCAGATGCCCGAACATGTAGCGGAAGATTATGTGGCGACCGGACTGTCGCTGAAGGCGCATCCGATCAGCTTTTTCCGCGAGCGCCTGCAGCGGATCGGCGTCATCACCACCGCCGAACATCGCAGCGAGAGCCTGGCCCCCAACAAGCGCATCTCCGTTGCCGGTTTGGTGCTGATCCGGCAGATGCCGGGCACCGCGAAGGGCGTTGTGTTCATGACGATCGAGGACGAAACCGGCATCGCCAATCTCATCGTCTGGCGCAAGGTGTTCGAAAAAAATCGTCAGGTGGTGATGAACTCAAAATTCCTGGCCGTGCGGGGGCGTTTGCAACGCGCCAGCGGCGTCATTCACATCTTGGCGGAAAGCTTTCGCGATCTGTCAGGCTATCTGCAGGAACTGAAAGACAGCGAAGCTCCTCTTATTGCGGCGCCGGGACATGACGCATCGCTGTCTCAACTGTCGCTTCTGAAAAGCCGGGACTTTCATTGACGGCTTTGTTTGAAGCGCAGCGCGATCAATCGAGCATCGCGGCAAAGGCCGGGGTCATCAGTTCTTTCATCCCGCCGCCATCGCGGATGAGAAAGCGCGCGGCAATATCGCGCTCGGCCGCGAACTGATAGCCTACCTCGGCGCCAAGCACCGTGAGTGCCGTCGCCAGTGCATCCGCCTTCATGCAGGAGCGGTTCAGCACCGTCACGAACGCCACATCGTCCGGCACCGGCCAACCTGTGCGCGGATCGAGTGTGTGAGACAGAAGGCGATCGCCCTCCCGGATATGCCGCCGCACATCGCCGGAGGTCGCGACCGACACTTCGTGCAAGGCGACAATCGTCGTCTCATCTGCGCTTCCACCTTCCAGTTTCACCCACCAGGGGGAGCCGTCCGGCTTCACGCCATGGCCGCGCAATTCGCCGCCGATCTCGACCAGATGATTTGTCACGCCGCGCTTGAGCAGCCTCCCCGATACAAGATCGACGGCAAAGCCTTTGGCGATGGACGACAGATCAAGCCACACACCGCCCGACTGTAGCAATGCACAGCGCGACTTATCGAACCGAATGGCGCGCCACCCGCCCTGCGCCCTCGCCGTCTCGATCTCCGCCTGTACCGGCACATCCTCACGCCGACCGGACGCGCCAAAGCCCCACAAGTCGGTCAGCGCACCGATGGTCGGGTCATAAGCACCGTCTGTCTGCCGCGCCAACTCCAGCGCGCAATCGAGAACAGAACAGAATTCCTGCGGCACGGTCTGCCATGTCCCGGGCGCGGCGCGATTGAAGCGACTGAGATCGGACGTCGGCTCCCATTGGCTCATCTGCGCAATCACGAGAGAAAGCGCAGCTTCGACGATGGCGGAGAGTTCGCGCTCGGCAACATCGGTCGCAGCCTTGACCGACCACGACGTCCCCATCCTCTCACCCGACAGCGAAACGATTTGCGCCGCTCGCGGAACGAGCGGCGCGATGTCAGAAACATGCAATGGGATCAGAACCCGCCGCATCAGGCGTCGCAGACTGCGGTCAGGGCAACACTTCAAGCGTCGCGGTATAGCCGGCGCGGCGCTGCTTCAGTTCCTTGGCCGGCGTCTTGTCATCGCGCACATTGGCTTCCAGCCAATACATGCCTGGTCCAGGCCATTTCACCGTGAACTTGCCTTCGGCGTCGGTTGTAAGCGCCATCTCGCCGAGCTGGTCGCGATAGCGATTGCCGCCCGGAATCACAGTGACCTTCAGATTGGCCGCCGGCTTGCCATCCAGCATCATCTGGAAAGTGGCATCCGAACCAGTATTCAGATCATTCGGATGCGTCACCGGCGACAGCTCAAGCCCCTTGCCGGTGATCTTCAGCGTCTCCTTGGTCGGCTTGCCCGACGTCACAAACACTTCCATCCGCGTCTGCATGAACGACGCCTGCAGATCGTCCGCTGTCTGCGGCACGTCCTTGGCGAAATCCTCCACGCTGCCGCGCCAGCGCTTGGTCTGTCCGCCTTCCTTGTAGCTTGCAAACACGCCGTCATTGGTGACGGCAAGCTTGTAGGTGCCCTTTTGCTTCAGCGGCACATCGAAGGTCGAGCGATAGCGGCCGATGCTGCCGTTCTGAGCTTGCACGGCCGAGCCATCCGGCGCTGTCACGGACAATTCTCCGGGGCGACCACCGCGCATCCCCGAAGTTTCCGGTGGCGCGCCGATATTGGCGATGCGCAGCGGGAAATGCTCGAAATAGAACAGGTCGTTCGACACTGCCGCATCGACCGTCACCCAGACATCATCGCCAGACAGCACAGTCGCCGACGGCAGCATCCATGACCGGTGAGCCTGCGCGGCGCTGATCGGCAGGCCGACACACAATGCAAGAATCAGCCACTTGCGTGAGAGAACCATCTTCATGCCTCCGAGGCTTTAAGGTTTCAGTTCGAGCGCAACACGGTTCAACTCGTGCTCACCCTTTGTTTGCAACGTTTCTGCCGATGCGATCGGCCACTTGAATGGCACACGCAGCAATTCGCGGCCGCCGACCTCTCGCGCCGCCTCCACCACCAGATGATATTCGCCAGCGGCAAGGTCCTTCACAGGCAGCTTGTCGAGCGGGATGCTGATCTTGCTCTCACCCGGCGCGCGCGTGGCGCTGCTCAGGCCATCAACCGGCATATCGAGTTCACGTCCGGACTTGCGCCACCATTGCCGCATGTCCTTCAGCCACTTCGTGCCTTCCTTGTCTTTGGCCTTGACGTCGTACCAGACGGCAAGATTACCAACGAAGGACTGATCGGGCTTTTCCAGCCAGATCGCGACATAGGGTCGATGATATTCGGCAACGTTGAGCTTCGGAATGTCGATGCTGACAGTCATCTCGGCGGCGACGGCAGGCACGGCCATCGCTCCGGACATCGTAATGGACAAAAACGCGCGCATGACACTCCTCAATGCATCAGAAAAACGGCAATCAGCGCCGGAATGATGAAGCCAAGGCCAACTAGCGGCCAGGTCGACGGCCGCGCATGCGAGAGCAGTTGCAGCAAGACGAGACCGGTCAGGCAGAACACCACACAAGCGACAGCAAACAGGTCAAGAAACAGCGACCACACAGCGCCGGTATTGCGGCCCTTGTGCAGGTCGTTGAGATAGGAAATCACGCCACGGCTGGTCAGCTCATAGCGGGCTTCGCCGGTCTGCCGATCAAGGCTGAGCCAGGCGTCGCCACCGGGACGCGGCAGTGCGATATAGATTTCGTTGGGGGAGAATTCCGCCTCGCGGCCACTGATCTTGACGCCCATGGCGCCCGAGACCCAGGCGGCGACGGGATCGGAGACCTGACCCTTGCCGTCGGCTGGGACCGCCTTGAGCTGATCCAGCAACGGGCGCGGCATCGTCGCGGTCTTCTCGCTGACGCTGGGGCGGGCTTCGATACGGCTGGCGTGATTGAGGGTGATCCCGGTCGCCGCAAAAAGAAGCATCCCGATCAGACAGATCGCGGCACTGATCCAATGCCATTGGCGCATCTGGCGGAGCCAGAAGGCCCGGCTGCCGAGCGAGATTTTAGGCTTCATGGGAGACGGTGGGTTGGCGCGTATCGCGGTCGAGACCGGCATCGCCCACCACTAATCAAGAACAAAACATGCCGCAAACACAATGATTTAGGAGCATTCCAAACTGGTGCGGCAATGCATGCCCCACGGCCTGGAACGAGACGGAAATGCATGGATGATCAATGTGAAAGCCGGCCGCTCATCACGGCCGGCTTCAGGTTGGAGACGTGAGCCTATTTTGCGGCGAGCCCGCTCGCTTCGAAGATCTTGGTGTAGCGGGCGGTATCGCTCTTGATCGTCTCGTCAAATTTGGCTGGCGATGACGTCATCACAACCACACCGCCCTGCTTGGCCATCCGGTCCTGCAACGCCGGGTCCTGCAGCGCCTCGACCACATCCTTGTTGATCTTGTCGATGATCGCGGCCGGCGTGCCGGCCGGTGCCATCAGGCCGAACCAGGCATCGTACGAGAAATTGGCCAGCCCCGACTCCGCCATGGTCGGCACGTCCGGCATGTTCGGCACCCGCTTCTCCGTGGTGACAGCCAGCGCCCGTACCTTGCCAGACTGCATCAGTTCCAGCGCCGTACTCGCCGGCGTGAAATACAGATGCGAGTCGCCGCGTACCACGCTCATGTTGGATTCCGGCGCACCCTTATAGGGAACGTGGACCAGATCGATATTGGCATTCTGCCGGAACAGCGCCCCCACGATGAACGTGGTTGAGCCCAGTCCGGGCGATGCAAAATTCATCGAACCCGGCTTGGCCTTGGCCAGGTCAACGAACTCCTTGACCGATTTCGCCGGAATGTCCGGATTGATGATCATCACCAGCGGCACGGTCGCAATCGGCGTGATGCCGGCAAAATCCTTCACCGGATCAAATTGCAGATTCTTGTTCAGCGCACCGGCAACGGTATGCCCGTTGGATGTCAGCATGATCGTGTAACCGTCCGCGGCGCTTTTCGCCACGCTGGTGGTTCCGGCAAGGCCCGGCCGGTTTTCGACCACGACCTGTTGCTTCCATTTTTCGCCAAGCTTGTCGCTCAGCGCCCGCCCGAGAAGGTCGGTCGCGCTGCCCGCCGAGAACGGCACCACGATCCGGACCACCTGGTTCGGATAAGGGGCCTCGGCCAGCGCACCGAAATTGACAAGCGTAAGAGCAGCCGCGCCCGCAAGGACGCTTCGTATCGTCATCATTAAAATTCTCCCTAGGCGACGTCCGGATATTTTTCCGGTTGGTTGTGATCCTATCAGGTCACACAAAATCCGGATATGGGCTTTATCGGCCCAACGAATTTTGCTGATACTCGAGTTTCACATCGCCAAGGATGCCCACCGTTCATGCGCACCGAACAGTCTCGTCCCGTCCGCCTTCAGGATTATCGCCCACCGGATTGGCTGGTCGAGACGGTACACCTCGATGTGGCGCTGCATTCCACCGCGACAAAAGTCCGCACCACACTGACGCTGCGGCCTAATCCCGCCACGGCGCCCGCCCCGCTCGTCCTTGACGGAGATGGGCTCAATCTGTCCGCCGTCGCGCTCGATGGGCAGCCGCTCGCGGCGGATGCTTATGTGGCATCGCCGGACCGATTCACGCTGCCGCAGCCGCCGCAGCGGCCCTTCAGCCTGACCATCGACACCATCATCGATCCATCGGCCAACACGCAGCTGATGGGGCTTTACCGTTCCAGCGGAACTTATTGCACGCAATGCGAGGCGGAAGGCTTCCGCCGCATCACCTATTTCCCCGATCGCCCCGACGTGATGGCGGTTTACACAACCCGGATCGAGGCCAATAAGGACGAAGCGCCGGTTCTTCTTGCCAATGGCAACCTGATCGAAAGCGGCGACCTGCCGGACGGACGGCATTTCGCCGTCTGGCATGACCCCTTCCCCAAGCCGTCCTACCTGTTCGCCATGGTCGGCGGCGCATTGGCTTGCGTCGAAGATCACTTCGTCACGGTCTCGGGCCGCAAGGTCGTGCTGAGGATCTATGTCGAGCCGGGGAAGGAAAGCCGCTGCGGCTATGCCATGGATGCGTTGAAGCGATCGATGCGCTGGGACGAGGACGCGTTCGGCCGCGAATACGATCTCGATATTTTCATGATCGTCGCCGTGTCCGACTTCAACATGGGCGCGATGGAGAACAAGGGGCTTAACGTCTTCAACGACCGTTATGTGCTGGCCTCACCTGAAACCGCGACCGATACCGACTTCGCCGCGATCGAAGCGATCATTGCCCATGAATATTTCCATAACTGGACCGGCAACCGCATCACCTGTCGCGACTGGTTCCAGCTCTGCCTGAAGGAAGGACTGACAGTTTTCCGCGATCAGGAATTCACGTCCGATATGCGTTCGCGCGCGGTCAAGCGGATTGCCGATGTTCGCAATCTGCGGGCGCATCAATTCGTGGAAGATGCGGGGCCGCTGGCGCATCCGGTGCGGCCGCAGCTCTATCACGAGATCAACAACTTCTACACGACGACCATCTATGAAAAGGGTGCCGAACTCGTGCGGATGCTGCGCACGATGCTCGGCACTGAGACGTTCCGCCGCGGCATGGATCTTTATTTCGATCGCCATGACGGCGAAGCGGCCACCATCGAACAATTCATTCAATGCTTTGCCGATGTGTCGGACCGCGATCTGTCGCAATTCATGCTGTGGTACCAGCAGGCGGGTACGCCGGAGGTTATCGCCGAGGGTGAGTTTGATGACGTCAGCAAGACATTTACGCTCAATCTGTCGCAGATCGTGCCGCCGACGCCGAACCAGCCGGTCAAGGAGCCGATGGTTATTCCGTTGCGGCTCGGCCTCGTTGATGCAACGGGTGATGATCTGCCGCTGACGATCGCCGGCAAGCCGATGACCGGCGATGTTGTCATCCTCACCAAGCCGTCGGAAATGCTGGTGTTCGAAGAGGTGAAGGAAAAGCCGGCACTGTCGATCAATCGCGAATTTTCCGCACCGATCGAATTGAAGGCCAATCTTTCATCGGACGATCTGCGGCGGCTGGCGGCCTATGACAGAGATCCATTCAATCGCTGGCAGGCGGTGCAGACTTTGGCGATGCGGCTTCTGATCAGCAATGTCGCAAAGATCCAGAGCGGTGGCAAAGCCGCTGAGGACGACGGCCTGATCGCGGCTTTGGCAACGATCCTCGCCGACGGAAACCTTGAACCCGCCTTTGTCTCACTCGTCCTGACTATGCCGACGGAAGCTGATATCGCTCGCGAGATCGGCCATGATGTCGATCCTGATGCAAACTTTAAGGCGCGCACGCATCTGCGCAGCCTGATCGGCAGCAAGCTACGGACGGCGCTGACCAAGACCTATCAGCGGCTGCAGAGCACCGCGCCCTATAGCCCGGATGCTGCAAGTGCCGGCCGCCGGGCATTGAAGAACACCGCGCTCGATCTTCTCGGCGCGACGAGAGATCAGGCTGACCTTACGCTCGTCATTCAGCAGTATCGGACCGCCGACAACATGACGGACCGGATGGCGGCGCTGTCGACGCTCTCGTTGCACGACACGCCGGAACGGACGGAAGCGCTGGACGATTTCTATCAGCGCTTCCAGAGCGATCCGCTCATCATCGACAAGTGGTTCACTTTGCAGGCGATGATCCCAGAAAGCGCCACACTCGATCGTGTCCGCGCATTGATGTCGCATCCGGCTTTCTCGATCAACAATCCCAATCGCGTGCGATCGCTGGTTGGCGCCTTCGCCCATGGCAACGCGACCCAGTTCAATCGGGCTGATGGCGCGGGCTATTCTTTTGTCGCCGATGTCGTTTTGGCGCTGGATTCAAAGAATCCGCAGGTGGCGTCGCGGCTGGCGACCTCTTTCCGCTCCTGGCGGGCGCTGGAAGAGAGCCGGAGGCAATATGCCAGGGATGCGCTCCGCAAGATTGCCGCCTCATCGACGCTGTCAGCGGACGTCAATGACATTGTCAGCCGCGCTTTGGCGGAAACGGGAGACTGAAGGGCGGATTTGGCGCCCCTCTGTTAATAATTTTTTCGCTTGTTGACTCGCCACCGTCTCGACAAATCAGCCCGCATCGATTCTTATCATGATCGATTCGGGACGCGTTGCGGCACATCCTCCCAATCGGCGTTGCGTTCAGCGACAAAATCCTAACCGGGGGCAAATCCACATGGCGCGCGCCGAGGGAGCGCACGCGTCTGCGCAAACCGATTCCATCAAGGGATTGGCGCAGTCGATCGCGAAACCAGCCTATCGTCGACTTCTCACCGCCGAGCCTGTTCTTCGGCGCACCGTTCCGGCCCTCATCATCGCCTTCCTGCTGACGATCGCCGTCGGCGCTTTCGTGCAGATCCTGGATCATCGTCGCAGTGCGCTGGCCGACGCTGCGAAGGATATCGAGACGATCGCCGAAGTGATCTCGCAGCGTCTCGAACGCGCCAATGACCGAAACCGCTCGACAGTCTGGAATTACGCCCAGCAGGAGCTGGATCAGGCGCGCACGCCGCGCACCACCGCATCGGGCCGGCAGATTATCGTCACAAGCCCTGACGGCATGATTATTGCTGCGGCGCCAAGCCTCGCCGGCGCCACCGGGCGTCGGCTTAATGACGTTCTTGGTAACATCAACCCGATAGATCTGCTGAACAATCAAGCCGGCGTCCTGGACATACGGCTGCCGGACGGCAAACGCGCGCTCGCCACGGTCCGCACCTTGCAGGAACCACTTGGACAGATCGCCGTCTATCAATGGCGGAGCGATGCCCTCGCCGCCTGGCGTTCCGATACAGCACTGACCGTTACGCTGTCCGCCACCACAGGCTTTGTGCTCCTGATCCTCGGCTTCGCCTTCCATTGGCAGGCCACGCGGGCGCGCGAAGCCGACCTGATCTATGACACCGTGCGCAGCCGCATCGACACCGCGCTGAACCGCGGCCGCTGCGGCCTTTGGGACTGGGACCTCGCGCGTGGCCGCATCTTCTGGTCCCATTCGATGTTCGCGATCCTCGGGCTCGCGCCGCGCGATGATCTGATGACCTTCGGCGAGATCAACAAATACGTGCATCCCGATGACGTCGATCTCTACGCGCTGGCGACGCAGGTGGCGGATTCACGGCTCAATGCGATCGACCACAATTTCCGCATGTTGCATGCCAATGGCAGCTGGGTGTGGCTGCGGGTGCGCTGTGAGATCGTCCGTCAGCATGGCGAACCCGGTCTGCACCTGATCGGCATCGCCGTCGACGTCACTGAGCAGAAGACGCTGGTTGAAAAAACCACCGCCGCCGACATGCGGCTTCGCGACGCTATCGAGACGATCCCGGAAGCCTTCGTGTTGTGGGATTCCGATAACCGCCTCGTACTGTGCAATTCGAACTTCCAGGAGCTGCACAAGCTGTCCGACGATCTCATCCAGCCGGGCACGCCATATGAAGTGATCGCGGCGGCTGGCCAGACCCACCTGAATATCGGCAAAGTCGCCAGCATTGGTCCTGATCTACCCGGAGCGCGCAGCTTCGAGGCGCAACTCGACAGCCGAAACTGGCTGTTCAGCGAGCGGCGCACCAAGGACGGCGGCTACGTCTCCGTCGGCACCAACATCACCAGCCTCAAGCTGCAGGAGCGACGGCTCAAGAACAGCGAGACGCGTCTCCTCGCCACCATCGAAGACCTGCGCCAGTCAAAGCAGCAGCTGGAAGAACTTGCGCAGAAATACGCCGTCGAAAAGACGCGCGCCGAGGAAGCCAATCAGGCGAAGTCGAAATTCCTCGCCAATATGAGCCATGAGCTTCGCACGCCCCTGAATGCCATTATCGGATTTTCCGAGATCATGGAAAAAGGCATGTTCGGCAAGCTGGGCGCGGACAAGTATCACGAATATTGCCGCGACATTCACCAAAGCGGAAAGTATCTGCTGGATGTGATCAACGACGTTCTCGATATGTCGAAGATCGAAGCCGGTCGGATGAAGCTTGAATCGGAACAGCTGTCCCTGCACGACATCCTGGCCGATGCGATGCGCGTCGTGTCCACCCATGGCGCAGAGAAACAGTTGACGCTGTCCTCCACCATCTCACCGGACATCACCTTGCGCGCCGACCGGCGCGCCATCAAGCAGATCGCCCTTAATCTGTTGTCGAACGCGGTGAAGTTCACTCCCGCCGGCGGTCATGTGACGGTGCGCGGACGGCGCGTTGGCCATCATGTCCTGATCAGCATCAGCGACAGCGGTATTGGCATTGCGCCTGAGGCGTTGCAGAAGCTTGGTCGTCCCTTCGAGCAGGTGGAAAGCCAGCTGACCAAGACCCATCACGGATCGGGTCTCGGGCTCGCCATCGCGAAGTCGTTGATCGAATTGCATGGCGGGCGGATGCGCATTCGCTCGAGCCCCGGCGTCGGCACGACCGTCCAGGTCCGTCTCTCCGCTGACGGGCCCTGCCGGAATCAGATCGCCGCCTGATTGCTGTCCGCCGGTCCCAACAGCACGTTGAAGCTGCGGCGAACCTGCAGCTGGGTTTCGACGAGATGCGCCTCCAGCGTTGCGAAATCCGGAACATCGGCAGCGCGCACGAGCAGCCGTAACAGACCGGGATCGGTCTTTTTGGGGTCGAACGCGCCGGACAGGCAGAGCCTGAGGATCTGGCTGAGATTTTGATAGAGCTGGACGGCTGGCCGCAGAATTTCGGAATGGCTTCGCGGCAAGAGACCGAGCTGAGTTGCACGCTCGAGGACCTTTGCCGTGGACGGGCTTAGAATTTCCGGGTGCGTGCTCGCGTGAATGAGCTGAAGAGATTGGGCAATGAACTCTATGTCGATCAAGCCGCCTGCGGCATATTTTAGATCCCATCGATTGCTATCGCTTACTTCCCGCGCAATCGCCGTCCTCATTTCGTATGCATCCTCGGCGATGGCGCGCTCGTCACGCTCCCTTGTGAGCGCATCACGGATCACGTCATTCACTTCATCAGCAAAGTCAGCGGTGGCCGAGATCACCCGCGCGCGGGTCAGCGCCATCTGCTCCCAGGTCCATGCCTCGTTGACCTGATAATCGCGAAATGAATCGAGTTTGGTTGCCACGGGGCCTGATCGCCCCGACGGGCGCAAGCGCATATCAACATGATAGAGAGCACCGTAATTTGTCTGCGATGTCAGCGCTGAAATGAAGCGCTTGGTGAGCCTGGCGAAATATTGCGCGCCGTAAAGCGGCCGCTCTCCGTTCGACTCGGGCTGCGCCTCATCGAAATCATAGATCATGATCAGGTCGAGATCAGAACTCGCCGTCATTTCCCTGCCGCCGAGCTTGCCCATGGCAAGCCACGCCGTCTTCTGCCCGGCAACATGCCCGTGCGCGTCGGCGAACAAAGTTTCAAGGGTGCGATGCAACGTACGAATGATCACATCGGCCAATTGAGCGAAAGCATCACCGGCCTGTTCGGCAGATACTGTGCCGGAGAGAATTCTGACCCCGATCAGGAACATGTGTTCCTGACCGAACAGCCTCAACCGATCGAGGCTGTCTTCGTACGAAGATGACTGGCTCAGCGAGCGCGACAGTTCCTCGGTCAACTTATCTGCATTTGGCAGCGCTCCAAAGAAGGCCGGATCGATCAGCGCATCCATCACTTGGGGCTGCTGCGACAGAATATCGGCAAGCCGCGGCGCTGTGCCGAGCATCAAGGCCACCAGCGCCAGAAGATCCGGATGCTGCAGCAGCATTGTCAGCAACCTGCCGCCGCTGGTCGCGTGCAGGCCAGCCAGAAACTGGTCAAAGTCCCGGACAGCGCGCTCACGATTGTCGGTTCGCGCGAGTTGCTCGACCAAAGGAGGGATGAGCGCTTGCAACTGAGATCGCGCGAAAGCGCTGCGCAACGCAAGATATTTTCCACCGCTGAACCAGCCGCGTATCGTGGCCGAAACCTCAAGCGGGTTTCGAAATCCCATGTCCGCGAGACGATCGAGCGTTTCCCGATCGTCAGCATCAGGAGGAAACCGCAAAACCTCGTCTTGCTCCTGAGAGACCGGCTCGAACAGCTTGGAATATTGCTGCTGCACGTTGCGCAAATGCCGTAACAGCGTCTCCGCAAATGATGCAATGCTGTCAAAGCCGAGGAAATGGGCAAACAAGGTCAGACTTGCATCGTCCGATGGCAGAACATGAGTCTGCTCATCCGCAACCATCTGCAAGCGGTGTTCGACGCGCCGAAGGAATAAATAGGCTTCATCCAGTTCGCGCTCGGCCGTCGGGTCAACCCATCGTCCTTCCGTCAGCGTCGCCAGCGTTTTCAATGTGCTGCGGTCACGCAGCTCCGGATGCCGACCCCCGGCGATCAGTTGCTGGGTCTGGACGAAGAACTCGATCTCGCGGATGCCGCCACGGCCTAGTTTAACGTTATGTCCCGCAACCGCGATCTCGCAATGACCGCGATAGGCATGGATCTGCCGTTTCATCGCGTGGATGTCTGCGAGCGCGGCGAAGTCCATATATTTGCGCCATACAAACGGCGCGACCGCCTTGAGGAAGCTCTCGCCTGCGGCAATGTCACCCGCGCAAGCACGCGCTTTGATCATCGCCGACCGTTCCCAGTTCTGACCACGGTGCTCGTAGTAATCGAGGCCCGCCGGCACCGAGATGGCAATTTGCGTCGAGGCCGGGTCCGGACGCAGCCTCAAATCCACGCGAAAAACGTAACCGTCCGGGGTTCGCTCCTGCAGCAGTTTGACAAGACTCCGCGTGATGCGGGTGAACAGCGACTGCGGCTCCGAACTCGCAGGAATGGCCGGCGAATCCGGGTCGAAGAAAATGATGAGGTCAATATCGCTTGAATAATTAAGCTCAAAAGCTCCCATCTTTCCCATGGCCAGCACGATATAGCCGGATCCTATTTCGGGCTGCGACGGGTCGGCGGGCAGCAATTGATCCTGCCGCATGGCTTTATTGAGCGCATATCGAACTGCGCATTGGACCGCGCAATCGGCCAGCTCAGTCAGAGCATGCGTCACCTGCATCACCGGCCATACGCCGCCGATATCAGCGAAGGCGATGAGCAGCGCGGCTTCAGATTTCATGCGCCGCAGTGCGCGCATCGCGTCCGCTTCATCGTGGGTCGAGGATACGAATGCGCGCGTGTCCGCCATTACATCCCGGAAGCGCGTCTCGGGAGCGGTCGAGAGAATGCGGACAAGCCGCGCCGCATCCGAGCGGACAAGGTCCCACAAATAGGGTGAGTAATCCGCAAGGCCGGCCAGCAAATTTCGAACTTTGAGATGGCCGTCGATGATGCGCTGAAGCCCGTCAGACTCCGCGCCGAGTTCGGCGAGCCAGTCATCCAGTTTCGAAAAGCCTGGTTGAGAAGGCGCGAGATAAGGTTCATCGACGATGCGCGCCGCGAGAGCTTCGCCAGCAGAAGCGCCTGCGTGGACAGGAGACGGGTTTATTCCGGCATGGTCAGTCATCACGCCGATCAATAGACCACATGCTATGCAAATGGGAGGTTTAAGACTTCGCGGCCGACGGATCTGGCGGCGCCCGGCGGTCAGCCAGTGGCTGAGTCTGCGGACCGGAGCGCGGCAAAATCAGGGTGGCGCGCAAGCCGGGCTCATTGTCCTCCAGCCGCAATTCGCCGCCATGCAGATGCGCCACAGCTGCGGCGAGGCTCAGTCCAAGGCCAGAGCCAGGCACCGACCGGCTCTGCTCCAGCCGTACAAACCGTTCCACCGCACGGCGGCGATCGGCCGCAGGTATGCCTGGTCCTCGATCGCTCACGCCAAGGAGGATGTGATCGTCATCCGTCGTGGCAGTCATCACGACCTCTGAGGGCGTTCCCGCTGCCTTGGCAGCGGGCGCACTATATTTGATGGCGTTATCAACGAGATTGGCCAGCGCCTGGCTGATCAGCTCGCGGCTGCCATGGATCGGCACCGCTGTCGGTGCGGCAATCGTCAGCGTCAGTCCCTGCTCTTCGGCAAGGGGCTCATAGAGTTCGCCGATGCTTCGCGCGGCCTCGGCGGCGTCGAATTCAACCATATTGCCGCGCGCCTGCCCCGCTTCAGCACGGGCGATCATCAACAATGCGTTAAAGGTCTTGATGAGAGAATCCGATTCCTCGATCGTCGTTTCGAGCGCCGCGCGATAATCGTCTTCGCCGCGCGCGGTCCGCAGCGCCTCCTCCGCGCGATTGCGCAGACGCGTCAGCGGCGTCTTCAGATCATGCGCGATATTGTCGGAGACCTCCTTCAAGCCGCCCATCAGCGCTTCGATGCGGTCCAGCATTTCATTGAGATTACGGGCGAGCCGATCGAGCTCATCGCCACTGCTACCAACTGGCAAGCGTTCCGAAAGATCGCCACCCATGATGGCCTGGGTGGTCTCGGTCATCGCATCCACGCGGCGCAGCACACGGCGCGCGACAAAGAAACCACCGACAAGACCGAGGAAAATGACAGCCGCGGCGGACCACTTGCCGGCATCGAGCACGACATTGTCAAGTCGATCGCGCTCTTCAAGATCGCGACCGACGAGGAGTTTGAAACCACCGGGAAGATGTGAGACGCGAATGAGCGCACGGTGCAGCTCTGATGTCTCGTTCTCGTCGATGCGACGATAAACTGTCTCGGTCCAGCCGGATTGATCGAGCACGCCGGTCGGCAGCGAGCCAACATTCCCAGCCAGACCATCGCCGGTGGGACTCGTTACGAGATAAAGGCTGGATCCCGGGCGCCGCGACCGTGCTTCCACGATAAAGGTGAGGCGCCGAATGCCGCCGGCATTAAATTGCTCGGTCAGCCCGGTCGTCTCGGCGTTGACGACTTCGGTGACCTGATCGGTGAAGAGACGCTGCGTGTTAAACGCGAGATAGCCAAGAAGAAAGACAGCGAATAAAGCGAAGATTGTGAGATAGACCAGCGTCAACTTGAACGCTGTGGTCCGGAACAGCTTTCCAAGCGCCCCCACGACGGTCAGCGCGCGCCTTCGCGAACCATATAGCCCGCACCACGAATTGTGTGCAGCAATGGCTGCGAGAAACCTTTGTCGATCTTCGATCGCAGCCGGGAAATATGCACATCGATCACGTTGGTTTGCGGATCGAAGTGATAGTCCCAGACATTCTCCAGAAGCATCGTGCGCGTCACTACTTGGCCAGCATGTTTCATCAGATATTCCAGCAGACGAAACTCACGCGGTTGCAGCGGAATTTCCTCAGTGCCGCGCATGACGCGATGCGATAGGCGATCAAGTTCGAGATCGCCGACGCGATAAACCGTATCTTCATTGCGGCCGCCGCGACGGCGCGCCAGCACCTCGACGCGGGCCAACAATTCTGAGAACGAATAAGGCTTGGGGAGATAGTCGTCGCCGCCGGCGCGCAGGCCCTTGACCCGATCATCGACCTGTCCCAATGCCGACAGGATCAGCACCGGCGTCTCGATCTTCTTGTTGCGCAATTCGCCGATGACAGAAAGGCCATCGCGCTTGGGCAACATGCGGTCGACGATCAGCACGTCGTAGTCACCGTCGAGCGCCATGGCGTAGCCCTCTTCCCCATCGGCGGCATGGTCCGCGACATGGCCTGTCTCGCGAAAGGCCCGGACCAGATATTCCGCTGCATCGCGGTCATCTTCGATGATCAGCAAGCGCATGGATTCGGATTGCCCCACTTGGTCCGAAAGGGCATCGCCCGTTGCGGGCGATTTGGCAAGCCGGGACCTGAGGGAGAGATAAGACATGATGAAGGCAGCGGCGATTGTTTAAGGAATGGCCCCTCTCGTCTCGATCGGGCGGCAAGCCGCATCGGCGAGGAAGGTGGGGACGGGTTTTGAGGCCCGTCCCCCGGGTTGCGTGGCACCGGCGGGGGCGACGGTAGCCGGCATCACGGCCCTTGCAGTCAGCGTCCGGCCAGCAGGCCAGACGCTATTGGTATCAGGCTCGGCCCGAGGGAAGAGCCACGAAGCGCGTGCCCTCCCCGGACTTCACCCGCATCAGGACCGTCCGCTTGTTGTCCTTGCGGGCGTCATCGATCGCCTTGCGGACATCGCCGGGATTGGAGACGGCCTTGCCGGCCACTTCCAAAATCACGTCGCCGGTCTTGAAACCGCGCGTCGCAGCGGGCCCGTCCGGGGACACGGCGGTGACCACGACGCCCTCGGATCCTGAGCCAGCGACCGAGGCGGCCGGCGCGAGCTGCAGGCCGAGCGCGGTGCCCTCCTGCAGCGAGTCGCGACCACCGCCACCGGCGCGGGCCTCGATCTGCTTGGGCAATTCGCCCAGCGTGACATTCACGGTCTTCTCGCTGCCATCCTGCAGAAGGGTCAGCTTGACCGAGTTGCCAGGCGCCATCGTCCCGATGCGACGGGCGAGTTCACGGGCGTTACCAATCTTCTCGCCGTTGACAGCGGTGATGACGTCACCCGCCTTGACGCCGGCCTTGACGGCCGGGCTACCAGGCTGCGGTTCAGCAACCAGAGCACCATCGGTGGATTTCAGACCCATGCTGTCGGCGATGTCACGCGTCACCGGTTGGATCTGCACACCGATCCAGCCACGCGTAACGGAGCCCTTTTCCTTGAGCTGGGTCACGACGGACTCGACCGTGGCTGCCGGAATGGCGAAGGCAATGCCCACCGAACCACCGGACGGCGAGTAGATCGCGGTATTCACGCCGACCACGTTTCCGTCGATGTCAAAGGTCGGGCCGCCGGAATTACCTTTGTTCACCGGAGCGTCAATTTGCAGGAAGTCGTCGTAAGGACCTGCGCCGATGTCACGGCCACGGGCGGAGACAATGCCCGCGGTGACGGTGGACGACAGACCGAACGGGTTACCGACAGCCAGCACCCAGTCGCCGATGCGCGGTGCGGTATCGGCAAGCTTGGCGTACGGGAAATTATGGCCGTCGACCTTGATCAGCGCGAGATCGGTACGCGGATCGGTGCCGATCACCTTGGCCACATAGGTTTTGCCGTCATCGGTCTGCACATCGACTTCGTCGGCCTTGTCGACCACGTGATTGTTGGTCACGGCATAACCGTCAGCGGAGATGAAGAAGCCAGAGCCTTGGCCGGTCGTGCGTTGACGCGGTCCCCGCTCGCGCGGGCCACGATCAAGCGGACCATCCGGCATCATGTCATCGGGCATGCCGAAGCGGCGGAAGAAGCGCTCAAATCCGCGCGGCAACTGCTGTCCCTCGAGCGAAGAATTCTCGGGCGACACATTCATCTTGACGCGGACGGAAATCACCGCCGGCTTCACCTTCTCGACGATATCGGCAAAGCCAACCGGACGTTGCACGGTCTGAGCCTGCTGCGTCACATTCTGCGCGACCGCAGGGTGGCGCGCGGCATCAGGGGCAACCAGAAGCGCCGCCGTACCGAGGCTTAAAATTGTCGTCGCCAGCAATACCGCCCGGCGTCCCTTTAAAAAACCACCCTTGCTGGGCTGGCTCGGTGTCATGGGTGTTCACTCCGTTTCAAAAGCTGCAATCTCTGGCGGACTTGACGACTTCTTGCGAAGCCGCCCCGACCTGTCAGGGCTTAAGATGGGGAGCGTCGCCTTACAGCGACCTGTCGGCGGGATTAAACTTTCGTAATAGTGAGGAAATATACGGGAATCTGGCGTCAGCGCGCGGGCGGCTGGTCCGGAGCCTTTTGCAGCAGGGCCGCAATACGCGCCTCTTCGTCGAGAGTCAGCGGCATAGCGTGGTTGGCGGAACCTTCGGTTGACGAATTGCGGCGATGGCGCCTGACGGTGATGAAGGCCACAACTCCGCCGACAATGAGCGTTCCAAGCGGCATGCCCCACAACAACGCGGTGCGCCAGTTCAGTGGTGGCCTCAAGAGAACGAAATCACCGTAGCGGACGGTCAGAAAGTCCAGCACCTGCTGGTCGCTGTCACCGGCTTTCAATCGCTCGCGCACCAGAAGCCGCAGATCCCGCGCCAGTGGGGCATCGGAATCATCGATGGATTGATTTTGGCAGACCATGCAGCGCAGTTCGCGCGAGAGGTGGCGCGCGCGCTGCTCGAGCATTGCATCCGGCAGCACTTCGTCAGGCTGGACCGCACGTGACGGCGTTGCGTGAAGCAACAACGCAGCCCCGATTACGAGAGCAAGCCGCCGCATCGCTCTACTCCGCCGGCTGCAGGTTACGGCGCCTCGCGACGCGGGGCGCACCGATACGCAAACGCCGATCCGATAAAGACATCGCCCCGCCGAACACCATCACCACCGATCCGAGCCAGATCAAAAGCACAAGCGGCTTGTGATAGAGCCGGATCGCGACAGAGCCATCGTCGGACACGTCACCCAGCGACAGATAGATCTGGCTGAAACCACGCGTGAGCAAAGCCGCTTCCGTGGTGGACGAATTGCGGGCCTGGAATGTGCGCTTGGATGGATCGAGCACACCAATCGTCGTACCGCCGGATCTGACCGTGAACCGCGCAACAAGTTCGCGGTAATTTGGTCCTGCGCGCGACACCAGATTGTCGAAGGTCAGATCGTAGCCACGGATCGAAACGGTCTGGCCGGCCTTCATCGACAGGATGCGCTCGGCGCCATAATTGGCTTCGCAGGCGATCCCGAGCAGGCAAACGCCAAGGCCAAAATGCGCGATTGCTGTGCCGATCGCTGAGCGCGGCAGGCCGACCAACCGACGCAGCGACACCGCAAACGGCTGATGAAAAAGCTGGATGCGCTCTTTGAGATCGATGAGCGCACCGATCATCGCGAAAACCGCGACACCGATCAGGAACGGCGCCAGCACCGGGCCGCCCCATTCAATCGCAAAGACGGTGGCCATCGCGATGAGAGCTACGGCAAAAGCCAATGTCAGCCTTTGCGCGGCGCCAAGAAGATCGCCCCGCTTCCAGGCGAGCAAAGGCCCGAACGGCATCGCAATCATCAAGGGCAGGAAAAGCGGACCGAAGGTGGCGTTGAAGAACGGCGGACCGACCGAAATCTTGTCGCCGGTTAGAGCCTCCAGCGCCAACGGATAAAGCGTGCCCACGAATACCGTCGCGCAAGCGGTCGTCAGCAGAAGGTTATTGAGAACCAGCGCACCTTCCCGCGAGATCGGCGCGAATAGCCCACCCTGCTTCAGCGATGGCGCACGCCATGCGTAAAGCGCAAGCGAACCACCGATAAAGAAAATCAGAATGGCGAGGATGAAGACGCCGCGGGTTGGATCGGTGGCGAAGGTATGGACCGAGGTCAGCACGCCAGAGCGGACAAGGAATGTGCCGAGCAGTGACAGCGAGAAGGTCAGGATGGCGAGCAGCACGGTCCAGACCTTGAGCGCGTTGCGCTTCTCCATGACCAGCGCCGAATGCAGCAGCGCGGTGCCGGCAATCCAAGGCATCAAGGAGGCGTTTTCGACCGGGTCCCAGAACCACCAGCCGCCCCAACCGAGCTCGTAGTAGGCCCAGTAGGAACCCATGGCGATGCCGAGGGTGAGAAACATCCAGGCGGCCAGCGTCCATGGCCTAACCCAACGCGCCCAAGCGGCGTCGATCCGGCCTTCAATCAAGGCCGCGACCGCGAACGAAAACGAAATCGAGAAACCGACATAGCCGAGATACAGGAGCGGCGGATGAACGGCGAGCCCAATATCCTGAAGCACCGGATTGAGATCGCGTCCTTCGAAGGGTGGCTGCGCCAGCCGTGCGAATGGATTCGACGTCGCAAGAATGAAGAATTCAAACGCCACCGCGATGAAGGATTGCACCGCCAGCACATTGGCGCGCAAGGTCGGTGGCAGGTTGCGGCCGAACAATGCCACCAGCGCGCCAAACAGCGCGAGGATCAACGCCCATAGCAGCATCGAGCCTTCGTGATTGCCCCAGACGCCGCTGATTTTGTAGCTGAGCGGCTTGGCGGAATGCGAATTCTCGAAGACATTGACGACCGAAAAATCGGAGATAACGTAAAGCGTCGTCAGAGCCGCAAAGGACAAGCCGACAAAGGCCAGTTGCGCCAACGCCGTCGGCCCCGCAACGCTCATCATCACCGGGTCCTTGATCCGCGCACCGACCAGCGGAACAACAGCCTGAATGAGCGCAAGCGCAAGCGCCAGAACGAGAGCGTAATGTCCGATCTCGGCAATCATTGCGACTTCACCGGCGAAGACTTTTGCGCACCGGCCTGATTGCCGTAATCGTCCTTCCAGTGGCCCTGCTTCTTCAGCGCATCGGCCACTTCCTTCGGCATGTAATTTTCGTCATGCTTGGCCAGCACGCTGTCGGCACGGAATGAGTGGCCGTCGATCAACTGGCCTTCCGCAACAACGCCCTGCCCTTCCCGAAACAAGTCGGGTAGGATTCCGCGATAGCTGACGCGGATGACATTCTTGCCGTCCGTCACATCGAAGCTGGCATCGATATTCTTGCGTTGCAGGCTGCCCGGCTGAACAAGACCACCAAGGCGGATACGCGATCCGGCCTGCATGTTCTTTTCGACGATATCGGTCGGCGAATTGAAAAATACGATCGAGTCGCGCAGCGCTGTCATGACCAGCACAGCCGCGACCGCGAGCACGGCGAGCCCTGATCCGATCATCACCAGACGGCGCTGCTTGCGCGTCATTCCGCTCTATCCTTCTCAGCCATCGAGACCCAGCGTCTTGGCGAGATCGTCGAGGCGCTTGCGTTTCCCATCGTCGCTGCCGGCAGCCGAACGAGCGCTCGCCAAGGCCGCCTGCGCTTTATCTGCCTCGCCAATCACCACATAAGCGCGAACCAGCCGCAGCCACCCGTCAAAATCATGGCCGTCCGTCTTCAGTCGTTCCGCCAACCGATCCACCATGCCGCGCACCATCTGCGTGCGCTGTTCCGGCGTCAGCTGCTGGGCAGCTGCCATGTCCTCAGCATTTGGTCCCGGCTGCGGCCTGACGGGTTCGGCGAGACCTTTCGGCGCTTCGCCTTTGTCTACACGCGCCAGCGACTGCACCACCAGCGGACGGAATGGCGCATCCGCTGGTGACCGTTCCAGCATCTCCCGCCAGATCCGCGCAGCCTCTTCCGGCCGGCCGTCCTGCTCTGCCGATAATCCGATAAAATACTGGGCCTTGAGATGATCAGGATCAATCTTCAACGCGCGCTCAAAGGCCGATTTGGCATCGGCGGTGACGATGCTGTTACCCGCCGCGACCAAAGCCTCGCCAAGATCAGCCTCCCGATCGGCAGTAGGCCCCAGCAATCGCAGCGCATTGCCGCGCGCACGGACAGCGTCATTGAAGCGATCCATCCGCATATAGACTGGGGCGATCACCTCCCAGCCGCGACCGTCATTGGGATTGCGCTCAAGATGCGCCTCCACCTGCGCCACCATGCCTTCGACAGAGCGCTGCTCAGGCGGCAAATCGAGGCGCGCGGCCAGCGGCGCACTGGGAATGGTGGGGGAACCCCAATGGAGATAGAGTCCGGTGGCGATGGCCGGCAGCCCGATCAGCGCCACCAACGCCACCGCCCGGCGCCTCCAAAGCGACCCGCCCGCATCCGGGGCCTGATCCGTCCGAGCATCGGCGGCCGCCAGCAAGCGCCGGGAGATTTCCAGACGGGCGGCCTCTGCTTCCTCAGCGGGAAGCAAACCGGCCTCGCGATCGCGATCGACCTCAGCCAGCTGGTCGCGATAAACCGCGACATCATGGCCCTCCGCCGCCACCAGCGGCCGGCGCGATAGCGGCCAAAGGATGGCGAAAATGGCCACCGCCGTCATCAGGGATAGGATCAGAAACAAAGTCATGCGCCCGCCTTACAACACGGGCGGAAGGCGCCCGCAACTGCGGCGCGATCACGCTTTCGCGGCCAGCCTTTTCTGCTCGCTGGCGACCGCCACTTCGCCGGATTTCACCAGCAGCGAGGCATAGTCCGGCCCGAACACCTTGCCGCAAAACCGCACAGCGGCGTCCAACTGCGACTGTCGAAAAGCCCGGTCCGCTTCCCCGGCATTGCGCAGAGTTTCGACGAGGCTGGGCGTGGTGGTGTCGAGGTCGTTCTGCAATTCAGACCAGGTGCGCGACGTCAATTCATTCACCGCCAGCTCACTGGCGTAAATGCGGCAGGTCTTGACGAACTCGATCAGCGCTTCGATGTCGTCCACCTCGCTTTTGTCGATCGTGGCATGCGGCGCAATTTCCTTGCTCGGACGTGGCCGCAACAGACGATGGACGCGGCCGACCAGGCTCTCGATTTCCTTCTTTAGGAGATCGGACACCTGCGTACGCTGGGCGGCGAGACGCCGGCTCCAGGGCGAGTCATGGGTGAGATTGATTTCGCTGCGGATGCCGCGCGCCGCATCGTGAATGCTCTTGAGCAGGGCGCCGGTTGCGAGCCCGCGGCCGGTGCGCAACTCCGCTTTCAATTCGCCGATCATGCGCTCGATCTCAGCCAAGGCGATCTCGACAGCTATGGCATAAGGGCCTTCGGCAATGCGCGCGGCGTTATCACTTCCGGCAGCGCGGGTGGCGAGCCGGATCAATTGCCACGGCGACGCCAGATGACTCATCGTCATGACGAGAGCGTAAGCAAACAGGCTTGGCCCGCCAGCGACCGGTGAATCGAGCAAATTCTTCACTTCGGAAAGCGTCGGGCCATCGAAGACCTTGATATGGCCCGGAAGCCGCGCGCCAAAGCCGGCAAGGGTCTCGCGGTTCTTGATGATGGTCAGAATGGCGGCGAGATCACTGAGCGCGCGCGGTGTGTTGATTTGGCCCGCAAGGCGACGCTTTAGTTTCTCATCGGCATGGGCCGCGAGCAGCATCTCTTCGATGCGGAGCGCCGTGCGATCCTGAAAGGCGCGCGCCAATTGCTCCGCGCGTTCGGCATCGCCATTTTCGAATGCCGATGCGACCTGCTCGGTCACGACCTTCGCTTCGCCCGGCATGAGATCGCGGCAAATCCATTCCCAGATCGGTTCGAGGATCACGCGCGCGATGCGGCCGGGATGGTTGTGGGTGGCGCTGTCGTCAACGAGAAAAGGTTCGAGCGGCTGAAAAAAAAGACGGCTGAGATTGCCGGGCCGCTTCGGCCGCGACACGTCGCGGGCATCGCGGCGCAGTTCCTGCAGCACCAGTTCCGCGCCCGGCGTTTCCTCGCCGCGCAGCAAGCCGCGCTCCAGCTCCGTCATCAACAGGCTGCGCGCTTCGGGGCTTAGTTCCCGCAGAAAATCGCGCAAACGCTCGACGAGAAGGCCGCCGGACATACACTCAACGCAACGCTTGGCGTCGCTCCCCCAAAGTGCCTGTGAATGGGTGACAGGCTGTTGGGGATACAGAGCGTCCGTTAAAATCGCGTTAGGTATGCTGGTGATTAGGCAACCGGCGTCCAGCTGCCGTCAGGATTGCGACACGCAGCGCCGCGTGCGATCTGCGGCCGCCCGTCGATATAGATCGTGTGGGTGAAGTCCCGGCACTGCATGCCGCGGCGATCGTATTGCGGGCCTGGCACGATCGTGCCGCGACGGCCCGAATCCGGATTTTCCCAGCCGGTCGGGGCGCCGGCTGCGCCGCTTTCGAGGGCCTGCATCTGCGCGTAATAGGCGCGCTGCTTGTCCTCATCGTCCATGGCGGCGCCGATGCGGTTGCCAAGGAGGCCGCCGATGGCAGCACCTGCAACGCCAGCGGCCACCCGCGAACCGGTGCTGCCGCCGATCTGGGAGCCGATCGCTGCGCCAGCCAATGCGCCGACCAGCGTGCCGGTATTCTCCCGCGGACCGGTCCCAGTCTGAGGATTTCCCGCGCAGCCTGCAAGCAGACCTGAAAGCACGACAACGCTAGCAACCAAACGCATGAAAACGCCCCCTCCCGATTCCGACATCGTAACCCTAGTTTCGCACTTAACGATAGCGAATGCGGCGATAGTCAGGCCGCCGCCATCTCCTTCGTCGCCGGGTACCACCAGCCCACAATAAAGCCTGCGAATTTACGCCGCTGGCAAGACGAGTTCCGCGCGCAATCCCCCGATCGGCGCAGTGCCCAAGGTGAAGGTGCCGCCGTAAAGCGCGGCCAGTTCAACCACGATCGACAGGCCGAGCCCAGACCCAGGCTTGGTCTCATCAAGCCGCCGGCCACGCCGCGTCACGTCCTCGCGCTCGGCGGCCGTGAGGCCAGGGCCATCATCATCGACGATGATGCGCAGGCGCGGCTCGTCGGGCTGCGGCTGCTCGTTCAATACCTCAATGGCGACGCGCGACTGCGTCCACTTGCAGGCGTTGTCGACGAGATTGCCGACCATCTCCTCAAGATCCTGCCGCTCGCCGCGAAAGCGCGCGTCCGCCGGCACATTCACTTTCAGACGAAGATCCTTGTTGCGGGTGGTCTTTTCCATCGTCCGGGCAATGGCGGAGACGACCGGCGCGACATCGGTGACCGTGCCAATCACCGTCAGACGCGCAGCCATGCGCGCACGCTCCAGATGCCGGGCCACTTGGTCGCGCATGATGTCGGCCTGCTCGCTGACCTTTTGCGATAGAGGGTCATCGGCCCGGGACGCGGCCTCGTTCATGAGCACCGAGAGTGGCGTCTTTAATGCATGGGCGAGATTGCCGACATGGGTGCGCGCGCGCTCGACGATCTCGCGGTTCGCGTCCAGCAGCGCGTTGGTTTCACGCGCCAGTGGCGCGATTTCCACCGGAAAACGGCCTTCCAACCGCTCGGCCTTGCCGGAGCGAATGGCCGCCAGTTGCTGGGAAATCCGCTTGAGTGGCGCGAGACCAAACTGGACCTGAAAGCCAGTGGTCAGGAGAAGGACCAGCGCCAGCCCAAGGAATGTGATGATCAGCGCCCGGTCAAAACTTCGGATATCGTCTTCAATCTCCACCGCGTCACCGGCGACCGCCACGAGATAATTGCCCTCCTCGCCGAGGTCGACAGTCCGCTCGACAAGGCGCAGCTTCTGATCCTCGGGACCGTTGACATAGCCGGATCGCACCCCAAGGCCCGTGGCGGCGCCGGGCAAACGTGGCAAGCCGCCATCCCAGAGCGACCGCGAAGCACGGATTTCCGGCTTGGCGCGGTCGAGTTGTGTGACTTGCCAATACCAGCCGGACAGCGGCAATTCGAATAGTGGCTCACTCACACCCTGCGCGAGCTTGTCGTCGGCAACATCCGGGGCGGCCAGATCGGCCACGAGGGTCCGCAGATAGACCTGCAACCGTCCATCAAAGGCCCGCTCCACCCCTTCGCGGTAGAGCGAGGACAGGATGATGCCGGTGACCAGGATAATGGCGAGCGTCCAGCCGGCGGCCCATAGAAAGAGCCGGAGGGCCAGCGAATTAGCGCGCATCGGGCGGTGTCAGCAGATAACCAAGTCCGCGAACGGTCTGAATGACGTCGACGCCCAGCTTCTTCCGGATGCGCCCGACAAAGACCTCGATGGTGTTGGAATCCCGGTCGAAATCCTGATCGTAAAGATGCTCGACGAGCTCGGTCCGCGACACCACCCGCCCGGTGTGATGCATCAGGTAAGAAAGCAGCCGGTATTCGTGGCTGGTCAGGCGAACCGGATTGCCGTCCACCGCGACGCGCCCTGTACGGGTGTCGAGCCGCACAGGTCCGCAATTGAACTCGCTTTTGGCATGGCCAACCGACCGGCGCAGCAAGGCCCGCACGCGGGCCAGCACTTCCTCCATATGAAACGGCTTGGGGACGTAATCGTCAGCGCCCGCGTCGAAGCCCTGAACCTTGTCGGACCAGCGGTCCCGCGCTGTGAGCATCAGCACCGGCGTGGCGCGACCGGCTCTTCGCCAGGATTCCAGCACGGAGATACCGTCCATCTTCGGCAGACCGATATCCAGGATGATCGCATCGTAAGGCTCAGTCTCGCCGAGGTAATGCCCCTCTTCGCCGTCAAAAGCACGGTCGACAACGTAACCGGCCTCGGTCAACGCTGTTGCGAGTTGTCTGTTGAGGTCGGGATCGTCCTCGATGACGAGGAGACGCAATGGCAGGTCCTCCAGCTCAGCCGCCGTCCGCCAGAGTTCCGCTGGCGGCATCGACGGTCGCGCGGGTGACTTTGCCATCTTGCGCCAGCACTGTCAGCAGGTAGACGAGACCTTTTGGCCCCTTGCAGAGCTTGGCATCCACAACGTCATTGCGGCGGGCCTTGGCGGCCCGGATCGCCTTGCCGAGCGAGACCACCTTGCCGCTGGCCGAAACATGACGCCGCTGCGCCTGGGTCAGACAATGGCGCTCTGCCGATTTGCCCGCCGCGCTGAGTTCGACGGCGACGACCGGGCTGACAGTCGCGACGGGAGCCGCGAGCGCAGCCAACAGGAGAACCATGACAAGGGTTGGACGGATCAACATCGGACTGCGTTAGAACCTGACGGCTGAATACCGCATGAATATGGCGTGGCGCACGCCACTAGTCTTCAAAGCCGGAAAAGCGTGCAAAGTCCTCAAGTGGCGCCCGCGGGGCCCGCCACGAATTGATCGCGGCGCGCTCGTCAGGATACCCAAGCGACATCCCCGAAAACAGCATCATATTGTCCGGCAATTCGAGGAAGGCCGACACCGTTTTTGGCCAGGATGCCCAAGCCTGCTGGGCGCAGGTCTGCAGTCCATAATCACGGGCCAGCAACATCACCGTCTGGATCAGTCCGCCCATATCGGAATATTGCGCAATGCCAAGTGCGCGATCCATTGAAAAGAACAGACCCACCGGCGCGCCAAAAAACTCGAAATTGCGCCCGAATTGTCGATACCGTGCTGGCTTGTCCTCGCGCGGCACATCGATCGATTGATACAGCAATTCCCCGACCTCAAAGCGGCGCTTGCGGTAGGTTGCGCTCATTTCCGGCGGATAGATCGTGTATTCGGTGCCCTCGCCGCGCGGCAACTCACCCATCCGCGGCCGCAGCAAGTCCTTCAACGCCTCGACCTTCTTGTCGGCAATGACATCGATGCGCCACGGCTGCATGTTGCCGGCAGACGGCGCCCGCGCAGCCAGTGCTACGATTTCGCGCAGCGTTTGCTCCGGCACGCGGGTGGGAAGAAAAGCCCGGCAGGAAAAGCGGGAAGCAACGGCATCGCGGACATTCATCATCAGTCTCTCGGTGAACCGAGCGGATAAATGCCAGATTGCCTTTCAGGTCAATCGCCGCGGCGATGGTTGAGCCTTTAACCGCCGGACTTACGGCTTGCCGTGAAAACCCGCGCAACCTTTTCGAATGGTCTTGCGATGAAGAACGACAGGATGATGGCCTGTTCATAGCTGTCATAGGGCGGCGGCAACTTGGCAATGCCCCAACCAAAGGCAAATGTGGAATCGAGAACGATCGCACCAAAATGTAAGATGCAGGGGTAGACAATTAGCGGACGGATCCAGGACGTGACCCACCAGCCGCGATCGGCTTGCATGATCTCGGCCTGCAACTTGCGCGCCTCGATCTGCGCATTGATCTGGGTCAGCGCGATCTGCGTATCAGCCTGCACGCCAGTTTGAAAACGCGCGAGATCGTCGCTCGCTTTCCGAAGCATGTAATCGGACAGTCGGCCCAGCAGGCTGTCGAACACGCCACCGCCCAGCCATCCGAGTAGCTTAAGCATCACAGAAGCCAGCATGTCATGACCTCCTACGGCCGATGCCGCTCGTGTTGACGAGACGCAGCATCACCGTAACGACGCCGATGATGGCGATGATCTTCAGCGCGTGTTCGGGTGGCAGCAACGGGGTGATGTCGATCAGTTGCAGCGCGTTGAGAATGTCCAGCACCATGCCGGCAAAGCTGAGTGACGCGCCAAAAATGATGGTCCGCCAGCCTTTGATCTTTTCACGAAGACCAATCATGATTTGGACACCGCAGTCTTCTGCGCCTTCTGTTTATGCCTGTGCCAGATCGCCCAGCCGGCCCAGCCGGCCGCAGCAAGCCCGCAACTGACGATGACAAGTGTCAGAATGGTCGAGAGCGGCGCGCCGGCGATATGCGCGACCTGTCCTGCGCCGACGCCAGCCGCACCGATCGTTGCCGCTTTGGTCACCGTGCGCGTCGAGCTCGGCGCTGTTGGGCTGATCGTTCCGTCCGCCATCGCCAGCGCATCACGCCTCACTTCGGCGACCCGGCGCTCCCAACCCTTGCCGAATACCGGCCAGGTCTTGAGCGATTGCAGAAATGTCAGTCTCTCATTGCAAAGCTTCGACACCAGCGTCGTGGTTTTACGCCGGCCGACGCGCAGAATGGCTTCATCGGTGACGGCTGCGCTCGCAGCAAGCCCCAGCAAGCGATGCAAAACTTTCGAGGCACGGCCTGAACCGGAATTCACCCCGTAATCAAACAGTGCATAATCGAGCCCGATTGGCAGCTCGTCGCAACGCAAGGTGTTCCAGTAATCGGCTTTATAGATCGCCTTGGCGTCGGAGAGCGGCATCGCCCGCATCTGCGCGGCAGTGACACTTCCGCCTTTGAAGCGCGCATAAGTGGCGATGGTGATGCCGAAATTTGTGATGCCGCCGGGATCGCTCGGGTGATTGGCATATCCTCCCTCATGTTTGAGTACGCGGGCGAGCGAAGCTTCGAAGTTTGATGCGACCATGGCGTTCGCTCTATCGATTGAGCTTGAACGGCCAAGTGCCGAAGCGGTAGCGATAGATGATGACGAATGCGATTTGGGCACCAACAATCGCCCAGCCAAGCCATTCCATGCCGAGGTCCTTTCCATAGAAAAAGCCGCGCTGGAGCGCGGCTGCGAAGAGATTTTTCAACTGATTAGGGGTGACTAGCTTGGTGCTTGCCGTTGCGGCGCCAGCAGCGCGATCTCGGCAAGCACCCTCTGGCGCAACCGCACATCGTCATCGATCGCACTATGAAGCGTCGCGACCTGCTCCTGGATGAGCGCGCCCATGAAGCCAGGACCGGCCTTGAGCATGCCGCGTCCGAGCGGACTGATTTTTTGATAGAAGCAAAGCGCACGCGCGACATTGGCCGGCACCGGCGGCGGTCCCAATGACAACCGAAAGCTTGTTGGGTCGAAACACACAACGAGCGGCACCATCACACGTTGGGCCGCAAGGATTGTCGCGACTTTTAATGCTGCATCCGCGCCCATTGAATGACCTATCAGCACGACACGCTGCCCTGTGCGAGCCGTTGCAAGTGCGATTTTGGCGATGTTGTCGACTTCGCCATAAGGCCGCAGGAACGAGCCTTGCGCGTGCACACTGGCTGTCACACCAAGGGCCTTCAGGCTACGTGCAAGCTCATCAAGACCAGCCGAAAAATAAAAAGGCTGGCCACCGGCCAGCCCTCGAATGAGAAAGACGCGCAATGGCGCATCAGAATATGACGGTGTCATCGTACGGCTCGATGCCCTCCTTGCTAGGTGCCAGCCTCACTCCGCACTGCGTTTGGGCAGCTCGTAGCCGTGCAGCTTCGCTGCATTGGCGATAATCGGCAAAACCATCCCCACGTCCTGCGCGGTGAGATTTTCCTTCCAGCGGGTGACGCGCTTGACGTGATCAGCACGCGACCAATGCACCTGATGTTTAGCCTCGTAGCTGCCCGGTGCTTTTGCATTGCCGATCCGCGCCACCCATGACTCAATGCCCGGCATTTCATTGAAACTATCAATGCCGGCCAGATCACAGACTTGTCTTGCAAACAGCCACGGTTCGCTGACGAGATTTTCGTACCGCGTCACCGTAGCGATCTCTTTAACCGCCGAATATCCAGGCTCATTGATGTATTGCCAGTGCCGTGCGCATTGCATGATCAGTGGCTTCGACAGCCAGTCCTGCCAATCCGGCGGCTTTGGATTATGCGACCAGTTCGCTGCGATTCCGGGCCGCAGCGAGCAAATAGCGTCGAGCGGATGGCGAATTTGCCAGAACAATACCCGCGGCCGCGGCACGACGGCTAGCAGCTCACTGAGTAAAAATGGCAAGCCAGGCGTCATGAGCTGTGTCGTACCCACCCGTGGCACCTTGATTGCAACAGGACCGACGCTGAAATCCATCTCGCGTAGCGTCTCGAAGGTTGGCTCGAACAGATATCTGTCACGATATGACACCAAGCCTTCAAACAACTCGCCAAAGATTGACGTGCCGCTCCGACCACAGCCGAGGATGACAACATGCGCACTCATCGCAGCCCCAACCAGCGGCGCTGGCCGACCCTTTTCGGCAGACGCAGTTGCATGGGATCCAGTCCTTTGACATCGATTGAAATATCGTCGCCAAGCTCCATCACGGTGTAAGCCGCGGCCGGAGACGGATAGGTCGTGAAGCTTTCTGTCAACGATTGAAGCGTAACATAGTGAACGCCATCGATATTGTTCCAAGTGTTCCAATGCACGTGGCCGGAGACGGACAGGATCGCGTTGCTCTGAGAGATCAACGCTCTCGCCTCAGCGCCATTGGTAAAGGCTGCTCGCCCCTCCCGACGATGGAAATAAAAATTCGCGAATAGGGGGCCGGTCATCAACGGCACATGCGAAAAGATCACTATCGGTAACGGTGATTGCAGTGATTCAGCAAGCCACTCAAGTTCGAGCGGCGCCAGTTGATAATCATATTTGCCGCGATGATTGTTGACTTCGGGGCAAAAGAAAATCAGCCGATAGCCGCCAATCTCGAGCATCCGGGAGCCGACCTCCGCTTGCAGAATGTCGGACCAGTGGTCGGCGTTCAGAAAATAGCTATCGTGATTTCCCATCAGATGGATGCGCGGTATCGTCGCCTGTCTGAAGAGTCCGGCCACGTCCCGCGCCAATCCCATATCTTCCTGCAAGCCGCGTTCCTCGATCCGGTCACCAAGATCGACGAGAAGATCAAACCCCTCGGCCTGGGCGATGATCGGCTCCAGTAATCGCAATCCATGCGAGCACAGCTTGGGCGGCGCATCAGCATCGCGGTGATGAACATCGGACACGATCAGAAGGCGAAGCGGCTCGGCCATGAATCCCTTTCCATCTGAAGAAGGAATTCATAGCCTTGTCAGAGTTGCAGATAAAGGGTTTCGCCCCCTCACCCGTACTGCCCGCCAGTGGCGGTCGTTCCCGCGACGTCACCCGGCAGATAATTCACGCCAGCGCCTTGCACATTAATCGCACCGTTCAACGTGACATCATAGCGTTTGCCCGTCGCAATCCCATTGAACGTATTTCCGTTCAACACGGCCATTCCGCCAGCCGTACCATAAGCGAAGGCGATGCTGAAAGCCGGCGATCCGCTTAATGTGACAGTTTTGCCGGAGACACGAATGATGCCGCATAAGCCCATATTGGCATGAAAGGCGGCATTGCCGACAATGGCGTAATTGCCGGCCGCTTCCACAAGACCACCGATCTCCGAGCGAATATGAGCCGCAGAGCAGGTGCCAAAACGAAGCCCAGCAAACTGGATATGACCGCCAACCGATGCTACCAGGCAATTGGTGCCACTGGTCGTGCGCAATTCCATATCGCGAACGACAATGCTCGCGCCGGATGCTGCACGGAAGCAGCCGATCGACGCTGCAGTCACGATCACATTGCCCGGGTTGTCCGCGTTGCCCTGGACGGTCACCTGGCCGGTACCGATCCTTGGCGCTGTGACATTGGCCCCAGCACTATAGGTACCATCGGCAAGCTGGATCGTAACATTGAAGGCGTCGAGGTCGAGCGTGCCGAAAATGACGTCGACGGCCTTTTGAATGGTGAGAAAGGCGTGCGCGTGATCGTGTCCATCATTGGCATCGTCGCCATCCGGCCGCACGTAATAGATTCGCGGTGCCGTCAAGGTTTCGCGCAGGTCAGTCACACCCGAGGGGAAACGTACCTTGCCGGTAGTCGCGGCGACAATCATGGCGTCACGCCAGAATGAACCATCCGTGGAGACCTTGACATGAAAATCGTCGTCGCCGAGGAGACCCATCTCGGCCCGGCCGGAGTCATTATCCTGGAACAGAAACGACAGCGAATGGGCAGTGCTTTGTTTGGAGAGCACATAACGCAGATCGCCGGTCCCGCCCTCGGTTGTCGCTTTAGCTGAGAACAACGCGCTGTTGAGGCGCGCCGCCAATGGATTAATGGCATCCGCTGTCGTGCCGAGACCAAGCCGCGTGATCTCCTGTAATTCGTCAGTCCCCGCCACCGGCGCCCAGTCGCTGCCGTCAAAGACGATGACGATGCCTTCATCGATGATATAGGCCAGCCAGCCCGGCTGCGGCTGGTAAAAGGCAAATGCGCCGTCGCGGAAGTGGGCAATCTTGTGATCGTGGCCGGCAAAGAGACCGCTGCCGGGCGACTTGACGAGGTACCGTGCACCTTCGATAGGCGTCGGAGGCGGCGCGGATGCATCACGATCATCGACCGCCAGCATGACAAGTGCGTCGAGAATACGCAGGGCCTCGTTATGCGTTACATGTTTCTGGGCCTGCGCCGCTGCGATATAGGGCAAATCCAGATGCAGGGAATTGGTCATGATTTATCCCGATAAGAGACAGATGATCGATGAGGCGCAGGCGAGACCGTGACGATGGATATGATGAGAACTGTGGCGATTGCGCCGGACGAATTTTATCCGGAGGAGACGCTGATCCGCAGCGTGGGCACAAATGTGCTGTTGCCGCTTCATCCGAATGCCGGTGATCCGGACGCAATGCCCTATGTGATGGGAGCGTCCGCGCCGCGCAGAGTGCTGGGCATCCTGCATCTGACGAATTACCGGCTGAAGTTCAAATCCGCAGAAGAGCCGCCAGTCAGCTTCTCGATTTTTCTTCCGGCCATCGCCCGGGCCGACAACACGTCATTTCTGCTCGTGCGGAAATTTCGTATCACCATGAAGGATGACACCCACATCGATTTTGTGATGTGGGGCATCCGGCCCTTCCTCAAAATTCTCAACACAACGCGCACAAAAGCCGCCAGCCTGAATTGGGAGACGATCGGCGCCGACATCGCGGCCGCCGAAGGCAAGGCAGGCGACTGGATGGTGGCTTGAGCGCTGACGCGCCGGTTACGCAACGGCGATTGTATCCTCCGCGGGGAAGCCGCGGCCAACCGTGTTCGACATCTGGAAGACCCGCAGCGACATTGTGCTGATCATCGCACCGAAATCCTCGGCCAATGCAGCAGCCGGATATAGAACACTGGTGCTGTTGGCCGTCAGCACGCGTTTGACCACGCCGCCATCCAGAATATCGATTTCGTAGCGCTCGTCCGCCTCGCCCAGCGGCACGTCGACAGCCTCCCAGGAATCGCCGTCGGCTCGCGTCCGACGGGTCCAGCTCAAAAGGATGCCGTCCGCGCCGCGTTTCGCGCGCAGATGTACGGGCGCATAAGGCCGGAGGACAATGTTTGTCGGCGTAAGGCTGGCGCTGACGGCCGCTCCATCCCCGTGGTCGCGGCCGACCGCAACAAAGCGCAGCGACAGCGGACGCCCGAGCATATCCAGCCCTTGTGCCACCGGAACCATCTGCTGATCGAGCAAAACGAAATCAGCTCCCGGTTCGAGCCAGTCAGCCATTGCGCCTTCGCTGCCACCCTGCCCGCGCAGCAATCGCGACAGCTCGTAAGTGTCTTCGCCCACGAGTTCGGCATTGGCGAATTGAATGATTTCGCAAGCTCCATCCGGGCGCTGTAAAGCAGCGAGATTTGCGCCGCTGAACAGCGCGTCGTCGGAAACAGAGGCGAGTGCGCCGCCGTAAAGACGAACGCGAAAACGCGAGGCATCATCGTAACAGCCGACAGGGCCTCGTGCGACCGGATCGATGGTCTCGCCAATGATGGCCGGCGCAAGCGCCGACGCAGCGAGGTCATAAGATGCGCCATCGCGCGAGCGCCAGATCGCGACCTGCCCCGGCCATGGGTCGGCATAAACTGCGGCCCAGGTCAGCGTCACGGGATCGCCGGCCGCGAATGACGGCAGATCGAGCAATCGCACTTCCACCGGACCGATCGCGGGCGGCAGCGTTGGCGTCACGATCTCAGCCGGCGCCAATGGAAGGTTGAAGACTTCCGGATCGATCGACCGCGCCGAGATGGTGCGTGACTGCGTATCGACGACATCACGGACCTCAAGAAGACGCCGGCGGCCATCGGCAATCAACGCAATCACATCGCCGGGCGTCAGTGCCATCTGGCTTGGCGGCAGCGCGAAGTCAGCGCTCTCGCGTCCTGCCCAGATATCCTGCAGCCAGATCTCGGCTCGGCGTCCGGCGGCCGCGCCATTGGTGACGATCGCAAGATCGTTCTGACTCAGTGCTGACGCAGCACCAATGAGGCGGCGCGAAGTGGCGGCCGAACGGCGATAATCGCCTTGGCCATCGGTAAAGCCGATCGCCACCGCGCGCGGCAATTCCGTTTCTTGCGATCTCGTCAGGCGAAGCGGCGCGCCACGATCCGGCAGCACACAATCTTGTTCGTCGAGTACGATCACCGGCGCGCCGCCACGCTGACGAAATACGAGCTGCCCGCCCTCTTCCGACGCGTCAAAAGCGTAGGCTTGCGCGAGCGGCTCGATGGCCGAACGTGCACTCATCGGCCGGTCGATGATGTAACCATCCGGCCCCTCGCCCAGATCGCTGGCATCAAAGGCGTCAGCGCCGGCGTCGGTCAGGATGGCCGTCATCAGTCCTTCCATGTTGGATCCACCAAGGCGACCGGTGAGCCAGTGTCCGGTTTGCCAATTCGGTCCGTCGCTCCAGGCGTCGGTGAGCAACGGAAAAACCGGATAAGGTCGTGCATCCCAGGTCCAAAGATGCGTACCTGAAGGATCGACCATGCGACCAGCATAAACAGACGACACTGGATTGCGATCGCTATCGTCGCTGAATGTCGTCAGCACCGCTTCAAGAAAGCGCCGCTGGATCAGGTCGTCGCGCCGCGTGTTGGAAAAATGCGGAAAGCCGCCGCTCGAGGATTTTGCATCCGGGAACACGCTCGGTTGATTGGAGCCTTTGTCCACTGCCGGGCAACCCGTCTCTGTCAACCAGATCGGTTTGGATTGCGGCACCCAAGTCGTTGCACTCGCAATCTCGGCGCCACCGACGCGTTCATGATGCGGTTGTGACCAGAAATTCCAGATATCCTTCTGGCGAAATATCCAAGCCTTGCCGAGCGTATCGTTTATTGGAATGCGGGCTTGCGCGGCGCGCGCCGCGTCATCGGCATAATAGAAGTCGTAACCTTCGCCCCCCGCCATATTGCCGGCGAGATAACCGCGATCGTAAATGCTGTCCGCCAGCGCGCGATCGGCATGGTCCGATGTGTCGCGCCAGTCCGACAAGGGCGGATAATAGTCGATGCCGATTACATCGATATGCGGCGACGCCCATAACGGATCGAGCGGAAAGCGCACTTCGCTGGCCCCGGCATCGACGACATGCGCGCCATATTCTGTCCAGTCCGCTGCATAGGTGACGACAGTGCCGCTGCCCAAGAGCGCTTTGACATCCGCCGCCAGTGTCAACAGATGACTGACCGCGGGATAAACGCCCGATGCCGAGCGCACGCGGGTGAGGCTTTTCATCTCCGAACCGATCACAAATGCATCGACGCCACCGGCCTGTTGAGCCAGCGTCGCATAGTGCAAGATGAAGCGGCGATAATTCCAGCCCGCGCTGCCGCCGCCCGTGAAAAACGCACTGATCTGATCGCCCGCCGCCGATGCGCCATCCGGCGAGCCCACAACGTTTGGCGCTGGAAAGCAGGTGATTTCACCGCGCCAGGGAAAAGACGGCTGTGGCGCTGTTCCGGTCCACGGATTGGGCCGCATGTTGCCCGGTGGCACATCCATCATCACGAAAGGATAAAGCGTGACCTTCAGCCCGCGACTTTTCAGTTCGGCGATCAGATGCCGGATGCTGTCGTCGGATGGCGTACCGCCAAAAGAGGGACGATCTTCAATCATCGAGACAAGGGTAGCGTTGTTGCGGTTCAATCCGGCAACCGACCATTGCGCGCCATGAGTTTCCTTCTCGCGATTATCGATCGCCGGCCGGATACGGCATTCGCCGGCGCGGAGATCATCACCGAACCAGGTCGCGACGATCGCGACACGCTCAAGCTGCGGACATGTCGCCTGCAGATCATCGAGCGCAGCGATCACATCGGATGGCGCATAGGAGACATGGCGGTTCTCTGGCGCCGATTTGCCCTTGCCCATGACACGAACCACCGTATCGGGCTCGTAGCCAAATTCCGTCGCGCCCGGAATAAGCGTCACCGCGCGGATCCGCTTTTCCAGATCGCCGACGGGGCGAAAGATCTCGAACGACAATTGCGGCAGCCGGTTGCCAAATTGCGCCACTGGCAATCGCTCAAACACGATATAGGCAAGGCCGCGATAGGCCGGCGCGTTGCCAGCGCCTTCCTTGGCAACGATCAGCGGATCTGCGGGCTGATCCTCCTCGCCGCGATAAACGCGATAGTTGACGCCGGCGAGATCAAGCAGCTTGCCATCGGCATAGATGCGCGCAACACCGCCGATCGGACCTTCGCATAAGCCGACCGCAAAGTTGGCGTAATAAGAATAGGTCGTGATCTTGGTGGTGGTCGGCTGCGATGCGGCGCTGCCGCCACCACCCTTGCCGCCACCGCCGCCACCGCCGGACGTTTCCTTGCGGGTCTCGATCTGCTCCTGCAGAGCCGTCGCCCAGATGACCTCGCCGGCAATGCGGACGCGGCCATAGACACGCGGAATGGGCGCCCCCTCGGTCGACACCATCACATCAAGATCGCGCAGCCGCGGGCCTTCGCGCGTTTGCTGCGTACCGCTGCGGCTCGTGAAGGAGCGGTCGATCATGCTGCCGGCAACGGCACCGGCCAGCCGGCCGGTCATCGCACCGATCGGGCCGAACAACGCGCCACCGAGCGCGCCGCCGGCGGTTGAAAGAACGAGCGAAGCCATTACGCAATCACTCCGGGAAAGCGAAAGACAAAACCGACGCGGCGACGCCACCACGGCGCGAAGGCGACTTCAGCGACAGAGGCGCCGTCATGCGCGTGGATCATTGTGTTATCGCAGGTGAGGATGGCGGCATGTTTGGCGACAAGGCCGCTGCGCCAGCGAAACAACACGACATCGCCGCCGCGCATGTTTTCTTGCGGCACCGCAATGAGATGGCGGGCTCCCGCCTCTGCCAGCGCCTCGCGCTGCGAGGCTTCGGCCCAATCCTGCGAATAGGCCGGCACCTGCTCGGGCTCTGAGCCATACAAGGCACGCCAGACGCCGCGCACGAGGCCGAGGCAATCGCAACCAACACCCTTCAGCGAAGCCTGATGTTGGTAAGGCGTGCCGATCCAGCCGCGCGCGCAGGCGACGATGTCCGAAGAGGTGATGAGCATCTTGATGTCTCGAAGAGAGAAGCGGCGCTATTTCTGCAGGCTCTTGCCGGTATGGCCCGGCTCGCCCTCGATGGCGTAACGAATAATGAAGTCGTTGCCGGGAATATGCGGGAAGCCGCGGAAGTTCAGAACATTGGCGAAGCGATCGCGACAGGTGGCGAGGCGCTTGTCACAGCCGGCCGTGACGACGAAGCTGTCGCTCGGAGCGATGTCTTCCGCCATCGCCTGCCATAACTCGATGATGATGTCGCCATCGGCGATATGATGACGCTTCACCTCCATCGCCTGGTCGTGATTGGCGCCGCTGGTAAACACCAGCCGCCCGGCCGTGAACCATTGCGCATCAAACCCGGCGAGTCCCTGAACAGTGAAGGCCGAGCGGCCCGTCAGCGCGATCACACTGCCCTCACCGCGATAACGAGGATCGGATAAATCGATCCCGCAGCGACTGTCGCCGAGATCGGCGCTGCACACAGCAGTGTAAAGCCGGCCCGTTTCATGTGCCAGCTGATCGGCAAGTCCGCGCAGCTCCGCCGAAAAGGCTTGGCCTTCGCGCCGCACCTCACCGAGATGACCGCGCGTCATCAGCACGTTCAGGGTGGGTTCGCTCCAATCGACGATATAGAGATCGACCTGCGCGGCATCGTAAAGACCAGCTGAAAGCGCGGACTCATTCAAGCCATCATCCGACAATGCGCCGGCGACTTCGGTGCCATCAACCGACAAGCCCAAGCGGCTGATCGCCTCGGTGCCGGCAAAGCCGGTGTCGGCGTGGCATGGCACGCCGTTGACGATCAGGGTTTGATCGTGGTCGGTAAAGCCCTGCACCACGCCATCGGCCCTGGTCAGAATCCAGCATCGGCATAACGTCGTCGCGCCTGATGTCAGCTTTGCCTGAAGCGCAGCGGGAACGGCGCGCATGCAGCCCTCCTTGAAAAATCAAACCTTGATCTCGACCAGCGGGATTTTCGGAATGGCGCCCGCAGCAAAGGCCGACAGATCGATTTCCAGATAATCGGTGTCAAAGCGCACCGGGACATCGAACAGATACCCAGCAGTAATGACAGCACCCTCTCCAGGCACATGACCGTCGAAAAACGTCACCAGCCCACTCGCGCTGTCGCAAACGAAGTCGGTGCCCTCGTCCTGCTCGATGCCGTTGATCGCCACCCGCACGCTGCCGGCGACCGGCTTCGTGATCGGACGCGCATAAGGCGCAAAGGCACCGCCATAGGTCTTGATCAACGGAAAGCTGGCGCGGTCACCATCGCCCGTCCCGATCGTCTGATCGAGTGGTGTCACCGCCGCGCCGGCAGCCGCTGACGCATGATCGAGCCGGTCGCGCCAGCGAAAGCCATACAGCATGCCGCGCCGCTCCTCGAAGAAAGCAACGACATGGCTCAGCGCGTCAAACGACTTCACGCCGTATCCGGCATCGTAACGCCTTCGCGAATGCGCCCAGCGCGTGTTGCGCTCCTCGCGGCCTGACCCGAGCGCAACGATTTCGGTGCGCCGCTCCGGGCCGCCGCTGCTGTTCAGCGCGATATCGAGCGGAAACAGGATCTCATGGAAGGCCATGATGGCTCCTTGATCTGCGCGGAACACGACCGCCCCTGCCAGCAACGCACATGTCAAAGACCGCGCTGGCCGCGCGCGACAGCGCGGGCGATCTGGCCGGTGACATAGAGTTCGGAGCGGCGAAATGAATCGGCATCCGGCGTTGCGATATTGACGGTGACAACCGATGGCGATGCGGCTGCGGCGCGCACGCCGAGCCTGCCATCGGCGCCGCGCGACAGCGGCATGATGGCTTCCGGTCCCGCTTCACCGGCGAGGCCGATGCCGCCGCCGGTCATGGGGAAATAGCTTGGTGCGCCGATCACACCGCCCGATGCGAAGGGCGTGACGCCGCCACCGCCCGTCAACCCCCTCGACAATCCGGAGGCGAACAGGCTATCGATCCCCTGCACGAGACTATTCTCGATCGGCTTGAAGGCCGCCTTCAGCGCCATATCAGAGAGCCGCAAGGTCAGCGACTTCAACACATCGTCGAAGCCGCGGCCACCGATGATGCTTTGCGAAAAGGCTTCAGTCATCGCGCGGCCGAAGGCGACAGCGCCGGCGCGAACGGTCTGGATCTGCGCGTTGATACGATCAAAGGATTCGGTGACGCGGGCGTCATCGATCAACGGGGTTATGTCCTCGGCCATCGGGATATCTCGCCATCAGGTTTGTCAGGTCATCACGCTGCAACGGCACGACGGCGCCCGTCACAGCTTTGATCGCGTGCGCCAGCTCGCGCGGCGTCATCGCCCAGAAGTCGCGCGGCGATAGCTTAAGCACGCCGAGCCCAAAACCGATCGCTTCCGCCCAAGGGAACGCACGACGCTCATGCATCTCTTCCCCCGAAGGTCGCAGCGATCAGTTCGGCGGCGATCCGCACATAGCCGCGCGCGCCATCGGCGACGCTCATGCGCGCCACCTCCTCATCGCTCACCGCTTCGCCGGCGCCACGCAGCCCAGCCGCGATCACGCGCACAAGATCCTGCGCACGCAGCCGCCCCTGCCCGAAGCGTTCGGCCAGCGCCGGCAAATCTTCCGCGCCGAAGGCTGATTCCAGCTCGGCCAGCGCACCCAGCGTCAGCACCAGCGTGCGCCGCACGCCACCGATCTCCGCGTCTATCTCGCCGCGATGTCTGTTGGCCATGTCAGGCCGCCGTAAAGGTCAAAGCGCCGGCCGATTCCAGAGCCAGCTCATAGGTCACTTCGCCATTATGCTCGCCAGCAAATTCAAGACTGGTGATCTGAAAGCTGCCCTCGAGCACGCCGAAATCCGGGATCACAACCTGGCACAGGCGCACCGCGCCATCGAAAAAGCTCTGCCGCATCAGCGCATCGGTGGCGGCATCCTTGAACAGGCCGCGTCCGGAAATGCCGGCGCGCTTGATGCCGGCGCCATCCAGTAATTCGCGCCAGCGGCCGGCACTTTCCGCATGCGTGATATCGACTGTCTCAGCATTGAAGGCGATGCGGCGCGAGCGCAATCCAGCGACGGTGACGAATTGCGTGCCGTCATGCATCTTGATGAGCAGATCCTTGCCCTTTTGTGCAGCCATGTGGTCCTCTCGATTAGACAGGTTCGGTGACCGCACGAAACCGCACGAGCCCGTGATAGGTGCGGCCATCGCCTTCGCGGCGGATATCGGCGGATGTGAAGCGAAGATTGACGAGGTGCTGCCCCTGCGGCGACAGCGGCGCATCGTCGAGTGCCTGCAGCAACGCGCCGGTAATGATATGCGCCTGTTTGTGCCCACCCTGCCGCGACCACACATGCAAAGTCAGCTGATGCTCCTGCAGCGCGTCATCGCCGGCGGAGAAATCCGTGACGCGCGCTTCGCCAAGCGTGACATAAGGAAAGTCGGCTTGGCGCGGCGGCTCGTCATAGATCTTGGCGCTACCGAGAATGGCGGACAGCGCGGTATCGGTCGTCAAGGCGTGATGGATCGCCGCGCGCAAGGCAGCGGTGGCCGTAGACATGAACAGCTCCTGGAATTAGTCGATCCGCTGCTCGGCGGTGATGTCGAGAAAGCGCCCGCTGCCATCGCGATCGCGAAAGGACACGATGCGGTAGATGGTGCCGCCGTCCCGCAGGCGATGGCGCGGCGTGATCGCACTCAATGCGCGAAGGCCGATACGATGGGTGATACGCACGCCTATGCGCGCAGCAGCAAACTCGTCCTGGGCGGAGACCGGCATCACCTGTGCCCATAACGTCGTCACCGCCTGATAGCCGCGCGTGACGCCGCCGGCGCCGTCCTCCACCTCCACCGGCGCCTCGAGCACAAGCCGACGGTTCAATTGCCCCGGGTCACTCATAACGACAGCACCCGATATGGCGCGATCAATGATGACACCGACACCGGCATGTAAGCGACCTCGCCGCTCGCAGCGACAAGGCGGCGATTCTCATACCAATGCGCCACCAGCAATCGGATCGCCTGACGCAACGGCTCGGGCACGTCGGCGGCGTCATCGCCATAGCCGACCTCGATATCGATCTCGATGCCGCCCGACGCACGCCCCGGCGCCGGCGTCGCACCTCGCTCGACCATCAGCACAGCCGGCGCCGCATTGGCATCAAGCTGAAACGTATCGACATCCAGCATCTGCAAGAGCCCGTCGTCGCGATAGACACCGATCGCGTTGATGGCGCGCAAAGGCGCCGGCAGGATCGGCAGCCGGCCCGTCGCCGGCCAGACATCGCGCGTCAGCCGCCAGCCTTGCGTGATCAACGCGCGGCGGGTCTTTGCCTCGACATGCACCCGCGCCGCTGCGATCAGCGCGGTGATGACATCGTCATCATCGTTGTGCTCGACGCGCAGAAAATGCTTGGCATCGGCCAGGGCCACCGGCTCGATCGTCGGCGGCGTCAGAAGGATGGCTGACATGAACTTTCCTTTTTCCTTGAAGGCAGGATTTGACAGCGCCGACAAAAGCAGGCTCAAACGCGCATCATGCGCGCCCGTCTCCTCGCCCCTGTCTTGATCGCCTCATTCCTCGCGCCGATGCCGCCTGCTCTGGCGCTGGTCGGCGGCGCACAGTCTGTCGCCGGCCCGCATGCGGCGGTGATGATCGTTGGTTCGCGCGGCAATTCCTGCACCGGCATCGCGATTGCCCGCGATCTTGTCCTGACGGCCGCGCATTGCGTGCCGCCTGGCGCCGATTACAAACTGGTCGAATATGATGCGCAGCGTCAGCCGCGCCTGCGTGACACGCAGAGCATCGCCCGGCATCCGCAATTCAGCCAGGCGACTTTCGATGGCCATCGCGCGACTGCTGATGTCGCGCTGATCAAATTTCCATCGCCTGTCACATCCG
>Ga0164243_10000623_pt1 | contig 63389 bp, 41 predicted proteins | sample OricompcompostOP_FD_108781 | JGI IMG/M metagenome (GOLD analysis project Ga0164243, IMG submission 108781) | Organic Plus compost microbial communities from Emeryville, California, USA - Original compost - Organic plus compost (OP) | ecosystem: Engineered > Solid waste > Mixed feedstock >... | reverse complement strand
TATAACCCATATCACGGTGCTGCTGCTTTCTTCCCGCCTTGTTTACTGTTGGCTGCCGCTTGCTTCACTCCCTGCTCTTTCTTGCCCCGATTTCGTACCTTGTAATGTAACCTCCCCCTTCCACCCCACGTCAAAGGGTACAGATGATTACCGCACCAAATGATAATGAAATCATTAGCAGTGTACTGCAGGGTGACCAGGCCCGCTATGCAGAGCTGGTAAAGCGGTATCAGAACTTTGTTTTCACTATTGCATTGCGGTATGCGCCGCAACGGGAAGATGCAGAAGAAATAGCCCAGGACGTATTTGTAAAAGCGTACCGCAGCCTGGCCGATTTTCGCGGGGATTCGAAATTCAGCACCTGGTTGTATACCATTGTGAGCACTACCTGTATCAGCTTCCTGCGCAAGAAAAAACTGGACACCCGGTCACTGGACAATGAACAGGTTTTTGAGGTGGCCGACAACCAGGACTCCGGGTTTCGCGCCAACCAGGTGGAACAGAAGTCCAAATTGCAAATGGTGAATGAAGCCATAAAACGCTTAAGTCCCGACGACGCCAAACTGATCACCCTTTTTTACAAGGGCGAACAAAGCCTGGAAGAGATCAGTCGCATCATGGGACTGGAAGTAAATACCGTTAAAGTAAAATTGCACCGCGCACGGCAACGGTTGAAAGACAGGATGGAGAAACATTTTGTACAGGAGGTAAGGGACCTGATGAGTTGAGCCCCTATTTAAAACACTTTAATATCAACCGCGTATGGAACCGCAATCAAACATAGAAAACCGTTTGTGGGATTATATAGACGGGGTGTGCAGTGAGGAAGAAAAATCATTGGTGGAGCAACTGATTGCCTCTAACCAGGAATGGAAAGAAAAGTACAAAGAACTCCTGGAAGCACACCAGTTGATGGCCAACATTGAGCTGGAGGAACCTTCATTGCGGTTTACCCGGAACGTTATGGAAGAAATCGGTCGCCATCATATTGCTCCGGCCGCCAAAACCTATATCAACAAACGGGTGATCTGGGGCATTGGCGCATTTTTCTTACTAAGCATTGCAGGGTTCCTGATATATGGAATTGGACAGATTTTTGGATCGGAGATCAGCGCGCCGCCGGTTAGTATTGATAGTATCAATTTAGACAAGATCAACTTTGGCAAACTCGTCAACAGCACTTACACTAACATATTTTTAATGATCAATGCATTGCTGGGACTTGTACTGCTGGACATGTATCTCAGGAAGAAGAAAAATAACCTGCAAGAGGAAACAGAGTAAGGGCAGCCTGTTGAATAATTAGATAAATGGTTTCATTGTTACAGTAATGCTATAACAATGAAACCATTTAATCATTAATACAATTAATCGTTGAACTTTTTCTTCAACTCCATGAGTTTTGCCTGGAAGGGGTTGAGTGGTTCCTGCTTTTTGGGAGCCTGTTTGCCACCAGCAAATTTTTTATCCCCGCCGGCACGTTTGTCACCACCCCTGGTTTGATCTTTCATGGTAAGCGAAATGCGCTTCCTGGCAACATCCACTTCTGTTACGGTAACCGTTACCTTCTGCTGCAGTTTCACCACTTCATTCGGATCGGATACAAAGGTGTTGCTGAGTTGCGAAATATGCACCAGGCCATCCTGTTTTACGCCAATATCAACAAACACACCAAAATTGGTGATGTTGGTAACGATGCCCGGAACGGTCATCCCTGGTTTTACATCTTCAATCGTCTTGATGGTTTCATCAAACCGGAACTCTTCAATGGGCGCACGCGGGTCGCGGCCTGGTTTTTCCAGCTCTTTCAGAATATCGTCTATGGTGTATTCACCAATCTGTTCAGTGATGTATTGCTTTTTATTTACCTGCTTGCGCAAAGCCGGCTGCCGTATCAGGTCTTCCAGCGAAGCCTGCAGGTCTTTGGCCATTTTTTCAACCACATGGTAGCTCTCGGGGTGCACCGAAGAATTGTCCAGCGGATGGGCAGCGCCGGGAATGCGTAAGAAACCGGCACACTGCTCAAACGTCTTGGGCCCCATCATGGGCACTTTTTTCAATTCCTCCCGACTTTTGAATGGACCATTCTTGGCGCGGTATTCCACGATATTTTTTGCCAGCGTGCTGCTTAACCCTGATACATATACAAGCAAATGCCGTGATGCGGTATTCACATCAACGCCCACAAAGTTTACGGCGCTTTCTACCACGCGATCCAGCGCTTCTTTCAAACGGGTCTGGTTTACATCGTGCTGGTATTGTCCCACCCCGATAGATTTGGGATCAATTTTTACCAGTTCGCTCAGGGGGTCCAGCAGGCGGCGGCCAATGCTTACGGCTCCGCGAACGGTTACATCATGATCGGGAAATTCTTCGCGGGCTACTTCCGAAGCAGAATAGATGGAGGCGCCACTTTCATTTACCTGGAATACGCTGACCGGTCGTCCGAAATCAATGTTGCGCACCATTTGTTCGGTCTCACGACCTGCCGTGCCGTTTCCGATACCAATGGCTTCAATTTCGTAACGGTCTACCAGGAATTTGATTTCCTCAACGCTTTTTTGCACTTCGCTTTGCGGGGGATGCGGATAGATGGTGGTGTTGTGCAGCAGGTTCCCCTGCGCATCGAGGCATACCACTTTACAACCGGTGCGGTAACCGGGGTCAATGGCCAGCACTCTTTTGCTGCCCAGCGGAGAAGCCAGCAGCAACTGCCGCAGGTTTTCGGTAAACACACGAATGGCTTCTTCGTCGGCCTTGTTCTTGCTGAGCAAACGGAATTCGTTTTCTATGGATGATTTCAGCAAACGATCGTAAGAATCTTCGATGGCTTTCTTTACTTCTGCACTGTTGGCGTTGGAGGCTTTGATAAAAATGCGCTCCAGTTCCTCTATAGCGGTTTGTTTGTCGATGCTGATATCCATCACCAGGTATCCTTCCTTTTCACCGCGGCGGATGGCAAGGATGCGGTGCGAAGGGCTTTGATCCAGCGGTTCGCTGAACTCAAAATAGTCGCGGTATTTCTGTGCTTCCTCCTCATCTTTTTTGCTGGAAAGCACTTTTGACGACAACACAGCCCCTTCGGTAAACAACTGGCGGATTTTATTGCGCGCCTGCTCATGTTCACTCACCCATTCGGCAATGATGTCGCGGGCGCCCTGCAGGGCATCTTTAACATCCTTTACCTGTTCGTTTATGAATTTAGCGGCTTCAGCTTCGGGTTGTTCATTGCCCTGTTCAAAAATGAGTTTGGCGAGCGGCTCCAGTCCTTTTTCAATGGCCTGCGTAGCCCTTGTTTTTCGTTTAGGCTTGTACGGCAGATAAATATCTTCCAGCACGGTGGCATCATAACACTCATCAATCCTTTTAGCCAGTTCCGGCGTCATTTTGCCCAGTCCTTCAATAGTTTTGATGACGGTTTCCTTTCGTTTTTCCAGTTCGGTAAAATACCCGATCTGCTCCACGATGCCGGTGATGGCCACTTCATCGAGATTGCCGGTAGCTTCTTTCCGGTAACGCGCCATAAAGGGGATGGTAGCGCCTTCGGAATGCAACTCGTACACATTATTGATCTGTTTCAGGGTAAGTGACAGCTTTTCTGCTATCTTCTGAATATACTTTATTTCCATACTGCTGCTGTTTCTGGTATTATATCAACACATTAAATGACCAGTTGTTTTGGGGGAGCAAATGTAAGGGGAAGGATGGAAAAGAGCAGTTTGATTTTATTAACATGTGGGGGCAAATGGGGTTGCAGAAACGGGGAGGGGTGTAAGCAATGGCCCCGATGAACAGCAGGGGTGACACACCCAGCAACATATTGCATAGATACCAATTCAGACTTTTTATATAGCACCGCAACCATCCGCTAAATCCTTTCTCGCCTTTCCATACACATAGCTATTACTGCTATACACAAACGAAAATATATATTTTATCTAAACACAAAAACAAATTATGCACTTGATTATGTTATTCCAATTCATTGGATTTTCCCTATCCACTTCCTTTCGTTATAAAAAACTTGCGTCGCATGCATGCTATCCTTTCCAGCTTTTGCCCACTTCCCTTCTCCCGCTAAATAATAAATCCATACCGGCAGCTAACCCTCCCCCTGCCTTCTTCGCAAAAGGAATTATTATCCCGGTCCAATTTTTACCAAAATGCATTTCCAATTGTATATGAATGGAAAAAATATAAGAACTTACATATCGTATCGCTTACCCAAACAGCTAAAAAAAGAAGCGCGGCCATCAGGGCTACCCAACAACCAACATCCTTCAGGTAATCCATGAAACCCCTTCACTTTCATATACTGCTACTGTTCATTTGTACCTGGAACATAGTTTCTGCCCAGGCGCAGCAACCCGCTTTTTATCATCTCAGTACGGCAGAAGGGCTCAGCGATAACCAGGTCAACTCGATCGCCCGCGACCAGAATGGCGTTTTGTGGCTGGGCACCCTGGAAGGGTTAAACAGTTTCGATGGCTATTCCATCACTACCTATCACAAAGAGCAATATCCTGCCCTGCTGTCGAACCAGGTGCTGCAGGTGGTATGCGATTATCAAAACAGGATATGGTTGCGCACCGATGACTGCCGGCTCACCATGCTCGATCAACGCCGCCGGTTTCATGCCATCCCTGTAGGTAATGACAGCAGTCATATGCTGCCGGTGCAACATATTGTGCTTACCAGGAAATATGGCGTACTGGCATTGAAAGGCAATCGCTATTATTGCTGGGATGGAAACAGCCAGCAGTTTACACCGCTTGCCTTTCAACCCGATTCCGTAATCCCTCGATATATCAACTATTTCAGCCGGTACGATGAAGACAAAGTATTATATACAGGCAATGACAGTTTGGTGTTAATAGACTTTTCCCGTTTTCAGGATCCCGTTACTATACCCTTTAAGGATATTGATGCGGCCGCTTCGCTGAACGACCATGAACTGATTGCATTTACCTCAACAAGCAACACACTGTACCGCATTAACTGGCGTGAAAAAGCAATCAAAAAGGTATATCGTAACCTGCACGACCAGTATGGCCGTCCCGTGTCATCTGAACTTCGGAGCGTCTGCCGCATCAACGAACACCAGTTTGTGATTACAGCACGTTTTTCGGGGGTCTACCTGTTCGATGTTGCTTCAGCAAAAGTCACGCGCTGGCACCATGACCCACTCGATCCGCGTTCACTGGGCGGCGACAACACGTCCGGACTGTTGTACGATTCTTCGGGCTATTTATACATCATGAGCCGCACCACCGGGGCCCATTATTTCAATACCCGGCAACACGCCGCCACCTACAAGCCGTATTTCGCCACGCCCAATGGTAAAGTCTTCGACGGATATATAGAATGCATTGCCATGGGCAGTGACGGTAAATTGTGGATTGGCACGCAGGACCGGCTGATCTGCTGGGACAGAGCGCGCAATACCACCCGTTTCGTCAACTACACACTGGCCGATGGCAGCTCCCCGGAAGAGGAAACCATTCGTAGCCTCACGTTTGACAAGAGCGGCCTGTTATGGGTGGGAACCACACGCTATGGATTGTTGCTGATAGACAGCAACGGCAATTCGCGCAAGCACATTGCGGCCGGTCCCGGAAGCGCGCTGCCATCCGGTTGGATTACTTCCCTGGCCCACGACAAAAATGGTGACCTGTGGATCGGCACCCTGCGCGGTTTGTGTAAATTGAATGCCGCCACCCGTGAAGTGATCAGTTTCCGTAATCATCCCGTTTTGAAAAAGCTGGCTGGTGAAGCTGTCTGGACGGTTTGGTTCGATCGTTCAGGAAGGCTGTGGATCGGCACCTATGGCAATGCCTGGTGCTATGATCCGGCTGCCGATTCCTTGCAACAACATTCCATCAGCAACGGACTTTCCAATGAGCGCGCTGTTGCGTTTAATGAAGACCGTTATCACAATACTTACATCGGTTCCATGTACGGCCTCACGGTACTGCGCCCCGACGGCAGCAGGTTACAGTACAACCGTAGCAATGGTTTGCGCAACGACAAGTGCGAAGGCATCCTTTGCGACGATGAAGGCCAGTTATGGATATGCAATCAACGTTGCATCCTCCGCTTCGATCCCGCTACGCAGCATTTTGCCGTACTGGAAGAAGGCCAGGGTTTCAGTCATGGCGGTTTTCGCATGCGCTCCTGCTACAAAAGTCCTGACGGTGAGTTTTTCTGGGGAAGCGACAAAGGCCTGTATTATTTTTATCCAACACAATTGCATACCACCACCCTGGTGCAACCTTCCGTTCAGTCAATTCGCGCCGGTGATACCACATACCGTTTTACGCAATACGATTCACTCGTATTTGGGGCAGGCAACAGATCATACACCTTCGGGTTTATTGCCGGCAATCTGTCAGCACCCGGCACTACCCAATTCCTGTACCGGCTGGCAGGATATGAAACAGAATGGCACAAACCCTTCACCCCCGGTCAGGCATTTTACAGCGGATTGCCACCGGGCAAATACCGTTTCGAATTGAAAGCCTCACGCGATGGCAAGCAATGGTACCCGGCCTCCTACGCAATTGCCATCACCATTTTAAAACCGTGGTGGCAGCAGGTATGGTTCAAGCTGTGCTGTGTGGCATCTGTTGTGCTGCTGACAGGAAGCATTTACTGGTATATAAAGAAACGGGAGCGGCAGCGGGCCATCAGGAAAATGATCAACTATTTCGCGCATTCGGGATATGATCAGTCGTCGGTGAACGATATTTTATGGGACATCTGTCGCAATTGCATTGCCAGTCTGCGGTTCGAAGATTGCGTCATTTACCTGCTGGACGAAGAGCGCAACGTATTGGTCCAAAAAGCAGCCTATGGTCCCAAAAGCACCAGTGCCTATGAAATTGTGAATCCCATTGAAATTCCCGTAGGCAAAGGCATTGTGGGCACGGTGGCCAAAACCGGGCAGGCAGTGATCGTTCCGGACACTTCAAAAGATGAACGCTACATAGTAGACGATATGCCGAGGCTTTCTGAAATTACGGTCCCGGTTATACACGAAGGAAAAGTGATCGGCATTATCGATGCGGAACACCAGCGACGCAACTTCTTTACCCGGCAACACCTGCACGCGCTGCAAACCATCGCTTCTTTATGTTCGGCCAAGATTGCACGCGCTATGGCGGTAGAGGCGATGAAGAAAAGTCGCATGGAACTGATGGAGCTAAATATGAAAATGGCCGAATCGAAATTTCTCCATCTCCGCCTGCAGATGAACCCGCATTTTCTCTTCAATTCGCTCAGCGCCATTCAAAGCCTGATTGTTTCGCAACAAACCACCAGGGCCTACAAATACCTTACCGTGTTTTCCCATTTCCTCCGGTCGCTGCTGGATTATGCAGACAAGAATTTCATTACGCTCGATGAAGAGGTAACCCTGTTGCGCATGTACATGCAACTGGAATCATTGCGGTTCGACCAATCATTCCGTTATGATTTACAGATAGACGATTCCCTGGGCAATGAAGAGATATGGATACCGCCGCTGCTGGTACAACCCTTTGTGGAAAACGCTATCTGGCATGGGTTGATGCATAAACAGGGTGAAAAAAAACTGGAGATCCGGTTTACCGCAACGGCCGACGACAATATTATGTGCACTATTGAAGACAATGGCATCGGCCGCCATCATGCCCGCTTATTGCAGCATAAAAAATTACGGTCAGTTATACACGAAAGCAAAGGCATCAGCATCGTGGAAGAACGGTTGAAACTGTTGCAACAAAAAACCGGCAAACCGGCACAGGTGCAAATGGAAGATTTGTTTGATGACAGGCAGGAACCCGCCGGCACCCGCATCATTATTGTAATACCATTTTATAACGCCGAATAATTATGATAAAAGCATTGATTGTAGACGATGAACAGTCTTCCATAGACTTGCTGCAATGGCTCATCGGGCAGTATTGCCCGGATATATCCGCCGTAAAAACTGCCAAGTCGGTCCGCGATGCGTTGCCGCTGATCCAGTCTTTTCAACCCGACCTGTTGTTCCTGGACATACAAATGCCACACGAAAACGGGTTTGAGTTGTTATCGGCCATAGAGAACTGGAATTTTGAAGTGATCTTCACCACAGCTTACAATGAATATGCTATCCAGGCCATCCGTTTCAGCGCACTGGATTATTTACTGAAACCGGTTGACGAAACGGAACTGGCAAAAGCCATTGAACGCTATCACAATAAAAAAGTAAATAAGCAAGCTACACAGGGACTGTTTCACAATTTTGTGCAGAATATGACCCAGGAGAAAAAGGAGGATTTCCGCCTGGCGCTGGCAGATGCCTCGGAAGTAAGATATGTGAAACTGCAGGAGATCATCCGGCTGCAGGCCGACAGTAATTACACCCGTATTTATCTTACCAATGTCAAGTCCTTTGTATCGGCCAAAACTTTGAAAGAATACGATACTATATTGAAAACACATGGATTTCTCCGGGTGCATAAATCACACCTGGTAAACCCGGCACACATCAATTATTACAACAGGCAGGGATACCTGCACCTGCATGATGGATCAGTTATTGAAGTGGCAAGAAGAAAAAAAGAATATTTATTGCAGGCGTTGAAAGCCGCACATTATTCCATTCATTAAAATATCAACCACGTACTATGCAGTTAATGCTGTTGGTACCGTAAGCGCCTGGTGCAGGATCTTGTTCACTTCATCGGCGCGGGTCATCACCAGCATATGCCCGGCGCCGCGCAACAGGTGCGTTGGTTGGGTATACCTGGCAGGCAATACTTCATCGCGGGTCCCGTGGATGTGGCAAAGTGGCTGTGGTATCTGATCATTTTCCCAGGATAAAATGGCTTCCATGCTCCACCGGATGAGGCGGGCATCGCTTTCACGAATAATGGTGCAGAGCAATTTTTTGTCGTAGGAAGTTTCGCGTGTAAACAACCGTTTTGCGGTGGCGCAGGTTTTTAATAATGAAATGGGAATCAATTTGTACAACCTTAATCTGGCCGCTGTCCGGAAATAACCGGGCAGGTGTGCCGAAACCGGAATGCTGGAAAGCAACACCGTCATAACAGGCGAATAGCGTTTGGCGATTTCAGTGGCCAGCATTCCACCAAACGACAACCCTACCAGCGCAAAAGGTTCGTTTACGTTAATGCCTGCCGCCAGTCGCTGCGCATACGACGGCAATGATTCGTCAGGAAGCGGCGGAATCCATTCAAGATATAACTTTTCATACCCATCAGGCAATTGTATGCGGTGGAATACCCTGCTGTCGGCCGCCATGCCGCTGATGAAATAAACTTTCATAAAGTTTCGGGTTTGAGTGGTGCAACACCCATGCGCATATAAAATTAGCAAAGGTTGCCAAATGAAGTATATCGCTTTCAGCTCATCTTTTGTAATGGCGCCGCCTTTCAGTGCCTCCTTCCCAAACACACAACCCAGGCAAAACGCATCCCTGCTTTAAAGACGGCCCGGGAAAGGCCCCAACCCGATATACTAAAATCATACCTTTGCCCTGTTATGGATATAAAAAATAACATACTCGAAACGATTGGTAATACGCCATTGATCCGCCTCAACAAGGTTACAAAGGAATTGCCCTGCCAGGTGCTGGCCAAGGTAGATTATTTCAATCCCGGCAACAGCATCAAAGACCGCATGGCCATCAAGATGATTGAAGTGGCAGAAAAAGAAGGGAAACTGAAACCGGGTGGCACCATCATAGAATGTACCAGTGGCAATACCGGCATGGGGCTGGCGCTGGCCGCCTGTGTAAAAGGATATAAATGCATTTTTACTACCACCGACAAACAATCGAAAGAAAAAATTGATATCCTGAAAGCAGTAGGTGCTGAAGTGATTGTTTGCCCTACCAATGTAGAACCGGATGACCCGCGCAGTTATTATTCCGTAGCGCGCCGTCTCAACAAGGAAATACCCAACTCCTTCCATTGCAACCAGTACGATAACCTGGCCAACCGTTTGGCGCACTATGAATCAACGGGCCCGGAAATCTGGAAGCAAACGGATGGAAAAATCACTCACCTGGTTTGCACAGCGGGCACGGGTGGCACCATAACGGGCACCGCCATGTACCTGAAAGAAAAGAACCCGGCCATCCAGGTATGGGCGATTGACGTATACGGATCACTGCTCACCAAATATTTCCGCACCGGCGAAATAGATATGAACGAAGTGCATCCTTATATCTCTGAAGGATTTGGTGAAGACTTTGTGCCGGAGAATTACGACATGAGCGTGATTGATCATTTTGAACAGGTAACAGACAAAGACGGGGCATTGATGGCCCGGCGCATCGCCAAAGAAGAAGGAATTTTTATCGGGTACAGTGCCGGCAGTTGTGTACAGGGCCTCTTACAGATTGCCAATGGTGATCCCAAGCACCGCCTCAAAAAAGACGACCTGGTGGTGTGCATCTTCCACGATCATGGCAGCCGCTATGTGGCAAAAATTTATAACGACCAGTGGATGATGGAACGCGGTTTCCTTGAGGTGAAAACCTTCAAAGACATCGTATCCGGCAGGGGTAACAAACAGAAACTGGTTACCATTGAAGCCAGTCATACCGTGGCGGAGGCTGTAGAACTGATGCGGAAATACGATATAGAACACATCCCTGTAGTGGATGGCAATGGACCAATTGGTTCAATCAGTGAAAACGGGTTGTTCCAGAAAGTGTTTTCCGATCCCGATATCAGGAATGCACGCGTGGGCGATGTGATGGAACCGGCATTTCCTGTAGTGGCGTACAATACACCCATTGAAAAGCTCAAAACATTGATTAATAAAGACAATGGCGCCGTGCTGGCCAAAGATGAGGCGGGCAACCTGCATATTGTGACGAAATATGATGTAATCCAGGCGCTGGGGAATTAGGTGTTGAGAACGGAGCGAAGCGCCATTGTGTTGGTGCCGGCCGACACGGCTTTAACCGATGCGGTCAAAGAGAAAAGCAGCATAACTAAAAAAGGCCGGCTCACGCCGACCTTTTTTTAATTCCTTTTCAGGTACTCTTTCAACTTTACGGACTTTGTCAAGGACTTGGTTTCTACCTGAATACCGGGTTCACCGGTAGGTTTTGGATGTTGGACAACCGGTTGACCGGTTACAGGTCTTTTCAACGGATCTGGATACTGATTTTTACTGGTTTTTGGTTTAGGGTTATCGGACCTTATGATTTTTCATGGATTGGTGACTGTTGCGACTAACGACATCCTAAAATTGCAAAACAAATTTTAAAGTTGCAACCTTATTCGACGAGAAATGTTGCAACGCCGATTAATGGCGGTATTTGGCGGACGAATTGCCGGTAAGGGGTTCAAAGGGCCGGTTTTGCGGACAATTTTGTGACTATTTGATTGATATTTATCAAAGTGCGGCTCATTCCTCCCAATCAGTTCGACGCCCCCCAAAAAGCAGAGCCCCCCCAAAAAGCATAAAAGCCCGTCTATACCGGCTTCTGCCAGAAATCTTTTTTCAGGTACTTCTTCGGGACGACTTTTCCAGGTTTCAAAGGTTAAATAGATTTCTCAGGTTTTTCCGCATGATATTGGACAGTGATTTAAAGGATATAATCAACACTATCACTGGCTTTTCATAGTGTGTTGGATATTCCCGTGTTGCAGGTGGCTTACTGCAGGAGTTGGGTTCAACGATTCTAAAATTGCTCAATTATTCGGCGATTTTCAACTTAATTCGATTAATTGCGGAATTCTGTCGGCCAATGCTAACAATTGGCAGTTTAATTATATATATTGGCATTCCTACCTTTTTGCGGAAAAACCGTTTGATTTTCATCAATCAAATTAAGAAATTCTCCCTTTTCAATCGCCATTTTCAGCCCTTTATACCCAGTTTATAGGAGTTTTACGATGTCGGGGAAGTAAAGGATACGATAGTTGCAGTAAATACTGAACGAATTAAATCGAGAGTTTCTGCTCTTGTTAACATTTGTGTGTGGATATAACTTTGTTGTAGAAGTTGATTGATAGCTAATCAATCAATCCAATATCCGAAAAGAAACCAGTTGATTCCAATATCCGGGAAAATCCAGAAAATCCAGTATCAATCAACTTCATTTTTTTAAAATCCAGTATCAGGCAATCCAATTATCCAGCCACTCGTTGAACGGGTGGAAGATCCAATGTCCGTGAAGAACGCGTTTATGTCCTTTTGTCCGGAAAAACCTTGAACTTGAACGTATCCTTGAATAACCGTCCAAAAAATCCAACGTCCGAAAGACCGAGGTAGTTCCAATTCCTGTGTGTAAAGAACCGCTTGCTTTTAACTCCAATACCCTCCTGCTATCCCAATCACCTGGTTTAGCAGGAGGCAGCAGCGGCATCTTCCATTTTATGGTACCGGCATCAGTAAATTGCAGAAATTAGCTGTATGCCTGTATACACCGACCAGTTGGGCTTACCTGTAAACATTCCCTTGTTACCGCAAAGGATTGTATCGCTTGTCCCCAGCATCACAGAATTGTTATACCACCTGGAACTGCATGACCGCGTTGCCGGCATCACCAAATTCTGTGTTCACCCTTCTGCATGGTTCCGCACCAAACAACGGGTTGGCGGCACCAAGTCTGTTAAGCCTGCCATCATTCGCAGCATGCAGCCTGATCTCATTATCGCCAATAAAGAAGAAAATTTACGCCACGAAGTAGAGGCACTGGCACAGGAATTCCCTGTATTTGTCACCGACGTACATTCATTGGAATCTGCTTTGGAAATGATCGCAGCTGTCGGGACTATTACCGGAACGGCCAGCAAAGCGGCGGCTATTGTTCACCTGGTGAGAGCGTCCTTTGCCTCATTGGCGCCTTTTCCGGAAAGCTTGCGCACCTGCTACCTCATCTGGCGCGACCCGCTGATGACCATTGGCGGCGATACTTTTATACACGACATGCTTCGGCGCTGTGGTTTGCACAACATATTCGGCAACCACATGCGCTATCCGGAAACCAATTGGGAGGAATTGCGGGAAAAAAACTGTGAACTGTTGCTACTCTCTTCAGAGCCCTACCCTTTCAGGGAAAAACATATTCATGAATGCCGGGAACATTTACCCCACACCCGTATAGTACTTGCCGATGGGGAAATGTTCAGCTGGTATGGCAGTCGTTTGCTGCAGGCGCCGGGATATTTTAGATCATTGTTGGAGGGATTGTAGTGTCGCGCCCGGAGTTTTGAATGGCTATTAACCTGTAACCTGTATCTTGTACCCGCTATCTGGATTCCCGCAACCCGGCGCATAATTTTATCATCCGATTTTGCTGGTAATTTGAATCCAGGTAACCGGTTCCCCAACTCAAAACCGAATTACCAAACTGTAAAATTTGCAAGACGCGTCCACCATATCACTCAGCGATAACAAACCCAGCCGGAAAAAACCAATGTTCCCGGTACAGGAACCCTTGCGCAATTACCTGAGAAACCATGGGCGGGAAGTGAAACTCCCGGTAACCTATAATGATCTCTTGCGCATTACTTATTCTGTACCGTTGAGAGACAAGAACGGCAAAGATACCCTGTGGGAAACAGTGGTGTACGACATGCGCGAATGGGAATTCATCCGCGAAGGACTGGTGGCTATGTATGCCATCCTTAAAACCGAAGGTGATCTCACATTTACCAAGCACCTCGATGTAGCACGTATTGATTATTGCAGCTTTGGAAATTCCAATCCATTTCGCATTCGCATCGTCAACAAGTTCAACGACAACTACGACCATTATTATATAAAGATTGCCGATGCCTCACGCATCTATGGCCTGGAGCTGGAGCATATCCTTTCGCCCAACCGCATCACTTATCTAACTTACCAGGACACCCTGGTAGAGGAGCACATTCCCGGCATACCGGGCGATGCCTTTATTGCCACCTACCTCAATGATCCGATGACGAACAAGATTCGCCTGGCGAAAGAATTCGTCAAATTCAATGAACGCTGTTTTGTGCGTTTGCTGGGTGATATGCGTTCCTACAATTTTGTTGTGGACATAACCCCCGATATTGAGGATTTCCAATACCGCATCCGCGCCATAGACTTCGACCAGCAATCGTATGAAGGCAGAAAGAACTTGTACCTGCCGCAATTCTTTAAAGAAAATATTGCGTTGGTAAAACTCTGCACCCAATTGCTTAATAAAGATACCATTGAACAATACCAGACGGAAGAACGCACGCTCATGGCTTTTCGCGTTGCTTCTTCGCGTTTCAGGTTGATGGAGTTGCTGAATATTATGTCGCGGGACAGGATATCCATTCCGGAAAAACTGAACCAGCTAAGGACCGAGTTGGGGCAGTATTTTAACAATCCGGCTTTTTACAAATGCAATTCCATGGGGCAGTTGGTGAAACGGCAGCTCAAGCAAACACTGCAGAAAAACCTGGCACTGATTCAAAAGAACCTGGGGAAGTTTGAAGATTGAGGGCGCTACCATTCTTCTTTGTTTTCATCCTTAGCTATTTGAAAATGGCCACGCAATACGATGTGCGACAGCCCCAATACATTCAGCGTTGCGGTGCCCAGTAAAACGCTTGCATCTGTGCCTCCTAATTTTTCTAACAGTCAAATATATACTAAGCCCACTTTTCTAACATTTTTAGTAGCCGCTTTTTTCCACATTTTTTGCGGGAAAATTCCCGCAGGGTATTATCTTCGCGACTTGTTAAAAAACTTGCTGAATTTTTAGATATTCAACAAGATTTTTAACCTTTCACAGAACCAATAAAAATAATACGCTTAAAATCATGAAAAAATACAAACCGGGAGTGTTGTTTGGGGAAGAACTTAAAGCCCTTTACAACGACGCCAAGGCCAACCAGTTTGCTTTGCCTGCCGTGAACACTACAGGCACCAATACCATTAATGCTACCCTCGAAACAGCGGCCAAAGTAAACAGCCCGGTCATTATCCAGTTCTCCAACGGCGGTGCGCAATTCCTTGCCGGCAAAGGCATGCCCAATGACCAGTTGCAGGCCAATATTGCCGGCGCCATTTCGGGGGCCCTGCATATTCACAACGTGGCAAAATATTACGGCGTACCCGTGGTATTGCATACCGACCATGCCGCTAAAAAATGGCTGCCCTGGGTAAGCGGATTGATCAGCGCAGGCGAAGAATTCTTCAAAGAAAAAAAGCAACCGCTGTTCAGTTCCCATATGCTCGACCTGTCTGAAGAACCAATTGAAGAAAATATTGCCACCTCCGTTGAGTTCTTTAAACGGATGCAGCCGTTGGGCATGGGCATCGAGATTGAACTGGGCGTTACCGGTGGCGAAGAAGACGGCGTGGACAACAGCGGCGTGGAAAATGAAAAACTGTACACACAACCGCAACACGTGGCCTACGCATACCAGGAGCTGTCCAGAGTGGGCGATCTCTTCAGCGTAGCCGCCGCTTTTGGTAACGTACACGGCGTGTACAGTCCCGGTAATGTGGAACTACGCCCGGAAATACTCAAAAACAGCCAGGAATATATTGAGAAGGAATTCAAAACAGGCCCGAAACCGGTCTTCTTTGTATTCCACGGCGGTAGCGGCTCTCCCCAACACCAGATACGGGAAGCTATCAGCTACGGCGCCATCAAAATGAACATCGACACCGACCTGCAATGGTCATTCTGGGAAGGCGTAAAGGATTATTACAAGAAAAATGAAGCCTACCTGCAGGGACAACTTGGTAATCCTGAAGGCGCCGACCGCCCAAACAAAAAATATTACGACCCGCGTGCCTGGTTGCGCAAAGGAGAAGAAAGTTTTATAAAACGTTTAGAAATAGCATTCGAAGATTTGAACTGCATCAACAGAAACGCATAAATATTCAACAGTCCCGCAGTTTTGCGGGACTTTTTTTGTTTTTATCTTTTCGCAGTTCGCCCACCGCAGTGCCTCCCGGTTGCTCCGAAACCCATTCCGACTATCTTTGCCGCCAAAGAAACAGCTGGTTAAAAATTGTTGGCCGTGCCTATGACCGCATTCACTGCTTTTCATTGGCACATCAGCACTGGTTAATCAGCCTGTTACACTCATTTGCTCATTTCAAATTTGCTTAATTATCATGGCTTCCAAAAAGATTCTTGAACTGCTGGGCGATAAAGCAGCTTATCTGCTCGAACACAAGTGTAAAACGGTTGACCATTCCACGATTGCTTTGCCTTCTCCGAACCATGTGGAAGATATCTGGGTAAACAGTAACCGTAATAACCGGGTGCTGAGAAGTCTCCAGACTTTATTGGGCACAGGACGACTGGCCAACACCGGCTATTGCAGTATTTTCCCCGTTGACCAAGGCATTGAACACAGCGGCGGTTCTGCATTTGCGCCAAATCCCATTTATTTCGACCCGGAAAATATCATCCGGCTGGCCATTGAAGGGGGATGCAACGCCGTGGCTTCCACATTCGGGGTATTGGGCATTATGAGCCGTAAGTACGCACACAGGATCCCGTTTGTGGTGAAAATAAACCATAACGAATTTCTCAGCATGCCTAACCGATATGACCAAACGATGTTTGGCACCATCAAGAGCGCATGGAATATGGGCGCAGTGGCCGTAGGCGCTACCATCTACTGGGGCTCTGCCGAAAGTTCGCGTCAGTTGAAAGAGGTGGCAGAAGCGTTTGAATATGCGCATGAACTGGGCATGGCCACCATCCTGTGGTGCTACACCCGCAACAGTGCTTTTAAAGTAGATGGCGTAGATTATCATACAGCAGCCGATTTTACAGGACAAGCCAACCACCTCGGCGTTACACTGCAGGCAGATATTATCAAGCAAAAGCTTCCCACCAACAATGGCGGATACCTGGCTACCAAACATGGTAAAACATCGCCGCTGGTATACGAAAAACTCACTTCCGACCACCCGATTGACCTGTGCCGTTACCAGGTGCTGAACTGCTACAGCGGCCGTGTGGGACTGATCAACAGCGGCGGCGAAAGCAAGGGTACCAGCGATTTGCAGGAAGCAGTGTATACTGCCGTGATCAACAAACGCGCAGGCGGTATGGGATTGATCCTCGGCCGTAAAGCCTTCCAGCGTCCCTTCAAAGAAGGCGTAGAATTGCTGCACACTACGCAGGACGTTTACCTTGATAACACCATCACAGTAGCATAAGCAAAAATTTCATATACAAATCCGTACAACCGTGTGCGTTGTACGGATTTTTTTTGCCATAACCGCATTCCGGCGCCGTTAAAAATTGACCGGATCCGGTTATCCTTTATAGGTACCTTTCGGTTATCTTAGTGCAGACCTTTCAGAAATCTTTTGTGTATTGTCGGCGTACAAAAAGAAAGAGGCGACCTCAATTTTTGGGGACGCCTCTCTTTTTTGATATCGTTTTGTAAACAATTATAACTCCAGCAACGTCTTCACGGGATCTTTTCCAAACAACAACTGTTCGGGATTTTCCAACAGTTCCTTCACCCTTACCAGGAAGCTCACTGATTCCCGGCCGTCGATAATACGGTGATCATAGCTCAGTGCCAGGTACATCATCGGCCGGACCACTACCTGTCCGTTCAGCGCTACGGGCCTTTCCTGGATTTTGTGCATGCCCAGGATAGCGCTTTGGGGAATATTGATAATGGGCGTACTCATGAGCGAACCAAACACACCACCGTTAGTGATGGTAAAGGTGCCGCCCTGGAGTTCTTCCATGGATAATTTATTGTCTCGCGCTTTATTGGCCAGTTCGATTACTTTCTTTTCAATTTCTGCCATACTGAGACTTTCGGCATTGCGTATCACCGGCACTGTTAATCCGCGCGGCGTTGACACTGCAATGGAAATATCGCAATAATCATGGTATACCAGGTGTTCGCCGTCAATGTAGGCATTTACTGCAGGCCATTCCTGGAGCGCAATGCAGCAGGCTTTTACAAAGAAGCTCATGAAACCCAGTCCCACACCATGTGCTTCCTTGAATTTGTCTTTGAACTGCTTCCGGATTTCCATAATGCGCGTCATGTCTGCTTCATTGAAGGTAGTCAGCATGGCCGTGGTGTTCTTCGCTTCCACGAGACGGCGCGAAATGGTTTTCCGGAGGGCGCTCATTTTTTCGCGACGCTCCTCACGACTGAACAGTGGCTTGCCACCGGTAACACGACCGGGATTGCTCAATGCAGCCAGCACATCGCTCTTGATGATCTTTCCCTGGAAACCGCTAGGCGTAACTGTTTTTACATCCAGTTTCTTATCTGCAATGATAGCAGCTGCAACAGGCGTTGCTTTGATATCGTTGGGAATGGAAGTTACAGGGGCCGTAGATTCCTTCTTCTCAGCGGGCTTAGCCGTTTCTTTTTGTTCTGCTGTGGCAGGTTTACCGTTGGAAGCAGGTTTACCGGCAGGCTTGGGCGCAGTTTCGTCAATAGAAGCCAGCACATCGCCAATTTTCAAGGTATCGCCTTCTTTGGCGCTGGTCTTCAACACACCGGCCTGTTCGGCATTTACTTCAAAGGTGGCTTTTTCGCTCTCGAGTTCGGCAATGACTTCGTCGCGCTCTACATAATCGCCATCCTTTTTCAACCATTGCAATAAGGTGACCTCGCTGATGGATTCTCCAACCGTTGGGACTTTTATATCAATCATAAATAAGTCTTTATATAGTTGCTATCATTAATTTTCTTGTTGAGCAATCATTCCTTTCATCATCTTCAAAACCTCTTTCACCTCATTAAAAAGCGGTTCAACATCGTCAGCACTGTATATTACAAAATCACCATAATCACTATCCTGCCTCATAGCAAATAGCCTTGATACCAGTTTGCCCCATTGGGCTTCAATAATTCATTTCGTTATAAAATGTGCCCCTAAAACTGTTTTCATGCCACTGCGACTTGAAGTCCTGATATCATATTTGGCAAACAACGCCGGTCAGCACCAAAATGTCCCAGTCACGACCTTTCTTGTTATCTCCTCGGGCCCTCGAACCAAAAAGCATCACCTCCGCTGTGTTTCCTGCTCCATAAATGTGAAACAGATGTTAACGCTATAGAAGGTCCTGTGCACAAGATCACACTGTCAACAGACACAATCGCATATTTTATTTTCTGCAAAAATTCTTTCTGGTCCTTCACATAACGCTGCAATTAAATCCCAAACGCCGTATCAATAATCTCCGCCTGCTCCTGTGCATGCGTTTTGGCATACCCTGTGGCCGGCGCGGCGCTTGGCTGGCGACTGATCACACCATAATTGATACTCTTCAGGTTCATCTGCAGGTAAGAGGCGGCGCCCATATTGAGCGGTTCTTCCTGCACCCAGAACCAGGTGGCCTTGCTGTATTTCTGGTACAGGCTTTCCAACTGCTTCAGGGGAAGCGGGTACAATTGTTCTACACGGATAATGGCAGTGTCGCGGCGCTTTTCTTTTTGCTGCCTTTCTGCCAGATCAAAGTATACTTTACCGGTGCAGAACAACACCTTCTTCACTTTCGAAGGTTCTGCAAAAGTATCATCTATTACTTCCCGGAAACCACCCTGCAGAAATTCCTCCATGGAAGAATAGCTTCCCGGATGGCGCAGGTTGGCCTTGGGTGAAAACTCAATCAATGGTTTGCGGAACGGCCATGCTAACTGGCGACGCAATGCATGGAACAGGTTGGCCGACGTGGTAATATTGGTGACCACCATGTTCAACTCGGCGCACATTTGTAAGAAACGCTCCATACGTCCACTGCTGTGCTCCGGTCCCTGCCCTTCATAACCGTGCGGGAGCAACATCACTACGCCATTCATCCGGTTCCATTTTTGTTCACCGGCCGAAATAAACTGGTCAATCATGGTCTGCGCGCCGTTGGCAAAATCGCCAAATTGCGCTTCCCATAGTACCAGACCGTTGGGATTGGCCATGGCATATCCATATTCAAATCCCAGCACACCATATTCACTGAGCAAAGAGTTGTATATACGGAATTTTCCGGTAGCGCCCGGTATATTGCTGAGACGGTTATGGGCCCGGCCGGTTTTTTCATCGCGCAGCACGGCATGCCGGTGGCTGAACGTACCGCGACGCACGTCCTGTCCGCTCATACGCACATCCTTACCCTCCAGCAACAAACTGCCATACGCCAACAGTTCACCGGTGGCCCAGTCTACCTTTCCTTCTTCATTGAATAATTTTATTTTGTCCTGCAGGATCTTTTCCACCTTACGCAACGGCTTCATATCCTCAGGCCAGTGCATCAGCGCATCGAATATTTTGCGAAAATCTGCTTCGCTGATGGCTGTTATGGGTGATTGTTCAAAATCTTCGGCTGTAGCTTTCCGTAAGCTTTTCCAGGCCAGTTCCGGTTGTTGATAATTGTACGGCAGCGGGTTCTGCTTTACTTCATCCAACCGCTCCTGCAAATCGGCCCAGAATTTTTTCTCCATTTCCTTTGCCATTTCTTTGGCGTCTGCTTCACCATTCTCGAGGAGAAAATTGGTATACACTTCCCGCGGATTGGGATGCTTGTCGATCAATGCATACAGCTGCGGCTGGGTAAATTTCGGGTCATCGCCTTCATTGTGCCCGTGACGGCGGTAGCACACCATATCGATAAACACATCCGACTTGAACTGCTGCCGGTAACGGGTGGCAATTTCTGCACATTTCACTACGGCTTCGGCATCATCGCCATTTACATGCAATACCGGCGCCTGTATCATGGCTGCCAGAGAAGTGCAGTAGTCGGAACTGCGCGCATCTTCAAAGTCGGTAGTAAAACCGATCTGGTTGTTGATCACAAAATGGATAGTGCCGCCGGTATGATAGCCGTCGAGCTGGCTCATCTGCAACACTTCGTACACAATGCCCTGACCGGCAATGGAAGCATCGCCGTGAATGAGTATAGGAAGAATTTTTTCGTATTCGCTGTTGTACAATACATCTGCCTTGGCACGCGCAAAGCCTACCACCACCGGGTTAACCGCCTCCAGGTGGGAAGGGTTGGGCATCAGTTTCAGATGCACGGTTTTACCATCGGGCGTTACAATTTCACTGCCATAACCCAGGTGATATTTCACGTCGCCGCTGCCCATGGTAGTGTCAGGAACAGCAGTGCCTTCAAATTCAGTAAAGATCTGTTCATAGGTTTTGCCCATGATATTGGCCAGCACATTCAGCCGGCCGCGGTGCGCCATACCAATCACCACTTCCTGCACATTGCCTTCCACGGCAGTATTGATAATGGCATCCAGCGCGGGAATGGTGCTTTCACCCCCTTCCAGTGAAAATCTTTTCTGACCGATATATTTGGTATGAAGGAATTTTTCGAAGATCACGCCCTGGTTCAGTTTTTCCAGGATGCGCTTTTTCTTTTCAATGGAAAGCGGTTTGGTAAAATTGCGCTCCATTTCATTGGTGAGCCAGTCAACCCGCCGCTGGTCGCTGATATATTTGAACTCTATGCCCACATTGGAAGCATAGCAGTTCTGCAAATGCTGCAGGATATTACGCAGCGTAGTAGTGCCCAATCCGATCAGGTTCCCGGCATGGAATTCCTTGTCGAGGTCTTCTTCCGTAAAGCCAAAAAAAGCGAGGTCCAGGTTGGCTCCCCTGTCTTTACGCGGCCTGATGGGGTTGGTTTTGGCTATCAGGTGACCTTTGTTCCGGTACCCCAGTATAAGCCGGTAAGCACTCACCTCCTTGCGCCAGTTAATTTCTTCACCCACAGGCGCTTCGGCAGTCACGGCGCCATTGCCATTAACTCCTGCCTTGCTGTAGTTCACAGCAAAATCAAACCCCTCGAAAAATTTTTTCAATTCCGGGTCAACACTATTGGGATCCTGCACATAATCGCGGTACAGGTTTTCAATAAATGCCGGGTGCGAATTGGTGATATAGGAAAAGTCTTTCATGAAGAGACTGTTATAGCTGAACGTATAGAATACTGAAAACGGCTACAAATATCGGGCAAATTCATTATAATACAGTGATATAAGTGTGCGGCGGCGGGCACAGGGTCCGCCGTACGATCTGTTTCCATCAGGAAGGCCAAACGGGTCATATGGTTGCAGGGGTTAAAATAGTACCTGGCACGATAAAACGGAGAAAATCAGTAATATGTTGTGCCATTCACGGGGTACCCTTGCCGGCCCACAATTCCTCACTTTTTTTTTCATTTTTTCCTGAAATCCTATACCTTTGCCGTCCTTAAATTTTCGAAACGAGATGGCAAATCACAAGGCTACCAAGAAAGATATGCGTCAGGCCGCCAAGCGCCGGGAACGGAACAGATATTATGGCAAAACCACCCGTAATGCCATTCGTGACCTCCGTGCGCTGAAAGATGGTGCGGAAGCGAAGAAAGAATTTCCCGAGGTGGCATCTATGATTGACAAACTGGCCAAAAGAGGCGTGATTCACAAGAATAAAGCTGCCAACCTGAAAAGCAAGCTGGCAAAAAGAGTGAATGCGCTGGTTGCGGCTAAGTAATAATTGGTGTAACTCATTTTTAATGTTTTTTTTCCTTCCCGCTATAGCGGGAAGTTTTTTTTATGCCTGTACATGCCCAACTATTATCGTTCCCATAGAGAGCTATCCCCGGCTACCCATATACAAGACTACCCATATACAAATGGATAGGGTTGCCTTCCCTTCCTGATAAACGGTCCCTCCCCCTCCCATTAGTTTTGTAATTTCCCGCTCCAAAATTCACTTCACATGAGATGGTTACTGGCCGCCACCTGTTTACTCGCAAGCATCGTATGCTACCCGCAAAGCATCCCAACAAAGTTTGAACAAACACAGGGCAGGGAAACGCCCGCCTACCATGAAATCATCCAGTGGTGGCAGCAACTTGACCAGCAGTCTGCCATAGTCAAAATGCTCACCATGGGCCCCAGCGATGCCGGCTATCCCCTGCACCTGGTCATTGTGGCCAATGACAGGGATTTTGACCTGGCCAGCCAGCGAAAAAAGAACAAACGCATCCTCCTCATCATCAATGGCATTCATCCCGGTGAACCCGATGGCATCGACGCCAGCATGCTGCTGGTGCGCGATATCGTGATCAACAAAAAGAAACTGCCGGACAATATCGTGCTGGCCATCATTCCCGTATACAATATCGGCGGTTGCCTGAACCGGAGTGAAAATTATCGTGTGGACCAGAATGGCCCGGCCGCATTTGGTTTCAGGGGCAATTCCCAAAACCTCGACCTCAACCGCGATTTCATTAAATGCGATTCACGCGAAGCACGATCTTTTGCGCAGATCTTTCACCTCTGCGATCCCGATGTACTGATCGATAATCACGTAAGCAATGGCGCCGATTACCAGCACGTGATGACATTGCTCACTTCGCAGCATAGTAAACTGGGAGGCGTAATGGGCGAGTATTTACACAAGGAATTTGAACCGGCTATTTATGCATTGATGAAAGAAAAAGGCTATGACCTGGTGCCGTATGTAAATTTCAGTGGCAATACGCCTGATAATGGCCTAATCGCCTATTTCGACGGTCCGCGCTACAGCAGCGGCTATGCATCACTGTGGCACAGTTTTGCCTTTGTGCCGGAAACCCATATGCTGAAACCGTACGACCAGCGAGTGGCCAGTACCTATGCGCTGATGGAATGTTTTATTGATTTTACCAGTCGCAACAGCAGTACCATCAAAAAGCTGCGCGACCAGACCAAAGCAGCAGTGCTCACGCAATCATCCTTTCCCGTAAGCTGGACGCTCAACCGCAACCGCCATGATGAGATATTGTACAAAGGATACGAAGCCGGATACAAACCCAGCGAAGTGTCAGGCCTGCCACGACTGTACTACGACCGGAGCAAGCCGTATGAAAAGAAAGTAAAGTACTACAACTATTTTGATAACCATGTAGTGATCCAAAAACCCAAAGCCTATATCATTCCGCAGGGATGGTGGCCCGTAATTGAACTACTCCAATTGAACAACGTGAAAATGACGCCACTGGCAAAAGACACCACCATCCTGGTGGAAGTATACCGCATCGAAGATTACAGAAGTTCGCCCCGGCCATATGAAATGCACCATCCGAACAGTAATGTTTCGGTAAGCACACGTACAGAAAACATCACCTTCCGCAAAGGCGATATGCTGGTGCCGCTGGACCAGGTAGCCAATCGCTTCCTGGTAGAAGTGCTCGAGCCGCAGGGCATGGACTCTTATTTCAGCTGGAATTTTTTTGATGGCATCCTTGCACAGAAAGAAGGATACAGCAGCTATGCTTTTGAAGATATCGCTGCACAGTTTCTGAAAGATCATCCCGACATCCGCGCCAAACTGGAACAACGCAAAGCCACTGACACGGCCTTTGCCAACAGCGCGGCAGCACAACTGGATTTTGTGTACAAAAATTCCCCATTTTATGAACCGGCCCATATGCGATACCCCGTGTACCGGGTAGTAAACTAATTGTTTACGTAACTATGTAAATGTTATTTAAGGATAACCGGTTACTAAAAAACGGTGAGCGCAAGCCTCACCACGTCGCTTTTTTCTCCCGCTGAAATGCCTGTTATCGTTCAGCAGCGGTATAATTTTTTTGATATACCCTGTATGTAGGTAGAATGGTTCCCTCCACTTCCTGCAAAGGGAAGGTTTATTCATCTTCATAATTACACCAAAACCTGCTGGTGAGAAGGTATCTCCGATTGACAAAAACTGTTACGCTATACTGACATGAGACAGCTGCACCCCTGACTGTTTGTGATGGAGCATGTGATTGATAACCGGAAAATTGTAATTATGAAAAAGGTGATGTCTGCAATGTTGTTCCTGTACGTTTGCGCAGCGGCACAGGCTCAAAAAAACCTTTCCAGGCGAATAGCTTCCGCAACCAATGCCTATAGTCAGTTTCCTTATGTGCCTCACGTACCGCATAAAATTTTTCCTGCAGAACATTATATAGGCGTCAATTACCGCGGCACCTGGCTGAGCCGCTATCCCAACGGGCAGTTGTGCGATTCAGGCTACCTGAAGAATAATATGCCTGACGGTATCTGGAAAAGTTGGTATCCAAACGGACAATTACGTATGATGATCGAGTGCAACGCCAAAAAACTGGCCGCCACCATAAACGAAATGCAACGCATTTATAAACCCGGGTTTTCTCCGCCACCACACCTGCAGGAAATGAAAGACATCATGAACGATGAGGAAAGTGTGCCATATGATAAACTGATGTACCGCCAGATGTATCTCTCCATTCATCCGCCCGACCTCAAAGACAGCACTGCCGAGTTGCTGGTGACCGTGCAGGAAGGCGATACGGTAAAAACGTTCATGACCAACACACTCCCGTTTTCAGAATGTCTTGTGCACGGGCGATATGTTACCTGGTTTCCGGATGGCACCCTGAAAGATTCCGGCTATTGCGAAAACGGCATCCGGCAGGGTGTGTGGGAAGAATGGAACGAAGAAGGTACGCAAAGAGCCGTAGGATTTTACCGGCATGGTATGCGATGGAAAGACTGGCGTTACTTTAACAAAGAAGGCAAATTGTTATACATCAGGTGGTACAACCGTTCCGAAGCAATAACGGAAACGATTGTACTAAACTGATCTTATTCCGTTCCAAAGGCAGCAGGTTTCATTTTACATAAAAGTCCGTACCCTTGTTCTATGGTTTATTTACTGACCCGCTCCATTTGTACAAATAATCTCCTGGCCAGCAGCAGCGCAAAGAGCAGGAACAAAATACTAAGATAACCCAACCAATCGTAATGGTAGATTTTGTTATCAGCACCTTTGATGATTACCAATCCGGCAATGAAGGAAGCAAGACTGGTGCCCAATTGTTGTACACTGCTGTTAAAGCTCATGAAACTGCCCCGTTGCTCGGCCTGCACCACATTGCTGATCATGGCGTTAGCCGTTACCATTCTTCCGGTGGAAAGCGTAAACCAGATGGCAAATACCGTGAGCGTCATGGAAAATGGAATGGCAGGCAGATTGGTAATGCTCCATACCGTGAACAGCGACAATACAACGCACACAGTAAAAATGGTCATCTTACCATAGCGGTCTGCCAGCCTGCCCAGGATATTGGCAGAAACAAAGGAAGCCAGCCCGCCAATGAGGTAAATCATGGGCGTTTGCGCTTTGCTGTATCCTACATTGAATTCCATATATGGATTCACAAAAGGAATAATCAGGAAATGTCCCAGCATGATCAATGCAGAAAACAACAAAGCAATACGTTGCTGCGGATGGTTCAGCACACTCGTCAGCACATGCCAGTAAGATGGCCGGTCTTCTTTTTTAACAAGATGCGCAGTCATGGAGGGAATATACTTCATGATCATCGGGATGATCAGTATACCCAATATGCCTACGAGTAAAAACGGCGCATGCCATGAAAAAACATTTGCAAGGTATAAGGCAAACGGAACGCCCAATACCGACGCCACTGCAAATGACGACATGATAGCGCCCATGGCCGTACCACGGCGTTCATACCCAAACATGTCTGATACAATTGACAATACCTGCGCATTGATCAGTCCGCCGAAAACACCTGCCAGTATGCGGGCCGGCAACAGGAAATGGTAGTCGGGCGCAAAGCCACAGGCAAGGGTGCCCAGCAGAAAACCCGAATACCCGAACAATAATACAGACTTGCGATCGTAGCGATCTACAAAAAAGGCTGCGGCAAATCCTGAAATGCCGGCGCTCAATGTATAGGCAGCCACCAACACGCTGAACGCTTGCGCCGAAATGTCGAAGTAAGGCATCAGGTAATTTCCCAGCGGCATCAGGATCATGAAATCCAGGATATGCGTAAACATCAGCCCGGCCAGTATAAGCAGGACCATCCTTTCCTTCCAGTTCATACAATCTTCTTTTAATCACTTTGTTTAAATCCGGCAAACAATCGTAGCATACCAGGACCTTGTGCGTTCCTTAGTAGTTCTTCCAAAGCAGTCAGGTTATTCTCAGCTTATCAGGGAGGGAGCCGCAAAGTTCGTAAAACCTGCGGAAAAGGATTGACGAATTTTTATTAAAAGAGGTACAAATTCTATTCCGGGATTTTGCTGGCAGGGAACGGGTAAAAAATATTGATCTTTCAACAAAAGTGGTGAGAACTTCTCCCTGTAAGTGGGTAGAAAAGAACAATCCTCCTGTCCCGGCCTTCAACGCGGCAACAGGAGGACTGCGAAAACTTGCGGCCTGTTAGCTTATTTCTCTTTCACCACTATGATGCCTGCTCCATGATAAGAGTGGTATTCTCCATTATACATTGCCTCTGCACTGGCCGGTCCGATATGATAAGTACCCGGCGACACCGCACGAACCGCATAGTAATACACCTGCCTGTTGTTATACAGGTTTACAAACAAATTGATGCGATCGTCACGAACGTCCAGCGCGGTGGGCGTGGAAGCATCTTTGATCCAATCCATACCGGGAATTTCTTTGGTACGTGGGTTTTCAATTTCAAAACCGGCAGGTAACATGTCGGTAATCACTACGTTTTCCACATTGCCGCTGTACGACTTTTCGAGCGTAAGCTGCACAATCACCAGGTCATTCTGGGTAAAGCTGTTACCGGCAATCACGCGGCCATAACGATCATAGAATTTACGGCGCACACGAATGTAATTGTCTTCTTCCGTATAGGTACCGCTTTGCGATATGCCTTCACTTTGCCAGTAGTAATACAAACGTCCATTGCCTTTGGCCGCAATTTCCACATTGGGTGCGCCTAATTGTTTGGCGCTGAAAGAAACAGGATCGGCGCCGGCCGTACCAATGGTTTTGCCATTCACTTTGATATCGGCGGTCACATCAGCCTTGTTCGCTGCACGGGCAATTTTGCCCAGCGCCAGGAAGCTGAAACTGCATTCCTGCGTACTAAACCATCTGCGGCCTTTCAACTGGTTTACCACATGCCCTGCCATCACACCGATCTGGGGATTTGCAGGATCGGCGTCCAGCAAGGCATTCAGGGCAATGGCTTCATCGCGAATGGGTGAATAGAAACTGCCACCCGTTTGCGCCACCGATTCTTCACCGGTGAATGACTGCGGCAATATCTCCCGGAACTTCTGCTTGTCGCCGGCAATGGCATAGGCCACACTGAGCAGGTATTTAGAGTCGAGGCTCAGCAATTGCGGGTTCGATTTGTAATAGTTCATCGTAGACACATTGGGCTTGCCCGCCAGCGCCAGCACGTACAAACTGTAGATCACTTCCCTGGGAGCAATCTTCTTTTGCTGATTTTGATTATAGTAATAATTGATCGTTTCCTTATTCTTCAGCCGGTTGTTCAGGTAGTTGAGTATGTTGTTCAGCACACTATTGTCCACATCAAAACCGGCTTTCTTTGCTTCCAGTAGGAAATGTGCAGCGTATGCCGTTACCCACCAGTGCGCAGTGCCTTCACCGTCCCACATAGTGACAGCGCCATTGTACAATTGTCGCAATTTGATCTTGCGTATCGCTTCCAGCACATTGAAGTTGGCAGCGCTGCGGGCCTTGTTGGACAGATCCTCCATTTGTGCAGCGAGATCGCCAAAATACAATTGCGGAAATGCTGCCGATATGGTTTGCTCCGTACAACCGTAGGGATAGTTCACCAGGTAACGCAATTGTTTGCCCAACTCCAGCGCCGGGTTGCGACTGACAGTAAGTTTGTAATCGATCGTTTTCGGCACAAAATCCTGCAGCGGGATGTTGATGCGTTGCACATTGCCGCCCGTTATGGTCCCGCTACCGGTGTGCACCTGCAATGGCGCTATGGAACGCACACTGATATCTATTTCATCGGTAAATTTCTCTCCCAGTCCCTGCACTTCCACTTTTACCTTGGCTACATCCATGGCAGGCGCCACAGCCACACGGAAAACGGCACGACCTTCACTGTGCGGACTGAGGCTAACAGATTGTGAATTGCTGCCTGTCACCTGCAACGGCCCCTGTACAGTGAGCGTGGCAGTGGCCGTAGTGGATTTGTCCGTAGTGTTGGTGATCACTACAGGTACGGTAACGGTATCTTTCGGACTGAGGAAACGCGGCAGTGCCGTACTGAGCACCAGCGGGTCGGCCACCGTCATGGCAGCATCAGCACTTCCAAAACTGTGATCTTTGTACGATACGGCCATCAGCCGGATTTCACCGCTGAACTGGGGAATATCAAATTCAAAGCTCGCTTCGCCCCTGCTGTTGGTTTGCGCAATGCCGCTCCAGTAAGACACCAGTTTAAACCGCCTGGCCGGCATGGGATTGGTGCGCTTGTTCATTTCAATTTCACCGTCACCACCGGTGCTGCTTATGCGCGGTTTTAATTCAGGGAACAACAACGGGTACATGTCATATGCAGTCACTTCAAGCGCCTTGCTGGCATAAAAATGACCGTATGGATCGGGTGTTTTAAAATCGGTGATCTGCAATATGCCATTGTCCACTGCCGCCAATGTAACATAACTATTGGGAGCAGCTTTTACTGTTACTTTCTGACGCGTGCGTGAACGCACATGCTTCTGCGCTGCAATTTCTACATTGATGCGGCGGCTCTTTTCTTCTACCCGTATATTCTTGTACCCATGCGCTACGGTGAGCGGTATTTCACTCACATCATGCGGTTTGATCAGGGTGGCCGTTACGAACACGTTCGGCAGGTGCGCTTCTGTCAATTTCAAATCAACGGAAGCCGCACGGTTCTCTACATTTACATATTGATAACTTACCACACGGTCTGTTTCCATGGTCACCAGCATGCGCCCGTCGAAAGGCGTTTTGAATAATACTTTTGCTGTTTCGCCAGCCAGGTAGGAACTTTTGTCCAGCTCCATATCGATATTGCCTTCCGGGTCTACATCAAACGAGGCGTTGTCATTTCCCCAATACCCGTAACTATAAAATTCCTTGCTCACATAACTGTCCGCGCCGGGTATGGATACGCGCAAGGTATACCGGCCGGGTGAGCGCGGCACAAATGAATAGGCCGTTTGCTCGCCGCTTACAGTAATGGTTTGCTCGGAAATTATTTTATCATCTCGCTGGCTTTCATAACGGAAATAACTACCTGCTTTGGTAAGCACCGTGCGGTATTCGTGTTTGATCACCTTTACCGTAGCCTTGGCGCTTACTACGTTTTCGTTTTTGTCCAGGGCAATCAATGGAAATTTCACCACCTGGTTCAATGGATAATACCAGTAACCATCACTGCCTACACCGAAGAATACCTGCTGGGTATAAATATTGGCAGTTGCACTGCGACTGACAGGACGTCCTGTTTCATCGAACACTGTAGCATAAAAGGTAGCCTGCAGCAGTCCTTTGTCTTTATACATGATGGGCACGGCATAGCTGATGCTTGCATTACCATTGTCATCGGTAGTACCTTCTTCATTTTTTCGGTCGAATGACAAGCCTATGTTGTCAATGCCGAAGTCGTAATTCCTGTATTTTTTCGGACTGAAGTAACGCGGACTTACCTGTACTTCTCCTTCAAAATTGCGTTTGGCAGCGGGCGGACCAAAGAAGTTCACGGCATTTACCGACAAGGTAGTGGTTTGCCCGGGCCCTACGGAAGGTTTATCAAGTTTTACAGAAACTTTTATCCTGTCTGGCACAAATTCTTCTACATTGAAACTCTTGCTGGCCAGCAGCACATCATTGGAAGTGTATACTTCCAGCGTATAGCCGCCGGTAATTGCAGACGCAGACAATTCCACATCACCTTCCAGCGCCCCCTGTGCATTCAAGGTTTTACGGAATGTTTTCAGTTCTTTGCCGTTGGGCAATAACATTTTCAGCTTCAACGGCAATTCTCCCGGCGACTTCCAGTTCCTGTCGCGCAGTATCACAGAGAAGTTGATTTTTTCTCCCGGGCGATAAATATCCCGTTCTGCATATACAAAGGCATCCAGGCCTGTAACATTGCTGCGTTTGCCGCCCACTTCAAAACGAGAAGTATTCACACGGGTGGAATTAAACGGCAAATAGTTAAAATCATCCGGCGATTTTGCAATGACCATCGCCGGACGAAAGCCCGCAAATTCTTTCCGGCTGTATTCCACTTCGGCAACACCATCATTGTTGGTAGTACCCATGCCCAGCACCTGGTTGTTGTTGCCATACACTATTATATTGAGCGCGTTTAATGGCTGCGCTGTTTTAATAGAGTTGGCAAATACAAACAGTTTGTCTTTCCCTTCCTTCGCCACCAGGCCGATATCGGATTTGGAAATAAACCGGCTGTCGGAAATCCAATAATCTGTGGTCGAGCGGATTTTGATATGATAAATGCCTTTGAAATCGGGCAAGCGGTCTTCTATGTTAAAAGTGAACAGGCGGCTGTTGCCGTATTTGGGCAGCGAACGGGTATCAATTTCCTTTTCATAGATCACATCGCCAAAACTCAGGCTACTGCTGTATTCATTGTAGTAATCACGCTCATAGTAATAATCTTCATCCTCCGAACTATATCTGTTGTCGCGGGGATAATAGCCATAACGCTGCACGGCCAGCAGATTGCTTTCATAAATCTTCGAAATAATCACCTTTACTTTCGGCACATTGGTAATGCGCACTTCAATGTTCTGATGGCCTTGTGCAGACAGGTAAACCGCCTTATTGTTGTTGAAACTAAGTGACGGTTCCAGTTCTCCGAATGCCACATTGTTTTCATAGCTTTCGCGCAGCTCCCCGCCCAGTCGGCCTTTCAGGCCTTTTTTGAGGGTAAGCACGTAGCTTTTGTCGGAACTGAATTGCTCGCTGCGAATGGCAAATCCATCTTCCGTTTCCGTTACAGAAAATTTAACAGCAGGATTGATGTTTACGCGGGACGCCACTTCATTGATCACAACCTGCTGACTGGTCCGCACGTAAACAGTACCGGTAATGCCATCGTGTTCGCCGGTAACATCGTTAATAGTGAGACTATAGGGCGAAGGAATGAATAATTTGTTCTCGATTTTTTCTTTAGTGCCGTTCCTGCCACCCTCGGGCACAATCCCTTTCTCAAGCGCTATCATGGCCTGCAGGTCTTTGTCTTCGGACTTCAACCCCAATAAACGCATGGAAATACGACTGTCGCTTTCCAAAGTCTGCAGGTCGTATTGAACCGGTGTACCGTCTACCTCCACCTTCATTTTCTCTTTGATCACGGCCGGTTGTACGGCATAGTTAAAATACAGGTCAACCTGGGGGATTGGCGTAGTGGAATTTTCCTGCACGGGCATCCAGGTCACATTACTGTTTTCCAACCGGAGCAATGGAGTATGAAAGGTAATTTTATCTGCCCCTCCAATCTTGCCGTACGCGCTGTACTGTAATATATCACTGTTAAGCTTAGCCGTAAACGAAGTAGCAGGCGGCAGCGGTCTTGCAGGGGAGAACACTAACTGATCGCCCTGGTCCCACCGGAAGCGGCCGGGAATCTCCGGGTCAAAGGTGATGTACTCGGTAGAGTCCCACTGGTTTAGCAGTGAGTCGCTTACCAGCACTTTATCAAATCGGAATACCAGGTTGCCCAATGCCGGCACTTCGTCTTTGGCATTGGTATACGTCAGATTTACCTGGCTGCTGTTGCAACTGAGAAAAAGTACAACGGTGGTTATGGCTGCGATCGGAAAGAATTGGTTGCGCATGGGTTATGGTTGAAGAGGAAAATGAAATTGGAAAATCAGTTGATGTTTACGCATGTGCGAAAGGTTGCACGGCTTTGTATATTTTTTTCAGCCGTTTTTTTCGATACCCCAAGTAACAAAAAATATGGATGGACCGGCACAGGGAAGCATCCACAATACAATTTTTTTATCCCCGGCTGCAACGTTATGAACGTTTTTACGTACTTCGTATATGGTTGTTGTCAATTGAAAGATTCAATGAACAGCCCATTCCACAAAGGCAAACGAGATTCGTTTGTCTTTTGACGGCGATACCCTGATCTGCAACAATCCCGCAACCGTGGCAACATTCAGACGCATATCGAAAAAATGGCTCAGGCGCCTCTTCCTGGCGTCGGTGCTGCTTTTTGCGGCTTTTCATTTGCTGAACCTGCTTTTCCCGTTGCCGGACCATATTGAATATTCCACCATCATAACGGACGATGAAGGTGAAGTAGTACATGCCTTTCTTACCGGTGATGAAAAATGGCGCATGAAAACGGAATTGCATGAAATTTCCCCGCTCCTGCGCAAGACCATTATAGAAAAGGAAGACCGCTATTTTTTTTATCACCCCGGCATCAATCCCCTGGCAATAGGCAGGGCATTGTTAAAAAACATTATCCGCATGAAACGGACTTCCGGCGCTTCCACCATTACCATGCAGGTGGCAAGGCTGCTGGAACCCAAACCGCGCACCTGGTGGAATAAATGCGTGGAAATGTTTCGCGCCTTTCAACTGGAATGGAAGTTTTCCAAAAGCGAAATCCTGCAACTGTACCTCAACCTGGTCCCCTATGGCGGCAATATTGAAGGCGTGAAATCCGCTTCCATCCTCTACTTCAAAAAAAATCCCGACCACCTCTCCCTGGCTGAAATCACGGCCCTTTCCATCATACCCAATCGGCCGTCTTCACTCGTAATGGGAAAAAACAACGACCTGATTGTAAAGGAAAGAAACCGCTGGCTGCACCGGTTTCAACGCGAAGGCATCTTTACCGAAAAAGAAATCAGCGATGCGTTGCACGAACCATTGACGGCACAACGGGGCAGCGTACCCAAACTCATCCCCCACCTGGCCTGGAAACTGAAAAACCAGGGAGGCCCCACCATTCATACCAATATACATCTCAACACCCAGTTAAAAACGGAAAAGCTGGTGCAGGACTATGTGCGCGCGCTCACGCTGAAAAATATCCGGAATGCAGCCGTAGTTATAATTGACAATGAAACGCATCATGTAATTACCTACGTTGGCTCGGGGAATTTCTACGATACCATCGATGCCGGACAGGTAAACGGCGCGGCCGCCATCCGGCAACCGGGCAGTACGCTAAAACCCCTATTGTTTGGTCTTTGCATTGATGCAGGCTGGATGACGCCCAAAACGGTGATCACCGACGTGGCCGTAAACTATGATGGTTATGCTCCCGAGAATTACGATAAACAATTCAACGGCTATGTAACCATGGAATACGCGCTGGAGCGCTCCCTCAATATTCCTGCGGTAAAGGCATTGCAACAACTGGGCAAAGATGCCTTCGTCCACAAACTGGTCACCTGCGATTTCAACCAGGTACGCAAAGACCAGCGCAAACTTGGCCTCTCCATGGTACTGGGCGGTTGCGGCGCCACACTGGAAGAATTGACCGGTTTGTACACCGTTTTTGCCAATGAAGGGAAATACTTCAGGCCCAATTACATCCGGTCGGAGCAACCATCCAAAGGCAAAGAGGTGCTCAGCCCGGCCGCCGCTTTTATGATCAACGATATATTGTCTAAAGTGAATCGTCCTGATTTTCCGCTTAACTGGCAAAGCACGGAACGCATGCCGAAAATTGCCTGGAAAACCGGCACATCTTACGGACGTCGTGATGCCTGGAGTATCGGTTACAACCGGAAATATACCGTAGGCGTATGGGTGGGTAATTTTTCGGCATTGGGTATTCCGGAACTGAGCGGCGCCAATGTGGCTACTCCCCTGCTGTTCAAAATATTCAATACCCTCGATTACGACAGCGACCGCGCCTGGTTCAGCCAGCCCGAAAATTGCGCCATGCGCACGGTCTGTTCCGAAACCGGCATGCCGCCCTCCGAACGATGCACGCACCTGGTTACCGATTATTATATACCGCTGATTTCTTCCACACAGTTTTGCAACAATATGCAGGAAGTGTATTTGTCGGCCGATGAAAAGATTTCCTATTGCAAAACCTGTGTACCGTCTGCCGGCTTTAAGAAAAAATGGTACCGGACCATCAGCGCCGACATGCAGCATTATTTTGAAGAAAGACGGATCGTTTACGAAAAAATTCCGCCGCACAACCCTGATTGTGAACGCATATTCAGGGAAAACGGTCCGGCCATTACAGCGCCGCGCAACGGCGCCACCTATTATATCAGCAGGAAAAAACCGGAACCTTTGCTCCTCACCTGTTATACAGGCAACGATGTGAGCAAAGTATACTGGTATATCAACGATCAGTTCTACAAAGCGGCCGCAGCCCGCGACCGGCAATTCTTTGTACCTGCCGAAGGCCGGGTAAAAATTTCCTGCACTGACGATAAAGGAAGGAACAGGAATATATGGATTACGGTGAAGCTGATTGATTAAACGGGCCAGTTACTCCAGCCTGGTCACTTTCCCGCTGCCCGCAATATTGCTTTTTCTCAACTGGCCACCGCCTTTGTAGCGTACATCACCGCTGCCGGTGATGGCTACATCGAGCGCTACGCTGGCGTATACATCTGCATCGCCGCTGCCGGTGATAGACACCTTTGTTTCTTCTGCCAGTAAATTCATGGCACGTATATCACCGCTTCCCGATAAGCCGGTCTCGAAAATTTTTGTCTGTCCCTGCAGGTTGATGTTGCCGCTGCCACTGATTTCAGCCTCCACTTCCGGCGCATCCACTTCCATTTTTATATCGGCGCTGCCACTAACGCTCAATACCAGTTTATGCGGATTGGTAATTTTTGTTTCACCAATAATATTGCCCGATCCGCTGGAATGTATGCTGGTAAATTCCGGCGATGTTACATATACCCGCATGGCGCGTTTGTTGTCCAGCCAGTATCCGTCTTTGGTATCGATGTACAGTTTACCGCCATCCACATAGGTTTCAATATAGGGAAGAAGATTTTCTTCAGCCTCAACCTTTACTGCATGGGAAGTGCCGGAAGATACATATATGTCGAACGATCCGGATGAACTAACGCTTTTAAAGCTGCCAACGTTCCGTTCCTGTGTAGTTTGATTGCCATTTCCGCGCACCCGTTCGCCTCTGAATATATTGCAGGAAGGTACTAATGCAGCAGCAACGATCATCAGCAAAAGAAAGTTTCTCATACTAGTGTTGTTTTAAGTGTAAAGGTCCGCTATACAGTTCAAAAAGATAATGAGAATTGACCAATTTGACGCAAGGCAACGGGAAAAGTTACAAAACCCCAAAACTCACTACCTTCGCGTCACCATGGCGGAAAAAATTATTATTCTCGATTTCGGCAGTCAATATACCCAACTGATTGCCAGGGCCGTACGTGAGGCCAATGTATACTGCGAAATTCTTCCCTACAACAAAAAAATCGAATTTGATTCTTCCCTGAAGGGCATTATCTTGAGTGGTTCGCCGTTTTCAGTAAACGACGCGCAGGCCCCGGAAGTAGATATCAGGGCGCTCAACAGCCGCCTGCCGGTGCTGGGCGTTTGTTACGGTGCGCAATTGACTGCCAAACAGTTCGGCGGTCGTGTGGCGAAAAGCGACAAGCGGGAATATGGCCGGGCGCTGATGCATAAACAAACGGAAGATGCGTTATTTACCGGTGTAATGGAGCAGTCGCAGGTATGGATGAGCCACAGCGACTCCGTATTGGAACTGCCGCAGGGTTTTGAAGTGCTGGCCGCTACGGACAGCATTCCCTACGCAGCCTTTAAGAAAAACGGGGAAATGCCTCCCTTGTACTGCGTACAGTTTCACCCGGAAGTATACCATTCCATTGAGGGCAAAAAGATCCTCAAAAACTTCCTGGTAAATATTTGTGGTTGCAGCCAGGACTGGACGCCGGCACATTTCATTACCGATACAGTAGCTGCATTGAAGGAAAAGATCGGCAACCGCAAAGTGATCATGGCATTGAGCGGCGGCGTAGACAGTACCGTGGCCGCCACACTGATCCATCGCGCCATTGGCGACAGGCTGTATGGCATTTTTGTTGATAATGGTGTATTGCGCAAAAATGAATTTGAGCAGGTGCTGGCAACCTATCGCACCATTGGATTGAATGTAAAAGGCGTTGACGCCAAAAAAATATTTTACGATGCGCTGAAAGGGAAAACCGACCCCGAAGCCAAGCGTAAAACCATAGGTAGATTGTTCATTGAAGTATTCCAGGAAGAGGCCAAAAAAATTGAAGGCATTTCGCTGCTGGGACAGGGCACCATTTACCCTGATGTGATTGAAAGCGTGTCGGTGCATGGTCCTTCTGTGACCATCAAATCGCACCACAACGTAGGCGGACTGCCCGATATCATGCACCTCGAGCTGGTAGAGCCGCTACGGTTCCTTTTTAAGGATGAAGTGCGTCGGGTGGGTCAGGAACTCGGCATCCCGGCAGACTTGTTGCACCGCCATCCCTTCCCGGGACCTGGTCTGGCAATTCGCATACTCGGCGAGGTTACTGCCGAAAAAGTAGCCTTGCTGCAGGAAGCCGATCACCGTTATATCCAGGCCCTGAAATCACATAACCTGTACGACCAGGTATGGCAGGCCGGCGCCATTCTGCTGCCCATTCAAAGTGTAGGCGTGATGGGCGATGAACGGACTTATGAATCCGTAGTGGCGCTGCGGGCAGTGACTTCGGTAGATGGTATGACTGCAGACTGGGCGCATCTGCCGCATGAATTTCTGGCTCATGTATCGAACGATATTATCAATAATGTGAAGGGAATCAATCGTGTAGTTTATGATATTAGTAGCAAACCGCCTGCAACGATAGAATGGGAGTAAGCGTCTGAGGGGCAGGCTTATTGAATAAATGGTATATCTATGATGAAAAAACTGCAAAGAGCCTGGCTCACCTTTTGTACCCTATTCCTTACAACGGTAGTATGGGCCCAGACAGACACTACTATAGCACGCAATGTGGCAGCAGACTCGGTGGTGGTTGTGGCTGACAGCATGCCTGAGCGGATGAAACTCGCCATAGTCACCAGTTTGTACCTCGATTCTGCTTTTGATGCGGCCGGAAATTATCAATACGATGATAAACAGTTTCATCCCTTCAGCAAAGCGGGACTGGAATTCTGGGAAGGGGCGCAGCTGGCTATAGATTCGCTCAAAAAAGAAGGGTTGCAACTGGACATTCATGTTTTCGATACCCGCTCATCGCGTATTCCCTTCGATTCATTGATTGCAGGCGATCACCTGCGCAATATGGACCTGATCATCGGCCATGTGAATTTGAATGAAGCTGCGCAGTTGGCACGGTTCGCCGGTGTGTTGAATATCCCCTTCATCAATACCAATGTTCCGAATGATGCAGAAGTGACCAACAATCCCAACTATGTGGTGCTGAACTCTACGTTGTTCACGCATTGCAATGGCATTTATAAATTTCTGCAACGCAATTTCGCCTTGTCCAATATTGTGGTGTTCCGCAAGAAAGGGGCAGCGGAAGACCGCCTGCGGCAATATTTCACGGAAATAGAAAAAAACACCAACTCCGTTGCGCTGAAACTGAAATACGTTACACTGCCGGATAATTTCAATACTGCACATCTTGCCGCGCACCTCGACAGTAATAGCACCAACGTGGTGCTGGCAGGCAGCCTCGATCTGAAATTTGCGCAATCGCTTTGCCAGCAGTTGTCATCCCTGAGCAAAACTTATGCTACTACAGTGTTTGGTATGCCCAATTGGGACGATATCGATTTTACCAAAAGCCTGTACAGGGGCATTGAAGTATATGTAACCACGCCATTTTATATTGACCCCGCCAATAAGCTGGCCAGCGCACTGAACAACTATTACAGGAAGGAATTTTTTGTGCCCGCTTCGCCAACGGTATATCTTGGCTACGAATCCATTTACCATTTTGCCCACCTGCTGGATTTGCATAGGGAAAACATTGGCTCCAGCCTGGGTGATAAGAAATTTACCGTTTTCACCAACTTTGATATTCAACCGGTGATCAATAGCCAGACGCAAACGCTCGACTACTTCGAAAACAAAAAGCTCTACATGTTGAAAAAGGTAGACGGCGTAGTAAAAGCAGTGTACTAGAGAGTGGTATGGCTTTTTTATATACCATGTAATCATGGTAGTATCAACCGCACAAGGGCTCTTTTGTACGCCGGGTAATTTTTATATCGATCCCTGGCAGCCTGTGGATTATGCCATCATTACCCATGCCCACAGCGACCATGCCCGCGCCGGCAGCAGGCATTACCTGTGCCATCATCATACCAAACCGTTGTTACAACTCCGCCTGGGAGACGTGAGCATTCAAACCCTCGCATGGAATGAAAAGATCACCATCAATGGTGTAAGCGTTTCCCTGCATCCTGCCGGTCATATCATCGGGTCATCACAGGTCCGACTGGAATATAACGGTGAAGTATACGTGATCAGTGGTGATTACAAAACCGAAGACGATGGCATCAGCGGCGCTTTTGAACCGGTGCGCTGTCATACGTTTATTACAGAATCCACTTTTGGACTGCCCATCTATCACTGGCGGCCGCAGCAGTCAATTTTTCATGACCTGCAAAACTGGATACGCAACAACCAGGTGGAAGAAAGATGTTCTGTGATTATTGGTTACAGTCTGGGCAAAGCGCAACGGGTATTGAAAGCAGTGGATGAAGTAGCAGGTAACGTATTTGCTCACGGGGCTGTATGGAATGTGCATCAGGCTTTGCAGCAGGCAGGTTTTTCTTTACCTCCGCTTAACAGGGTGGTGCCTGAACTACCGAAAGAAACATATAAAGGAGCTGTCATCCTCGCGCCACCTTCGGCGCCGGGCAGTGCCTGGATGAACCGCTTTACCCCTTATCGTACGGCTATCTGCAGCGGATGGATGCAGGTGCGCGGACACCAGCGGCGCAGTAATGCCGATGCAGGGTTTGCATTGAGCGATCATGCGGACTGGAATGGGTTATTGGATACTGTAAAAGCAACAGGGGCTGAAAAAGTGTGGGTAACGCATGGTTTTCAATCGGCATTCAGCAGGTATTTGAATGAGATGGGGATAGAAGCAAAGGAATTGAAAACGGAATTTGGAGATACGGTGGAGTTGGATGGCCAGGATGTTTAAAGGATATCAATGCGGCTTTTGAGGAGATGTAGTGAATGTTGTGGAGTGAGACAGAGGATATGCGGCAATACTTTTTACATAACAATATATTTAACCATAATGCCGGAGAAAGCGGGCAAAGCACGCCTTCGGGGAGCAGAGATACTGCTGCTGGCGGGAACTACTCCCTTTCAGGAGGCGCGCACGCCGGAGGCATCGCAGCCTTTGCCCATTTACTGCAACAACTCAGCGCCTCTACCAAAACCAATGACAAACTGCACGCACTGATAGAATATTTTAAGAAAGCGGAAGACAAAGACAAAGTTTGGGTGATTGCCCTCTTTAGTGGACGCAGACCAAGGAGAACAGTTAGCGGTACCCAACTTACCAATTGGTGCGCTGCATTAATCAACCTGCCTTTATGGTTGTTCCAGGAATCCTATCTCGTGGTTGGCGATTTGTCTGAAAGCATTGCACTGTTAATACCGGAAAAAATACAGGATGCTTCACAAGGGCATACCGGGAAACCTTTGCACTACTACATAGAAAAATTCATTCAACTGGAAAAAGCTTCTGAAGAAACAAAGAAAGCATTTGTCATGCAATCGTGGCTGGAACTGAACAGCAGCGAACGTTTTGTATTCAACAAACTATTATCAGGCGCTTTCCGCGTAGGCGTTTCCCAGCGCATGATGGTAAATGCGCTGGCCAGACTGACCAATCTTGAACCTTCGGTTATTGCTCACCGTATCAGCGGCCAATGGGACCCCTCCACCACCCGCTTTGATGAATTACTAAGCGAATCCACCGTGACCACTGATATTTCCAAGCCTTACCCTTTTTACCTCGCCTATGCATTGGAAGATGATCTCACCACACTTGGTCCACCCGGAGAATGGCAGGCAGAATGGAAATGGGACGGCATCCGCGGACAAATCATCAAAAGAAATAACCAGTTATTTGTGTGGAGCCGCGGGGAAGATTTGATTACTGATAAATTTCCCGAGTACAGTTTGTTAGCCGGCAAACTGCCCGATGGCCTTGCCATGGACGGAGAAATTCTTCCTTACAGTAATGGGCAGGTGTTGAACTTTAACGTACTGCAAACGCGCATCGGCAGAAAGAACATCACCAAAAAACATTTACAGGAAGCGCCGGTTGGCTTTTTTGCCTTCGATTTACTGGAACTACACGGAGAAGATATCCGTCACTGGCCGCTGTCGGACCGCCGCCAAGCACTGGAAAAAATTGTACAGCAGGCGGCGCTCCCCTTCCTGCAATTATCGCCGGCAGTTGCATTCAGCGATTGGTCAGAACTGATTCCCATTCGTCAGCAGGCGCGCGCCATCAACAGCGAAGGATTGATGTTGAAAAGAAAATCATCCGGCTATCTTACCGGCCGCAGGCGCGGCGACTGGTGGAAATGGAAAATTGATCCCCTCACCATCGATGCAGTAATGATCTATGCACAAAAAGGGACCGGCCGCAGAAGTAACCTGTATACGGATTATACTTTTGCTGTGCGGGATGGAGATAAACTCGTTCCTTTCACCAAAGCCTATTCCGGGCTAACGGATAGGGAGTTTGCACAGGTAGATGCGTTTGTACGAAAAAATTCCCTCGAAAAATTTGGCCCTGTGCGCACGGTAAAACCTGAACTGGTGTTTGAAATAGCTTTTGAAGGCATTGCAGCCAGCAACCGCCACAAATCAGGCGTAGCGCTGCGTTTCCCGCGCATCAGTCGCTGGCGTACAGATAAGCGGCCCGAGGAAATCAATACATTGGAAGATTTGAAAAAGATGTTGGAAAACTATGGCAAATAGTGGAAAATGCGGCAGCTGATACCAATCCAGATCTTCCCGTAAATTGAGCAATGAAACCACACATATGTAGAAATGGTTCGTGCTTACAATGATCATGCCCGGCGGACTGGCCTTTACGACAGGCTCACTGCCGAAGCAGGAAAAGCGCTGATCGAATATCTGAAAACGTTGTAAGCAATCCACCTGCCCATCAAGACAATTTGATGCAATTCGCCAATCATTTGCTGCTATTCATACAGGTTCTTCAACGTCTGGCTCATTGGTATGCCACGTTTGTTATGCCGGCTATGTCAACCCGTATAATGGCATACGGATACAAAATCAACACCAATGAGAAGAACTCTATTGATTGCAGCAACGTATTTGCTGGCCGGTCATTCCTATACGCAACCCGTTACACGTTTACATCCGCAAACGCAGGCCTGGAACAATCATTTCTTTGTAACTGTGCCCAATGGCAGTGAAAAATTTTACGTGGTGGGGTCTGAATGGTACACTTCCGCTGATGAGGGTGTAAACTGGGCAAAAGAAACTTATTCCCTGAAAATGGAATTCAGGAACCTGTTTGCTTCTGGTATTCGTAAAGATGCATTCAAAGATGCCTGTTTTACCGATGAAAATACGGGCTTTATTGTAGACAGGTCTACCATATTAAAAACTACCAACAAAGGAGCAACCTGGAAAACCGTCGCTTCCCTGCAACCCAACACGCGCTACAGCAGCAGTGCTTTTCTTGAAAAGATTTTCTTCATCGATAACTCCACCGGTTTTGCCGTAGGTACCTTCGACAAAATCCTCAAAACGAAAGATGGCGGCGAAACGTGGACCACCCTGCAATGGAGCAACAGCAGCGCGCCCTATACCCGGCTGCACGATGTTTATTTTCATGACGAAAACAATGGTATGATCGCCGGCTACACCGTGGACGACATCCAGATGAATTTCGGCATGAAGTATTTTATTAAAACCACCAGCGATGGCGGCAAACACTGGCAAACAACATACATGAGCGACGATTATGATTATGAACGCGCATCCATTTCCGTTATTAACCAGCAAACCAGCTATGTCCTGTTACAGGGTGATTATTATGTGCCCATCCGCCTGATTCGCAGTACCGATGGCGGACAACACTGGAATGTATTACCACTTCCCATGCTGCTTTATTACGCCAGCATGGCCTGGACCGACGCTGCTACGGGCTTTATCACCGGCGCACAGGAAACCTATCTTCCCTGCAATACTGTTTTGCAAACCACCGACAGTGGAAAAACCTGGACGGTGCAAACGCTCCATTCGCCCAACGCGCCGTACAATAACAGCGCATTGACCATTGCTTTCTCCGGCAAGAATCATGGCGTAATTGCGGGCGAAAACGGCGCCATTTTTCGAACAGAGAACGGAGGACAATCCTGGCACGCCGCCATACCGGCTTTTGGAAATATCCTGGATATCCGCCCGCTAAGCGATCAGTGGCATATGTTATTGCATGGCGGTATTGTACTGCAGTCTGCAGATCTGCAAAACTGGCAACCGCTACATGTGTCCAGCAACGACGGTATCATAAAATGGCAACCCATCAGCAACACGGAAGCATATTTTATCAATGATTACGGTGAATTGATCCGCTATACAAGTAATGGCCAGCAGTACACCACCCTCATTCCGAAAGGAGATACGGCCTGCATCGACCTGCAATACGATGCGGCAACATCCACCTGCTGGGTGGCGGGTTTTGCGTTCAGCACCAAAACCTGCTTTGTGTTAAAACTGCATACACAACAACAAACACGGAGTTATCATACCGTATTCAGCAATGAAGGGAGCAGGTATATCATCCGGCAACTGACTTTGTGTAACAATGGAGAAGCTGTACTGTCAACCTATACGAACATATACGCCAGTACAGGCAAGGGCAGCACCTGGAATAAAACGTTTGCCACTCCCGTCAATATTTCCATCAATGCAGTGAGCAGTACGCCGGGCAGCGGCCGATTACACCTGGTAAATACGCAACACGAACTTTATTATTCCGATAATGGTGGCCATACCTGGAAAAAAGGCGCCAATTTGCCAACATTGTATGAACTGCAAAACTTCATTCCACAGTTCGTAACTGACCAGTACGGGTTTGCAGTGGGCGGTGCGCGAAAAAACGCCAACGCGTTCTGGGAAGCAGTAGTGCTTGAAACCACCAACGGCGGAAATACCTGGAGCGAAATACAACTTCCATTGATTGATGGCCCGCTGACCGGTGTACAACTCAGCCACAACACTGCTTTGTTTTATGGCAAAGCAGGGACAGTGCTGCAAAAGCAATTTGCTGCTCCGCCTCCTGCAGGTACAGGGGTCCAGCTGAAAGTATATCCCAATCCCACCAGCGGGAAAATTTTTGTTGAACATCCTTATGCCGGACTCTCTTTATCGTTGTATGATGCAACCGGCAAATTGTTGCAGCAATTTCACAAAGTAAAGTCCGGCGATGAACTCGACCTGGGCAGCTATGCCAGTGGAGTGTACATGCTCCGGGCCACAACTGCGGGCGTTACTGTGTTACAGCAGGTACTACGCCTGTAACGCGCGCGCTTCATGCAGCACAAACTCCAAAAATCATTAATTTACCTCCTTAAACTTTACCGGCAAGCAGTTTTGGAGCGACCCGGTGGTTAAATGTGTGTCTGCATGCCGCTTCAAGCTACCCCAGGATACCAAATCATCGAACGCTGGTTTCAAACCAGGAACATGCGCCCTTTTGCTTTCCAGGAGGAAGCATGGCAACATATTGTCCATGGCAGGAGTGGTGTGGTAAATGCGCCCACCGGTTGTGGTAAGACTTTTTCGGTATTTCTCGGTGCGTTGATCAACTTTATCAATGCCCATCCTGATGATTACAAAATCCGTTCAAAAAACGGTTTGCAGTTGTTATGGATTACGCCGCTGCGTGCGCTGGCCAAAGACATCGGGCGGGCCATGGAAGAAGTGATAACAGAGCTGGGCATGCAGTGGAAAGTAGGCATTCGCAATGGCGATACAGATATTGCCGAACGGCAAAAACAGAAAAGGCAGATGCCGGAGGCGCTCATCATCACCCCCGAAAGCCTTCACCTGTTATTGGCACAAAAAGGTTACCCGCAGTTGTTTCAATCGCTGCGCATTATTGCAGTGGATGAATGGCATGAACTGCTCGGCTCTAAAAGAGGCGTACAGGTAGAACTGGCCGTATCGAGAATTGTAAATGTGCAAAGGCAGCGCTCCAACCGGCAACCTGCGGTGTGGGGCATATCGGCAACCATTGGCAACTTTGACCAGGCAAGAGAAGTTTTGCTGGCACCCCTGGGCACCAAAGGTGAACTGGTGAAGGCCAATATTAGAAAAGACATCGTACTGGAATCCATATTACCGGATGAAATAGAAAAATATCCGTGGGCAGGTCACCTCGGACTGAAACTGGTCCATAAAGTAATCCCCATTATTCAAAACAGTCGTACCACGCTCATCTTTATCAACACACGCGGCATGAGCGAAACCTGGTACCAGTCGCTGCTGACTGCAGCGCCCGACCTTGCCGGCGCCATCGCCCTGCATCATGGAAGCATAGAACAGGAACTGCGTATCTGGGTAGAAGAAGCATTGCATGCCGCCAAACTGAAAGCCGTGGTATGTACGGCCAGCCTCGACCTCGGTGTTGATTTTCGTCCAGTCGAAACTGTTATACAGGTTGGCAGCCCGAAAGGTGTGGCCCGCTTTCTGCAACGCGCTGGCCGCAGCGGCCATCGTCCCGATGAAGTGAGCAAAATTTATTTCCTGCCCACACACAGCCTGGAACTGGTAGAAGCCGCCGCGCTGAAGAATGCCATTGAAGAAAATTTTATCGAGAGCCGGGAACCCATGTTGTTGTGTTTCGACGTGCTGATCCAGTATTTGTCAACACTGGCCATCAGCGAAGGGTTCATTCCGGAAGAACTTTTTCCGGAACTCAAATCAACGTATTGTTACCGCGATATGACAGAAGAAGAATGGGGCCAGATCCTGCAATTCATTACAGCAGGAGGCACTGCCTTGCAGCAATACGATGAGTTCCGAAAAATTGAAATCATCGATGGCGTATACCGCATTACCAGTCGCCGCATTGCCATGCGCCACCGGATGCATATCGGCACCATCGTGAGCGAAGCAATGATGAAAGTAAAATTCGTGAGTGGCGGATTTATCGGGGTTATTGAAGAATGGTTTATTTCCCGCTTGTCGCCGGGCGAAGTATTTACCCTCGCCGGCCGTAACCTGGAACTCGTAGCCATCAAAGACATGACGGCGCTGGTACGCAAATCCAACGCAAAGAAATCCATCGTGCCCAGCTGGCAGGGCGGCCGCATGCCCCTCAGCGCCAACCTGGGCAAGAAACTGCGGGAAAAATTCAATGAAGCGTTTGAAAAGAAATACCGGGTCGCAAATACCACCAACCAACCTGAACGGGGGTTTGATATTGAACTGCAGGTACTACAACCCTTATTTAAATTGCAGGAAGAATTATCACATGTGCCCCGGGCCAATGAGTTGCTGATTGAACAAATTGAAACGAAAGACGGTTTCCACTTGTTCGTATACCCCTTCGAGGGCCGGCTGGTGCACGAAGCCATGGCGGCCATACTGGCTTACCGCATCAGCAGGATCACGCCCATAACTTTTTCCTTTGCCATGAACGATTATGGCTTTGAACTGCTGAGCGACCAGCCTATACCGGTTGACGACAGCAATGTATACGAACTGTTTACCGCCGACGATCTCCTGTCAGACATTCAACGCAGCGTCAACTCAACGGAAATGGCCAAACGAAAATTCAGGGACATTGCGGTCATTGGCGGACTCATCTTCCAGGGTTATCCCGGTGAACAAAAAAAAGCGCGGCATCTCCAATCATCGGCCTCTTTGTTGTTCAATGTTTTCTCCGAGTACGAACCGCACAACCTGTTGCTCCGCCAATCCTATCAGGAAGTATTTGACCAGCAAATGGAAGAAGTGCGCCTGCGGCAGATGCTCCAAAGGATACAGTCATCCAAAATTGTGATTACTTTCCCGCAACAACTCACCCCCTTCTGTTTCCCCATCAAAGTAGACAGCATGCGCGAAAACCTTACCAGCGAAAAACTGGAAGACCGCGTAAGAAGAATGCAGGCGCAACTGGACCGCTGACGCCGGGGAAACCACCAGCTAATTCTTATCAAAATGCGTTGCGCCCGGTTTCCGGCCCCCGCCTTTCCTCCTTACATTTGCACCATGCTTGTGCCCACTCCGTACAAACTGATGCAGCAGCAGCTCTGGCTTTCGGCCGACCGGTGTATTTTCTGGGAAGAAGAAAAAACACTGATCGTTTCCGACCTGCATTTTGGCAAAACAGGTCATTTCCGGAAATATGGCATTGCCGTTCCCCAGTCGGTGTATAAAAACGATTTGCAGCGGCTGGTGCACCAGTTGCAATACTTTCAGCCGAAAAAATTAATTGTGGTGGGCGATCTGTTTCACAGCAGCGAGAACAAGGAACTGCAATTGTTTTGCAAGTGGCGCAACGATTTCCCTTCACTGGAGATTCATCTCGTAAAAGGCAATCATGATATCCTGCATGAGGATTGGTACCGCGAAGCCGGTATTTGCGTGTGGGACGAAGAACTGAGCGTCCCGCCCTTTCATTTCCGCCATGACCTGGGCGAAGCGGCGCCCATAAGCGGACGCTATCTTTTTTCCGGACATATCCATCCCGGTGTGCGCATCAAAGGCATGGGCAAACAATCGCTGTGCCTGCCCTGTTTCTATTTTGCCCAAAATTTTTGCGTATTGCCGGCCTTCAGCGAGTTCACCGGCACAGCGCGCATTGACCCGGAAAACGGCGACGCAGTTTTCGCCATCGTAGAAAAAAAACTGGTCCAGTTACAGTAATGCCCCACCACATAAAAATTGCATATGATCCCGTATATGCGCACCCGTTACCGCCGGGGCATCGCTTTCCCATGATCAAGTATGAACTGATACCGGAACAACTCCTGTACGAAGGCACTATCTCACCCAAAAACCTGTTTGCGCCCACGCCCTGTCCCGATGAAATTGTATTGTGGACGCACGACGCGCACTATCTTGAAAAGCTGCACCGGCAAACCCTTTCTCCCCGCGAACAACGGCATATTGGTTTTCCACAATCGCCCGGGCTTACCTTGCGCGAACGGGTCATTACGCAGGGCACCATCGATTGTTGCCATTACGCATTGGAACATGGCGTGGCGCTCAATGTGGCAGGCGGTACGCATCATGCCTTTGCCGACCGCGGCGAAGGTTTTTGCCTGCTCAACGATTTTGCCGTAGCCGCCAATTATCTTCTGCGCAAAAAGCTGGCTCACCAGATATTGATCATTGATCTTGACGTGCACCAGGGAAATGGAACGGCCCGCATTTTTGCACAGCAACCGGCCGTTTTCACGTTCAGTATGCACGGCGCCCACAATTACCCTTTTCATAAGGAAAAAAGTGATCTTGATATCGGGCTGAAGGACGGCACCGATGATCGCATGTATTTGCCTTTGTTGGAAAACACACTGGAAACCTTGATCCGCCAGTTGAAACCCGACTTCGCTTTCTTTTTGTCAGGAGTAGATATACTGGAAACAGATAAGTTCGGTAAGCTGAAAATTACAATGGAGGGTTGCCGCCGGCGTGATGAAATTGTATTTTCCATGCTGAAGGCGTATAACATTCCCTGTACAGTGGCGATGGGCGGAGGTTATTCGCCGGACATTAAAACCATTGTAGAAGCACATTGTAATACTTTCCGGGTAGCGATCGACTTATATGGATAGGAGGCGTCGTGGCGGAACCGCCTGCCCCGGACCGTGAAAGCATGATACCAGGAAACCCGGAACCGCAGGTCTGCAGAAACGCGAGTCCCGAAAACAGGAAAACACCCTGTTTCCCGCTGCTCCCGTGTTTTCCCCTCCCAACTTTTTCTAATTCAATTTCTTCTTCAACGAGCTGATCTGCTCCTGCAAATTGCTCACTACGCTCGCCAGTTGGTTCACATCCCAACGTTGCTGTACATTCGCTTTCTGCAGTATATAAGTGGCCCGCCACATTTCCAGCACGTCTTCTGCATTGATATTGTACGGCTGATAGGCTGTATTGTCGCTGATCAGCGTAAACTTGTTCTTGCTGCGGGTATTTTTCATCACCCGTTTGTATACGATACCTTCACTGCGGCTGACAACTATATAGGTATTGTTATTTTTTACATCATCGAAATTTTCCACTTTTTCGCCTACAATCACGGAGCCGCTGGGAACCGGCAACATCGAATCTCCTACAATCTCGAAAGCACGGTAACTGCCCGGCGCCAGCATGGGCAGGGTGAAGGTGTTCAGTTCATCAATAAACTCGGGGTCCGCATAACCGGCCAGGTAACCTGCAGCAGCCTTTACAGGCACAAATTGTATTTCATTGGTGCCTGCGGCGAGCTTTTGTGCCCGGCGTTTGGCGAGGTAATTGCCTTTGGTATCGCCCAGATCTTTTAAAAACAATTCGTCCAGCGTCAGCTTGAAAATTTCCCCCACCGTTTCCAGCACATCAATCCGCGGTTCAGCCCTTTCCTCTTCATAAGCACCCAAAAGTGATCGTTTGATACCCAGTTTGGTGGCAAATTCTTCCTGCGTCCAGCCACGCAGCTTGCGCAGATATTTCAGGTTTTTTCCGGCTAATGACATAGGCTAACGAGTTTAGCGCTAAAATACTAATTTTTTTACCACTCCACCAACAAAAATTTTACTACCGGCATCACCAGATTAACCAACGCTATGAAAACATCAACATCGATCTAAACTGGCTTGCGCCCTTAGTCCTTTTCAGACAAATGCGCTGATGTATGCGCCCAATGCTTATCTTTAGTACGGTTTGATCCCGGCCACTGCAACTTCTCCCGGGATTATTGATTTCCTGCGTGTTCCGTGCCATGTCTGCTAATCCGGCTCCATCATTTTTTTAACCCAATTGAAGCATTAACCAACTTAAACTACTGTTTATGCAACACGCAACATTACAGGCGGAAAAAATTGTTCCGGGTACTCATCATGACGCTTCCCGCATTATGCAGATCGGTATGGGATTCTGGGCATCGAAGGTTTTACTGGCCGCTGTGAAATTTCGCTTATTCACGGTGCTGGCCAACAGGGCGCTCAGGGGAAGCCAGATTAAGGAGATACTGAAACTGCAAACCACGGTCAGACATGTGTACGACTGGTTGGATACGCTGGTATCGCTGGGCTTTCTCAAACGCGAAGGCGTACTGGACGATGCGCTATATACCAATTCGCCGGATGCCAATTATTTTCTCGATCAAAACAAACTGAGTTACCTCGGCGGCATACTGGAAATGAGCAATAACCGGCTGTATCGTTTCTGGGGCAATCTCGAAGAAGCATTGCAAACCGGCTTACCGCAAAATGAATCGAAAGGGCATGGCAACATGCAATTTTTTGAAGAGTTATACACCGACCCGGTGCGTTTGCAGGAATTCATGGACGCCATGAGCGGCATTCAGCAAAACAATTTCCTGGCACTGGCCGCAAAATTTAATTTCAGTGAATATTCCACCATGGCAGATGTGGGCGGCGCCGACGCTTCTCTCTGCATACAGGTATGCCGCCGTCATCCGCATCTCCGCTGCATCAATTTCGATTTACCTGCTGTAGCGCCGTTGGCTACCAGGAAAATCTCCCAATACAACCTGAACAACCGCATTGAAGTCATCGGCGGCGATTTCATGATAGACCCGCTGCCGGAAGCACAGGTGATCACCATGGGCAACATATTGCATGGACTGAATGAAGCCAACAAAGAACTGCTCATCAACAAAGCCTACGACACGCTGCCGTCCGATGGCGTGCTGATCGTAATAGAAAATATTATCGACAACGACCGCCGGCAGAATTCGTTCGGGCTCATGATGAGCCTCAATATGCTTATCGAAAACGGCGAAGCGTTCGACTACACCATGAACGATTTTGAAGGCTGGGCCCGCAAAGCCGGTTTCCGCGAATTGTCCATCATGCCGCTCACCGGCCCCGCAAGCGCCATCATTGCCTATAAATAAAGTCCGAAAGCGGGAAAGAACCGAAGTCCGGAAGACAAATACCTTCCGGACTTCCTCGTTTCTGACTATTTCAACAAGAAATTTGGAGCGTATTCCACCACTACCCTATCTTTGCACATGGCAACAAGAAATAAAGCTCCACAGGCTCGACTTTCCTACTCAGACAAGTTTTTTGGTGAAGGCTTAACTTTCGACGATGTATTACTGGTACCAGCCTATTCCACGGTACTGCCCCGCGAAGTAGATATTCGCACGCAACTCACCAAAGATATCCGGTTAAATATTCCCATGCTGTCGGCCGCCATGGATACGGTTACCGAAGCCAACCTGGCCATTGCACTGGCGCGTGAAGGAGGTCTGGGTATCCTGCACAAAAACATGAGCATTGAAAAGCAGGTAGAACAGGTACGCAAAGTAAAGCGCAGTGAAAGCGGGCTCATCATAGATCCCATCACCCTGCATGAAGACGCTACCATTGGCGATGCATTGAAACTGATGAGTGAGAACAAGATCGGAGGCATTCCTATTGTAGACAATGCAAAAAAACTGGTGGGCATCCTTACCAACCGCGATCTGCGCTTCGAAAACGACAACAAGCGCAAAGTGAGTGAAGTAATGACCCGTGAAAACCTGATCACGGCTCCCGAAGGCACCGACCTCAAGAAAGCAGAAAAGATCCTGCAGAAATTCAAGATCGAAAAACTGCCGGTAGTAAAGAAAGACGGCACCCTGTTCGGGCTTATCACCTACCGCGATATATTGCAATTGCAGAGCTATCCCAATGCCGTAAAAGATTCGCTGGGCCGCCTGCTCGTAGGTGCCGCACTCGGCATTACCCGCGACCTGCTCGACCGCGCAGCTGCGCTCCAACAGATAGGCGTAGACGTAGTTTGTCTCGACAGCGCGCACGGTCATAGCAAAGGCGTGCTGGAAGCATTGAAAACGCTCAAGAAGAATTTCAAAAAATTACCCGTCATATCCGGCAATATCGGCACTGCCGCAGGCGCCAAAGCAATGGTAGATGCAGGCGCCGACGCCGTGAAAGTAGGTATCGGACCCGGCTCCATTTGTACTACACGCATCGTGGCCGGAGCTGGCATACCACAAATCACAGCTATTATGGAAGCAGCTTCAGTACTGCACAAAGCAAAAATCCCGCTGATTGCCGATGGTGGTATCCGCTACACCGGCGATATGGTGAAAGCACTGGCCGCAGGCGCCAACGTAGTGATGATGGGCAGCATCTTTGCCGGTACGGAAGAAAGTCCGGGAGAAACCATTATTTACGAAGGAAGAAAATTCAAACAATACCGCGGCATGGGGTCACTCGGCGCCATGAGCCAGGGTAGCGGCGACCGCTATTTCCAGGATGTGGAAGCTGATGTAAAGAAATATGTTCCAGAAGGCATTGAAGGCCGCGTAGCCTATAAAGGGCATCTCAGCGAAATTGTTTACCAGTTTGTAGGTGGTTTGCGTTCAGGTATGGGTTATGTGGGCGCAAAAGATATCAGCGCCTTGCAAAAAGCGCAGTTTGTTCGCATTACCAATGCCGGCATGAAAGAAAGCCACGCACACGACGTAGAAATTACGCGGGAAGCACCGAACTACAGCAGGAAATAACCGGCGGGCATCCGGGAATATTGGTATTAAGGAGCAAAATCCATCCTTTTTTGTGCAATAATTGCATCGGGTGAATCGTATTAGCAATTCATTATCCCAACCCGATCATATTGAAACAGATTTGGATACTCCTCTGGATTGCCTGCAGCCCGCTGCTGCTTGTAGCACAACAAAAGAATGAAGAGACTGTACGTTCACTGGTAGCCCGTGCCATCAAAACAATGGATGCGGGCGATCCTGACGCAGCCATCGCGATACTTGATTCTGCTATCGCGCTTGCTCCCGGCGATTTTCTCCCCCTATACGAAAAAGGATTCACCTATTATCTCAAAAAGATTACCGGACTGCGCTCAAATATTTTGAGCAGACTTTGGCGTGTCCCAATGTAATAGACCAATGCTACCAGATGGTAGGCAACATGAACGACCTGATCGGCAACCGCGCCAAAGCAGTGGAAGCGTACATGGAAGGATTAAAAAAATTTCCCAACTCCGGTAAGCTGCATCTTGAACGCGGAGTGAGTGAGCTACTGGAAAAAAATTACTATGAAGCAGTACAATGGTGGGAAAAAGGTATTGTCGCAGAACCTACCTATTCTCCCAACTATTACCGTCTTGCCCAACTGATTGCCCTAAGCGAAGATCCCTTATGGGCCCTGTTTTATGGTGAATTGATTATGAACATCGAAAGGGGTTCGAAACGCACCCTCGAAATGAGCAAGCTGCTGTACGATCTTTATAAAGAATGTATTGTCATTAATGGCAATGCTGCCGAAATCAACTTTACAAAGGCTGTCATTAATGTTAAAGATGCGGATGAAACAATAAAGATTCCCTTTGATGTTGCTTATAATGCAGTCTTTGTTTCTAGCCTTACACCTGCCATTATAGCCAATGACACCATAAGCATCCGCCTGTTGGCCAACACAAGAAAACGGTTTGTTGCCAACTGGTTTGAGGACAAACACAAAACCTATCCGAACATACTGCTGGATTATCATGCGCAACTGGAAAAAAATGGCTTTCAGGAAAGCTATACGTACTGGCTGCTCAGTGAGGGCAATAAAGAGGAATTCAACAACTGGGTTGACCAACACTCCGAAACGTACCAGGCATTTATTGACTGGTTCAAAGAAAACCGTTTGCCAGTAAGCCGCGACAATTATTTCCTGCGCACCCAATACGAGTAAAGCTGCAAGTGAAAACCTGTTTTAGTATATTGCCGGATAAATCGAGGCAATTTGAAAACAACCATTGTCCGCCTTACCTGGCTGCTTATTTTCACTGTACTGTTTACACCTGGTTTTACGCAAACTGACACCTGTGGCCTGCGCATCAGTTTGCTTACCTGCAGTCCGGGCGCAGAACTGTATTCACTGTTCGGACATACTGCCATTCGCGTAACCGACCAGGCAGCCGGTACCGATCTTGTTTTCAACTATGGCACCTTCGATGACACCGATCCTTACTTTTATCTCAAATTCACGCGCGGCCTGATGCGCTATGCGCTTTCTGTATATCCTTTCAGCGATTTTGAATGGGAATACGGCGTGCAAAACCGCAGCGTAATCGAGCAGGAACTGCAACTTGGCTGCGCACAGAAAACAGCGCTGTACGAGCAACTGAAAATAAATGCGCAGGAAGAGAACCGGTTTTATGACTATTATTTTCTCGAAGACAACTGCACCACACGCGCCATGGACATTATTCTGCAAAGCGCGGGCAATGCCGTGTCAACAAAAAACTTTCTTCCTGCCCATACGCCTACCTACCGGCAGATGCTGCACAGCTATCTCGACAAAGGCAGGCAACCGTGGAGCAAATTCGGTATAGATATCCTGCTGGGCAGTCGCCTGGACAAAAAAGTATCGCTTGAAGCATCCATGTTTCTGCCCGATTACCTGATGACCGGATTCGACAGTTCATTCATTGGTTCGCAACCTTTGGTCATCAGCAAACGCACCGTGCTCACCAATACCCCGCAGGAAATGACAACACCGTGGTTTACACCCTGGTTGTTTTTTACGTTGCTGTTTCTGATTGTCGCGCTGGGCACCTTTGCTCCTGCTGCGGGCATCCGCAAAATCATGTTTACATTCGACAAGATTTTTTTCCTGTTGACGGGGTTGCTGGGATTATTGCTGGCAACACTCTGGACCATCCGGCTGGATACGGTGTGTCGCGATAATTTGAATGTGTTGTGGGCATTGCCTTCTCATCTCTTTGTTGCATTTCATTTGCATAAAAAGAGAAAATGGGTGCGCAGGTATTTGCGCATTATTATTGTCATCAGTGTGATTATGCTGGCCGGCTGGCTTTTATTGCCGCAGCAAATGAATCCTGCCCTGATCCCGGTAATCGGCATCATCCTGCTGCGCAGTTTTGCGCGGTTAAAACAACAAACTACCTGACCCCTTCGCTGTGTACCTCATTATTCCTCCCTGGTGCATCCACATGCTCATCCATCCACCCCTGGCGCTATCGTTTGGACGCCAATGCCCTGGTGGTTCATTGGCACATCCAGGAACCTGCCCATCCCCCGCTGCGGGCATATGGATGCGCCAATGAACCAGCAACAAATTTGTGTCCATACGTTAGCGCCTGCGGGAGATGGGCGGGTTGACTTACATTTGCACTTTTACTATCTAATCCCCTTCATCACCAACAAATTCTGGCACGGTTTATACTGCTTAAATTACCGGTTATGATGCAACGAACCATTACAGTCAGCAATCAAAACATCTGCTACCGCGTTTCCGGTACAGGAAGCCCGGTAATGCTGGTACACGGATTTGGCGAAGACGGAACCATTTGGGAGCGCCAGGTAAAAGTTTTACAAGACGCTTTCCAGTTGATTGTTCCCGATCTGCCGGGCAGCGGCGCCTCCGAACTCACCGATGACGTGAGCATGGAAGGCATGGCCGCGGTGCTGAAAGCCATACTGGATGATATGGGCATTGAACAATGCGTGATGATCGGGCATAGTATGGGCGGGTATGTAACCCTTGCATTCGCTGAAAAATATCCCGGTGTATTGCAGGCGTTCGGATTGTTTCATTCCACCGCCTATGCAGACAGTGAAGAAAAAATTGCCGCCCGACGCAGAGGCATCCAATTCATCCGGGAGCAGGGACCGCAGAAATTCCTGGAACAATCTATCAGGAATTTGTTTTCAGAAGGGTTTAGAAATCAGCATCCTGAGGTGGTAAAGGAATATATTGCCCGATATACCAACTTTCCGGCTGAATCACTCGTAAGTTACTACGAGGCGATGATCAAAAGGCCGGACCGGACGGATGTGCTCAGGAAATTTCCCGGACCCGTATTATTCATCATCGGCGTTCATGATAATGCAGTTTCCCCGGAGCAGGGTATGGAACAAAGCCATATACCCCGTCTTGCTTACGTACGCGTACTGAAGCACTCAGGGCATATGGGAATGATAGAAGAAGCAGCGGAAAGCACTGCTTTTTTACAGCAATTTTTGACCAATTGCAAAATGCCGTAACCCGTCCTGCGTTATATATCAGTAGATTACATGAAAAAAGTCCTTGCTATAGCCGTTATTTTGTGCGCTTTGATCCAACCCCTGATGGCAGAACATATCAAGGGCGGAGAATTGTGGTATGAATACCTGGGAGAAGGCTCCAGTGCAAACCTCGCCCGATACCGGCTTACCCTCCGGTTATACATCGATTGCAATGCCAACAGCCCGGGCCAGCTGGATGTCCAGGTGCCGCTCACTATTTTTAACAAAGTGAACGGATCGGTGGTAGGGGTGTATTCAGCCTCCATGTCTTCCGAGCGGTTTATACAGTTCGATCCGGCCTCCAATCCCTGCATTGGCAACCCGCCTACAGACGTTTGTTACCGCATTCGTGAATATTCTACCACTGTAACCCTTACGGTCAATACAATGGGCTACCTGATTGCCTACCAGCGCTGCTGCCGCATAGATGGCATACGCAACCTGATGCCCCGCAGCCGCGATGTGGGCGCCACCTACATGGCCGAAATTCCCGGCACCGACGTATTGCCGGAAGCTTACAAGAATTCCAGTCCCCGTTTCGTGGGCAACGATGCCGCAGCTATCTGCCGCAATTCCAATTTCACGCTCAATTTTGCCGCCACCCAGCCTGATCCGCAGGATTCAATCGTATACATGTTTTGCTCAGGTTTCGTAGGCGGCACACCGGGTGAACCGGCTCCCCCGCAGGCTTCGGCGCCACCGCACGCACCCCTTAGTTACCAACCGCCGTACAGCGGGGGAAGTCCGCTCGGAAGCCTCACTTCCATCGACAGCAAAACCGGGTTAATAACCGGCATCGCTCCCAGTATCCTGGGCCAGTATGTGATCACAGTATGCGCCTATGAATACCGGGAAGGAAAATTGATCAATATTCACCGCAAAGACATTCACGTGGGCGTATCCGACTGCGTACCGCTCACCGCGTTGTTGAAACCCGATTATTCCTATTGCGACGATTTCCTGGTAACCTTCAGGAATGAACAGTTCAATCCTTCAGGTTCTATCTATATCTGGGAATATGGTGATGGCTCCAGGCCCGACACCAGTACAGAAATTGACGGCCGCATACAACACCAGTATACAGCAGCGGGCACGTACGATGTAAAACTGAAAGTGATACTGGCCGGTCAATGTATCGATTCCACGGTTACCAAGGCACGAGTATACCCCGGATTTTACCCCGGCTTTACCAGGCAGGGCACCTGTTTGCTGCTGCCCGTTCAGTTTAACGATACCACCAAATCCAACTATGGCGTGCCTTCCAAATGGTTCTGGGATTTTGGCGATGAAACTACCGATGCCGATACTTCGTCCCTTCCCAATCCCTCGTGGAAATACAGCACCACCGGCTATAAAACCGTAAAACTGATTGTAGAAAGTTCTGTAGGCTGCCGCGACACGGTATACATGGACTCGGTAGATGTGCGCGATAAACCACTTATCACGCTACGCTTTAAAGACACGCTGATCTGCAGCATCGATACCCTGCAATTGGAAGCAAGCGGGATGGGCGTATTCTCATGGGGACCGGATTATAACATCCTGAACGACAATACGCCTACCCCCCTGGTATACCCGAAAACCACCACGGATTACGAGGTAACGCTCAACGAAAATGGCTGCGTCAATAAAGATACGGTACGTGTGCGCGTAGTGGATTTTGTAACCCTCGATGCGGGGGCAGACAGCACCATTTGTCTTACCGATACAGGACAATTAAAACCCATTACAGACGGCTTGTACTTCCAGTGGTCCAGCAGTCCGGCCAGTCCCATCAGCGACCCCACCGTGAAAGAGCCGCTGGTGGCGCCTACCGCTGAATTTACCACCTATACCGTCATTGCGTCGATAGGTAAATGCACCGCTACCGACGAGGTGACCATTCGCACGGTCCCTTACCCCATGGCATATGCGGGTGAAGACACGGTTATTTGTTACGAAGACACTGCCCTGCTCGTGGGCGCTACGGATGGTTCCAGTTACTCGTGGTCGCCTACACGAACATTGAGCGCGCCCAACAGCCTCACCACGGAAGCCTTCCCGCTGGTGACCACCCGGTATATCCTTACTGCATACGATACGAAGGGATGCCCCAAACCAGGACGAGATACCGTACTGGTGACCGTACGCGATGAAATCTTTGCCTTTGCCGGCAACGACACTGCGGTGGTGGTAGGACAACCCCTGCTGCTTAACGGCACCGGCGCCGAACTGATCGAATGGCAACCACCATTCCACCTCAACAGGAACGATATACCCAATCCCATCGCTGTTCTTGAAGACAATATGACCTATATCATGAAGGCCTATACGCCCGAAGGCTGTCATGATTACGATACCATCAACATCAAGGTATTTAAAACCAATCCCGACATATTTGTGCCGAATGCATTTCGTCCCACCGGGTCGCGCAACAATGTACTGCGCCCGATACCCGTAGGCATCTCCACGCTGGATTATTTCCGCGTATACAACCGCTGGGGACAACTGGTATTCCAGACCACGCAGGTGGGCAAAGGCTGGGACGGCCGCATCAATGGTAAACTGCAGGATACAGGCACGTATGTATGGATGGTGAGCGGAACGGATTATACAGGCAGGAATGTGTTTAGAAAGGGAACGGCGATTTTAATCCATTAGGATGAAGGCTCCCACAGGTGGAATGTTCGGATGCTGCAATACCTCCGGATGCTATTATTTATTCCGGATATTATTCCGGTTTTTCCATCTTACCGACTTACCGGACTCCCTGCTTTCACCCTACCGGCCCCCTGGTTTTGGCCTTTCCTCCCTATTTTGCAGCCTCAAAAACGCTCCCGGATGTCTAAAATCGTACTTATTACCGGCGCCAGTGCCGGATTTGGTAAAGCCATTGCAAAAAAATTTGCTGCTGCACAACACAGGCTGATCATCACCGGCCGCAGGAAAGAGCGGCTGGAAGCGCTGCAAAAAGAATTGACCGGATTACACGGCATACCCGTATTGCCGCTGGCATTTGATATCAGGGATAAACAATCCTGTTTTGATGCCATTGCACAACTGCCGCCCGAATGGCAATCCATCGATATTCTCATCAACAATGCAGGCCTCGCCCTGGGCAGGGATTATTTTGATGATGCGCAGATAGACGATTGGGAAGTAATGATTGATACCAATATCAAAGGTCTGTTATACATTACCAAAGCGGTGCTGCCGCATATGATGGCGAAGCAGGAGGGACATATCATCAATATCGGTTCTATCAGCGGGAAAGAAGTGTATGAAAAAGGCAATGTGTACTGCGCCACCAAACACGCCGTAGATGCCTTATCGAAGGCCATGCGCACCGATTTGTTGCGTCATAAAATCAAAGTCACCGCCATTCATCCCGGCGCCGCTGAAACGGAGTTCAGCATGGTCCGCTTCAAAGGTGATGCAAGTGCTGCAGCAAAGGTGTATGAAGGATATACGCCCTTATATGCAGAAGATATTGCGGAAGTGGCCTGGTTTGTCACCACCCTCCCACCGCATGTTTGCATCAATGACCTGGTCATGACCTGCACCGCGCAGGCTAATTCATTTTATGTACATAAAAACGCTTAATTTTTTCATGAAACAAGGCTGACACGAAATGTGAAAATCGCCTTTGCCGTTTGCTTTTTATCAATCTTTGCTTACATTTACATAAGTCGCAATCCGGAATTCCTGAAAAACCCAAAGTACCTATGAGCAAGATCCTATGCAGTTTATTATTGATATTGTTTGCATTGAGCAGCAAGCAACTATCAGCTCAGAATGATGTAATCAAACAGCAAAGTTGCGATATCAGTCCCTACCAGGCAACTATCGACAGCCTCAAACAATTGTATGCTTCCCAGGGCTTTAGTTTGTTACGCGAAGCTTCCATGACCATGGAAAGCGAGTATGAAATGCCCATTATCCTGCCCATGCAGCAGGGCACTTATTACCAGTTTGTATTCATTGGCGATCCCACTTCACGCCTGTACGAAGTAAGAATGTACGACTGGAATGAAAAACAGGTGGTATACAAGAAAAACCAATGGGGCGATGTGGATGGTAATATCATCACCTACGATTACACGCCCAAATTCTCCGAATACCACATGATCAAACCCGTACAGGTAAATAAGAAGAAGAAAAAATTGTGCGGTTATGTAATGCTGTTGCAGAAGTCTGCAGGCGATACAACCAGGCGATAGTACATTGTAGTGCCACTTAATTGTTTTGTTGCAACGCCAGGTGGCTGGCAGACAAACTGCTAGTCAAATCCCCCCTGCATATAGAACACATTGAATTTATGGCCATCGGGATCGGCAAAGACAAAACCATAATAACCGGCGCCAAATGATTCAGGTCTGCTGATAACAGTTCCGCCGGCTTGCTGCACTGCCTTCTCCCATTCATTCACTTCTTCTTTACTTTCTGCCGACAGGGTGAAAATAATTTCATTCCCCGCACTGCTATCGATCAGCTTACCTTTCATACCAGGTTCAAGCACATCCTTCAAAAAGAAATGAATGATGAATTGATCTTCTCCAAAAAAGAAACTTGTCAGTTGGTCCGACGCATCATTTTGCTGAAAGCCCAGTTGTTTATAAAACCGGGTGGTGCGGGCAAGGTCGCTGACCCCGAAATTGGCCCATATCTTTTTTGCTTTCATAAACTGCAGGTTTGACGGTGAATTGCTGTACTTCCCATGGCGATAAGCCCCAACTGCCTGCTGAAAAAACAATGCCTTATTGCGCCAGCGCCACACGCAACTGAATACCGGCCCTGGTATTGACAATGGGCGGTGAGGTGGATATTTTTGGTTCCACCCTGCGTTGATCAAAGTAGAATTTGATGTTCACCCGGTTGCTGATCACATAATCGATAGACGGTGCAATAGTGATTACCTTCTGGCCGGAGGTAGGCAATGCCTGCTCCTGGTCGAGGCGGCTGTTGCTGGTCACATCGTCGCGGAGGGAGAAATCAAGACGGAAGGTGACATCATTTTCCAGCGGCTTGCCTTTCCACTTGATCCAGGAGAAGGCGCCGCGCTGACGATAACCTGCGCCAATAGTAAATTCAGTAGAACGGTTTTCGCTCAGTTGGAAATCCACCAGGCTCAGGCTCAGCGTACGCGATTTGCTGTATCCGAATTTTGCGGTCAACTGGTTGGTAAACTGCATGTCCAAATCCAGCAGGGGTGAAAATTGTTCGCTGATGGTAATGTTCGGCACCAGGAAGTAAGGCACGAAATTATTGCTCACTGTATCGATAAACCTTGGATATCCCAAACCAAAAGGATCTTCAAAGAACAGCGCCGAATTGAAACTGTTCATACCCAGTGTGCCGGTATAACCGTGCGAGATGGTGAAATTGGTAAATATTTTTTCCATTCCCCTGATCCTCGGCAGGCCTGTGTAGGTGATCCGCCAGTTGGGTTTGGGTAAATAACCCGAGAACGGATTGGACCGTATGTTGGGATTGCTTTGCTTCAGCAGCGCCACCGACAAGGGATCTTTCCCGGTATAAGCTGCTATGAACGCAGGCAGCAGCACATCCTGCGCGTAACGGCTGTACCCGTTATAGAAGCCGTCGGGCAGGAATTTTTCACTGGCAGGCAGTGATTGCCAGTACGGGTTCTGCTCGGCGAGGCGCTTCGACAGTATGATGCGATAATCCTGGAACTTCTGGAATGTTTCCGACACTTCGTTTGGTTTGATTTTCTCAAACAAGGTCTGGAAGGAAATATAGCTGATGCTGAAGCTACCGCTCGCATACGGGTTCAGGCGGGCAAAATGGTCGCCGGTACCGGTGGTGTCCTTGTACAATTCGCTGTACATTTTACCAAAGGTCTTGTCGAGGTTCAGATCAATGGTGAGATCACGCACAGGCATCAATTGCGCACTTACGGTTAACCGTTGCTGATAGTCCTGCCGGTTCTGGAAATTGAACAACGGGTCAGCGGTCAGCCAGCCTTTCTGCGCCATGGAATTAATAAAATTGGTATCGGGCTGTTGGCCAAAAATGAATCCCAGCCCCGGCGCCCGCGAACGCCAGTTCATGCCCAGGGCGCGCGTACTATCGGTATAACCATAAATGGTAGCGCTGGCATTTTCGCTGTATTGAATACTTACCTGTTTCAATGAAGTAAGCAGTTTTCCCAGCACCTTGGCCGCTCCGCCCAGTTGAAGGGGTTCATTGCGATCACGCCTGCGTTTCTTTTTGGTGCTATCAGATTGCTCCACGCTTTTTTCTTCCGCCACCGGCGGCGCATTTTCATCCAGCGACCGCAACAATCGCCACTTGCTGTACAGCCGGTCCAAATGCAATTCGGCATTGAGATTTTTCTGGTGCGAATTGGATAAGGTATTACCCAGGCTGCGCGCCAGCATGGAAGCCCCCAGCCAATCGTAGGTGGCTATATAGGAAGCACGGACGGAGGTCCAGTCAAGCGCGGGTATTTTGGATGTTGGAAGCGTATATGTAAAGGTAGCACGCTGGTTATAGGCAATATTTCTTCCGCCTTTCCAGAAATTATCCCACATCCGTTTCTTCTCATCCTTGTCCAGGCGGCCGGTATCCTCGTCTACCCATGCCCGGTTGGTGGCAGTGAAGTCGATGTTGAAGGAACGTGTCAGGTCCCAACGCAGGTTGTAATACCGGTCAAAGGTGAAGAACTTGTCGTAGGTTTCCGGAATCATTCCCTTGGGCGTGCCCACGCTGCGCGGGCGATAGGCGCCGAACTGCCGGTTGATATCAACTCTGAAACCTAACAAGGCAGGCAGCGGGTTCAGGTTGAAATCCTTGATCAGGTTAAACCACGGGGATTTCGACCTGATCAGTTTCCTGAACGGCTCCCAGTATTTGGGCTGTGCCGTATAGTTGTAACCCAATCCCACGCGGTGACGGGTCAGTTCATTGTTTTCAATCAGCGGGTTGTGCTGTTCTTCCTTATAATAGGAATAGCTTATATCGAAATTCTCGATACTCCACAGGTGTTGCTTCTTACCATTGATGTTCATCTTCTTCACGTTGGTGAAGTTGAACGTTTTGATCGTCTTCACATCAATGGCATCATTGCGAATGGAATCGCGCTTGCTGCCTGCTGCGTCCAGTTTATCCTTCAGTTTGATATCAAGGTCATACGGATCGTACTCCGGCGTAGTTACCGTGCGCGATATGCTGCCATAGAACGGGATGCTCAGCCCGGCCTTCTGCGGCAGCAGCTTGCCCAGTTCCAGGTTGGTGGCAATATCAAACTGGGTAAAGTCTTCCCGCGAACGTTCATTTACCCGCTGTTCAATGGTGCCAAAGCCCTGGCTTTTCACACTTCCGGAAATATATAAAGTACCCAGGTCGGCCAGTTTGAAATCCACGCGGCCAAGGGCTGCATAACCG